>ERZ1292642.985-Hain-H14-01um-R1-985-length-14222-cov-6_pt1 | contig 14222 bp, 18 predicted proteins | sample MGYA00564403_ERZ1292642 | MGnify/ENA primary metagenome ERZ1292642 (study PRJEB36523, sample SAMEA6512643) | groundwater metagenome | collected 2019-01-09 | study: AquaDiva: Metagenomics assemblies of 32 groundwater samples | reverse complement strand
AGCGGCTACGGCGACGGCAGCGGCTACGGCTACGGCGACGGCAGCGGCAGCGGCGACGGCAGCGGCTACGGCAGCGGCTACGGCAGCGGCGGCGGCGGCGGCGGCTAAATAATAACTTTCTGTCGAAACTCTGCGAAAGGAGCGCAGAGTATTACAGGCGCCATCCTGTAACTGACGAGACTGGCAAAGGAACAAATATGAGCAATCATATATTCGCGCCTGTTGGCGCACTAGAAGACGCTCTGAACAATGCAGTTTACGAGCGTAAACACGAGATACACGGCATGATAGCATCCATGATGGCTGGCGAGCATGTTTACATCGGTGGACCGCCTGGATCTGGCAAGAGCTATATGGGACGCATGATGCAGAGTCTCATTGGCGGCGCTATCGGATTCTCCAATACGTTCCACGCTTTCTCGACACCAGATGAGGTCGCTGGTCCATTCGATCCGTCGATGATCCTCAGTGGACGTATGCGGCGCAAGACTGATGGGATGCTTCCGCGCAGTCACTTCGCACGCCTTGAGGAGATCTTCAAGTCTGGCGCAGGCTGTCTCGGTATTCTTACCGATATCCTGGTCGATGGCGTTATTCTGCAGGAAGGTCAAGAGGAAAAGTGCGATCTCATCCAAGCGCTGGCTACGTCGAACGAGCTTCCGCAGGATGATTCTCTCGCTTACTTGTGGGATCGATTCGCTCTGCGCTATTGGGTAGACTATCTCAAGTCACGCGAGTCACGACTGAAGGCGCTTACTCTTCGCAAAGGTCACGGCTCGCTCAAGCCGATCGTTTCGCTTGACGATCTCATCGAGATGCGTCTCATCATCAAGCGCACGCCGATCGACAGTGCGCTTTCTGAGACCCTCCTGAACGTACAGGAGGCGCTGTTCCAAGAAGGATACACGCTTAGCGATCGACGTCTTGGGCGACTTCAGGAAGTGTGTCACGCAGATATGCTCGTGTTCAACAAGTCGCCGGCTGACGCTGCGCTTATCGTTAGTGCAGGTGCGTGGATGCAGATCGATCAACGCGATGCAGTCAAGAGGATCGTTGCGAAAGCAGCTAATCCTCACCTTGGACGTGTCATCGAACTGCATGATGCGGCGCGTGAGAAGTACGACGAAGGCAAGCTGGCTTACAATGCATATTGGCAGCTGGTAAAGGATCAGCCAAGTCGGCAGGTGAGTATCAATGCAGAGAGTCTGCAGAGGATTCAAGCGTGTAACCAAGTCGTCAAGGAATCCTGCGGAAAGGTTCGCGAGGCGTTGTCTCTCGTAGGTCAGCACGCGAAAGATGCATCTGACGAGTGCGCTAAGTGGGCGAACGAGTTGCAAGGCCATATCGTCGAAGTAGTGCAGAACCGTCGACGGTTAGATTCTCGTTCTGCTGAACTTGACGCAAATGGATTTACAGCCGCAGAACGCGAAAGAATGGCAAGATCATGAACGTATTTGACGACGGCCGATCTGAAGCTCCTGACGTCTGCGTGAAAGCAGACAGATGGGAGCGTGCTCTGTGGTCGGCTTACATGGCCGATAACGCTCAAGATATGAGCGAACTATCAAGGCGCGTAGAGTCAAGCGATAAAGACGATCTTCCTGGACTTCCTGCGTTCGCTCGCGAATTGTTCGCTCGCGTCTACTCAGTCAATGAAAAGGAGCGAATGAAGTGCGCCGGACTGAACGCATGGCATGAGTCAGCTCATAAGGCGCTAGACCAGCTTGACGGATTCACTGAGTTGAAAGGCGCAGTCCAAGGCGATGACTTTCTGTCTGCCGTAATGGTCAACGGATTCGTCAGTTCGTTCCTTGAACGTCTGCCTTCGGTTCCTGGCGACCTTGCGAAAGCGTCTAAATCCGCCCGTACAGACTCGCAAGAAGGCGAGCCTACCAATGGACCGAACGATGGCCAGGAAGCCTCTAGCCTAGATTCTAGCCCTAGTGGCGAGGCTTACGGACAAGTCATTGACGGACAAACGGCGAGGGTAGTAGCGCGCCAAGCTCTATCAGACGCAACCGAAGCTGTAGAGTCAGCTAAGGCTATGTGCTACCTGTACGGATGCGGCTCTGAAGACGCTAGCACTAAGCGCGTCAATAAGAACGCACTTAAGACTATCAAGGCAAGCGCAAAACTTAAGGCGCTAGCTAAGATGACTGGTCGCATGAAGGCGATCTGTGCTGGCGTCAGATCAAAGCGTTCTAAGTTCGGCCGCACTGAAGCTCATGGAACTACGCTAGGACGAGACATTCCTAACCTCCTGTCTGTTGAGCTTGTAAAGCTACAGATGGGCGGCGCGCTTGCTGCAGAGGTAGCAGGGCGCATAGCTAGCGGTCGAGCTATGCAGACCGCGTTCCGTGGAATCCAGAAAGAAGCGAGCGGACCGATCATGGTCTACGTCGACTCGTCAGGAAGCATGCAAGCTCCATTCATGGGCTCGACTTACGAGATATGGAGCAAGGCTGTTGCGCTGGCGTTTCTCGACGTAGCGTTCAAAGAGAAGCGTCCATTCATCTTCCGTCAGTTCGGGTCGCGCATCGAAGTTGGCGGCATTCAAACTGACGGCAAGAAGCCAATCGAGCCTGGTGCGCTACTAGCAGAGATGGAGCTGTTCCATAACGGAGGAACCGTCTTCTCTTGTATAAGAGAGGATGTAAGTATGCAGATCGCTAAGTGGCCGCACGCTAAGCGTTCTGACGTAGTCGTTATCACAGACGGACTCGTTCCGTCGTACTCGCGCCATGACTTCTGCAGTGAGTCTGGAGTGGAACTGAAAGAGATGCGCAAGAACGGGCTGCGCATCTTCTCTGTGTTCCTTGGAACTAAAGGCGACGGTGCATTACTGAAGCACGGAGACAAGGTTACGTCAATCATCGGAAACGACGACTCGTCTATGCACGAGTTCTTCAAGATGGAGGTCTGATATGATATACGAGTCTGTGTGCGAACAAACGAATGGAGGGTACGTAGTAAAGACGAGAGACGAGAGCGGCTCTATAGTAGGAGTAATAACGTACACGACAATCGGACTGAGCGGGAAGGCGTGTAAGTCTGGAATCCTGACTGCAGGACTGTCAGAGCTCATAAAGATGGTAGGCGAAGACGCGCAATGCGTATGTGCGGATAACGTCTATGGCAAGTAGACTGATAGGATACGTTCGAGTATCGACTACTGACCAGGAAGAGTCTGGTCTGTCAATACGACATCAGACTGCAGCTATAAGTGCATATTGCACTGCGTTTGGGTACGAGCTTGTCACGGTAGTGACAGAGGTGGCGTCTGGCGCAACTGCTAACGGACGTCAGATCCTTCAGGCGGCTCTGACAGCGATATCTTCCGGTCAGGCTGACGGACTTATCGTATTCAAACTCGATCGACTGTCTCGTTCAATCATGGATGTTATGTTCATGGTTGAGAAGTACTTCTTGACTAAGGAGCTTCACTCTGTCAGCGAGCGCATTGACACGTCATCAGCTGCAGGACGACTGATCATGGGAATCTTCGCGATGTTTGCGCAATACGAGCGCGAACTGATCGTCGAGAGGACAAAGGACGCGCTTCAGCAACGCATGGCTGAAGGTAAGTTGACAGGCAGCGTACCTCTAGGTAAGATCCTAGGAGAAGATGGAGAGACACTCATGGAAAATATTGAAGAGGCTGCTGCTATTACGATGGCAGCTATGCTAGCGTCACAAGGCCAGGGCATACGTGAGATCGCTCGTAGGCTTGATGAAGCTGGACATAGGACGCGATCAAGGCGTCCGTGGCATCCTGAGCAGGTAAAGCGGCTTCTTCGGGCGCACGAAGCAATCCAAGCTAAGCTGGCCAAGGCGAAAGCGTGAAGGCAACTGATAACATAGGCGACGAAATCATACAGCTCATTCGAGAGGCGAGCGCACGAAATGATCTCGTGAATATGTCAATCTACCGTGAGAGACTCGTCAAGTATGCACTTGAACACGAGTTACCTCCTGGACTGTCTAGGAAAGAGCACAACTACGCTAGGACAGGAGACACTTACGCAGCGTACCTTGATATGGTGCGCAAGAGGAGTCGATGAAAACAGTATCAAAACAGTTGTTGCGCGTACCTAAGCGCGTTACAATAACAGTCAATGAGAAGGAGCTAAAGCGCCTTGCTATTGAGCGAGGATGGAAGACAGACGGAGATCAGAACGAGTTTTGGAACTCCTTTCTTTCCGTGCTGGAAAGCGAGGCATGTGTAAAGGCAGATATCAAGATGGAGTGGAAATAATGATCTGCAATCTGAAGCTAGTCAAGTTCGCTAAGAAGCTGATCATAGGTATTCTCAACATTCCGTATGAAAGAGACAGGAAGAGGCGACAAGATGCATTTGATATGTTCATGTCGTCTATGCGAAGGAGACGATAATGGAACGGCATTTGGGCTGACTAGCCAAAAAGAAACACGATTTCGCGCATCTTCTTGCCATGGGTGTATGTTTGCGAGATAGTTAGTTCCAAGAAGGCCAAGCAACTGAACGATTTACGTGTACCGCCTAATCAGCTGGCACTTGACGTAAATAGAAGTTGCCTCTGGCCGACTTCACAAACTGAACTCGGCGAGCATACAACATGGCAGATGCCTCCTGGACGATTGACCGCAAGTCACCTATACTAGCTCTTGAGGATAAGGAGCTTACTCAGAGTGCGCTGGTCTCGTTCGGCCTCTGCAAACGAAAGTTCCATTGGACAGTCAACGAGAAGCTAGAGCCTGATCGTCAGGAGAAGCCTCTAGCTCTAGGCGACCTAATCCACAAGCTCCTTGCCGATATGTATACTCGCGCAGGAGTCAAGAACGGAACTCTCCTCAATCCAACAGTCGATCTACTTGGACCGCAAGGCGTCATCGAGAAATGGCGCAAGACTCGTGAGAATACCAAGTATTCAGATGACGACTACGAACTAATCGCTCTTGCCATTTCAATGATGATGGCAGTCGAGTCTAAGTTCGGCGACGGTTCAGATATGAAGATCATAGGAGTAGAGTTTCCTATCAGCGTTCCTGTTCGTGAGCGTCCAGGCTGGTGGTTTCGTGGCAAGCTAGACTTGCTGATCGAAGATGATCAAGGCAATCTTGTTATCATCGACCACAAGAGCACAACCAAGCAACGAAAAACTCATGGCCTTGATGGCGACCTAAACTATCAGGGATGGGACTATTGCGCTATCGCCAGTCGCTTTTTCCAGAAGCACGTATCGCGATTCATGCTGCAAGGTCTCCGCAAGAAGATTCCAACTGAGGTTAAAGCTCTCAAGTCTGGACTTCCGTCAGCTAAGGTTACTCCTGATACATACCTTGCTCGGTTCGATCTGGACTTCGAGAAAGGCAAGTTCAAGGAGCTTGCTGAGTATGACGAGATCGATTATCGTCCGATCCGTCAAGAGCTTCGCAATCGAGAAGACAGAGACGGTAACGAATACGTCTGGCGCAAGTCAGCTCACATTCCTATGTCGTTCATCAAGCGCTTCTGGCATGACGTAGCCGAGAAGATCGATGAGCTAAGCGAAGAGAAGCGCTGGCTTCCGTCATGGGGCGCGTGCGATATGTGGAAGCGTAGATGCGCTTTCAGTCCGCTTTGCGTCTATGGCGACTCTCCTACAGCAAGAATGGGATTCAAGACACGAACAGGACACTACCTGCCGTCAGTCAAAGAGGAAGATGATGACACCGAAACTTAAAGGCTTCTTTTCCGCAGAGGATATGTCAGATGCCAAGACTAAGAAGTTCCTGATCTATGGGCCTTCCGGTTCTGGCAAGACAACGCTAGCCTGTACCGCTCCTGATCCTTACTTTGCCCTCGCAGAGATTGGACGTTCTTCACGGCGAATCGCTGCAATGGCTAAGACGCTTGGCAAGAAGATCGAAGTAGCTCCAATCGAAACCAAGGACGATATGGATTCGTTCATGGATGAGATGGAGAAGGTAAACGAAGTAAAGACTGTAGTCTTCGACTCTGCTACTGACTTCTATCGTCCGCTTGTCGAAAAGCTACTCGGAAAGAAGGATGCCGTACCGCAGAGAAACGATTGGCAGATCATCCAATCCTGGATGGAGTCAACTCTGCGGAGACTCGTAAACCTGAATCACCACGTTATCGTGTTGGCTGGTCCAAAAGAGTACATCACGAAAGAGAAAGGCGAGGAGGTTCGTCGTATCGTTCCTGCTTTCTCCGGTGACTCTATGCCAGCTTATATAGGTAAGCTGTTTCACGCGGTAGGATTCACGATGAAGCGAACTGATAACGAAGGATTCACGCGGTATATCACTGCGTTTGAATCTGAAGATCGCATTCTTACCAAGGTTGACGACGGATTGGACCCAATCGAAGGTCAGCACGTCCAGAAGTGGATGGATAAGATTGACGCGGCATATGACAAAGGATCTCATATGTACGCTTACGATGAGTTGCCTGATGAAGTAAAGTCTACTCTGCCTACCTCAAAAGAGGCTGCTATCCGGCAGTCTCGTCCTGCGCCAACAGTATAAATAGGAGTTACCACAATGGCTTGCGAAGTAGTAGTTGATGATAAGGATGGAGGATTTGTTCAGCTTCCTCCAGGTCTGTATACAGCTCAGATCACAGACTTTCATATGGTCTGGCCTGAATCTGGAATGTCGAAGACGTACCTTGCAGTAAAGTCAAAGGTATCGTCTGGTGACTATACTGGAGCAGTAATCAATGACAAGGTTTACGCAGAAGCAGACGGATCGTTTCCTAAGACGATGTGGCGAATCAGCCAGATCTCTTTGGCGTGCGGCGTTCCTTCAGGCACACGATTTGACGTCCACGATGACGGTGAGTGTTCGCATCATCACGTCGGAAAGTTCGTTCAGATCCTCATGAAGAACGAGGAGTACAATGGAAAGACGCAGGCTAAGCCTTCAACGTACTCTCCTGCGGACGCTCCTGACACTGGCAAGATTGCAGCTTCTGCCAACGCTAAGCCTTCTGGTCCTCCTACAAACTATTCTTCACGATCTCCTGCTGGTCCTCCTGCTACAGGTCGCCGCGCTCCTCCTCCGCCTCCAGCCAATAACTCTGCAGACGACATTTCGTTCTAACAGTTAGTTCACTCCCAACTGGAGTAATGCAACATGGCTCGTCAAGCTGTCAGTCCAAGGGCTATTGACCACGTAATATGCGTTTTCGGTGCTACACCAGACTGCGTTGTTATGTTGGCGGTAATGACGTTCGTAGAAGCGAACGGTTCCTTTGGACTGACGCTTGACGGCATCGCCAAAGAGCTAGGCTATGATCCTGATCTAATCGCTCGCGTCGTATCTGTTGCAGAGTCGGCAGGATTCGCCCGTAAAGACGTTGTGACGGGCGGATGGCTATGCACCTTGCCGTCGGCCGCTGTAACGCTTGCACGGGCCGGGATTGACCCCAAAGCGACGGCACTAGAACACATCGGACGGTCGGAAAGACTCGCAACGCAAGGATCGCTGCCGCCGCTACCTGGACGCGACGCAAACCCGCCGTCTGTTGCAATATTCGACCAACCAGAGCTGATTCATCTTTGGTCACGATGGCTATCTCGTTACATGAGAGACGCTGTAATGAGAGAGTTCAAGGAACTTGATATAAACCCTGGAACGCTCGTTAGACCGACAGTATCTGAACTAAATGGCTGGAACTTAGCTCTAGGAAGACTCATGAGGAAGAAGGTTCCTCCGCAGGAGATTCGAGAGACTATTGACTTTGTCGCAAGCAGCGAGTTCTGGTTGCCTAACTGTAGATCGCCTGGCGGTCTCTACAGGAAGTGGGATAAGCTGAAAGCGTCAATGGTTTTCGACAACAGAAAGAAGTTCGTAAAAGAGACTGTGCATACTGGACGAATGTCTGATCTTAAGAACAAGGCAGATGAGTTGCTCCGTGAAGTCGGCGGTGATTGGAAGTCTCACTCTCGATGAGTCAGAACGTAGAAGCATACCTGTCTTCTAAGGGCTGGCCTTACAAGATCAAACACGAGAAAAGCGGGGCGCAGGCTATATGCAAGCCATGCCCTCTCTGCGGAGATAACACAGAGACAGGAAGACCTTTCTATATCAGCGTGACTGACGGTCGTTGGCAGAGTTATTGCTGTCATGAGACAGGCAACATGTTCACTCTGCGTGAACGCATGGGAGACTTGCCAACTAAGACGCTGAAGAAAGATGCTGGCGATCTATCATCTATCGAGCGAGTCAGGCAGATACGCTCTAGAATGATGAGCGAGCGTTCACAGAACTCAGTCGAAGAAGACGGAAAGAAAGGATGGGTGCCAAACATATCAGACATTGATCGTTGGCATTCCATTCTAATGAGTCACGATGAAGGGCTCAAGTGGTTGATGGATGAGAGAGGCTTCACAAAGGAGACAATCGCTCACTTCAAGCTAGGATGGAAAACCATAGGAGACAGACACTATCTGTCTATACCTACAATCGTCAATGGAGAGGTAAAGCTATGCAAACTGCGTGATTTCGATCCTGAAATGCAGAAGGAGAAGAAGTGGCGGCGCATAGCTGGAATGCAGTCTGCGCTGTTCGGCGAGCAGGACATAATAGATAACCCTGGAGCTGACGTATATCTGCATGAGGCAGAGCTTGACGCGATAGCATCATGGCAGTTGGGCCTGCGACCTTCAGTAGCGTCGTCTCTTGGAGCAGGTAACTTCGCTGACGAGTGGATTCCTATTGTTGAATCGGCTGATAATGTATACATCATGTACGATCAGTTCGATGACGACAAGGTAAAAAGTCAGGACAAGACAGTAAAGCACGCTGGCGATGACGGTGCAGAGAAAGTAGCAGCTAAACTAGGAAAGTATCGCTGTCATCGAGTAATCTTTCCTGCTCATGATTCAAACGAATGGCTCAGAAAGAACCCAACTAAAGACGAGATAGCTGACACAATAAAGTCAGCTGTTCCATATCACGAGACTAAGCTCATTTCGTTGTACGAGCTTAGCCTGTCTCTTTCTACAGTAGGCGTTGAGCGAACATATCCAATCGGCCTGCCAGCTCTGGATAAGTTACTTGGCGGAGGGCTTCGCATGGCTGAAGTTACAATCCTAACTGCAGACTCGTCTATAGGTAAAACGACGTTCTCTGCTAACGTAGGACTGAACTTCGCCAAGACGAGCGGGCCTGTTTGCTATTGGCCGATTGAAGGCGGAAAAGAGAAGCTAGCGTATAAGACGTGGGATATGACGCTTGGCAAGCGATGGAAGGAGACTACCAAAGACGAACGAGACGCAATGATTCTTGGACTGAAGGGACTGCCGTTCATTCCATACCCTAAAGGAGCCGAGACAATGGAGAATACTGAAGCGTTGATTATGCTCTTCTCCAGAAGATTCGGTGGGAAACTACTGATCATTGATCATCTTCGCAAACTAATCACTTCAGCCACTAAGGACAGTAGCAACGAGAACCTTGTTACTGACAAGTGGCAAGATTTCTTGTCTGAAATGGCAAAGAGATACTCCATGCACATTTGGGCTATCTTGCACCCAAAGAAGCCAGAAGGATCTGACGCTACGTTTGAACCTGAAATGCACCAGTTGAAAGGCTCAACGTCGAACTTCCAAGATCCTGATAACGTGATAGCTCTTAGCCGTAAGCGTACAGCTAATCGTGACAGCGATGAGGAACAAGGCGACTTGGTTCCTACTCGTATAACGATCAAGAAGCAACGCGACGACGACGCCCCTGAAGGTTCCGCAATAATGTTCTGGCACCGTCAGAGCCAGCGCTATCTTACGATCGATCCTCGCATCGTAAACAAGGCAGGCGGATATACTCCAGAACCTGAGAGTAATTCTGACGATTGTGACTTTGAAGTTGGAGAACCAGAATGAGCGAAGAGAAGCAGCCAAAGAAGATGTTTGACGCTTCCGTTGCTTCTGCGGTTGCCATTAGACTTGTTGATGCACTGTCAGATCACTGTGAAATGATTGATATCTGTGGTTCGCTACGCAGATGCAGACCTAGCGTCCACGACATTGATATCGTTCTGTCGCCTAAGCTAACGGAGATCGTTGCTCCTAGTGCGCAGGCTTCACTGTTTGCTCCTGCAGCTATTCCATTCTGGAAAGGGTTTAGCGTCATCAAAGAGTTCTTCACTGACTTTGTAGTGCCAGTTACAGGATACCAGATGTTCGACGATACGTCAGACAAGCTGAAAGGATGCAAGTTCGACTTTGAGAATGAAAAGTCGAAAGTCAGTCTTGATACTGGTCTCGACGATTACATCAACCGAAAAGTCAACCTAGTGCTGACGGATAAAACAGGACGTGGCGCTCCTTGGGACGGACTACCTGTAGAGCTATATATCTGTGAGCCGTTACGCTATGAAATGGTAAGGTTCATTCGCACTGGCTCAAAGGAGCACAACGTCAAGATTGCAACAACAGCTAGAAACAGAGGAATGAAAATCCATGCAGATGGACTTGGGTTTTCAAGTCTGAAGAATCCTAGCATCTTCCTGAATGTAACATCAGAGGAAATGCTGTTTGATAGGTTGCAAATGAAATACGTTCCACCAGAAGAACGAGAGGATAAAGGTGAGTTCTGATGACAGAACCTGCAAGTGTATCATGGAAGCAAGTTCAAGTTTTTGATAACGGGACGCTTGTTTGCGAGGTAAATGAGAACGACTTTGGAAACCTGCAGTTCGCCATTAGGGCGCGCAATCGTAGCGGGAGACTGAGTCATTACATTAGGACATTTTGGAACAAGGCTACTAAGAATGCGACGCTAGATAAGCATTCTGCACATCCATTGAGGCAAGATCTGCACGCGATGGTTGACAAGATCGTAGACTACATCGAAGTTAAATCGGAGGAGCGATATGGCGGAGACAACACTAGAAGCGCTTGAAAGGCTAGGAGTTGAGCTGTTCCGCGACAGAGCGATTACTCTACGCGGCGGGTTTCTCGTTGTCGGCGCTAACTATCGTGGGCGCATCCAGAATGCGACAGAAGACACTGTCGAGCTTGCATGGGAAGGAGGTTTTGAGACGTTCAGTGCTGAAGAAATCTACTCTAACTATTCGCTGGATCTAACTGATCCAGTAACATATAGTTACGTGTTTGATTATGCTGAACGTCACGAGCTTCCGTACAAGATTGGATACGAGCAAGCAAGCGCAAGAACTATTCGGTCTGCAGAACATATCCTGAAACTTAGGAGAGGAAATTGAAAGTACAAGCCGGTCTGTTTGCGAAAGCACTAGAGATTCATAAGGTAATGGTCAAGGGCCATGCAGATGGATCTGTGATGAGTAATGTTCGATTGACTCCTGTTGGACGAGAGAGTCTCGTTGTTGCGTCGACAAATCACGAGTCAACAGTTCACGTAGTTCTTCCATCAATCAATGATGAGAAGGACGTGCCAATGCTTGTTCCGTGCGAGCGACTTGCCAAGATCGTAGCAGAGTTCATGGACACTGATCAGGTTAGACTTGAACAGGAGTCAAATGGAACAGGAGGCAAGAGTCTCCGTTTGTGGTGCGCTGGTTCAAAGTTCGCGTTCAATCATATGGACAACGACCAGTACACTAGCACTGCAATAAGTCAGTCGAGCGACGGCTCGTTCATGATTGACAAGAACGAGCTCGTGGCATCTCTTCAGATGGCAGCTCCTAACGTCAAACAAGACGAGAAGGCAGGATGCACTGGTGGAGTGTGTTTGTCAATCAAACGCAATGGCGATCTTGTCGATCTTCGGATCATGGCAACTACTGGCCATCACGCGATTCAGATTGACTCGAAGACTGGAGAGACTAAAGACCTTCTGACGCGCGAATACCGTATTACGATCTCTCCTAACGTAATCTCTACTCTGACTTCTATGTGCAAGATCGGCGATGATCAGAAGTTCAAGGTTAGCATTCTAGGAGGTGAAGGCATCCTAGTCTTCGAGATCAATGGCGCAACGACAGAAGCTCGGTCTCTTGAAGGTCAGTTCCCTGATCTTGCTCCGTTGATGAAGAAGTCTGGAGCCACGTCGATTAGAGTTAATCGAAAGAGTCTTGTTCAAGCCCTGAAGAAGGCTGAGCCGCTCTTGATTGGAAAGACGCAGACGACTACTCTTGTTATCGCTCAGAACAAGGCAGCAATCTGGATCTCGGATCAGATGCTTGGGTCGTCCATCGTTCCGTTCTATGTAGTCCAGAAGCAAGGAGCGCTAGGTCACATCGCGGTAAACTACCGCTATCTGTCTAGCTACCTGAAGCTGCTTCACGGAGATACTGTAGATATCATCTTCACGTCTGGCGGCGTGAATCCTGTGTTCATTGACTCAAATTCCGGGTCAGATGCAGGCATTCTTATCGTTGTTATGCCTCTGAAGATGGATGCAAATATTCCTGATATCGAGAAGGATGACGACGTGCAGGCTTCGCTACTTCCGCAGGTAGTTGTGAAGGAGAAAGCCGAGAAGAAGGTCAGGGCGACTTCCGTTGAAGGTCAGCCGGAGCTTGCAGAAGCTACTGAATCTGTTGTTGAAGTTGACCCCTGGGCCGATTAGGAGTAATCCATGAGAGACGGACTGAAGCCGATCAAGCGCGAAGACGATCATGATGATCGATATGACGCGCATATAAACGGAGATATGACAAGGAAGCAACAGAGTTTTACGAGAGGAGCTAATCCTCAGCCTTCAGAGCTTACTGCTCTTGGCATTACTCTTCTGTCGTGCGCGTATTGCTCAGGACTAGGAGGTGCAACTGGCACTAACTACTGGCAGTGTAGGGCGTGCAGAGGGATCGGGGAAAACACTACGCCGGAAGCCATGCTGGCTGCGGTAATGTCGAAAGCGTCTGGCAAGACAACCAAGGAACTCCTTGCGGAAGCACTGCAAGTGTATAAGGCATCACGCTAATGGCAACACCTTCACTCATGAACTGGACTGAGACATTCAGTGGTCGCGTTGTCGACCTCATGGATATCGAGAACAGTGATCTTCATATTCCAGATATCATCCACAATATCTGCAAGAACAGGCGATTCCTCGGAGGAACAGCTAGAGGAATCTCTATCGCAGAGCATTCTGTAAACGTATCTCGCATTGTTGAACTGATCTCGTGGGACGTAGAACATTCTGTCGTGTCTGTAGCAAAGAAGATTGCACTGTTCCACGATGGCGCTGAGGCTTACACTGGAGACATTCCAGGGCCTTACAAGAGCGAATTCTTCATGCGACGCGGATTCGTTGAGAAGTCGATCGTCTCTATTGACAAGGAGATTACTGACTGGATCTACAATAAGATCCTTGTCATCAAGTCAGCAGAAAGACTGGTAGAAGCTGCAAGGCTCGTTAAGAAGGCGGACCTGTACTGTCTTGCAATCGAGCGACACGATCTCCTTCCAAACTCGAAGAGTGATAACTGGATCGGGTTCGATGATATCGTGAAGTCATCTGACTTCCGTTCTATCAAGGAGAACATCTATTACGATCCTGCAGAGCTTACAGAGTCTGCGATCTATCGCATGTTCACACTAAGGATGAAAGCAGTCGGACTAGCAAATCCAGAGGATTACGCATGATCTCAGTAAGACAACCAATCTACGACGAGTTCTGGCGGTTCGCTGCCGAACGCATGCTCGTGTTCTACAGGCGCGCTCTAGGTCTAGCTGAAGAAGGTCAGCCTTGGACTGACGATCCTATTCTTCAGGAATACAAGTTCACTAACACTTTCAGAGCTTGCGATCGACTGACGCAGTTCTTGATCCGTGAAGTGCAGCCTAAGTCTCTGAACAACGATCCTCAAGAGATGATCTTCAGGTCGATTGTATTCAGACTGTTCAATAGCATTGACACTTTCGATGCGCTAGATGATGTTTGTCCTGACGTAGCATTTGAAGGCATTGTTGCTGGTGGAATTTCGACAGCTACGTTCAGCCCACTAGTTGCCAACGCCATTCTGAACAAGCGTCTTGAAGACGGACTGACTGTGTACGGCAACGCATACATGCATCCGTCAATGAAGAAAGACAGCGGCTTCGAGAAGAAGCACCACGCTCACGTCGATCTTCTCATGAAGATGATTGCCGATGATCTGGTTGACAAGATCGAGAACGCTCCAAGTCTCAAAGCGATCTTCGATCTACTCATCGAGTATCCGATGATCGGCAAGTTCATCGCATATCAGATGGCGATCGATATCAACTACACAACAGCCGTTGACTTCAGCGAGAACCACTTTACTG
>ERZ1292642.984-Hain-H14-01um-R1-984-length-14255-cov-7_pt1 | contig 14255 bp, 20 predicted proteins | sample MGYA00564403_ERZ1292642 | MGnify/ENA primary metagenome ERZ1292642 (study PRJEB36523, sample SAMEA6512643) | groundwater metagenome | collected 2019-01-09 | study: AquaDiva: Metagenomics assemblies of 32 groundwater samples | reverse complement strand
CCGTGCAGCTCGTCCACCTGGTGCTGAACCTGATCCTCGTCCTCGTGCGCGTCCAGGCGGGCACGTTCGAGCTGTTCCCTCTCCTCGTTTCTCTCGGGGTGTTGGCGTGACGGAAACTGCGAAAGTGGTGGGCGTGTTGTTGATCGTGGGCGTCCTCGCGGCCGCGTTCGCGCTCGTGCTGCAGGGGCGGCTCGACCAGGGCGTGAGTCCCGCGGACCTGGACGCGAAGGGGTTCGATCTGTGCACGGACCAGAATGCCGCGCAGAAGAATCTCAAGGGCTTCGGCCACTTCGATGATCGACCTGGGGACCAGAGGCTGCGGGGCGAGGTCTTCTCGACGACGCGGCTGTGGCATGCGTGGTTCAAGGATGGGGAATCAAGGCCGGTCACCGTCGAGGCCCGCACGGAGAATTGCCCCGCGATCGGGGTCGACTTCTACCCGGACCGCGTGCACTACGTGTTCGCGTACTCCGAGGACGGGCGGACCTGGAACCGCTTCTATCAGGATCGCCTCCCGAAGGGGAGCATCACCCTTATGCTCCCCGGGACGGGGATCGGACCGACGGGATCGCTCGAGCTGATCGTCGACGGGTTCGAGTTCTGCCTCGCGCCGATCCCGTCGAACGGCGGGTGCCCGAGCGGGTTCGTGAAGACGATCCGTGACGGCGCGGCCCTCCGGGTCCAGGTCCTCGTCTCGAGGGTCTCGTTCCCGTCGTGGCCCGCGGACCCCGAGGAGACGGGGTTCCTGATCGTCGAGGATCAGATCGAGCTCCGCAGCGCGATGCCGGAGCTCGAGTGGAGCAAGGGCGGGTACAAGGTAGGCGAGACGGCGGTCTTGAACTGGGAGATCCCCATCGACGTGGACGACCAGGGGAAGCCCGCGTACTTCCTGACGATCCGGGACATGAACCCTCCCGGCGGCGCGATCGCGGGGTACGACCGGAAGCCCCTCGTCGGGACCTCCGGGTCCGAGGCGCTCCTGATCACGGAGACGATGTACTCGAACGTCCTCGAGAACTGCGAGAACCGCCTGCGCGCGGAGATCCTCTCGCAGATCATCGTCGCGGACCAGGACGACGCGACGGTGCAGTCCCCGGACGTGACCGTGGGGGGCGAGGCCCCCGTGATCACGTCGATCACCTTCGACAAGCCGGAGTACTTCGAGGGGGACCGGGTCACGATCACCTGGACCGCGAAGGGGACCGTGACGAAGTTCCACGTGACCGCGCACATCGGCGGCCTCCTGGTGTACGACCTCGACGTGGCCGCGGACCTGACGACGGTCACGTTCAATGCGCCGAGGACGGGGGTCCTCGAGGTCGAGGTCACGGGATACAACCTGTGCGAGCCCTCCGAGGTTCGCGAGGAGCAGGTCACGGTGGGGAACGCCTATCCCGGTCTCTGCCAGGCGTACCCGGACCTGCCCCAGTGCTCCTCGCAGAACATCATCGCGATCATCGTCGCGATCCTCGCGGCGATCGCCGTCCTCCTGACGTTCATCGTCCTCGCGTGGCTCCTGGCGGAGCATGGGGACACGCTCCACCTTCCGCCCTTCGCGGGGTTCCTGATCGCGATCGCCGCGGCGGGGGTCCTCGCGATCGTGTTCGCGGGGACGGGCGCGTTCGACGGGCTGCTGCTCCTGGGGGCGGGGACGTGAAGCCGCCCTTCCTCGTGATCGGGATCATCGTCGCGGCGGCGGGCGCGGTCCTGATCGCGGGGAACGTCCTGCAGCTCGGGGCCCCGACTCCGAACTCCGCGAAGTACCTCGAGCTCGCGTTCGCGTCGACGACGCTCCCGGACAGCGTCACGGGGACGCTGACGGAGGGCGGCTCGTCGAACATCGTCCTGGACATCCGCGCGTGGGGATCCTCGTCGGGGACCGTGACGGTCACCGGCGGGATGCAGTGCACCGGCGAACCCATCCTCGACATCGGGCTGGAGACCCTCGCCCTCACGACGGCGCCGTCCTGGTTCCGGCTACGGATGGACCGCACGTCGATCGCGAAGGGGACGAGCTGCACGATCAGCCTCGAGGCGTACGGGACCCCCACGGTGTGGTGGAACGAGCTCGTCCTGTGGGGGTACGCGCCGGTCCCGGGATCCCCGCCGCCCGAGGGCGTGACCTCGCCCTCGCCGGGGTCCTCGACGCAAACGGGGTCCGGGACGCCCCCTCCCCCGCCGAAGGACGGGGCGGACCTCCTCCGCCTCGGCTGGATCCTCGCGGGGACGGTCATCCTGCTCGTCGGCCTGCTCCTCGCCGCGGTGGGGCTGTCGTAGGCGGGGGGACTGCTCATTAGAGGCCCTAGGACGCGTTTTCTCGACCTCGCGAGGGGTAGAGGGCGTCCGAGGGCCTCGGACGCGGTTTCCGGCGAACGTGCGGGGCGGGACCTCGCGCGGGCGGTGGAGGGCCCGGCTATCGCCGGGGCCCCCTGCCTCCCCTCTACATCAGTAGAGGGGACCCCACCCACACCCCCCATTTCAAGCAAAGTTCCGTCGGTGGCTTCCGTCGGTGGCCGCGGTCGTGAGCCTTTTTCATGGAGCCGGTCGGTGGTCGCGGTCGGTGGCTTCCGTCGTGTTTTCACGGTGTTCCCACACCGCGCTCTCCGGAGGCCTACTCGCGAAGTTCATATACTCCTGCGCGACAAGACCGCCCGAACCGAGGACGACATACGGTTCCCCCGTACCCCCTCCGCACCACGCGAGTGGTTGGAAAGCGCCGCGCCGGCCGGCCGGGTTTGCGGCAAAAACGGGTCCTCACTTGCGGTCTTTCTCGTGTCGATCGACGAACTCCAAGAGCGCCGTCTTCACGAGCCTGTACGTCGACCAGCCGAGACGCTCGAGGATCCTCGAGACCCTCGACCACTCCTCTTCGTTCAGCCCCGTCTGGACCAGGACGAACCCGCGGCGGGGCATCGTTCTGGGGCAGTACTCGGTTAGGGATATAGCCAACGACGGCGGGCTCTCCGGCATTAGCGTTATATATACCGCTCACTATGTCTCTGACGATGGCTCGATTGCGCGCAGGGCGAGCGACACGGAGGTTCGCGATGAGCACGTCCTTCAACGCGGCAGAGAGCGAGCGAATCGCTGCAGCTCTCACTGCGTCGAAGCAGACCGTGTACGAGTTCCTTCGCGTCGCTGCCCTCGAGCGCGCGGATCGGGTTCTCGTGAACAAGGAGAAATGACGACGTGGCACGAACAAGATTCGAGAAGGGCCGTCCTCGCGCGAACTGGGACGAGGATCCCGCGATCGTGAGGGCGTGGAGAGAGTGGGCCGTGAAGCGGCGGAAACCCGCTTCGACGATCGACGGGGGACGCTACCACCTGCGGGCGTTCCACGACTTCCTGATCACCAGGAAGCACACGCGGGACTACTTCCGCCCCGAGGAACGGAAGGACTTCGTCGACTGGCACGACGCGAAGGCGTTCCAGGATCTCCTGGTCTCCCGCGTCGAGACGGGAGAGATCAAGCGCGCCGCGAAGAACATCTGGTGGTCCGTCGTGAACTTCTACCAGTGGAGGTTCGAGGAGGAGCAGTCGAAGCGGAACCGCGACGACCTGGAGAACGTGAAGCTGTTCGAGACCTTCCCCATGAAGTTCAGCACGGAGAACGAGGGCGAGGTCCCGTACAACCTCGAGCACCTGTGGAAGATCGTCGAGGCCTCGAGGTCCTACGCGACGGTGAGGACCGGCGAGTTCCCCGCGACGAACACGACGACGATCGCGAACGAGGACTACGAGTTCGTCCTGGTCCTCGTGTACCTGGGGCAGCGCGCGGAGATCGTCGGCCTCCTGTGGGACGAGGTCCACTTCGACCTGGGCATGGTGAACCCGAAGGCGAAGGGCGCGTACACCTGGGAGCTGCCGCTCAAGACGGAGCTCGCGAACGCGCTCCGGGATCTCCGCGCCCGCAAGCCGGACGCGCGGATGGTGTTCACGTCCGGATCATTCCCCTGGGACGACAGGATCCCGCACGTCGGCGGGGGGAAGTGCGAGTACGAGGACTGCTCCGTGAGGAAGCCGCTGTTCGAGTACTACGGACGCGAGCGGGACGAGCTCTACTGCGACGATCACCTCGCGAGGACCTGCGCCGCCGCGCAGACCGCGAACAAGAGCGCCGTCGGCTACATCATGGACCGCGTCGAGAAGGCGCTGCACCGGCTGTACCCGGACCTGACGGAGATCGCCTTCGACGCGCGGGGGAAGCGGCACACGCGCCCCGTGCACCTGACGAGCCACAGATTCCGGAAGACCGTCGCGACGTTCTACATCGAGCTCGGTCTGACGAAGGAGGAAGCCGCGAAGATCACCGGCTGGAAGGACCCGGAGACGATCCGGCGGAAGTACTGGAAGCCGGAGCTCGCGGCGAAGCAGAAGCTCGCGGACCAGGTCGATGTCGTGAAGGCGTCCATGGCGGCGGACCGAGGCGAGCTCGAGTCGATGCGCCGGAAGACGGACCTCGAGAAGCTCCAGGACCAGGTCGCGAAGCTCACCGCTACGACGGAGACGAGGGACGCGAAGCTCGAGGAGAAGGACTCGTTGATCGCGAGGCTCCAGGGGCAGATCGCGGACCTCACGGAGATCGCAAACAAACTCCTCCGTGAACGCGGCGCGCCCCTCAAGGTCGAGAAGGAGAAGAAGGACGACGAGGACGAGACGAAGGGCGGCGCGAGCTCCGCGATGCGGGACCTGGTGATGGGGTGAACAAGGCGGAGGCGATGGAGACGCTGCGGACGATCCGCCTGTGGCTCGCCGCGAAGGGTCTCGATCGGATCGGGGGCTACGGGATCTGGTCGAGGATCGCAGGCGACCTCGACGAGCTCTGCTCGCTGATCGGGCAGAACGTGGAGGACGAATGATCGTCAGGGTCCCGTTCACCGAGACGAACCTCGTGACCGGCGGGATCCTGCTCAACGGCTTCTCGTTCTACTGCGAGTGCGGGGAGCAGCAGTTCACGATCGTTACGACGGAGGATCCGTTCGTCCCGCTGCTCATCTGCACGGGCTGCCGCGAGACGTACCTCGTCGCGGACCTCCAGGACGCGCAGCTCCGCGAGGTCCCGCCATGAGCTTCCAGGACCGCCTGCCCCACCAGCTCGCGTTCCACCTGGACGCGGAGATCTCCGGTATCCTGGAGGAGTTCGCGTGATCGCGCGCTGCTTCCGCTGCGGGAACGTGTTCGTCCCGAAGTCCGCGAGCCCGCGCTGCATGAAGTGCAACGCGCGATCGGAGGTCCGCGTCTTCACCGCCGAGGAGCTGCGCCAGGTCCTCGACGCACACTTCAAGTCCTCGCCGTCAGCGAATCGCGAACCGGGCCCCGCGCCGCCGGATGAGACCTCTCCCCGCGGCGCGGCTTCGTCGGAAGTGGGTCACGGAACGGGGGACCATCCGCAGGGAGACCTCGGCAACAGGTTCGACTCCGCCCACGTGACGGGCGGCGCGCTCCCGCGTGTTCGATCCCGAGACCCGGCGCGCGCGGACGACGGCGAGGATCCCCCTCGCAACAACGAGGCCGGACCGCAGGCGTCGCACCCTAGTCCGGTCTCCTCTTTTTCTGGAGAACCCGCGGTCGATGTCGCGCCGATCCACCGGCAGTTCTTTGAGAAGGGATGGGACCACGCAATGGCGGCGGAGCAGCGGCTCCTGATCAAAGACGCGCTACGCGCCGCGGGGATCGCGGAGCTCGACGAGCTCCAGGTCGAGGAGATGCGGGAGGCGTGGCTCGAGGAGAAGGCGGGCCGGATCCCGAGCGTGACTGCGACGACGCTCCGGCGGATCTACTGGCGCTCCGGGTGCGACTGGCTCCTCGAGAGCTCAGGAGAGAGCGTCCGCATCTGCGGCTCGACGGCGATCGGACGATGCGAGACCTGCAACCGTCGACTGTGCGGTCGACACCGCGGAGTACACGCGCGGAAGAATCCCGATCACCCATTCGTCCAGGAGGTATTCGCGACATGATGAAACGGGAGTACGTGGACGAGGACCCGGAGAACCAGGCCGAGCTCCTGGCCGCGCTCCTCCGCGGAGCGAGCGCGGTCGTGGAGGCGGCGGACCGGTCCGCGGTCCTCGAGTTGGAATCGTGTGAGCTGGCGATCGAACGCGCGCAGAGCGACCTGCTCCAGGCGCTCGCGCGGATCCGGAAGATGCGGGTGGTCCCGGACTGATGCAAGCGACGATCGCTCCCGGGAGATCCTGCGAGCACTGCGGCCTCGAGGTCCAGAACTGCAAGGGGTGCGGCGCGGAGATCGTGTTCTCGCGGTCGACGATGGGGAAGCCGTGGCCCCTGGACGCGAAGGTCACGATTGTCGCGGCGCGACTCGAGTCGACGAAGCTCTGGTCGACGGTGAAGGGACACGTGCCCCATCACTACACGTGTCCGCAGCGGGAGGCGTTCCGATCGTGAACCGGCTCAACATACTTCTGGACGAGTTTCGTGCGGCGATGCTCGAAAAGTTCTACAGGCGTCGCTCCCGCGCGATTGCACGATGGGGCTCGAGCGTCACGGAGGATTCGTTCGACTGGGACGCGCTGAGCCTCCCGCACATCGAGGAGCACTTGCGCGAGGAGATCCAGGAGTGGCTCGCGCCCGATGCGGACCGTGCGGCGGAGGACGTGGACCTGGCGAACATGGCGTTCCTTGACTGGGTAGCTCGGAGACAGCGATGACCGCGCGCGAGTTCGTCTCCTGGTCGTTCGACAAGAAGTTCGACGCGATGATCGCCGCCCTGGTCGAGCTCGGCGCGAAGGGACTCGAGGAGTTCCAGGGACGGAAGAACTACAAGGGGACCGTGGCGCAGAAGCTCCTCGAGGAGAGGATCCTCGCGATCGTCGAGCGGCTGCCGGGGGAGCAGCAGCTCGCGTTCTGGAGGCGGGTGAACCCGCAGCAGGCGGTCCTGGTCGAGAAGGTCCTCGCCGCGCAGTACCACGAGGCGTGACGATGGCGAAGGGAGACCCCGGAGGGAGGACCTGGTGTCCATTGTGCGGCGCGGAGCTCCGCGTCGGCCCGTGCAACCCTGGGACCCGTCGGAAGGTATCGACGCATTCGCGACTCCGGCAGAAGGTCCTCAAGCACTTCTGCCAGCTCCGACGCCACGCAGGCCTCAGCGATCGGGACCGGACCGAGCTCGCGGACGTCGCCGTCGACGAGGAGTACATCGCGAAGCTCGAGAGGCTGACGCCCGGGCTGGTGGTCCCGTGAGGATCCTTGTCGTCGGGAAGGGCGCGACGGAGGAGGAGCTCCGCAAGTGGCGATTCGACGGGCAGCGGCGGCTGCAGCACCGCCCGAGTCACCACGGATGGCATTACGCCCATGCGTTCTACCGGGTCAAGACGGGCCGATTCGAGAAGGGCCTGTACCTTTGCGAGACCTGCGGAGAGGGGCTCCTCCTGGAGAATGGCGGCTCCCGGGGTTTGGTGTAACCAGAGCCACCTCGGTTTATATCCCCCCTCGCGGCGTTCGTTCGCATGCGGGCCCTCGGCGTTCTGCTGATCGTGAGCCTGTTGTCTGCGACCGCCCTTCTTTCCGCGGTCCCGCACGTCTCGGCGATCGCGTACACGAACCTCCCGAACACGTTCGAGGTCGCGCCGGGGTCGACGCCTGGAGTGATCGGGGACCTGTTCGCGGACGACTCGCAGCAGGCCACGGTGACGGAGGCGGATCTTGGTTGCGGTCTGAATTGCCTCACGATGCTCGTCCCGAACGGAGACTTCGAGGCGGGATGGGCCCGTGCAAGCGGTATTCGAGTCTGCATTCCGGACGGCGATTACTGCAGCCAGCTCGACGAAAACGCGAACGACGGGAACACGTCGTTCGCCGCATCGCTCAATCCGACCGACGACGCGATCTGGGATTTGACTGACTGGTCTCTTGGGAGCGATGTCACGTTCGATTCGGTCACGCACTGGGCGTGGGCGAAGAAGAACTCCACTGCGGCGAACGACTATTTCACGAATCTCCTCGCAACACTCACCACTTGCGACGGCCCGCGATCGTCCGTGCTGACGCAGGCGTACACGAACTTCTCCTACGTCGTCCCGATGCCGGGAGCGTGCGGGCCCTCTTGGACCGTGGCCATCATCGACACACTGCGACTCGAGCACGGTCACGTCGTAGATGCGACTCCTGCGAGCGTGTCAACATTCTCAGGGGTGACGGTTCAGTACGACGACCAAGACTACAACATCGCGGCCTACGTGAATTTCACCGGGGTCAAGGGGGACAACCTCGAGCTCGTGTACGACGTGGGGACGCCCGCCCTCGGCGGGAGCGAGACGATCTCGATCCAGTCCCGCCGCTCCGGGACCTGGACGACGCTCGTGTCCGCGGTGAGCGGGCGCGGCTCCGTGATCCTCCAGTCGGGCGGGCAGGACGTCGTCGACGGTGACGGACAGTTCCGGATCATCGATTCCGACGCGACGGACGACACGCAGGGATCGTTCCCGTTCGATGAGTTCTGGATCAGCGGCGAGAAAGTCAGTACGCCCCCTCCGGGAGGGAGCTCGGCGGTGCTCGGAATCCGGTGCACTCCGGGGATCTGGTCGCTGAGCTGCTTCGCGACGCTGAACGCGAGCGTCCCGGAGACGATTCACATCGCCTCGACGGACTGGTACTTCGATGGAGTCCTCGAGGGACGCGGCTCGCCGTTCGCGGGGTCGGACCGGCAGCATCGCTTCGAGGGAGGCGGGTTCGCGATCGGGCGCACCTGGATCGTGACCGTCGAGGCCCATCTCGACAACACGCAGCGGATCCGCGCGACGATCGAGGTCCGCCAGGACAACGCGCCCCTCGTCGTGCTCGTGATCCTCCTCGTCGTGGGGATCGTCGCGATCATGCTGCTGCGGAGACAGCGCGAACCTCGACGGGAATCGAAGAACAATCCACGGACGGAGATCGTGAATCCCAGGAAGGGGATGGGCGTCTTCGTCCTGGTCCTCGCCGCCCTCGTCCTGGTCGCGGTCCCGCCCGTCGCTGCCGAGGACCCCGTACAATCGTATCTCCGGATCGAGCTCGAGACTCCGGTCGCGTACACGTACGACTTGATCACGATCCGCGTCGTCTCTTGGCTCTTTGACAACCTGACGAGCGCGTGGTCCCCGAACCTGCACCCGATCGAGCTGCAGCTCGTCGACGAGAGCCAGGACGTCGTCGTCGAGCGGTGGACCGTCTTCCTCCTGAACGGGACCGCGGACCGCCTCGTCCTCGTCGCGGAGACCTGGACGAGCTCGCGGATGCGGGTGATCGCGCAGGACCCGGGGCTCGGGCTTGTCGCGACGGAGACGTTCCGGACGGAGATGTCGGACCGCTACCTCCTGTTCCGGATGCGGGCGGACATCTGGAACCTGTTCATCGAGTTCGCCACGGACGAGCGCGCGGAGAAGGACGCGGCGGTGACGCAGGACCGGCTCCTCACGGGCGGCACGATCTCCGCGGGGGTCTTCGTGATCACGCTCCTCGCGGTCCGCCGGGACCACCGCGTCTCGAGGCGAGTCGGGACCGTCAGCGTGTGGGACCGCTTCTCCAGGAAGGCGTTCCCCTGGTCCCTGCCGACGGACGAGCTGAACGTGTGGCTCGACCGGGAGAGGACGTGGGACCCGGAGACCGCGAATGCCTTCGAGTCGTTCCGCCGCGAGGCCCACGTCGCGAAGCTCGAGGCGCAGAAGTCGGAGATCGATAAGGAGATCGCCGGGGTGCGCGCGGGGGCGATCGCGTGAGGGTCCTCCTCCCGGTCGTGGTCCTGTCCCTCCTGATGTCCGCGCTGATCACGTGGTTCCTCGCGTTCCCGTGGTTCGTCCCGGTCACCCTGCTCGTCCTCGCCCTGGCGATCGGGATCCCTGCCGCGCTCGCGGGCGGGAAGCGGGAGAGCTACCCATACGACCGGTCCGCGTATTACGCGAAGGAGGCACGTCTCCGGCGCGCGCAGCTGAGGACCTCCGTCGCGAGGCTCCGGATGCGGGAGCCCTTCTATCGCCTCCTCAGCGGGATGATCTGGACCCTCGCGGTCACGCTGATCCTGTGGCTCGCGTACATGGTCCTCGCCGCGTACCTGTGGACGGACCTCGAGATCATCGCGAACGTGTGGCTGTACTACGTCGCGGTGATCGTGGAGCTCGCGACGATCATCGTGATCCTCGGGCTGCACAAGTGGGTGAAGCGGCACGAGCCGAAGACGATGAAGGTCCAGGTGGGACACTCGCCCCTCCTGATCTCGGACTTCACCCCGGGGACGTACACGGACTCCGTGGACCTGCTGATGAAGGACGGGACGAAGGAGACGGTCCCCGTCGAGCTGATCCCGTGGGGCACGGTGAAGAACGTGTCCTCGCTCGTCGCGCCGATCCGGGGCGTGATCGTCGCGCGGCGGCTGAACTGGATCGAGGCCGTCCTCGAGCACGTGAAGGAGTCGTGGGCCCAGAAGGTCCTCGCCGCAGTGGAGAACGCGGAGCTCAAGAAGGCGCTGCGGAGGATCTTCGACCAGGAGGCCGCCGCGGAGGACCGCGATCCCGTGCCGAGGTACGCGGGGCGGCAGATGGGGCTCCTGTACAAGATCCCGTGCAAGCCCCGCGTGTACATCAAGGGGGACATGACGAACTGGAGGGAGTACAACTGGGCGGGCCTCGTCGAGAAGCACTTCCCCGGTTCGACGCACGACTTCACCCCGATCATCCTCGCCCTGGACCCGCACGACCCGTACTCGTGGGAGGCTCCCCCGGAGCAGGTCACGCTTGAACGGGAACTGTACGAATCCCGCGCGCGCGTGAAGCAGCTCACGCGGCGGCACCAGGACTACGTCCAGCAGGACGGGGTCACGCGATCCTTCCAGGAGGACACGCAGTGACGATCGTCGTCCAGGTCCTCGACCTCCAGGGCGTCTCGAGGGAGACACACATCATCGCGGACCCGCGGGACTCGCTCGCGGAGATCTCGAGGGCAATCCGCCTGACTCTCGATGAGCTCGGCCTTCCGCGGTCCTTCACGTTCCGGCTGTGTGACCTGGCGCGCGAGAACGAGGAGCGGTGGGCCCCGTGAACGAGGATCGAGACGATGAAGACCCGGCCCTCCTCTCTCCCGACGAAGCGAAGGAGCGGGTCGAGCGGATCCGCGCGGACGCGAAGGCCGAGACCGAGGAGAAGAAGCTCGACGTGCGGGGACAGATCCTCGGGGGGCAGCGGTTCGTCACACGGGAGTCGAACTATGAGAGCTCCCTGTTCGCGACGTGGGAGCGGATCAAGTCGAAGTTCTCCCGGTACGGGTTCGCGCACGTGGGCGGGCGGCGGCTCTTCAACGACACGGACGGGATCTACGGCGGGAAGGCGTACCTGGAGATGCGGACGGAGCTCGTCACGTTCCTGTACGAGCTCGCGGGGAACGTGAAGAAGGACGCGCTCCGGGACTCCGTCGCGGCCCTCCGGAAGTTCATCGCGTGGGTGGACGAGGAGGACTACCTCGACCAGATCCCGCTCCTGTACGCGCAGGCCGCGAACCTGTTCCACAACGCGGACCTCGGCCTCAAGCGCCCGAAGGAAGGGACGCTGTTCGACCTGGACCCGGAGAAGGTGTGGGCGCGGTGGTACGCCCTCCGGAACCTCGAGGGCCCGGTCGAGGTCCCGACGATCACGATCGAGAAGGTGGACCGCTGATGGAGACGCCCGTCACGGCCTCCCTGTGGTGCGCGCGGATGATGGAGGACGTGCTCACGGAGAACCAGGACATCAACATCGTCTTCGACAGCGCGAAGTCGTACCGCTTCGGGCCGGTGGGGGCGGGGAAGACCGCGAAGGCGATGATGATCTCGCGGGTCCTCGACCCGGTCTCGCCCCTCCGGGACGTGCTGATCCCGGTCGATGAGATCCGCGCGTTCGATCGGGTCGTCGGGGCCCGCCGACGCCATGCGGTGATCTGGCTCGACGAAGCCGGGTGGTGGGTCGGAAAGGAGTTCGCGTCGAACAGGCACGTGAAGCGGTTCCGCGCGGAACTGCAGACGGACCGGAAGCTCGGGCAGGCGCGGATGTTCTGCACGGGGAGCATCTGGGCCCTGACGACCCCGTTCTCGGAGTGGGGGCGGGTGACGTGGCGGTACAAGAGCCTGGACCGCACGACCGCGGAGCTGTACGTGTGGAACGGGCACGTCGAACCGGCAGCGGACGAGTACGGGCAGTTCGTCGCGACGCACGAGAAGATCCCGCCGCCGCCGAAGGAGCCGTGGACGGAATACGAGGAGCTCGTGCTCGGGCACGTGCACCAGGAGGAGGAATGCATCTCACTGATTTGAACGCCCTCTCTCTGGAGGGACGAACGAGAACAGGACCTGGTGGGACTCACGACAGCGCCAGGAGACCAGCTCGTCCGGGACGGAGCCACGCTGTCGTTAGGGGGTGCAACACATGAAGTCAATGACAGGGGACCATGAGCTCGAGCGCGCGAAGTACCTCGCGGACCGGAAGCGGTTCGGACTGAGCCTCCTGATCGTCGTGGCCGCGCTGATGGTCGCTTCGATCGTGTGGACGACGACCGCGTCCGCCGCGGGGCCGATGGGAGAGTTCGCGAAGCACGGGCCGAGCGTCGCGGTGGTCCTGTTCGTCGGGACGCTGATCGTTGGCGTCGTCGCGGGCGGGCTGTACATCGCCGAGAAGAAGGCGATGGCGATGCCCGCGGGGATCGTCGCGGTCGCGCTCCTGGTGACGGGAATCCTCGTGTACGTCCTCGCCTCGATCGGCGGGGCGGGCGCGAACTGCGTGGCGGATCCGACGCTCCCGGAGTGCAGACCCGGGCCCGACTACGTCGCGAACTGGTCCTGCAACTGGCTCGCCCTGGTGTCGACGGGACCCGGAGGCGCGCACGACGCGTCGGCGGAATACCCGACGGCGCCCTTCGTCGCGGCGGACGGCGGGACACCGGACTACGACTCGACGATCGCGACCCCGGTGTATCAGTACGACCAGAGCACGGCCCGGATCGACATCAACGTCGACGACGAGCTGCTGCACACCGTGGGGACGGGCGCGAACGCGAACACCTGGCTGAACGAGGATACGTACGCCTTCGACATCCAGTGTTTCATCACGAACCCGAAGGCCGCGGTGGGCGGCGGGTTCCAGACGGTGCCACTGTGGGGACAGGTCAAGACGCCCCGCATGTTCGGGACCGCCGGGAACTCGACGACGTTCCCCGTGTTCGTCTGCGACTCGAACACGGGAGGCGTGTACCTCGGGTTGGGCGCGATCGCGGACTCCGGGGCGGTGTCGACGGCCCACGACGCGAACCACCAGTGGCTCACGTACCGGTTGAACTCGGCGGGGGCGAGCTGTGCCACGCCACCCGCCGAGGGGGACTGGATGCCGCTCGGTGGAAGTTCGACGGCCAGCCCGCAGAACGGCGAGTACGTCTCGCTCTGGTTCGTCCTCGATGCGGGGATCATCTCGTACGAGGACGTGACGGTGACCTACACCATCCAGGTGAACGTTGGGACCGCACCGAACCAGACGGAGTTCTCCGGGAACGTGGAGACCCTGACCATGACGCTGATCGCGACGGACGACTGATCACACCCTCTCCCTATTCTTTCCCTCCGTCGGTAGAAGTCCGACGCTGACGAGCATGAGCGAAAGGGGAACGCGGAACTCGACGCTGTTCGGGACGGCGATCATGCTGATGTTCTTCGTCACGACGACGCGGCTGCAGCTCCCCGTCGAGCTGTTCTACTTGTTCCTCGCGTTCATCCTCCTGTTCCAGGCGGTCTTCTTCCACCTGGACACGGGCGAGCTCGTGATCGACACGCGGAACTGGTCAATCGAGGAGCTCCCCCCTCAGCTCGTCGCGGGCGTCGCGATCGGGACCGCTATCGGCGGGCCCCTTGTGTTCCTCGGCACCGCGCGGCCCCCGGAGGACTTCCTCGGCGAGCTCGTCACGCAGACGATCTTCGTGACGTTCGTCGAGACGATCTTCATGGTCGTCCTCGTCCGCACGATCCGGTTCCGTGGCTTCCCGCTCGGCCTCCTGGTGCAGCCGCCCCTGTTCGGGTTCATGCATGCGGCGGTGCGGGTCCCGTGGCTCACGGGGCAGTTCACCCTCGAGTCCCTCGCCTTCTTCGGGTACGCGACGCTGTTCGGGTTCTTCTTCGAGGGACTGTACGTCGCGAGGGACTACCTGAGCCCGAAGTCGACGTTCCTCGGATGGCCGCTCCCGAAGTTCTTCGGAGCCGTGACCGTGCAGCTCGTCCACCTGGTGCTGAACCTGATCCTCGTCCTCGTGCGCGTCCA
>ERZ1292642.983-Hain-H14-01um-R1-983-length-14260-cov-7_pt1 | contig 14260 bp, 25 predicted proteins | sample MGYA00564403_ERZ1292642 | MGnify/ENA primary metagenome ERZ1292642 (study PRJEB36523, sample SAMEA6512643) | groundwater metagenome | collected 2019-01-09 | study: AquaDiva: Metagenomics assemblies of 32 groundwater samples | reverse complement strand
GTCGTGTAGTTCCACGACTTGGTATAGCCGCCATTCCCCGACGTATCGGGGTAAAGATTGGTGTAATCGAAGGCCATCAGACTGACAGTTTTGGCCGGACGACGTTGCCGGTGTCTTCAATGGCGCTCATTCTGAGTTCCTGGTTGGTATCGTAAACGGCGAGGTTCAAGCGATCTTCGAGGTGTTCGAAGAAGCTTGGCGCGAAGTACATTAGGTATTTGCGATAACGGCAACCTTGTACGCACCATTCAGGGGCACGCCGAAGTATTCGGTATCGCCCGCGTTCATACGCTTGGTGCCGGGTGTCGCGGTGGGGCTGGTGCCGAAGTCAATCGAGCAGATCGCATCGGTGTGAATGCGGACTATTACCGTCGTCGCGGCAAACGCCGCCGACTGCAACGAGCCGGCGCCGATCACAACCGGCGTCTGATCGAGGGTTTGCGCGTTCTCCTGCGCGGCCGGAGCCGCACCGCGGACGGTTTGTGCCTCGTCGGAGTATTCACAAATATAGAGCAGTGCCATCTATCTTACCCCAGCCGGTTGACCGGCTCATTGCCGTAAAGTGCCTCGTTGATCTGCTTGATGCGACCCTGCACGGCAGGAGATTTGTACTTCTCGGTGCCGGGAGGATTGTCAGTCATGAGCTGCTGAAGTTCAGTCTGAAGCGAACCGCGCTGCTCTGAGCCAACCGCGCCGATGAACTCGCCCTCACCCATGCGCCGGCCGATATTGCCGAGCATGCGGACCATCACAGGATGGTCGCCGAGCTTCTGGCCATTCACCATTGTCTTGTCGAAGAACTCGACCACTTCAGGATGCGATTTGACCTCGCCGAATGCCTGCACGGCGCGGGTGGCCAGCGTCTTGTTCGCCTCATAGTCGGCGCCCCACTCCTTGCGAAGTGCCGCTTCGTTGGCCTCCCGAGCCGCTACAGCCACGCGGTTCTCTTCGGCCTTGGCCGCAGTGGCCAATTCAGAAACCGCCTTGGACAGCGCCGTCATGGCCGGAGCGGGGATGCCGTTCTCGAACGCGATCTTGGCTAGGTTGCCCTGGATGGCCTTGTCGGTTTCGGTCGGTTCGCGGCCGATATCGAACTTGTAATCCTCCACCTTCTCGGGAACGCCGATGGCCTTGTGGAACTTGGCGCGGTCTTCCGCCGTGGCATCCTTGCCGGGCACCTTGACCATGCTGCCGTTGGCTTTGCGGAGATCCAGCGCAACCTTTACGGCGTCAGCCGGTGATGCCAGCCGCTTGGCGAATTCGAGGTGGTCAGGGTCGGTGATGGACGAGCGCCAGTCAGTAGAGGTGGCGGTCGTGTCCGTCGTCGTTGCCGTGGTCGTGGCGGCGGCAGAAGCGTCGGTCGTGGTCGCTTGTGTCGTCGTCGCGGTCGCGTCGGTTGTCATTGCAGCAGCCGTAGTGTCAGTCGAAGTCTGGGCTTCGTCAGCCATAAAACGTCCTTTTGATTGTTGGGATATTCAAATCGTGATAGACTGAGCGCTCAAATCAGGAGCGCGATATGTTCGATAAAGATGGCAAGCTAGACGAGCGGTCACAGCGGATTCTCAGCGAACAAACTATCCCGCCCCGATATGGACGATCACCCGGAATGGATTGCTTACCCGATCTAGAGGCGATCAAGCGGGCAGAAAGTGATGTGGTGGAACGAGTTGCAAAACGGATAGCGACGTTACGGATGTGCGAGCAGCAGGGTAACCATGTCCCTTGCGCGTCTTGCCGAAACGCTCGTGGTTACAACGATGACGTGGGCTGCATCACACTCGCCAGAGCCGCGATAGAGGCGATTTGATTAGCCTTTGATTTCCTCTTTCGGCGGCGGGACCGATGCCCACGCCGAAATGAGCGCTCCAATGCGCCGGGTAGACGCCCGGGCCGCCAAGAGCGCGTGGTTACTAAGATCAGCCTCGGTCAGTTGCGGGCCTTCGCAGGCGTCCACAATCTGACTAAGAACCCTTCGGCCCTCGGAAGTACCGAAGAACACACGATTAAAATCCCGGAAACGATCGGTCCGAGTGTAGTTCTGCCTCCCCACCCTGACCGGACGTAGCGCCTCAATCAGCGAGGCGATGTCTTCTGTCTGGGTATTGGGCTTGCGGCCTGCACCTGGACGCTTGCCGCCTCGCTTTGATTTGGGCTGGGATTCAGCGGCGGACATTGATTAGGCTTCACGCTGGTAGCCCTCAAGGAAGGCCTTGCGCGGGCTGAACGATTTGTAGCCGTCCGAATACTGAACGTAGAAATCGCCCGGGACCGGCTTGTAGCGTGAGAAGATGTTATCCTCCCGCCTCATCTCAACCGGCGCATAACCCGACTCCGCAAACGACAGTCGTATCACCAAGCGATCGGACAAATCCTCAATCTTCGAAATTTCCAGCGCCCAAACCTTCTTGTGGCTCACGTAACGCGGCATTTCCATCGAAGCTGCCGCTGCGCCGTCATCGCGTTCTTCAGTCGGATGCATAGTTCAACCTTTCCTCGTTGATGATAAGTTATGCTGGTACTTGTGCCGCGGCATCCACCTGTGCCGCCTTACCCTTTGCGGTAGCCGCATGAGCATCTGCAACCGTCTTGACCACATCCGCGATACCCTGCGCGCCCTGCACCGTGGCCGGGCCTGCGGCTGCCTGCTGGCGAGCCTGACGCGTCGCCGCAACGTCGTCCTTACCCCTGATCCACTTATGGGGCATGTTGAAAATTTCCGGCAGATCGCGCACAATCTCGTCGCCGTCAATGTTATCAGCGACTTGCGGCTGGATCTGGATAATCGGCGTAATCAACTGGAACGAAGACGCCAGCGCGTGAGCTTCTATTTGCTTCCTGGCTTGCTGGATCGGCGACATGAACTCAAATTCAGCATCCTTGTTCTGTAGGATGTCCGGCGCCGGAGGAATCGGCCCGCCCTCGATCGCATTGCCCTTCACATCGGTTGAAGCACGAAGCAGGATACCGAACACGCGCCGCACAATAACGCCGATGTAATCGTTCTCAAGCTGGCCCATCGTCGGACCAATGGTGCGGATGAACTCTTCCTTGCGCTCCATGACCTCAGTAGCGGTCATGTTCTGATCTTGCGGAAGGCTGAAAACTTCCTTGAAGAACGAGTTGCCGACCATCTTCCGATAGTCGTCCTGCATCTCCCGGCCGATCGGGATGTTGGCGCCCATCTCCAATTGACCGATGGGCTTGCCACCAGACGACCGTGCCGCCTCGGAATCGATCACCGTCAACCCGCCCGGGAAGGTCCGCACAGCCGAAAGGACCGCATCGTCCACAACCCACGTCGGCGGATCTACCGCACGCTGGCCGCCTACAAGCAACGTATGCCCCATGGCCTGAAGCGTGCGTGCATCTGGCAGCGCCATCATGCCCGGGGAACGGGGATAGATTTCGCCCGGCGCACATTCCCACCTTGGGATCGCTACCGGGAACTCCTGAAATCCAGTCTCCTCGACCAGATGCTCTTCGGTCTTCGCAACGATGCAATTGGCGAACGGCATGTTCAGGTTGTTCTTGTAGCGCTCGTCCCGCTCCTCACGGGGATAGATCGCCTGCACATACTCGAATATCTTGCCGGTTTGCTTCTTGTCGTCTTCCTTCAGGCACTCAAGAACCTTGGGGCCAGCCTTCTCGCCGAACCGCTGGTAAGCCTGCCGCGCGGTCCACTTCCGGGTGATGTAGATCGTGTCGACCTGACCGTCCGCGTTCTCGTCAATGGCGCAATCGCCGATGTGGATGGAGCGGAAGTTCAGGCCATCCCGATTGCGGTTTTCTCCGATCCAGAGATAGCCAAGGCCAAGAGCAGCAAGGTCATTGTCCACAGCGCCGGAATGCTGGATGAAGCGGGCCAGGGGGTCATAGATGGCGGACCACATTCGGTCGCCGACCGCATCAAACCACGCTTTCGCTTGATCGTCTTCATTGATCGCCTCGTCCTTGGCCTTCATCCAGAACCAGCGGGTTGTAGAAGGCTTTAGAAGGCCGTCTATAGCGGTTGCGAGTCCCCGCCGTGCCTGCATCGGGGTCGTGTCGTAAATCTCTGTCTGCGTCTCCTGGCCCTGCAGGATGGGGAATGTAAAACCGCCCCGGTTCGGGTAGTACATATCCGCGAGGCTTTGCCACATGGGCAGCCAGATATCCCGACGCGAGCACAGAGCTTTGTTGCGGTCGAGAACGTCAACGGCTTTGGTCATCAGACGAGCGAACTATTCCCGCCCAAGGCGCTTGTCCGGATGATGTTCGAAGCGCCGGCCGAGGTATCGCCCAAGCCAGAGGTCAGGATCGTCTTGTCAGCGCCATAGCGGGCATTCAGGCGCGAGCGCTCCTCAAGGGCCGCGGATTCGCTCTGCGCGTCCGAAATGCGCGGAGCCGCCGAGACGGGCGCAGGAGCGGCGCTCGATTTCTCGCCACCACCGAAGAGGTCACCAATAAAGCTCACAGGTCAGGTTTCCTTAGATTGAAGTCCCGGACTAAACGTCTGGCCTGCTTCCACGCGGAAGACTTATCGGCACTCGGGACAGACGGCCAAAGCTCGTTCGACTAGTTCGCTATTGAAGCTTGCCGTCTATTGTGTTGGTTGTTTTCGTGGTATGCTTCGCGCTTCAAATCAGGAGCGCGCGATGATCTACAAAGTTGGCGATGTCGTCCCGCAAGAGTGGTTCTCAAAGCTAGAGAACGTGAAGAGCATAACCTTCCATTGCGACTGCAAAGTAGAAATGGAGGGCGGTATTAGGGTTGTCAGCCGAGCTGGTGACGGTCCCTACATGGTTTACTTCGAGGGCATCGACGGCGCCCACATGACGGTTGAGGCCAATCCAACAATTCACTGGATTACCGAACCTGTCGCGTAAGCGGATTATAGCCCCGAGCACCCTCTATGCGCATTGCCGGCTTGCCCCGCTTGAACTCTGTCACAACATTGCCGGGCGTCACGTCCGCAATCTTGTCACGCTCGCGGCGGTAGGCCGCGAGGGATTCGGCAGACCAGCCGTTCGCTAGCTCGCCTTCGGTCAGCTTCAATGAACCATCACCCCAGCCGCTACCGGCCCAAGCCGCTCAATGATCTGATCGCACACCGCGTCCGGTAGATTGCGCCCTTGAACCCGCCGTGTGGCCTTGCGAAGCTTCACCAGATCCGCCTCGCTCAGTTCGTTCAGGAACGATTCCTGAGCAATAGCCTCAAACCCCAATACCTCAGCCGTCGCGATCAGCAACCGCACGTCCGGCCCCTTGATGCGATCCGGCACCGAGGGAACACGGTCCTCGACCGGCCGCTTGATTTCAAAGGATACAGGCCCGAGCTTTAGCTTTGGTTCATGCCCGTTCGCCATCATGAACGCACAATCGGTCTTCCATTGGCGCAGCATAGCTTCCGACTCTGTGCCATCAATCCAGATGGCGCATTCAGCAAGGTCGCCTATTTTCATCGCCGCGCCTGATACCCAGCCGAATGAACGTTGTACCGACTAGCGTTTTCGTGAACCACCTTCTCGCGCCCCTGCTTCTTGGTCATTGCCGGGAACAGCTCAGTCAGCGCCCAAACCAGAGCGTCCACGCGATCCGGCGAAGCGGCGCCCACAAGACCATTAGGACCAAAGTTCACCATTTCGTCTTCCAGGTTGGCAAACGTGCCAACGTGGCTAATCCGTCCCTGCTCGTACAGCGCCGCTATCGGCTCAGCCCGCGTCCATTTACCTTTGGAGGCGGAAACTTCCTTGAACGGTGCGGTTGGCCGAACCGCCCGGACCGTCGCCTCAACCATCTCGCCGCCGTTATTCGTCTCGCCCACGATGCAATCGGCGTCATAGCGATCAAAACAGGCTACTGCCCTGCGCGCCCATCCATTCGGGCTTTCCCGACAAGTGGCGTCATCGAGCACATAGCCCCGATCATCCTCGCCAATGCCAGCCACAACGATGCCCGTTGCCGCGCCATCGTCCGGCGTTTCGTTCTGCTTTGCAGCAGGATCGATCGCTACGACAATACGCTTAAGGACCGGAACTTCCTTTTCCCGCTTCCTGTCTCGATCCAGTGCCGCCCGGGTCCACAAAGCGTCAGGCACATCGTCCAGGATCTCGGCAGATAGTTCTTGCCGGCCCAACCTGGTCCCAGCGTACTTGTCTGTAATCGTTTTGACGAACGATGCCGCCAGATTGGAGCGGTTGTCGATCGTTGAGCCGCGGGTGACGACCGTATCAGGCGCCGCGATGATCTCTTTCAAGACCGGGATCGGCCGCGGCGTCGTCATAATCATCTGGCGGGGATTATCACCCAATCGCAGCCCGAATTGAAGCTGGTCCCAGGTCTCTTTGGCATATCGCCACTTCGCCAGCTCGTCACTAATCGCAGCGTCGTGCTGCGGGCCACGCAACTGATCCGGCTCGGTAGCATTAAACAGCGAGGCCGAAGCACCATTAGGCCAAGTCAGCCGGCGCTTCGATGGCTCATACAGCGGCCGGAAGTCTCGCGGGTGAACCGCCAGAATGCCGCTTACTCCCTCAACAAGCACGTCACGCGCATCCGCCGCAGTCTCAGCGACCAGCGCTATACGGCTATGAGAACCACCAGAGAGCGGCGTGGAGCCGCATACGATCTGCCGCACCCATTCCGACCCGCATCTCGTTTTACCGAACCCACGGCCCGCTAGAACTAGCCAGGTAAGCCAATTACCAGCAGGCGCCAATTGATTTGGCCGCGCCCACGCTTTCCAGTCCCAGAGAAGCTCGTCAGCCTGCGCTTCCGTCAGTTCCGCCAGAACCTTCGCTCTGTCCCGTTCGCTTAGCGAGGCCAGCGATTCGATCAGAGAGGAGTTCCCTTGCACTTACGTCTTTCGTTTCGATTGGGCCACCGTTAGCTCCGGTCAGCTCTTGCTTGTCGCTAAGCCCAAGATCCCGCGCGATAATGTTCGCATTCAGCAACCCGGCGGCGGCGCCGGTAAACTTCTGATCTCGGATTACCTGTTCAATCCGGCCAGTGATTTGCACAAAATCTTCTCGCGCCTTGTAATCGTGCCAAGCGCTGACCGAGATATCCAGGAATGTACAAAGGCCCGAAGCCGTCATTGCCCGCATCTTTGGCAGGCTTTCGACCTTCACATTCCCTTGGTACGCGAAGGCCTGTGCCTCATAGAGCGGGTTAACTTCGCACCACTCAAAATACTCGCAACTCGCTGCCCACAAATCATCCGGCGAAGCAAAGATCGGCGCCCTGCCGTGTGAACTCCTGGCCTTCCAAAATTGATTACCTGCCGGTGCGGCCATAACTCACTTCAATTCCGGCCCGAGGTTCTGTTTCTGGTAGACGGCCACTTGCATTTGGTCGCCCATCGATACGAGCGCATCTGCCAACTCAGACAAAGGAACATCCTTTAGCGGCCGAGGCCGTTCTGCCGTTTTGACAAATCCCCGCCATTCGTGCGGCGTTCCGGTATATGGCCATTCAGGATGGGCTAATGATTTCATTGCTCATACCGCCAGCGAATAAGGGGCTGCCATCGGTCCCAAACCAGAGCGAGATAGTAGTTTCCACCGCGACGGTACCAACAAACCCTGCGCATCATGCCGGGTCCCAGCCAGTTCGCGTTGACAGTCATCGGTCACCCCGCAGTGCCTTACCAAAAAGGAAGCCCGCGACCAGTTTCCCGGCGCGGGCTGCGTGCAAATCACTGCAACATAACCAAAACATGCCCTTTGCCGGACCGGTCGTCAAGGGGTGCTGAATCCGTAAATCACAGCCAATCGATCCAAGCATTCCCGAAAGCGCATGCCGAAGTATTTTTCCCAGCGCTCTCCGGCTAATCCCCTGGCTCTGGCGATGTGGCTTACCGTCTCACCACGGATTAGAACGGCATGGGTAAGCGCAGCTCCGTCCGCCCCCAACTCTCGCTCTACCCGGTTTAGGCGCAGTACAGCCTTGCGCTGGCCCTCCGTGATGGGCTCTGGCAGGCGTCCACCGTCAACAAATTCTTTCGAAGGGTCGATCGCCTGCGGACCGCGCTCGGCAGTCTCAAAATCATGCTGAAAGGCCCGGCCGCCGTGGTATTGAGCTTCATCGATCTGCTTGCGGTCGTGAAGTCTTGCCAGAGGGTCGTCCCTGGTTGATCGAAGTACGACAATCTTCTCGCCTGGATCCAAAGCCATTGGATCATCAATCTCAAGCGAGCCAACCTGCGCGAGCCGGTGCAAATCATGCGAACGGCGGTCATGGGTTTTAGCCGGATCGAATGGTTTGCCCTTCCGGCGCCGCGGCGGCCTTGTTGGGTAGATTGCGCCCTCTTGCATTTGGGTTAGGTTCCTTCGTTATTGGTCAGGCGCTTCGATATGCTGGCGTATTATGGACATGCGACGCGAGGGTCGTGCCATTTCTCGCAATATTCGCACTTTGGAAAAGCTGGTATTACCTCAGCAATCTCGCTCAGACCAACCACGCAGGCCGCCGTCTGGATATCCTCCATCATCTCGTCGCTGACGAGTATCTTGCCGTCGCTGCCTTGGTCGCGGGACCGCAGCATTGTCACAGCAAGCGTGGCCAGCCGCTCGGCTAGTTCGTTGCGCTTCTCCTTCGTGGTGAACTTCAGTGTCATTGGTTTAGGTTCCTTCGGGTTTCGGCTGGAATGCGAGATTGTGCTTCGCGTAATGCTCGGCAAGTTGCTTCGCCGTCATGGTTTTGAACGGCGCTCGCGGTAGGTTTTCAGGCTGCTTGATGCCCCAGCTCTCGCCGTGCTTCGCCTTCAAAGCGTCGTAGCCAGCGGGTTTTTCCTTGGTGCTTCCGTCTGAGGGGTCGCGGATCATGCGTCCATCCTCCGAAGTTCAAGGCCGAACTCTCGCAGCAATTCAGGGGGAGCGCGGCATGCAGGCGATGTCGGATCGTTCCCGTGTCCCTTCGGCCAATTGTTGTATTTCTTGTAGCTCTCCAGCGCGGCTCGCCAATTGACACCATCGGGATTCACCACGCCGACGCCAGCAGCCTGCTTTGGAAGCCATTGCTCGGAGTTCAGAAGCCATTTGTCCCAGGCAAAATTCCAGTTTTTGAAAACTGTGCCTTTCGCCCGGTGATGCGATGTGAATTTACTCAGCTCCCGCTCGGCCCCGTCTTGCCCAAGCTTCCGGCAGGCGGCTGTCCAGCGGACTTCGTCCGGTTTCCATCCTTCGGAAAGTTGCGCGCCTCTATCTTTCTTCTCTTTCTTATTTTCTAAAGGTATAGAGGGCGCCTTTTTGTCGGGTGGACAGTCGGGTGGAATCCGGTGGAATCCGGTGGACGAATTGGCTGATAATGCTGCCTGGACAGTCGGGTGGAATCCGGTGGACATATCGAACGGCAACTCCTCCACCAGCCGATTTCCCTTCTTGGTATTGCATGGAACACAGCAAGCAGTGAGGTTAGACGGATCGTTAGTCCCGCCACGGGTTAATGGGATGACATGATCGGCAGTCAGGTTCTCTGTGTCGCCGCAGTAGGTGCATTTCCCGCCATCCCGCTCCACAACCTGAGCAACCAGCGGCAACCAATCTCCCATGGTCAGACGTGAACCGCGCTGTGCCCTCTTGCGCTCGCGGTCCCACACCCGCCGTCGTTCCATAGTTGTGTCCACCGGAGTCGGGTGGATACCTGCTGATGAAATCCCACAGACAAACGCACGCGCAACGACCGCGGCGGCCACTTCTGGAGCGCAACCGGCCTCGATTAGCTCGGCAACCATTGATCCGATATCAACCAAGTTCAGATCATCCCCATCGCGGCCATATAAGATTGAACGTCGGCCTCAAGCTCGGCAGCCTTCTTAGCGTCAGCTCGCTGCTTGCGGACGATCACCCGGAGCGCGGCAGGATTCAGCCCATTACCCTTGGCTTCCGCGTAGACATCCTTGATGTCGTCCGAGATTTTCTTTTTCTCGTCCTCCAGCGTGTTGATCCTGGATACGATCGACTTAAGCTGGTTGTCGCCTATCGTCATGCGCGCTCTCGGTATGTGTGACTGGAACGCGATGGAAACTCTGACGCAACATAAGGGCTACACCGTCGATCAGAATATTTTGCATCTGGTCTGGACCGATTTCGACGGACGTTAATTCTTCCGAGCCGAAGGGCTGGAAGTTCAGCATGTAGCGGCCGGGCGCCGGCGTGGTGAGGTAAGCGAGCTTTGCAATCATGCTTCCTTGTCCTCATTCCAAGGCATCTTTGGAAGCGTGATCGGTTTCTGGGAGCGGCCCGGACTCTTCAGCATGCCGCCCAAGCCATAGCGAGTTTCGGCGGTGGTCTTGGCGCGGCGCATCATCTCAAGCTTTTTGCTTTCGGGTGTCTGCGCGCTGGTGCGCCAGCTTGGAGTATCACCCTTCATGCGTATGCCCTTTGCTTCTTGCCTAAGGCGCTTTGAGAAAAAGGAGGATCGCCAAAGAACATCGCAGTCAGGTCACGGTCGGCGCGCATCCTGCGATCACGATCCTCAAGACAATGTTCCGGCACGGCGACGCGAGGCAGCCGTTCAATATGAATTTCTCGGCCCGGCTGGCGCATATGCTGGATCTTCGAATAGACAGCCTGCAATTCTTTGCCCATGAACGAGGCGATCTGGCGTGGCTTCCTTCGTTCGTCCAGCAGACGCATAAGGACTGCTTCATCCTCCTTGGACCAGCGCCGGATGCTCACAAACCTCTGTCTGCTTCCCTTCGGGACAATGGTCCGATAACGAGCGCAACATGATTCGACCGTGCGGCCTAATTCAGCCGCTATAGCTTTCCAGGTTACGCGCGCATCGCGCAATTTGAGAATTTGCAGATCCATTTCTTTCGTCCAGCCGTCCTTCCGACCTACTCCAGTCATTACGCAGCACTCCGTTGAAATAACGTCTTGAGCAGCGGCTCAATCTCAGCCGCCACAAATTCAGGGCTCGGCGATGCAATGAACGCCGGCAGATCATCGGGATTGATCGCTTCCACGAAAGCGCCTTCGTCAAAGACAAAGCGCCTGTCAGGATCGATGAATGGACTGGGAGGCATCGGGGTCATTTCAATTCCCCCGCAAGGATTTGACGAGCCGCCGCAAGCTGAGCTTCAGCCGCTGCCAGCGCATTGTCATGATGGTTAGAGCCAATTTGGCGAGCGAGTTGGACTTCATGCTCTAAGCCTTGAATCTCTGATTGCAGAAGCGCAACGAACTCGGCTCTGAGCGCATCCATGAACCAGTTTGGAATAATCTTGCTTCGCAAGCGCCGGATATTTTCCAGCGTGCCTGGAGCTGACTTAAGTTTACGCGCGACTGCCGGTCGAACTTCATGAACCGTTTCGTTCCGGCGTTTTGCCTCTGCATTTTCAAGCCGGACGACCATTCGCCGAGCGTTGAAAACATCTGCGGTCGCGGTACTCATTGGGATAAACTCTCCATCCTTACTGGATGCCATGTCGCTGCCTCTGTGATTGATTGCGAGCATGGCGAACGACACTAACGACAACGAACCACTTAGTTTTGTTTCGCTCGCTGCGCTAACAGCGAACGTGGTCAGATACCTACAGACGGACAAACAGAAGAACGAAGACGGCGAACGCGAGCCCGCACCCGGTAGCGGAGACGAGCAACATCGCACTCAAGAGCGCGAGTACATCGAACACCGCTTGAAGGAAATTCGATCGTGGGAGAGGAAGATCAGTGGGAACAAGAATTGAATCGCGCTGCGTATCATGCGCGAAGTGAGGCCCGCTCGGTTGGTCAAAGCCCCCGACGACCGAGCGGGCTGTCAATCCGAACTGACGGCTCATGACGGCACCTCATTTGGGAAAGGATTGATGCCCTGCACAACGACAGTAGCGCGAAGAACTTTGCCGTCATGGATGTTGTGTGCCACCAACCGGAACTTAGTGTCCGGATTGTTCTTCAGAGCCACTTCTGCTGCGGCCCTACTTGCGGCAGCCACGATGCTGAAATCGATAAAGTCCTGCTCAGTGCAAAGATTGGCTCCGCACTTCGGACAAGGCTTGCCAACCACATCGATCGTTATTGGAATCTCCTCGAAGTGGTCACACGCATGAGCGTCGCACTTCAGGTAATGGCCGCCGACAAAATCATTCATGCTGCACCTGAATTGCTGGCGCCGACCGCATGGGAGGGGGCTGGGGCTTCTGCGATCGGCGCGCATTCGTGCTGTGTCGCCTGCACGAATTGGGGAATTGTTTTAGGATGTCCTATCGGGCCAAGGGAGAGATAGGCAGCGTGGGCAAGATCGGGGGTCGAGTACCTTCCTAGGCGATATGTTATGCCGCCGATCATGCGATTAGCGCGAAACTTCTTGCCTACAGCGACAACTCCAATAGGAAGGCCAGAGTGTTTGGTTGCTTTGTCGGAGCTATTCTCGATGGCGGAAGCGATGAACACGTTGCCGACCGCATATGGTCCGATATCTCCGCGACGACACATGACATAACCCTGACCGCGACCGCGATGGCCCCAGTGGCCAGATTGCTGCCACACCGTCCACCATTGCGATAGATTGAGTTCCCATTCGATATTTCGGTAACCAGCCTGCTTACGCTGATCTTGGAAAAACCGTAGCGGCCTTCCTCGAAGCTCAAGATATTGCGCAACAGAGCAGCCCCATCTCTTCTGACATTTGTCTTCATGCCATTGTTTCGTCATGCCGCGCTCTCCGCTTCGGCGGGCTGCTTCATTCCCCACAACGAAACTGGCGCGGTCTTTCCGATCGCATGAAGCGCGTCGATCATCACGACGTAGGTATTGGAGGGGAAAGTGCTGAAGCCGCGCCAATTGGAGACGGCACTGGGCTTGCTGGAGGTCAGCACCTCCACGGCGCCGTTGCCTCCAAGAGCGTCCATGACTTGGGTAGTGGTTTCGAGGGCTTCGTAACTCATGAAACCACCACTATTTCAAATTTCTTGGAATTACAAGCGCCAAATAGCTTTGTTACCAAAAAATTTGAAGATGATGCAGTGTCCCGTTCCATGACAGGGGACAGAAACGGACGGTTTGCCGCTACAGCGATCAGGATGAGAGCGATCCGGCGCGCGTCCGCCTACCCTACACCTGAGGCATTTTGCAATTTCCTTGGAATTACCCGGTCACGCCTATCCAACGTCGAGAACGGGTTCCCGATCTCCCGGCAGATGCAGGACTTGATCGTGCAGAAGCTGCCCTGGGTCAGCCGCAGCTACCTTGTGGATGGCAACGAGGACGCCCTAACGGGGTTTACGCTTCAGAAGTTGGCGCCCTTGCTCACCGAGGAAAGTGACACCACCGCGCCCCGCTCACGCTCCAAAGGGGCGGCTTTCTGAGTTCCTTGCAGGAACCCGGTTACCAATTCCTTAGCCAATTCCAACACAATTAAGGCATCTTCCGGGGATTCTGGCAGAGCTGCGGCAATTTGTATTGCATGACGGCGGTGCCAAGCATCTGAACTCATTGGCATTTCCCCCTAGGGAATGGTTGTTTTTCTTGGTCGGCCCCTCGAGATGCGGCTGCTTTGTGTCAGCAGCATAACATGCCAAAAATTCCCGTCACCACCTTTCGTTGCGATATTTCGTCGGCTACCCGACATTCTCATTTTTCAAATTTCTTGAAAATAGATGTTGCTATTTCAAATTTCTTGGATTAGATTGCTCCCATCAGATCAAAGGGAGCAGCAAGTGACGCAGATCGAAATCACCAAAGACGTTGTTACCAAGCTTTTGAGCGTCGTTGACGCCGGCCTGTCGAGTGGGATGGGCAAACCCATTCCCGGCCAGATGTGTGTGGAAGCTGCCGTTTGTTACGCGCTCGGCTTGCCGCATGGTGACGACCCGAAATGCGTCGATCCCGTCCTGCGCTCACTGAAAATCCGCCTCAACGATTCCAATTGGTCATCCAAGGCTGCCCGCGCCAAGGGCTTGCGTCGCCTCGCCGTGATCCAGCTCGGCAGCAAAGGTGTGCTGGATCAGAAACAGTTTGCAATGAAGCTGGCTGACCTCGCCTGCCGAACCAGCGTTCCGATTGCGCTACGCGCCGCCGCTTCAATCCATAAAGACCCGACGCACAAAGCGGCACTGCTTGAAGCCGCGAACCGTTGCGAGGCTTCGCCGAACCGTGAGGCAGCAGAGCATGCAAAGAAGATGGCACAATCCGCCTCCGCCGACGCCTACGCCTCCGCCGACGCCGACGCCTACGCCTCCGCCTCCGCCGACGCCTCCGCCTACGCCTACGCCTACGCCTCCGCCTACGCCTCCGCCTACGCCTACGCCTCCGCCTCCGCCTCCGCCTACGCCTCC
>ERZ1292642.982-Hain-H14-01um-R1-982-length-14265-cov-5_pt1 | contig 14265 bp, 16 predicted proteins | sample MGYA00564403_ERZ1292642 | MGnify/ENA primary metagenome ERZ1292642 (study PRJEB36523, sample SAMEA6512643) | groundwater metagenome | collected 2019-01-09 | study: AquaDiva: Metagenomics assemblies of 32 groundwater samples | reverse complement strand
CTTCATAATGATGGGTTAGCCCACTAGTTTGGAAACCGCCTTTGCGGCGGCTTTGTAGGCTTTGATTGCCTTACGTTCCTGAGCCTCGGAGATAATGCCCACCACCCCATAAGCCGCTATTGCGCCTTCTGCTTCCTGCACTTCAACGAGCGTTTTAAAAGCGTCGTCGAGTTCAATCGTGATCGGCGTTTGTATCTTCATCCTTCCCTCCTGTCAGTTAGCCTGCGAGGTAGATACAGCAAGTAGCGTGCCACTGAATAATCTCAACCAATTCAACATACCGGATTATGAAAGTGACGCGCTACGTCACAAGTTGACGCAATTTGCGGTAGGCGTATAGTCAATTCATTGCCGATAGGCGCTCAACGGTCAGTCTGATCTGAGGCGAAGTCCGGCGATCTGGGCTTGAGCGAAGCAGCCCTCGTCCCCTGAGGTCCGAAGGGGCGGATAAACGAGCGAACAGCTAATGATGTGGCGTAATGGTCTCCACGATACGGGGCGCTCGATAAAGAGAAAGGGCCCGGAACCTGGTTAAGCAGGCTCTCCGGACCCCGATGTATCAACTACGCAACAGTTGCTAGAATGATACAAGAGGGAATCAGAACTGTAAAGTCCCACGAAGGGGATATCAGTGCTGACGCTTCGCCTATTGTCTGGTATTACCAAAGACGCTTGGGCGAGTTGGCATTCTGGGATACTAGGTTGCATCCAGATCACAGGATCTTAAAGGTTAAGCTGCGGAGACCCCAATGGCTGAATCCCACATCAGAATAGACGAAGGCATCAAACGTGGTCCCAAGATACCCCGCAGAAGCGTCACAAGGCGTAAGAACGATGAGTCAGGCTGTGTTGAGGGCATACCAGCCAACCTAGATCCCCAAAGCGTCCTAGAGCTCTATATGGGCTCAGGGAGTACTTCCCATATAGCGAAACAATACAATGTCAAGCGTAAAACCCTCGTAGGCTGGCTGAGAGAACAAGTCCCAGAACAATGGAAGCAGATCCAGATACTGAGAGCGCTCATAAAGAAAGAAGCCGCTGAAGACGAGATTGAATTCGCTAAAGATGCGCTAAGCCTCGCGCGGGCCCGCGAAGGGGTTAAAGCTGCCCAGTGGAACCTGGAAAGGCTGGATTCAAGCAATTACGGCCAGAAACAAGAGGTTACGGTTGATATTAATCAGCATGTCACTGTTGAGCTGGCACTGACTGACCAAGCTCTTCAACTGGCTGATCGGATCAGGTCTGTTGCAGTGCAACCTATGGGCGTGCAGGTGCAACAACTGGAGGATAAGACTAAATAAAACTGTGGATAACTCAATAACAGAAAGTACTATCAATAGCTTATAACTGTCTTGTTCGTATAATGGCCATTCTGTCAACTGTGCAGTGCAAGGTCTTACCCCCACCCCCCTACCAACCAGTTTGGCTTCGACCCTCTCCCCTCTTGAGGCTGGAACCTTATCTCTTGCCTTTCTGCGAGTTGCCGCAAATTTTTTATAGATATGTTCCACATGGAACATGCCCTCGCTGAGTATGGGTGTTCTGGAAAGTGTTGTACGGCGAGAGGATGACTAGTGACAATGCTCTATAAGATTGCCAGGTTATTTGAGTGGCTTGCTGAGTGGGATAGATATGTTCTGACTCCCCTGGCCAGGAAAGTGGTTTGTCTGTTACGCGGGCATCGGTTTAAAGATGTAGAGGGTTACTCGGTATATCAATGTAAGAGATGTTCTTTCTGTGGTGAGCTAAGACGAGTAAGCGAGACTCCCATCCCGAAAGAGTATCGGGTGTGATTTTGTTGAATACGGAATGTTTGAATGCCCTCTTTAAGTGAGCGCCAGGCTCGTTTTATGAGAGCGATAGCGCACGGGTTCAAGCCCGATAGGGTAAAAGCTCCTCCAGTGAGTGTAGCTAAAGAGTTCGTTGCTGCGGATAAACGGAAGAAAGGACGACTTTCGGGCTATCAAAAATGACTTACGGTCCCTTCACTCTTAAGCAGTCTATCCGGTTCTGGGACGAATACGAGGCGGTTGGTAAGAAAGAAAAGAAGATGGCCTCTGTTGTGAGAGACTTGTGCCAGAAAGACCTGTTTTATCTCCTCGTAAGAATCTGCAAACGTGAGGACATGCTTCATCCGTGGATTTACGACCGGGTGAGGGAAGTCGAATCCAGTCCGGACAACCATTTAGATTTATGGGCACGAGAGCACTACAAATCAACAATAATTACCTTCGGATTGACCATTCAGGATATTTTAAAGAATCCCGAGACGACGATTGGGATTTTTTCTCATACTCGACCTATTGCCAAAGCCTTCTTGAGACAGATCATGCGGGAGCTGGAGAACAATATTATTCTCCAGAACGCCTTCCCCGATATTTTATGGGGGAAGAATTTGAAAGATGCCCCCAAGTGGAGTGAAGACGAAGGGATTATTTTAAGAAGAAAGACCAACCCCAATGAAGCTACCGTAGAGGCTTGGGGGGTGGTGGATGGCCAACCCACTTCAAAACACTTTAAAATTCTTCTCTATGATGATGTGGTCGTTAGAGACTCTGTTACAAATAACGAGATGATGGAAAAAACGATGAGTCAGTTGGAGCTTTCCTATAATCTTGGAAGTGTCGGAGGCACCCGAAGGTTCGTTGGTACCCGGTGGCATTTCAACGATGCTTACCGGACTTTGATAGACAGAAAAACCGCGAAATTGAGGTTCTATCCCGGCAGAGAAGGAGCTGAAGAAGACGGGGCCTCGGTTTACTGGCCCGAGCAGGTACATGTGGAAAAAAGAAGGGACATGGGGCCTTATTCCTATGCCTCACAAATACTGTTAAACCCTAAAGCCGATGCTCTTCAAGGTTTTAAGAGAGAATGGATTCAGACTTACAAGAATATTGGGGAGAACCAGTGGAAGAGGATGACCCGTTACCTTTTGGTTGACGCTGCTTCTGCGAGAAAGAAGGACTCCGACTATACCGCGATGATGATTGTCGGGCTGGGTCACGATGGAAACTACTATATTCTGGATATTTTAAGGGACCGTCTTTCGCTGACCGAAAGAGCAGAACGAGTCTTCAGTCTTCATCGGAAATGGAAACCCAAAGAAGTCAGGTACGAGAAATACGGGCTGATGGCGGATGTAGAACACATAAAATCCAGGCAGGAGTCAGAGAACTACCGTTTTCCCATTACCGAGGTCGCCGGACAGACCAAGAAAACAGACAGAATCGGAAGGCTGATCCCGGTTTTCGAGCAAAAAAAGATGTACCTTCCTCCTTCTTTGCATATTACCGACTATCAAAAACATCCGGTGGACATGATACGCGCTTTTATCGAGGAGGAATATGCCGCTTTTCCGGTGGGTCTGCATGACGATATGCTGGATGCTCTTTCAAGAATCGCCGAACCCGATCTCAAGTTGATCTGGCCCAAAGAGAGTACTGATAAAGTAGAGCCCCGGAAAGACTACAGGCCCTACTCACAATCCCATACGGCGTGGATGGCATAAGTGAAAAAATGCTCCAGATGCAGGCAGTACAAACTTGCAGATGCCTTTCATAAGGGATTTATATTAGATGACTCCTTTGGCCATTGACCTCTATTGCGGCCTTGGCGGCTGGACCGAGGGGTTGCTTGCTGAGGGCTACGACGTGATCGGTTTCGACATTGAGCGGCACGAATACGGAGAGCATCGGTATCCCGCGCAACTCGTCCTGCAAGACGTGTTGACGCTGCACGGTCGGCAGTTCAAGGACGCGGCGCTGATCGTCGCCAGTCCGCCGTGCCAGGAATACAGCTACATGGCGATGCCGTGGAGCAGGGCAAAGGCGATTGCCGCGGAATACCGGGAGGGCAGGCGCGATGTGAAGAAGCTGACCGCGCTGTTCGATGCCTGCTTTCGGATTCAGCGGGAGGCTTGCGAAGCGGCGGGAAGGCATATTCCGCTGGTGGTCGAGAACGTGAGGGGAGCTATTCCATGGGTCGGTCTGTCGCGCTGGAACTTCGGCTCGTTCCACCTGTGGGGCGACGTGCCGGCGCTGATGCCGATGACGAAGACGCTGAAAGTCGGAGATAGCAGCAGTCACCGATGCAGAGAGAGCATCAAGAACACGGGCGGCTCGTGGTTCGCGGTCGCGCACAACACGTCGAGCGGGCATGGCAAGAACGCGCGGGACGACCTGGTGCGCGACTACATAAAAGGCGTTGGCCTCGGCAGCATTTTGTGGGGTCAGGGCAAAGATCAGCGCCACCGAAACGACCCGCGCAACACATGGTCAGGTTCAACCGCCCGCAAAGCCGCCTCCGCGATGATTGCCAAGATACCGCTGACGTTGTCGCAGCACATTGCCTGGGCGTGGAAGCCGGGGCGGGAGTTGTTGAAAACAACCTTCAAGTGATTCCGGCTATCCAAAACATGAAAAAGCACAATATTTCCTATGGCATGAGTTGCGCTGTTGATGTAAGCAGGGGAATTGATCCGATCCCGGTATGGTCCGATATTCGCAATGATTGGCGAATTGTTCGTGTCGATGGATTTCAATATACTTTTCTCGGACCCCTGCCTTTTACCGTCAAAGAGATGAAATCGGGAAAATACAAGCAATACTGCGTGGATAAGGAGTTGGTGTTGAAACACAGGCAAAAGGCGATCAAGATAATCGATTTGAGAACGCTTGAGGATATCAGCCGTGCCTGAGTACAAAGACGAAGATTCGGGAAAATCCGCCAAAACGGATGAGGAGATTCTTAAACAGGCAAGGGAAAGACTCAAAAGATGCATAGACGAGGAGTCCCAGAACAGGACAAAACAGAAAGACGACCTGCTTTTTTGTACTCTGGAGCAATGGCCTTCCGATATTCGTTCTGCGAGGGAAAATGACCCCAATGGAGCAAGACCCTGTCTCACGATCGACCAGATCAACCAGTACATAGTACAAGTCGAGAACGATGAAAGACAAAATAGACCTGCTGTAAAAGTCCGTCCGGTAGACGACAAGTCGGACATCGAGACCGCCGAGATCATGCAAGGGGTGATCCGGCAAATAGAAGACCAGTCGGTAGCCCAAATTCCCTATATAACAGCGGGAGGCTCCGCTGTACGAGTTGGAGAGGGGTATTTTCGTATCGTTACAGAATACGAAAACGAAATGTCATTTAACCAGGCTCTAAGAATAAGACGCGTACCCGACATGTTTTGTTGTTACCTCGGGCCTCACATGCTGCCCGATGGTTCGGATGCTGAATTCGGATTCATCTTTGAAGACCTGCCACTGGAAGTCTTCAGGAGACAGTGGCCAAAGGCCAAGTACGAATCCGCCGAGTTCGACGATCTTGACGTCTACAAAACCGACTGGACGACGGAAAAGAAGATAAGAATCGCTGAATACTTCTACTTTGACCACGAACAGCAGGAAATCGTCTTTCTCAAGGATGGGACTACCGCTTTAAGGAAAGTCTACGATTCTTTCAAAGGGGAAAAGCCGCAGATCGTGGAGAACAGACTCACCCAGATCAGAAAGACCCGTTGGTGCAAGTTGACCGGGATTGAAATCCTTGAAAAACGAGATTGGCTGGGCAAATACATCCCTATTATCAAAGTTACGGGAAAAGAATCCTGGGTTGATGGAAAAAGAATTACCTGGGGTTTGGTACGACCGGCCAAAGACTCTCTCAGAATGTACAACTACTGGGCCTCCACCATTACAGAAAAGATAGCCCTTGCTCCAAAAACTCCTTTTGTCGGCGCGAAGGGTCAGTTCGAGGGTCTGGAAGAAAGATGGGAGAAAGCGAATACACGGAATTATTCGTATCTTGAATATAATCCGATCTCTATAGACGGTCTTTCCGTACCTCCTCCGCAAAGGCAACTCCCGGCTCCTATAGAAGTTGCGATGATCCAGCAGCTTCAGGTCATCAGAGAAGATGTTCAATCTTCTCTTGGAATGTTCAAAGCGGCTCTGGGCAAGGAACAACCCAACCAGTCGGGAAGGGCGATTCTTGCTTTAACCCGGGAATCCGATACCGGGACTTATCATTTTCAGGACAACCTGGCGCTTTCGATCCAGCATTGCGGAAGGATTCTGGTTGACTTGGTACCCAAGTACTACGACACCCAGAGAATCATGAAAATTCTGGGTGAAGACGGCAAAGTCTCGACTGTGGAAATAAATCCGGAGCAGGAACAAGCGGTCCAGGAAGTGGATGTGATGGGGAAAGTGAAGAAAATCTACAATCTGGGGGTAGGACAGTACGATGTTACCGTTACAGTAGGCCCTTCCTATAACACCAAGAGAATGGAAGCGGCTACTTTATTCACTGATTTGGCTAATACCTCCAAAGACCCGGTATCTGCTGCTGTGGTTAGATATTTAGCGATCAAGAATTCTGATTTTTCCGGTGCGGAAGTCGCTGCTGAAATGCTTGAAAAATTGCTCCCGCCGGGAATCGTCAAGAAGGAAGGACAACCCAAGATTCCCCCCGAAGTCGTGGCTCAATTACAACAACTTCAGGCCGTTGCCCAGGCTCTAGGAAAGGAAAACCAGGAATTGAAAGCAGGAGTACAGGAAAATCTGAAGAAGATCGAAGCTTCCCGCCAGGAAAAGATGGCTGAAATGGACATGAAGGACAAAGCCAGTACTCGCGAACAGGATGCCCGGGAAAAACAAGCTCAGCATGATGCCTCTCTGGAGGCTTTCAAGGTACAAGAAAAAGCCAAGACAGAAAGACTCTCTTTGATAGCCAATCTTGAAATCAAGAAAGCGGAAGCTGTTTCAAAAGGAGAAGACGGAAAACCGGTAGATACTTCTGCAATTGACGCCGCTATCGCAGAATTAAAGAACCTCCCGATGGAAATGAACCTTCCACAAATGACCATGATAAGCGGGAATGGTCCGCAAGCAATTACGCGGGAAGAATTCCTCGCTGCGCTACAAGCCCTCATTCAAGCTCAGAAAGCCCCGAAAGAAGTCAGAGTCATCAGAAATAACGGCCTCCCCGTCGCAGCTCAAGTCCTCTCCAGTTAAATGCCGCTTGTAGTCACGCACCCGGACGCTGCTGATGCAACCTTTTCCTCTCGCGGGGAAACGGCCTGGGAAGCGAATCACACGGTAAGTGGCTCAGTAAGTCCCGATCAGGGCGGTACTGGTATCAGTACCTATGAGATCGGAGATCTCCTCACTGCGTCTACCACCAGCGGATTGGCAAGAATAGCCGCTGTTCCTACTAATCAACTGCTGGTTTCCCAGGGAACTTCCACTCAACCGCAGTGGAGTTCCGCTCCGAGTGTCAGTACTTTTACGATTGCTTTAGGCAACCTGACGGTGAGCACGGGGCAGTTGCAGGCGGCCAATGGGACGCAGTTTTTACCTGCATATGCATTTGCCGCAAGAACCAGCATGGGGTTGTTTAATAGCAATAATGCCCTTGCTTTTGTAAACAACGGAACTTTCGGGTTCCAACTTGATGCTACTGGCACATTTTTGCAACTGATAGGGGCCGTTCTTGATTTAGGAGGAACTGCTGATGCCATTCTAACTCGTGACGCCGCCAACATTATTGCCCAGAGGAACGGGACGAACAGACAGTTTTTAAGAGTTTATGGAAATCACACTGCTACCAGCACTTTTACAGTCATAAGCCATACTTCCACTGATGGTTTTGTCTCTACCAATGTTGGTAATTTCTTTATAGGTGCCAGTACTCTCGTTTTTACCAGCAGCGGAACGGTTTACGGGACTGCACTTCATAATAATTCCGCGTCCGTCAGTACCTCAACACTTCAATATCTCGCTTCCGGAACCTACACACCTACGCTCTCAAGCATAGCCAATCTTGATGATCTGACTACTTTCCAAGCTCAATGGATGAGAGTAGGAAATGTCGTCAATGTAACGGGCAAAGTACAAATCAATCCCACGTTGACTGCAACTTTGACGAGATTGGGGTTTACACTACCCATAGCCTCCAGTCTTTCCAATGAAGAAGACTGTGCTGGGACTGCTTTTGCTTCAGGTATTTCCGGTCAAGGGGCTGCGATAAGAGCGGAACCCACCAATGACCAAGCTGAAATGGTGTGGATTGCGAGTGACATCACAGTACAACCCATGTTTTATAGCTATTCGTACGAGATTTTATGAGCGTTAATTATCTCGTCCAGAGCAGCAGCTTCTACATAGCCTTCGGGTTATCCAGTGATACTAAACCTACAGGCTCAACTAGTACTGTTTTTATCGAAACCGATACCGGAAGAGTCTACGGATATGCTTCAGGAAACTGGACGCAAAGCACCCATAGTTTCACGTCCAGTATGGCGGGTGGAGTTACTTCTTCTGGTGGAGGTACTACCAATTTCCTGAGAGCGGACGGTAGCTGGAGCGCTCCACCAGGAGGGGCTCCTTCGGCCCATGCTTCCACTCATATCACGGGCGGGTCCGACACATTAGCGAATTTCGCTGCTACTTCTACTGGATTGGTGCCTTTATCCGGAACCAGTACTGGAAATTACCTTCAGGGTAATGGAACCTGGACCGTGCCTGCCTCCGGCTCTGATCCATGGACTTATTTGCAGGTCTCCGCACAGCACTACGGAACCAGCAATACGGCTTTTGCCGATATTCCAGGGTTGATATTTACTCCTGGAACGAATAGTACCTATGAAGTTGAATGGCATTTGATGTTGAAGACCTCAACCGCCGCGACGACTCCTCGAATTGGAGTGAGATGGCCTACGGGCACTTCTTCGGCGGGATGGATTAATCAAGGACAGACTAATTCCACTCAGCTTTTTACCTGGGGGAATCAGATTTCGACCATGCAGGTTCCCGCAGCGGGGCTATTTGCTACGACTACCGCCCCGTGGGGGACTATTGGAGGCGCTTTGGTCAGAGCTTTGGGCGGGGCTGCGTCGAGTTTTGCTCTACAACATGCGAGCGAGACTGCGGGTACTTTTGTGACCACCATGATTGGTAGTTATCTCAAATACCGAACCTTCTGATGGCAACAAGTTTTTTTGGGGGCGCTTTTTTTGGTGGAGACTTCTACTTTGAACCGCATCTGGTCGTCAGTGATGTTTTTGCAGGACACAGAAGATACCATCGTGACCGGTCTTTATTCGACAAAAAGCATGAATGGGAGGAAAGACTCGACAGGGAATTCAGGCTCAATCATCCCAAGGAAAAGGCTGAGGTTCCGAGAATCATTGTCGAGGTTGCAGTAAGACAATTAGAGTCTCCTACTTTTGACAAACAGAAACGATTTGACGAGCTGGCAAGAGAGTTCGCTCTACGAAAATTGCGTCTTAGATCGGAGTATTTTAAGCTTTTCGAAACCGAGAGAGCGAAGCTTCAAGCTTTGATACTCCAAGACCTCCAAAGACGACAAAAAGACGAAGAGGAGTCTATGTTGTTGATTGTGTTGGCGGCTCAGTTGACATGACTTTATGAATAGTGAACACTTACCAACTATGGAGGCATAAATCATGCCTGAGATCCGTATTCCAGAGATTGCAGACAAGTACGTTCAGTCAATTCCGAAGTTCCAGTTACCCAAGGAGTTCACTGAATCGGCGGAGCCGCCCAAGGCTCCAGAAAAAGCTCCAGAAGTTGCCGAGGCTCCCAAAGAGCCAGAAGCAGCAGAACAGGCATCTGCTACCCCACCGGATAAGGAGCCGGAAAAGGAGACCACGGGGAAAGACCCGGAAAAAGCGACCACTCGTCGCTTTGAGAGAAGGATAGACCGCGCTACCCGACGTGCAGCAGAAGCCGAAGCCAGAGCCAGCCTATTTGAACGCGAACTGACTGAACTGCGCCAGAAGCAGCAGGTGCCGCAGAAGTCCGAAAGTACTCCCAGAATGGAGGACTTCACGGACGTTCAGGAGTACGCTAAAGCAGTAGCGACTTTTGAGACCAATAAAGCCTTAAAGGAACGGGAAGAAAAAGAACGCCAGACCCAAGCCCACAGGACTCAATCCCAGCTTATGAGTGGGTGGGAAGAGAAAGTCAACAAGGCGACCATGAAGTATGACGATTTCGATGATGTAGTAGGCGATCTCAAACCCACCACCCCTTGGGCTGTGGCTATCATGCAGGCCGAGAACGGTGAAGAGATTGCTTATTATCTCGGGCAACCCAAAAACCAGAAAGAAGCCGAGAGAATCATCGCTTTGGACCCGTGGTCTCAGGTCAGAGAAATAGGCAAGCTCGAAATGAAGCTTTTGTCGGCACCGGAAGCGCCCAAAAAACCCTCTAAAGCACCGCCCCCCATCAACCCGGTACAGCAGACTGGCGTTATTTCGGATGACGAAATCACGCCCAACATGCCATTCGAGAAGTACATGAAAATCGGGAACAAGATGTTCCGGGGGCAGCGCTAACCTTTTAGGAGTTAGCCAATGCCTAATACCAATCTAACCATAGACTGGATCGGAAACGAGGCACTTCGTCTAGCACACGAAAAAGCCCAGTTCATCGGTACTATCAACCGGGAGTTCGATTCTTCTTTCAAGCCCGGCTACGGGTCGCAAATCCGTATCAGAGTACCTACTCAGTACACCCAAAGCAGCGGACGGGTGATTGACGTACAGGACGGGGTCCAGCAGTCCACTTCGATCATCGTGGCAACCCAGAACCATGTTGCCATGAGATACAACTCACAGGAATATGCGCAAGACCTTGTGGGTTTCCAGAAGCTTCATCTCGAACCCGCGATGGCGCAGCTGGTGAGTTATATCGATGGACAGTGTCTGCAAAACTGCACTATTTCCACCTATAACGTCGTCGGAACGGCGAATACTCCGATTTCATCCCTTACGTATACCGGCCTGGCAAGGGCCAGACTCAATCAGTACCTGGCTCCAAAAGATAATCGTAATATCGTCATTGACTCGGTGACGATGTCTGAAATCATCCCCAATCAGGCGGCCTACTTCGCGCCTGAGAAGGATGTCTCCCAGAGATACCGCGAAGGCTTTATCGCCCGAACGGGAATGGCGGACTTCTACGAAAACGAGCGGGTCTGGAACATGGCGAACACTGCTGATGTTTCAACCTGGGTTTCGAGCTATACCATCGTTGATGGAGATATTGACATTACAGTGAGTTCCTTGACCGCCGCGCCGATTACGGGAATGACCTTTACCATCGGTCATACCTCGAACGGCAGATTTGGAGCGGTCTATGCCTGTCATCCGGAAACGAAGGCGGCGTACAGTCATTTGCAGACTTTCACCATTGAGTCGGTGGGTGGAGTGGGAACCAGCAGCACGCTGACTTTCCAGCCTCCCATTCGTCTGACGGGTGCAAGAAAGAATGTCAGTGACTCAACCGGTGCTGATTTGACGGTATCCAGTCTTTCTTCTGCTTTGATTCGTTTCACTGGAGGCCCCTCGACGACTTATGCTCAACCGCTGATGTACCACCGCGATGCTTTTACCTTCGCAACCGTTCCGCTTCCTTTGATGGATGACGCTATCCGCTGCGTGGTAAAGACTTACGACGGCATCAGTTTGAGAGTTTGGGAAGCTTCCGACATTCGTAACGATGAAAGACTGACCCGTATCGACATCCTGTGGGGTATTGCTGCGATACGCGCGCAGTGGGCCTGCCGGCTGATCGGTAGCGGGACATAAGGAGACATTATGGCTGCAAGCTATGAAAGACTCGACTACGGCTCTCCGGACGGCTCCCGGTGGGGTGGTGCTTCATCGGATGCGATTGGTTTTTACGGTGCGGTTCCACAAAATCAGTTGACGATCAGCTCCACCATCTCGACCACGGCTTCGATTTCGACTGCGGGTGTCTACGGTTTTTCGACCTCGACCGAAGCAATGGGATTGGTACGGGCGGTATCCTCGATTGCACAGATGTTGATCAGTACCGGGCTATTCCGGCAAGGGGACTAATCCTTGAATCTCCGGGGGTCATTTCTGATCCCCGGAGCTTGCCTTTTATGAAAGGAGCGTATGCCCCGTGTATCTGTGTGTGTTTCCTGTCTTGATCAGCCGGAGCTGCTTAAAGACACTCTAAAAAGCATCCTCAATCAAAGCTTCAAGGATTGGGAATGTATCGTCGTTGACGACGGCTCTGCCGTCCCCATAAAGCCGGTTGTTGAATCCTTCAACGACCCTCGGTTTATTTTCCATAGATTTGAGCAAAACAGGGGAATCCCCCACGGAGCGAACTGGGCCTATAAAAAGGCCCAAGGTGACTACATCCAGGCTTTAGGCTGTGATGAAGTTATCTACGAGCATAAATTCAGGGACCAGGTGGCTTTTCTGGATGACAACCCTGAAATAAGCTGTGTGTGGGGCGTGCCGGGTAACGGTGAGATGGGTCCGGTCTATGAGTGGGAGCAGGTTCTAAGACGCGCCCATAATAGAAGCCGGGAACATTGGTTAAAGACGCTTCTCCTGCTGGAAGGAGTCCCTATTGGGGGGGCATCTGCGTTGTGGAGAAGGTCGCTTTTCGATTCAATCGGGTATTTTGACGACAAGTTGACTGCTTTCTCGGATCACGAATGGTTTGTAAGACTCTTCGAGAAACACAAAGGTTTGGTACTTCCTTTCCGCTGGATGAATGAAGTCCCAGGACACAAGGCGATTTGCACTCGAACCGCAGACAATGCCGGAAAGCTCGATGCTGAGTATAAATATGTAAGAGACAAGCACCCCCTACAACTTCCCCCAACCGATGGGCTGATAACTATAGCCATTCCAGTCTTTAATCATGCCCGTTTCATCGGAGATTCGCTTAAGAGTCTTTTTTCCCAGACTGACCAGAATTTCGAGGTTCTGATAACTGATGATGGTTCTACAGACAATCTTGAAGAAGCACTAAAGCCTTTTCAAGACTCTAGAATCTCATTCTTCAAGTCCGAGAAGAACGAAGGTCATATGGCGACCGTCAACAAGATGTTGAAGCTCGCTAAAGGTGACTTTTTCGTATCATTCTCGGCGGATGACACGATGTCGCCGGACTTTCTTGAAAAATGCCGGAATGCTTTCAAGAAAGACCCCTTCCTTGAGTACGTGGCCTCTCAAAACGACTTCATGACCGAGGATGGAAAACCCTTCGAGGGCGATCATCCTCTTAAACTGATTCTTAAGGCGACCAACCGTCCTCAAGATGAATGGTGGCAGCTTTTCAGACAGGGTAATGTCTATTTCGGGATAGGGATGTACCGGACTTCCGCTCTAAGAGAAGTCGGAGGCTGGGAACCGCAACATGGGGTGATTTCGGATTACCAGATGTATCTCAAGCTTTTGCCGAGATACAACTTTCACATCATAGAAGAACCTCTGACTCATACCCGGATTCACGGCAAGAATCAGAGTCTTTTATCTCCCCAGGAGTCTAAAAAGCTCGCCCGACGCTATTACGAGGCTCAAAAACCTTTTTATCAACCCCGTCCCAGGGTCGTTATTGCGACCCCTTTCTATGAGCTGAAAGGGTTTTCACCCTACATCGCTTCTTTACTCGAAGTCGTGAGATATCTGGAAAGATCGGGTATTGACTGGAGATTCATGGAACTGTCGGGAGACTCTTACGTACATCGTGCCAGAAACTCGATGTGCATGGCTTTTCTTCAAGACCCTTACGCAACTGATCTATTTTTCATAGATTCCGACATGGCATGGAATCCCGAAGCTTTTGTGGACATTTTAAGAAGACCGGAGCCTATCATCGGAGGGACTTATCCGGTCAAGAACAAGTGGGAATTATGGACTTCCAAACCCACCATAGTTGATCCCGAGACCGATCCTCATTATGTGGGTCATATACTACCGGATGGCTCGGCCTTAATTAAGGCTTACCAGCTCGCAGGTGGTTTCCTGAGAATCAAGAGATCGGTGCTGGAGAAATTCATGGAGTTTTATCCAACCCATAAATACGCCGACAGTCATCCCAATCCTGATCTGAGAATAGAACAGGTGGAATTTTTCAGTTGCGGAGTAAACAGGGAACCGGAAATCAATCTCATCAAGGAAATTGAGGGATTGATGGAAAAATCGAATGGAGCGGGAGTTGATCTGGCTCCGCTAAAGCCCAAGTTTGAAGCTTTGAAAGTTGCAAGAGATTTCGTAGGAGAAGATTATTGTTTCTCTAATCGCTTGAACGCGATGGGAATAGAGTTGTTCATCTACCCGAATGCCACCATCAGTCACTTCGGTATTCAAGGCTGGACCGGGAACTTCAATAATTTCCTGCGCGAGAAAGAAAAAGAACTCCAGAAGCAGAAAGCTTCCTAAATGCCTGCCGTCAGTACTATGGT
>ERZ1292642.981-Hain-H14-01um-R1-981-length-14267-cov-8_pt1 | contig 14267 bp, 13 predicted proteins | sample MGYA00564403_ERZ1292642 | MGnify/ENA primary metagenome ERZ1292642 (study PRJEB36523, sample SAMEA6512643) | groundwater metagenome | collected 2019-01-09 | study: AquaDiva: Metagenomics assemblies of 32 groundwater samples | reverse complement strand
AGGCCTCGCAGCTCATCGCCGCCGGGGGCACGGGGTTCACGATGGCCAAGTGGCGGCAGGCCAACCGCATTCTCGACAACGGCGGAGTCCCGCGAGGCGGCCGGACCGCACTGCTCTCGGCCTTCGCCATCGAGGACCTGCTGGCGGACGCCACCGTCACCAGCAAGGACTACGCCGACTTGGCGGCGCTCGAGCAGGGCACCATCGCGGGGAAGTATTTCATGGGCGCCACGGTCAAGGTGATCAGCGACGCCCTCCCCGACGACACGGCGACGCTGACCGGCGGCGTGGCCGACCCGCTCCTGCCGAAGACGGGCGACATCCGCTCGTGCTTCCTCTACCACCACGACGCCGTCGGACTCTCGATCGGTAAGGTGGCGACCCCGGAGGTGGATAAGCGGCCGGACAAGATGAACTCGTGGCAGGTGCTCGTGCAGTGTTCGGCGGCCGCCGTCCGGATCCTCGACGGCGGCGTGGTGCGCATCAACATGGACGAGTCCGTGTAACCGGACGGAAAGGAGGAAACGACCATGGGGTACAACATCGACTTCACGCGCTTCAAGTCCTCCGGACTGGCCGGACTCGACTGCGGCAGCTACCTCAAGATCCCGCGCCGGGACTATGACATCACGATCACGGAGGTGTACGACGGCGACCTCGAGGTGGGCCAGTGCGTTAGCATGGTGCGCGTGCCTGCGGGTGCCCGCATCACGGGGCTCAGTCTCTCGTGGGCCGGCACCGCGGCCACTGTGCTCGCCGTCGGCGATCCCTACGCCTGCGGGCGACTGTCGATGGCGATCTCGACCGCGTTCCCGCGCGGGGCGATCCAGCCCGGCGGAGCGATCCAGGGCTGTCTGGCCTGGGGCACCTGCGGCACGCTGGTCAAGACGGGCCGGGTCGGCGACGGCTGCGGGCTCTTCTACCAGTACACCTGCGAGACCGACATCGTCGTCACGAACCTGTACGCCGCGAGCCAAGCCAACGAAGGCGGCTGGGTGGGCGGCGCGGTCGCGGCGGGCCTCGGTCCGGTCGGGACCAAGTGGACCGGCGGCCGGCTCGTGCTGGAGGTGCGCTACAAGCAGCAGAGCTAAGCGAAAGACATTTCACGCGGGGGCGGGGTTTCGGCCTCGCCTCCGCCAAAGGAGGTCGCCCATGGCGGTCATTCCGTGGACCGTCGTCGTGACGCCGCATGACGGCGGAGGTGTGAAACTCGTGCGGTGGCTGGACCTCGCGGCGAACGACACGGGGCGCCCGTTCGTCGTCGCGGCGTATCCCGACAAGACCGTGCAGCTCCTCGGTACGTTTGGCGGCAACGTGCTGATCGAGGGGAGCATGGATACGAGCGAAGCCGACGCCGTCTACGCGACGCTGAACGACCCGCAGGGGAACGCCCTCTCGGGCATTAGTGCCGCGAAGGTCGAGAACATTCTCGAGCACGTCTATCTGCTCCGGCCCAGCGCAGGCGCGGGTGTCAGCGCCGTAGACGTCTGGCTCCTGCTTCACAATCCGGGGAGGTGAGGGCTTATGGCTGATTTGACCGCCCGCGAGGCACTCGATGTGTTCCGTACCATGCAGGGTAAGTTCCTCCGGCCCTTGGAACGGCTTCCCCAGGCGCTCGAAACCGCCATCCAAATAATCGAGCATGATCTTCCGGCGGCGAAGCGAGAGTGGGAGAGTTTGACGGGCCTCATCCAGACACTCCGCGAGGACACACCTAAAGTTCAAGCGGCGCAGGCTGAGGCCAAGCAGCGCATGACCAACGTTCAGCGGCAGGCCAACGAAGCCGAAGCCGCCGCGCAAATCCGCATCCAGGAGGCCGAAGGTCGCGCCAAGCAGCGGGAAGCAGCCCTCGACCAGCAGTATGACGACAAGCAAGTCGCCCACGAGGCGAAATATAACGCCGCCGCCGCTATGCTCGGCGACGAGATCCGCAGTCTGGAAGAGACGCGGGATCGGTTGCAACAAGAGGTGACCGGGCTCCGTAACAAATTCGCGGCATTTTAGGCCGTCATGCCGGTCCTGTACGTCGGCCAGTATGAATGGACAACGCGGCATGGGGATGACTTCTGGCAACCTCCCGGCGGCGACCAGATCAGCGCGCTGGATTTACGGTCGCTCCCCGAGGCGGGTAGTCCGGGACCCGTCCCCCAGGGCGCCGGCGTGTTCGTCTACGACACCCCGAGAGCGCACCCGAGTCTGTTATTGGCGCTCGGGTCAGACGTCACGGCGACGCTCACGACGAGCCAGAAGGCGGGCCTGCGCGCCTTATTAAAACTCCCGGCGCTGGCGCTCCTGCCTGACACACTCACAGACCTCCTGCGCCAATGTCTGATGAATCCCGCCTATTACGACGCCACCGGCCTGACTCGGTGGAAACCCGTTCTGCCCGATTTTCGGCGTCGGGTCGTTGAGTGCCGGCTCCCAGGCGTGGGGGCCTTGTTCACGGAGTCCCTCACGAACGATCATCCGGCCTGGTCCGCTTCTCGCGCGGTCTTCCAGGCTGACTATCTTCGACATCGAACGGTCCACCAAACGCCCCTGGCGGTCTTGCAACGGTGGGTGGGGAGTCACATGCTCCGCCTCTGGGGGGCGATGTCCGACGATCTGGCGGGACACCTGCTCCCCGCGCCATACCAAGCCGACGGGTGGACGCCCCCGGCGACCGCGATTGCGGATAATTTCAACCGCACGGACGAGTCCCTTGACGTCGGGCCGTGGGTGGAAACCGTGGGGGACTGGGCCGTGACCACGAATGAGGTGTCGATCGCGGTCGCTAGCTTTGCCGCGGCCCGCCACACCACGGCCTTGTCGACGGACGATCATAAGGCCAAGGTCACCGTCACAGCCCTAACTGCGACGACGGGCGCGGCGGGCGCACTGGCCCGTATGTCCACGGACGCAACACCCGGCGAAGACTACTACGTCGCCCGGCTCGTCGATGGCGGGGCCAGCATCGAGTTTACTAAAACGATCGACAATGCGAAGACGGTGCTCGACACAAGTAAGACCGTGACCATCTCCCTCCCGGATGACGTTGAAATCGAGGTCGATGGGTCCACCATGATCTCGCGCTTCAATGGGACGGTGCAACATAACTTCACCGACACCTCCCTGACGGGCCAACTCAACGCGGGTATGCATCTGCGCCGCACGGGGGATCGCGTTGATGATTTCTCCGCTGAGGACGTGGTTGCGGCCGCCGCCCCTTCGGGTCACGACGCACTACTGGCTGGCATCCGGAATCAGATGATCCAGCATGTCTAGCCTGGGCGACTATTACTCCGGCTGCACCGTCTTTGATCTCTTCACGACGGTCGATACGCAAGGACGTCCCTCCGTGCTGAGTGGTAGTCCCTCGCCCTTTCTTGTCGTCTATAAAGACGCTTTTGCCGCCGGTGGATATTGCACGGTTATTGGTGCCGTCCTCGCGCTTAATTGCAATGGACGGACAGGCGTCAATGCCTGGTCGGTGGCGACCAATCAGTCGCCGACCTTTTACGCCTGTGGCCATGATTACCAGGTACTCCTGACCGGCGGCTGCGTCGATAGTTTGTGCGTCTCCGGCTACGTGGTTGGCCGGTTCTCGCTGAAGAATCGCGCCGTGCTGGTGCCGACGGTGCATGCTCGCGCCCTCGATATCTCGGCGGGCGGCGAAGCGGGCGTGGATTGGGGCAACGTGGGCAGTCCCACCACGGCGGTGGGACTGTCCTGCACTACGATCTTCTCGACGCAGAGCGTGGTCAATAGCGTAGGCGTCCCCGCCTGCACGGCCATCTTCTCGGTGCAGAGCGTGCTGAATAGCGTGGGGATCGGCCCCTGTGCCGCCGTGTTCTCCGTCAAGAGCGTGGAAAATACCGTGGCGATTGATCCCTGCTCGACGGTCTTCCGCGTGGAAACCCTCAGCAACACGGCTACATCCTCGATCCTGGATGCGGCGATTACGCAACCGGCGGGCGTCTTCGCGTGGGCGAGCGCCACGCTGCGGAACATTGTGGGATGGGTCGGCGCATTGTCCAGTAATTGTGTGCGCCAAACCGTTACGCTCCAAACGCTGCGCACGCGGGATGATGTCAGCGCGATTGCGACGGCCGATCTGACGTGCGAAGCCACCACCGTGCATCGAGGCAGCTTCACATGAACACGCGGGACGAGAAATATGCCGTCGTGCTTGTCGACCTACCCGGCCGCATCCTGCCGAACCCGGCGGCGGCGGCGTTCAGTCCGGGTGACCTCATGCAGGCGGCCGGCAAGGCGCGACAATTCTACAGCGACGTGTCAATCGGGGAGGAAGCGGCCGCCGTCTCGGCCTTCATCCCTTGTCTTCGCCGAAGGAGGCGTTGACTATGAGAGTCATCACTATGCTCGCGTTGCTCGCCATAGCCTGGGCGACTCCCGCTTGGGCCGCCTCGAACGTCCTGACCTGGACTGACAATTCAACGAACGAGGCGAACTTCAACATCGAGCGGAAGGCCGAAGCCTGTACGGGGACGGGGGCGTTCGCCGAGATCGCCACCGTGGGGATCAACGTGAGCACCTTCAACGACACGAACGTGACGGAGGGCGTGACGTACTGCTACCGCGTGGCGGCGTCGAACCCGGCGGGGAAGTCGGCGTACTCGAACACGGCGAGCCGCACCGTCCCTTTTTCGATCCCTGCCGCGCCCTCCGGCCTCGGGGTGACCGGGGGACCTTAAGGGAGTGGTTGCGGTGGATGCGCTGCCTAGAGCGACGATTGCTGGACTGACCCATGCCGACGAGTAACGTCGAAGTCGCCAACGAAGCCCTCACACTCCTCGGGGAGACGGCCATCAGCGCCCTGAATCAGGACGCCGACCGCGCCCGGGCGATCAATCGGCTCTATGTGCCGAGCCTCGACCAGGCGCTCCGCGGGCACGACTGGAACTTCGCTCGCATGCGCGCGAACCTGGCCCGGCTCCAGGCCACGCCGGAGTTCGGCTATAACTACATGTACCAATTGCCCCAAGAGCCGCTCTGCCTGCGCGTCTTGACCACCAATCTGGCGGCGAACGAACCGTGGGAGATCGAGACCTTCCAGACCGCCGATCTGACGTCCCAATATCGCGTCATCCTGACGGACGCGACCGTGCTCGAAATCCGCTACATCGCCCGGGTGACGAGCCCCACCCTCTGGGATGCGCTCTTCGCCGACGCGTTCGTCCACGAGCTCGCCCGGCGGGCCTGCTATGCGATCACGCGCAACGCGACACTCGTGGCGGAGCTCAGCCAAGAGGCCAAGGAGCGCTGGGCCAAGGCCCGGTCCGTGGACGGGCAGGAGTCGCGGGCCCTCCAGCAGTGGCTCAGTACCTCGTTCACCGAAGGACGGTAGATGCCCCGCCTCCAGGTCGTCCTGAACAGCTTCGCCACCGGGGAGATCAGTCCCCGCTTGAGCGCGCGCGTGGATCTCGCCAAGCATGCGGCCGCCTGCGAATGCTTGCACAACTATCTCGTGTTCCCCCAAGGGGGCGTCACCCGCCGGCCCGGGTTGCGCTACGTCGCTGAGGCGAAGACCTCGGCCGACGGTTGCGTGCGCTTGCTCCGGTTTGAGCCCACATCAACCCGTGCCTACGTCATCGAAATGGGGTGCCTCTACCTACGGTTTTACAACAACAATACTCAAGTCAAGGCCAATCACGACGGCCTCTTCCAAGCCATCGACGCGGCGACCGTGGAAGTGGTGACGCCGTACACCAATGCACAACTCTTCGACGTCAAGATCGTCCCCTCGATCGATGTCCTTTATTTGCTCCATCCGAGCCACTGCACGCGGAAACTCGAACGGTACGCGTCGGATTGCTGGCGCTTCCGCACGGTGCCATTCGCCCCCCCGCCCTCCATCGAGGTCGGCACTCGGCCCAACGCCGACATCTCGGTCGGGGCCCTGACGGGCGACAACGTCACCCTCACGGCGTTTAACTGCGACGCCTTCCTGGTTTCCGACTGCGGCCGCGAGATCCTCATCACGGGCGGCTCGAATCGCGGCGCCCGCGCTGGGATCGCCAGCGTGACGAGCGCCCGGATCGCCGTCATCAACGTCTGCGTCGCCTTCGCGCTGACGACGGTGACCTGTTCCAAGCTCTGGCGGCTCACCGGATCGCCCATCACCGGCGTCACGCCGGGGCAACACGAGGCGGTCGGCCGGCAGAACGTGACCCTGACGGCGGACTTCGCCGCCTGGCGCGGAGGCGTCAACGGCTACCGAGATGACGGAGATTGCGGCAAATTCGTCCTTCTGAATGGCGGGTGTTTCGAGATCACGGCCGTCAATTCCGCGACAGTCGCGCTGGCGACGATCCGGGGCAATGCCACACCGGCCACGGCCGCCAAGGCGGAGGCCGGCAACTGGACCCTGGAGGAGGCTCTTTTTTCTGCCTGTAACGGGTTTGCCGAGGTGGGCGCATTTCACGACGGACGCCTCTATTTGGCGAGCGGCCATCGGTTCGTGGGCAGCAAGACCGGCGACTACGAGAACTTCGCGCCCGGCGCGGTTGACGATGATGGGATCCTCTTCGCCCTGGACGCGGACGTGCTCGAACAGATCCGCTGGATGCACGGCCGCGAAGGGCTTCTCCTCGGGACGTTTTCGAGCGAGTGGGAGGCGATCGGTTCGACGGACGCGCCGATCACGGCCTCGAACATCCAAGTCCGAAGGGAAACGAGCCATGGCGCGAGCCGGGTCGCGCCGCTCCACATCGGGCCCGCCACGGTCTTTATCCAACGCGGCGGGCGCCACCTGCGCGAGCTGGCGTTCGTGTTCGAGGTCGATCAGTTCCAAGCCCCGGATTTGCTGCTGCTGGCCGAACATCTGACCCGACGAACTACAGTCACCGAGACGGATCCGACCATCGTTGACCTGGCCTATCAGCAACGACCGGACTCGCGGCTCTGGGCCGTACGCTCGGACGGCGTGCTCCTCTGTTGCACCTATATTCGGGACCAAAACATCGTGGCGTGGAGCCGGATCACGACAGCGGGCACGTTCGAATCCGTTGCGGTGATCCCGCACGCCGCCGGTGATAGGGACCAGGTCTGGGTCTCCGTGCGGCGGACCGTCAACGGGCAGGCGCGGCGGTATATCGAATATTTCGACGATGGGGGCACCCTCGATCCGACGTTGCAAAGCGGTCCGCCGTACTACGGCACGTTGTACGTCGACGCCGGATGGGTGTGCAACTCCTCGACGCCAGTCACGAAGCTGACCGGGCTGGCCCATCTGGAGGGGGCGACCGTGCAAATCGTCGGGGACGGGCGGGTCTACCCCAAGGCCACCGTCGTGAGCGGTGATCTCACGATCTCCCCGTGCGCGAAGATCGTCGAAGTCGGCCTCCCCTACACTTCGGATCTCGTCACGATGCGCCCGGAGGTGCCGATCGGCGGGCAGACCTCGTTGCCCGCGAAGCTCTCCTGGCGACGCCTCGTCATCCACCTGCTCGATACGCTCGGGATGCAGGTCGGCACCTCCGCGGGCGAGGAGATCGTCCCGTTCCGCCGGCCGGCGGACTGCATGGGGTGGGCCCCTCCGCTCTTCTCGGGAAAGAAAGAGCTGTCGCATCTCGGGTGGGATGAGGCCCAAGTGATCGTGCGGCAGACCCAGCCGCTGCCGTCCACGATCGTGGCCATCAGCGGTGTGCTCGACGTCGGGGGCGCGTGACATGGGCGAGAACGGACAAGCCCTGCTCCTCATGATCGACATTCGGCCGATGGCGGCCACGGAGGAGGCGGCCGTGCGGCGGCTCTTTGCCGACTGCCATCCTGCGATCCCGACCCGGCCGCCGGGCTGGTATGTCGTCTATCCGACGATCGTGGCGCTCCTCGATGGGACGGTCGTCGGGTTTACCTCATTCTCGGTCAGCCCGAACCCGAATGGCCTGCTGACCCTGTACGGCAACGACCTCTGCGTCGCGGAGACCGTCCGACGCCGCGGGATCGGCCAGGAGCTGGCCACCGCGCGCGCGACGCTCGCGCGGGCGGTCGGGGCGACGTGCTTCATCGGCGTCGCCGAACGGGACAACGCCCCGATGCGGCGGATCTTCGCGCGCCAGGGGGCCCACCCGTGTCAGGTGCTCCGAGGCTACTGGCAGGGCCGGGACGCCGAGGTCTGGACGGGGCTCCTCTCATGATCATCGCCGGGATCGCGCTCATGGCGGCGGGCGCCCTCGTCGGGGCGTACAGCGAGCTCCAGGAAGCGGAGGCCCAGCAGCGGGCCGCGAAATACAGCGAACGCGTGGCACGCATGCAGGCCCGGGCAGCGGAAGAGTCCGCCGGGGCGGACGCGGAAACCCGGCGTCGCCAACTGCAACAGATCCTGGGCGCCCAGCGGGCCCGCTACGGAGCCTCGGGCGTCATTCCCACGGAAGGCAGCCCCTTGCTCGTCATGATGGCCTCTGAGCAGGAGGCGGCGCTCGACGTCGCGCGGATCCGGCACGGCGGCGCCTTGTCGGCGTGGGGATTTGATGTTCAGGCGCAGCAGTTCCGGGAGCGGGCGCGGCAGATCAAGCGCACGAAGTATCTGCGGGCGACCGGCACCTTGTTGAGCGGGCTCGGCGGGGCGGCGGGCGCCGGTGCCGGGCGGGGCGCGACCGCGGCGCCGGCCGCGGGCGTGGGGGCCATGTGAAGATTCCCGTGATCCTCGCGCAAGAGCCGGCGGGCCACCCGCCGAGCATCGGAAGTGTGCCGACGATCGGAGCCGGCACCGCTATTATCGGGGAGGGTGTTGGACGCCTCGGGGCTGCCCTGGTCCGGATCGGCCAGGTCCAGCAACTTAAGCGCGAGCAATTCGGCCGGGACGAGGCCGCGGCGGCGGCGGCGGCCTTCGAGCTCGATGTCAAGACCTTTGACAGCGACCTTCGCGTCGCGGAGCGCGACCCGGACCGCTATCTCGCCACGCTCGGCGAGCGTCTCACGAAGAGCCGCCAGCAAGCCGCCGAACGGCTGACGACGGACGAGGGGCGCGCCCTCTTCGAGGGACGGGTGCGCCCGGCGCTCGTCGAGGCCGAAGTCGGCGCGCGGCGGCATGCCAACGAGCTCTATGTTCAACGTGGGACGGCGCTCATCGACGACACGACGGCCACGACGTTGCGGCTCATCGGGGGAACGCCGTTCGGGGACGACGACGCCTTCCGCCGCCACCTTCGGGGGGGCTACGACGCCATCGTCGGGGCCACGCCCTATCTCGGTGAAGTCGAGACTGGCAAGCGCCGGCGCGCCTTCGGCGAGGCCGCGCTGGAGGCATACGGCAATGCGGCCATTGAGGCTGAACGCTTCGACCCAGCCGACCCGCGCTGGGCCGGGATGGACCCCGCGAAATTCGAGACGCTCCGCCGCCGGGCGGAGACCGCCGAGCGCGGGCGCCGGGCGGAGGAGGATCGGCGCGCGCGACAAGCCAAGGAGGAGCTCGACGAGGACAAGAAGGCCCTCATCGCCGAGCTTGACCGGAAGGCCGCGGAGGGGACGCTCCGCGTCGAAGACGTGAACATCCGCGCCGAGATGCGGCAGCTCGACCCGGAACCCGCGCGCCGACTTCGCGCCCTCGCCCTCGAAGGCCCCTCGGGGCGCGCGTCCGACGCGACGGTGCTCCGCCTCGTGCAGCTCGACGTGCATTCGACGAATCCAGAGATGACCGAGGAGGCCCTCGACGTGCTCCAGGCGCGGCATGAGGGCGGTGGCAGGGGGCTGTCGCTCAAGGACGCCGTGCCGCTGAAGGATCGGCTCCGGCAGCAGCGGCAGGCCCTCAAGGCGGAAGGGCAGTCTGTGCTTCGGACGGAACACTACCAAGCGGAGCAGCTCCTTCGGGCCGCCGTCGGGATGCCCCCGGGGCTTGTCGCCGCCGCGCTCGGGGATTCGCCCGCGGCGCGGCTCTATCTCGCAGGGCTCGAAGAACTCACCCGCCGCTCGCGCTTGTTCGAAGACGCCTATGGGGGGAAGGAGTCCCCCCTCGCCGTCGCGGCGGACATCGCCCCGCGACTCGGTCGGGCGCTCGGGGAGACGGCGCGCCTCAAGCTCGAGGAGCTCCGGGCCGTGGTCCCGTTCCAGACGGCGGACGCCCTCGAGGCCGCGCGGCCGCGCCTCGGCGAGGCGGCCTACCGGCATTATCAGCGACTTCTCCTTGAGGTTGAGCGTCTTGAGAAGCAGCGCCAGACGACTCCCGCGGCGGGCGAGAAGCCGAAGGAGCGCCGATGACCGAGCATCTCCGCCTCTCCGAGGTCGAGACGCCCTTCGACGACCGCCTTCAGGTCGAGGGGGCCTACGAGGCGCGCCAGCGCGTCCGGGATGACCTCGAATGGGACGCGCTCCTCGAGCAATCCGCCGCCGGTGCCGCCGAGATGCCCCGCCGCCTCGAACCGGCCCCCGAGGCGCTCGACCCGGAGCGACAACGCGCGTTTGAGGCGACGGCGCAGGAGCCCGCGGGACGGAAGGTTCTCGACCGGGTGTTTCGGACCTTCACTGGGCAATCGCTCGAAGCCATCGAAGAGGCCGTCCGGACGGGGACACTCGGACACACGGTCAGCCTTCGGCTCCTCGACCCCGTCGGGAACGTCGCCGAGGAGATGATCCGCGAGCAGGGCGCTGCGGAGGGGCTCCCACCGGACCTAGTAGATCGCCTCGCCGTCTCCGGCGCGATGGTACTCGGCTCCCTCTTCGGCGGCGGGAAGGGGCGCGCCAAGCGCGCGGGCGAACTCCTCCGCGGCGCGCCCGGCAAGACCGCGGTCGGGGCGCCGAAAAAGACGGGGGCGAAACTCCTGGCCGAGACGCTCCTCGCCGAGGCGCCGACGGGCGAGGTCCGCCTGAACATTGAGCGCATCGGGAGCTCGGAGGAGATCAAGCGCGCGATGGCGAACGTCAACGCGCTGCTCGAGGAGCGCCTCGTGAAGTCCCGGGCGCGCATCGGACACGCGGAGCAGATCGAGGCGGCTGGCAAATACGAGCTAGGAGATCTCCTCGGCCCGATCGATGAGTCGTTCCCGGCCAAGGTCATGGCGACGCGCGATGCTTCCTTGGACGCCACGGCCTATGCCACTCGGGTCGCGAAGAGCGTTCTCAAGGGCGAGGCCAGCGCGGGACAGGAGCTCTGGGGAGCCTTCGCCCTCGCCGTGGAGCTCTCGGCCCGGGACGAACTCCTCGGGCGCGTCGCCGCCCGGGGTCTTAACATCCGACAAGCCCTCTCCGACGCGGAGCGCTCGGCGATCGACCCGGCGAAGATCGGTGCCCTCGCGCGGACGATCGCTCAGGGGGTCGGGCTCTCGACCGAGGATCTCGCGGCGGCGCTTCTCGCCCTCGACGGGCAGGCGCAGCGCGCGGGATTCCTCGCCTCCGTCGGCAAGGTCATCAAGGCGGGGACGGGGAGCCTCTATGAAATCTGGATCAACTGGCTCCTCTCCGGCCCTCAGACGCATATCGTCAACACGCTGTCGAGCGGGACCGTCGTTCCTGTGGCGATCATTGACCGCGCGGCCGCGGCGCGCATCGGCCAGGTGATGAAGGCGTTCGGCCTATCGCCCGGGGTCGAGGTCGGCGAGGCCCAGGCGATGCTCTACGCCGTGCCGGCCGCTGCCCAGGACGGGCTCCGGATGCTCCGGAAGTTCTGGGAGGTCGGCGAGTCGATCGGCGGCCAGAAGGTCGAGCGCGCCCCGGCATTCGTCGCCGAGGCATTCGGGGCGGCGAAGGACTCGTATCTCGGCCGGGGGATCGACTACCTCGGCAACGTCGCGACGCTCGGCCGCGCCCCAACGAAACTCCTCGGCATGGAAGACGCCTTCTGGAAAGGATTCAATTACCGGCTCGAGCTTGAAGCGCAGGCGGTCCGGCTCGCCGGGCGCCGCGGGCTCTCGGGGGCGGAGGCGGCGGCGCTCAAAGGGGAGATCATCGCCAACCCGGAGCGGTTCCCGGAGATCCATGAGGCGGCGAGCCAGTTCGCGCTCGTGCAGACGTTCACGCAGGAGCTCGGAGCCGTCGGGTCGGCGTTCAAGCGGTTCGCGGACAGCGTCCCCGGCGGGCGCATCATCGCCCCGTTCGTCATGACGCCGACGAACCTCGTCACCTACATGAAGGCGCACGGCCCCCTGGCGCCGATCGGGGCGAAGTTCTGGCGGGACGTCGCCGGCGGCGGGGCGGCGCGGGACCTCGCCCTCGGGCAGATGGCGGCGGGGAGCCTCGTCGTCAGCGCGCTCATCCCGTTTGCACTTTCGGGACAACTGACCGGCAAGGGCACGGAAGAGCCGGAGACGCGGCGCGCCCTCCGCGCGAGCGGGGGCGAGCGGCCGCAATATTCCATCAAGATCGGCGACACGTGGTACGGATACAGCCGCCTCGACCCGCTCGGGATGACGATCGGCCTCGTCGCCGACTACGTCGAGATCGCCGGACAGGTCCCGGAAGGTCAACGCCTGGAGATGGCCGCGGCGCTGCTGCTTGCCCTCAAAGACAACCTCATGTCGAAGACGTACCTCCGAGGGGTCTCGGACTTCGCCGACGCGATGACGTCGAGCGACCGGCGCCTCCAGCGGTGGCTCGAGTCCCTCGCCCGGAGCGCCGTGCCGACGGCGGTTCGGACCGTCGAGCGGACGCTGGATCCCGCCCTGCGAGAGGCCGAAACGCTCTTCGACCAGATCCGGGCGGGCGTCCCGGGGCTCTCGGCGGGGCTCAAGCCGCGGCGGAACATCTTCGCCGATCCGATCGTCCTCGAAGGCGGCGCGGGGCCGGACCTCGTCTCGCCGATCTACACGACGGCCGTCAAGGACGACCCGATCGGCGCGGAGATGGCCCGCGTCGGCGGCCGCCTGACGATGCCCCCGAAGGTCCTGTTCGGGAGTCGTCCCCCGGTCCTCCAGATGAAGCCCCAGACAGCGAGCGAGGGCGTCGAGCTGACCGCGGGGGAGTACGATCAACTCGTCCAGCTCCTCGGGCTCGGCGGCCGAGCCGAGGGGCGCCCGGCGATGAGCGACGCCATGCGCGCCCAGCCGACGCTCCGCGAGGCCCTCGGGGGGCTCTTCGCCACGCGCGAATATCAGGCGGCGACGGACGGCCCGGAAGGCGGCAAGGCGCTCCTAATCGACCGGCTCGTCGACCGCCGAAAGGCCGCCGCCCGGGCGGAACTAATCCATGGCTCCCGAGAGCTCGACCAGGCGCTCCGCGATCGGATGGGCGCGCGCGCCCGGGCCCTCGGGGCCTCGGAAGAAGACATCACACAGTCCTTGGGGAGGTGAGACGACCGTGACGATCTCCACGCAGGGCAGTCGAAACGATTTTAAAGGCAACAACTGCACGAAGGCGTTCGCCTTCACGTTCGAGATCGTCGCCGACAGCGACGTTGACGTCTATGTGGACAATTGCCTGAAGACCCTGACGGCCGACTACACCGTCTCTGGAGCGGGCGCCGCTACTGGCGGGACCGTCACGTTCGTCACGGCCCCCGGGTGCAACACGATCATCGCTCTTGTGCGGGACTTGCCGCTCACGCAGGCCGTGGATTACGACGAGAACGATGCGTTTCCGGCCGCCATCCACGAGGACGCGCTCGACAAGCTGACCATGCTCATCCAGCAGGTCAAGGAATTTGCGACGCGCACGTGGCGCTTCGCCGCGGGCTCTCAGCGCGCGGCCGCCGGGTACACCCTGGACGAACCCGTGGCGAGCCGCTATCCGCGCGTCAAGGGCGACTGTACCGGGATCGAGTTTGTTGCCCTGACGACCGCCGGCACGTATGCCGATCCCGTCACCACCAAGGGTGATCTTATTGTCGGGAGCGAAATCGGTTGCCAAGAGCGGCTCGGCATCACGTCCGGCCGGACGCTCGCCGCCGATCCGAACACGGGCAAGCCATCGTGGCAGCCGGGACTTGCCGTCATGCTCACGAACAAGCTCGACGCCGCGCTGGCGGCGGGCGACGTGGTGGGGGTGGACAAGGGCTGCGACCGCGCCGTCGTGGCGGCCAATGCGCAAGGGTGCGACCGGCTCTTCGTTGTGGTACCCGCGAATGTCGGCGATGACTGCTTGGCTCTCTTCCACTTCCACGGGCTGGTCCGCGACGTCCGCGCCTCCGGGTGCATCAACCGCGGCTACTACGTGCGCAAGGCGAGCTCCACCCAATCCCTCGAATGTACGGGCATCGAAATGGGTGTTGGCGCGTCGCCCGCCGGGGCACTCGGGGTCGCCATCACGCAGGCCGCGGGGGGTCTCGTGGACGTGATCTTCTGGGGACGGCCCGAGGCGTCGCACGCGACGCTCCAGGTCGAACTCACGAATAAGCTCGA
>ERZ1292642.629-Hain-H14-01um-R1-629-length-19315-cov-8_pt1 | contig 14293 bp, 18 predicted proteins | sample MGYA00564403_ERZ1292642 | MGnify/ENA primary metagenome ERZ1292642 (study PRJEB36523, sample SAMEA6512643) | groundwater metagenome | collected 2019-01-09 | study: AquaDiva: Metagenomics assemblies of 32 groundwater samples | reverse complement strand
GTTTCGTCGCCAACAGCGTATGCATAGATCGTGCCAGCAGTCCAGGCGCTGACCTTCACCTTGAGCCATTTGAGCTTCCGAGTGATTTCGGATGAAGCATCGGCTGTGATATTCGATCCGATCTGCCTACCATCGGTGGCATCAGCTGGCTTTGTTGGTTGACACGAACTGAAGATTTGGCATGTCGCCGTTGTAATTCCGAGGATGTCAACTGTGATTCGGTTCCAAGCAGTCACGTCAATCCACGTTCCTGTCGCTGTAGCTACGACTCCATTGAGGAGGATTGCTTCCTTTAGTTTCTTTGTGGGCACGTTATTCTCCTCTCTTTATTCTAAAGGCGATTGCCAAGGCTTTTCTGCGAGCATTACCTAGCGAACTGATTGCCTGTTGACCAATGCTTCCCTTTCGTTTCCAAGAGGAGACAAGCTCTCCGACATTGGATTTGAAAGCGCCTTCAGTTCGCTTCTTGAGAAGTGACATCAGATCAGTCCAACTGCAATGAAGCTAACACCAGTCAGCGTAGAGAGGTCCGTTGTGTTGGCAACTTCTCCGAGGGCGTCTTTAGTGCCGAGAATGTAGTCCGTTGAGACTGCCGTTCCCATAGCTCGAAACGCTGTCTCAGCGGCGGCGTTGTTGGTAATAAGAGCGCCTGACGTAGAATCAGCGGCCGCAGTAGCGCCCGTAGTAACAGTCACCTTGTCGACATACATAACCTTTATCTTACTGTTAGTCTTGTCCCACTCGAACGTATAGCCGCTTTTGCCATCACATATAACTCGAAGGCACGTTCTGAAGTATCTAGTAATTCCAGTTGCAGATTCGCCCCCGGTAGGATACGAAGCATCAAAGTCAATTGTTCCGGAGATCATTCCAGCTGAGCGGGAAATCCGTTCAACGGTGCGAAAATCGGTTGCAATCGTAAGAGCCATCTTAAGCCTCCCTCAATAAAGGGAGGGGGGAGAGTGTCGGAATTTCACCGTTTGCCTCCCCCCTCGAAGGTTAGAATCCGTGAATAGCCAAGTTAATCAAGGAATATTCTGTGTCGGCATTCACTCGAAGAACACTACCGACAATTGCCGAGAGAGACGTACCCGGAACAAAGTCTTCGACGGCACCCGCGACTCCATTCGAGGCAACAACCGTCTCGCCGACAACAACTACTCCATCCGTCAGTACCGCACAGGGTCCAGCACCCTGAATCCAGAAAAAGTTGTCAATTGCAACGTCTACTACTGGAACGCCGATCGGCTGGCTGGTTAGCGTTGTTGGGCAAAGAATAACATCCTTTTCGGGATGCTTCGTCAACGTCGCTTCGCTGGCAGTCGTCAAAGCGAAGCGAACCTTATCGTAGAGCGTCAAAACCAAGCTGGCGCTGGCAATTGCAGCGGGATGAGACTTCACCTTGTAGATGAAGCCCTCTCCTGCGGCATCGTTAGTGTGGAGGAATCCGTTCTGGTAGTCGTTTACGCTTGCCGCTGTAGCGCCAAGTGTCACCGTGATTGTGCTGTCATCTACTGCGGCGGCGGCGGCAACAGCAATGTTGAGATGGTTAGCTACTGGAGCGGCAGACTGGCAGAGTTTGCCAGCCACGAGAGCAACTGCACCATTCTTGGCATAAGCAAACTTTCTTCCGTCATCGAGCGTTCGAATCGTTCCAACTCTTTCAAGAGCAGTCGCGGAAACATCAAACAATCCCTGAGCAAAAATCTTCTTTTCCTGTTCGACATAAGGCATTGGCTTGCCCTCCTGAAGTGAAACCCTACTCCGGTCAAGGAGTAGGGCTGTTAGTTATGTTACTTACGCCGCGATGCCCGAAAGAACTCCCAACACGATGGGACGAGACGAGACAAGGTTCATTGCACACGTAATCTGAGCAACCCTGTCATGCGGCTGATCGGGAATGACCTTCCATTCTGTCATGTCCATGAACCACTCGTTATCAATCATAAGCTTGAGGTACTTGGCATTGATGAAGTACATGTTGCCGCTAGGAGCCGACGGAGACCAAATCAGCGGACGGCCCTTGTAGGTGACGTGCTGAAAGCCAGCATCGCCAAGCGTTTTGTTTACAACCTGCTTCTGTTCGAGCGCCTCATCCTCGTAGAGTTCGTAGACAGTCTGATTTGTTACAATGATGATGTCGTCAATTTCCGAACGGCTGTACTGGATGATGTTGTTGAGTTGCGTCCGCATATCAGAGACGAGCCAGGCACTTGCAGCCCCGGTAGCGGTCTTTTGCTGATTCCTCCACCAAGAGTAGGTTGCACGGTTCAGCCCGTGTACCGTGCCAGTAGTAGGTGACGTGCTGATGATGTTCTGCAACCCATTCGGCTCATCCGGGCCGGTGCCATCAGCAAAAAAGGCCCGCTCAAACTCTTCCCAAAGAGAGCGTTCAGCTCCGTTCAGCTTCGTATCAACAAGCCGGATTAGCTGAGACTTACCACGGTTTTTCTGGTCGTCCGTTCCATAACGGGGAACACTGACGCTTACGTACTTCCAGTCTTCGTAAGCCATCGTAAGATGCTCGGTATCTGCGATAGGCACGCTAGACCCTTTGCCAATCCAACGCACCGTCTCATTTGTTCCGTAGTCGAGAGGAATCTCGATACGAGTTGATCCACTAATAGAATCGACGTGACCCTTTTCCTTCAGCCAGAAAGCAAGCGGAGTCTTCTTGAACGCCTGCTCAACAGCCTTGTCTTTGCGGTGAGACCAAGTGCTAGTAAATAGACTATCAACTGTTTGTGACCATGTAGGAGCGGCCATTTAACTTCCTCCAAATGTTATTTGGAAGCAGTCTTCATCACTTCATCCCAGGCAAGTTCAGCCGCTTCCTTTATAGTGTTCGGTGCGGCTTTTGTGGCGGAAGTACGCGCTACTCCTGGACGAGTGCCGAAGTCTGCTATCCTAGTGACTTTTTCTGTTGATGAAGTCGCGTCATCGTGATCTTGCTTCTTTTCGCTTGGTCCTTTAGCGGCTTTCACAAGTCGGTAAGCTTCTTTTACCGACAGGTTAGGCCGCTTTTCCAAAACTTGAAAGACTTCCTTTTTAACTGCAAAAAGGTCTTCGCCAGCGGCTTTCGCTTCACGAGCGGCGTCCTTTATCTCGTCACGCACACGGAACAGTTCAATTTGCTCAAGCAACGGCTGGAAGTAATGTGAGTGCATATAGACGACTAGAAAGTTAGCAAGCTGTGTCGAAGACATCTTTTCGAGATCGGGCGCTTGCTGAGGAGCATCCGTTGCAGGTGCTTGAGTTGCAGGCTTCGGTTTCCCCTCATCACTCTCACGGCCAAGTTCTGCAAGCAATTCATCGAGAGAGTTCGGTCCGGCATCTGATGGAGCCGTCGACTTATTCTCGATGTTGTCTAGCCGTTGCGTCAGCCCCGAAATTGCTTCAGCAAGTTTAGCTTGTGGGTCGGGCTGATCGGTTGTTTGAGTCGTTACAGTAGAATCCGTTTCTTCAGGCGTGGGTAGCATGGGTGAACTCCTTTCGCTTGTTTAGGTTATACTGTTTGTATGCCCGAAAGATTAGTCTCGGGAGTATCTGCATGTCGCGTCCTGTCCACATCCCCAAGAATTCAATATGAGGAGGTTGGGTGAAGTCAGGTGACACATCTATTGTGATGCGCTTCTCTGGCTCAGAGTCAAGTATAGAGTTAGTTGCAGTTGTTTGTGAAGTTACGTTAACAAATTTTTTATTCATCGCTCCTCCGCGTTTGGGGCTACATGTAACCCGTAGCAATTAGGTCTCGCTTGTTGCATTCTTCCTTGAGTTTACACTTACTGTCAATCCAGATAGGTTTAATATCCAAATTGTCCCAATAACCTGCTTCAAATACGTGGGTTGCTTGAGAACGTGGGATAATTCGGTTCATCTGAGTATGGCATCTAGGACAAAGTTCTAGTGAGTCAAACTCAGCTAAAGGTTTGAAAATCTCGTGGTCTGTTGTATGGCAGGTCTCACACTCGTAAACGTAGATTGGCATGCTACACTCCTGGAGGCATCATGTTAGCCATCTCTTCTATTGAAGCTGGGTTGTCGGAAGAACTCCCCGGCATCCGAAGTGCAGGTTGACTCGGTGGACCTGAGGGTGTATAGGCGCTTCCAGTTGAAGGTTGCAAGCCAAGCGGTTGCATTTGTGTCGCTTGAAGCAAGGCTTGATCGGGTGGAAGAATCATCCCCCACGATGGGTCGACCCACTCAAATTGTGACATGACGATTCGCCGGAGTTGCATTTGATCGACCATTGGATCGTTTCGGAGCATTGACCACAATGTGGAGGCTTGTTTTGCTCGAACGTCACGAGTTAGCGGCATACCGGATTCAGCTTCAATGCTGATGTCATATTCTCCCGCGATGTCGGAACCTGTGAATGTCACCCATTGTGCTCCACCCATAGGTCCAGCAATCTTGATAACTTTTTCACCTTTCCAGAATTTGAAGATATATTGGTTCCATTTGCGAAGCACGTTCACAAGCATGTCAGCCATCATGTCACGGCGCTCGTCTGAACGTAGAGTTGCACCCATGTTAGCTGTGCTAACTTCGAGAGCAGTTGGAGGAGTACCGGGAGCGAATGAACCGCTTGTATTCTCGTTAAAGCCGAGCGTGTCGCTGAAGTCTTGGTTGATCTGACGAAGGTGGTTGTATAAATCAGGTGGAACGTGTGGAGTAAGTTGGACAACCGCCGATCCAGGCGAGTCGGAATTGACTTCAACTGCCGGACCAACATCTTCACTGAGGAACTTGTCCAACTCCTCTTTTTTCATAAGCCCGCGTCCAACGAGGAACTTAAGCACACTCAAACGAACGTGTTTGTTGATTGTCGTTCGGACGGAGTTGTATTCGAGTTGCTGACGCACAACCTGTTCGACGTCGGCAATTCCCCAGAAATGTTCTGGATCACGATTGAAGATAAGAAATTCGTAGGGAAGCCCTTCAATTTGGAGTTCATCGGGTTCTCGGAGCAGAACTTTGCCTTCGCTGATGACAACGATTTCCCGGCGTTTCCAATCACGGATTTCCCAAAGCAATCCCAAGTTGAGTTCGTTCGAGACATTTTGCCCAGTACGACGGATCATTTCGCGGTAGGATGAAGTTATTCCATGCCGCTCGAAGCCACCCCTGAGGTCTTTAGTGTTGCGATACTTGGAATCGGCTTTAATGTCTTCGATAGGTCGAAGGATAGCGTGAGCAACCCAGGGAAGTGAAGCAACATCTCGGATTCCCCAGGGGGTGAATATGTCAAGGGGGCTAACACTATCAGCCCAAGGCATGCCGGGCTTGATGTTAGTATTGTATTCGATCTTGTTGCCATCCTTGCTAACTTGAGTTAAGGTTTCGCCATCGGCACCTAAGACTTGAGTTGAAGCATAGCCAAACTCGGAATCGAAGCCTAGCTTTAGCACGCCTGTACCACAGAGAATAGAAAACAAGCTGGTATCCTTGAGAGGGTTTTTGAGCATGACTTCGTTGATGAGATAGTTGTCTACGGCTTCGAGAACCTTCGCAGCCTGAGCCATATCGGGTCGCTTCGGAGTAATTGTTACCATAGGTTTTCGGAAGTAAATTCGTGGTTGCAACGAGCGAACGTAAGCAAAAATCTTGTTTACGTATACAAGGTCTGAAGCGTACTTGCCGCGATAGTAATCGAAATATGTTAGCCAGTCTTTCGAGGAGCTAAACTTTTCTTTGTACTCCATGCTAAGTTGAAGTTCTCGCTCCCAGTCACTTACAAATTTGTCGGGTCCAGTCATTGGTTTTCTCCAAAGTATTCTTCGAGGAGGCCGCGTCCGCTACCATAGCCCAGGACTTGTTCCTCCGTTGGGCGGTGCGGGAAGGCTTGCTTGCGGGATTCAGAAACAAACTGAAGGTCGAGTCCAAGTTGTTCGGCGATGCTAGGTCCGCTTCGTCGAGGAGTGGTCTCGCCAAATGGAAGAGATAAGTTGAGTTGTCTCGAAGGAAGTCTTGGTATTCGAGGGAGAGGAAGTTCCAGTTGGCTAACTTGCTTTTGGAAAGGTAGAGGTTGAGCACTGCTGGGAAGAAATGAAGTCTGTCGAGCAGGCCCCATTACTGGTACCTCCTTGAGAGAACTTGTGGAATCGGCTGAAGGCTGCCAAGTAGGTTTCATTGCTGATACCTCGCCAGGTTTCCCCTTTATACCACGTTTGCTAAACTCTTCTTCGAGAAAATTTTGGAGATCGGCTGAAGTCTTTGGCGTGCCTTCAACGGGAGAAACTGCTCCTCTAATCGGAGCACCTGAAGCATCAACAGCTTGAAAGCCTCGAAGGTTTGCTCCCTTAGCTACAAGGAGATCGTAGTATGGACGAGGAAGAGGAATAGCTTGTCTACGTTTAGGATCGTAGAGAAATATATCATCGGAAGTAGGAATCTCTAGACCTTTACCTTCACCGACAATCTGACTCATACGAGTTTTAACTTTCTCAACTGCACCTTCACCGACCCACTCACGAGCTTTAATCCGAGAAGCCAAGCTACGATATGCTTGTTCCATTTGTCCGGGTTCCACTTCAGAAGCGAACCTTTCCGTCTCACGTTTGTAACCGAGGTTGATTGCCATAGACCTAGCTTCAGATTGGCTGATTGGAACGAATGAATCATCGGTAAACTCTATGTATCGTATGTCAGGCTTAACTCCTTTGTGGACCGCTTTTACCTGTTTACCAAGGATGTTTGCTCCAGCGTAGCGTTCAGAAACTTCGGACAAAATGCCTTTTGTTAATTCAGGCAAGGCTTTCGATGCACCAGCCTTAATTGGGCCGAGCGGCATGGCTTCAGCCGAACCTTCACCTCCGAGTTGAGTTGCGCCAATAGCCGCCCCTGTTGTCCCGACAACGGAAGCAGTCTCGATGATTCGACGTTTTAACTCGTTGGGAAGGAGCGGCCAAATTTCTTCTTCAACCGAAGTAGGCTTTCTTCCAGCTCGCTTGGCACCAACCCAACCGTAACCGGTGGCAACTGCTTCGGATACGATTTTAGCTAAATTGGGGTCTTTGGGGTGTGCACCGTAGAGAGCAGAGTCTACAATTTTCATGCTAGCTTGTTTATTGATAGGATTGACGCTTTTCCAACTCCTGGCAACTGCCGAGGAAAGCTCAGGAGTTACTTCCAACACGTAGCTTCGTACTTTTGCCATTAGGTCACTTTTAGAGTGGCCTATCTCGTGGGAGAGAGTTCCTCCCATAGATTGAAGGGGAGAAAGTGTGATAGTTGGGGGACTTACCCGCTTAACCTGGCCCCTCTTTGTAAAAGGGTCTCGATAGGGAGGAGCCTGTTCTCCATACTTCTCTTGCATCCCAGCAACACCTTGACGAAGAGCTTTTGTTTGAAACTTCGTTCGGAAGAGCCGGGTAATGGCGTCATCACTCATGTTGTCGAGTTCGGTCTTCCATTCGAGATACCTTTCGGCAACCAAGCCCGGAACGGTTTTAGATTGAAGCGTAGTTTTGGTCGTGGGAGCTAGAGCTGTCGCTTCCTTGAAAGCACTCTCCTCAAAGGAGTCCATGAGTTCGTTTAAGATTCGTTTGCGGATCTCGTTTGTCGCTAGAACTGGGATCTTAGGCATCAGCTAATTCCAACGTGACTTCCACCAATGGGAGTGAAAGGTCTAAAGGGTTCGTAGCTACCACTTGTCCACGAGACCAAAAGTTCACGTTTCGGTGAGGAACGTAAGTCAAGCGAAATATGGATGAAGTCTCTCGTTGGGTAGATGATTGCTTGTTTGAAAGAAAGTGTGAGACGGTGATCAACAATTTTGTACCAGGCAGATTGAATTGTCTGCTTTGTTGGACGGAAGTCAGCCGCAAGAAAAGAAAGATGGTCACTGCTGTGACTTCCACCGACAGCCGAATTAACTTCAGGTGTTCTGAAGCCGCTAAGTATCTGCAAAGGACTTTCAAGAAGAGCACGCAAAGGTTCGAGTAGTTCCCCACAGAGCGAACGTCCGTTTGGAACAATCTCCCAAGGAGCACTGTTATCTATACCTGTTGAAGTCTGAGTCATTTCTGTGAGTGTAAAATGCTCACTCAATTGGTTTGGCTTCACTGGACGACTCCTCGAACTTAGGAAGGTTAATATCACTCCGGAACATAATTTCTTGTGGAATGTTTCCTAGATCAATCGGACGTCGTGCTCTACGTCGGGCTTCAAAGACATCCTCACCTAAGCCTGTAACAATGTATGGGAGGTAACAATCGCCAGTTGGATGGACATGCTTCAAACCAGCTTCATCAAAGATCGGTGATTCTATCTCTGACGTGAGTGCAGTAAGTGCAATTCCCACACAAACTCCCGAACGAAGCCGAAGGTCGTGTGTGTTGCGAGCACTGATGCCGAAGAGAGTTTGATACAGCTTCTTCGGACGAACCAACTCAAACATGCCGATATAATAAGGGAACGTCAAGTGGCAAGTCAAGCTATTTATGAAGAAACTGCTGTGATCCTTAGTCTCAAATATTGACAGACAGATTGGTCCTGTGTACTTTAGATCAACAAGTGGTTTGACAAATTTCTCAATGATTGGACCAAAGGGCGGTGGCTCGTTGTTGGAAGCTCCGGTGGAGAGTCGACATGGAGTGGTTACGAGACCTGTCGGGCCGATGAAGGCTGGTCCTCTATCACCGTCGCATAGACGGTAAGTAGGGTGTGTAACAAAGTAATCGTTTACAAAACGATTTTTGTCACTCAACATGAACAGCAGAACTTGATGAACAATTGTCATTTTGTCGGAAGCAAACTGTTGATCTGGAAACAAGAGTTTGATCATCTTCGAACCATACAACTCAATCTTCTCGGCTTGTGTGCCACCTGCTACGACTATTGCTCCTCGTTGTCGAATGGAATCAAGTACTCGTCCATAACCACTTCCAGTAGCTGCGACGAGATCGAAGTCTCCGGTAAAATGTCGTCGAGAAGAGGTAACTCGTAGGCAGGAGGCCACCGAAGAAGGAACGATTGCCATTTCGGTAAAGAAGGTAACATCGTTGCCTTCGTCGGTGAACCGCTTTGCGAGTTCAAGCCCGCCACCACCTTTGCCAGAAACTACGAGCACGTTTGCCATTTTCGATCTCCTTCGCGTTTAGCGTTTTGTTACTCTTGGTCCCATCAATGTCGGTTTTGTTGAGCGAACGTAAGACTTACAAGCCTTGCAGAAGAACTTTTGGTAGACGTACAGTTGAGTTGCACGATAACCTTTGCTTTCCAAATGTTCACTGCCACAACGAGGACAGCCATCGGGCTTGCCATAGAAGACCTGAACATTAGGGTGGCAACCATCCAAGCGGCGAAGTTTGTTGTAGACAGCTTCTAGCACAAGAACATCCTGTTCGCAATGTTTAACTACGTAGTTGATCGAAGGAACGTGGCCGGACATTGCCCTAATCCAAATGGGTCCAGAGAGAGGAGTTTTGTTTCCTGCTCCGATAAAGGCGGCAATGCTAGCAAGTCGGTTGCTGTGCAACTTCAATGTTGAGCGAGACATCTTCCAAGTGTCGAGACACTTCGGTAAAGGTAGCGGATCAAGACCGTGATAAAGTAGCCGAGATTGAAGAAACTTAATATCGAAACGATCTCCATAGTGGGTAACGATATAATCTGCTTTGGCCGCTTGCTTGCTAGCCCATTCCACAACGTAATGGTCGTTTGTGCAATTGTGTTTGAACGAAGGCGACATATTTATTGAAAAGGTTTCAGGCTTATTACCATCATTCCATTTGATAGATACACACAAACAAAACCCGAAGTCAGCATTCAGGTTCGTTGTCTCGATGTCGAGAAACGCTATCCTCGCATGAGGATGTTTAACGGGCGATGAGTTGCGAGCGAAAAATTTTGTCCGCTGTTTTTCTAGTAAGTCGTTGTTTGATGTCGTCGAGATCGACAATAGTGGCTCCTTTTGTTTTGAGTGGCGACGTGCGAGGTTGGTAGATAAGTCCTTCACGGATCATACCTTCACACGCAAGTGCCAATGCAATTACTGTATCATCGTGCGAGGATTCAGAAAGCGCCCCCAGCTTTCCGCTATCAAGTTCACCGAAGCCTTGGAGTTCGGTAACAGTGATTGGGCAGTAGAGTTTAAGAGTTGACAACGTTTGTTGAAGCAAGCCAATCAGTTGATATTTAGTCTTAGCTGTCTGTGTAAAGCCCCAATTCTGGATAGCTACCAAGCGATTCTGTGACGATGTGCGAGCACGTTGACGGTAGATTTTGTGTGGCAAATCGGAGTAAGGAGGTGTGTCACGTAGGCAAGCAATCACCGACAAACCATGTTGGTTCGACTCTGGCACCAGGAATGCGTCGTTAAAAGTCTTACCAATCTGCGCCAGGATTGTGGCGAAGTTCGGCGGTGCGAGTGTGTTTGTTCGGTACATGCCCACTTGTTCAGATGTTTCAACGCATACGATCTGTGCAACAGAGTAGTCATTGCCTGTTCCTCCTGAGACGTCGGCACCTATGACGTAGGTGTAATCTTTTCGTGGATGGGGGTTCAGCACAAAGAAAACACCTGAGTTTAACGGTGCCGGAGATTGACGAAGCCAGCCCGTGGACTTTGTTAGTTGTGCTGAAGAGAAGAGACTTCCTCCGCTAGTACGGAACGATTCTTCTACAGTTAGCGGGTATTCTTGTTGGAACAAATCCAGGTTACCGTCAAACTCTTCGGCCAGCTTCTCACGTCGCCATTGAATCTGTGAGTCATCGAGATTGAAGCGTTCGATGAGTTCCTTTTCTTCGGGAGTTATAGCTGCACTGAGCGGTGTTCTCGAACGGTATTCGTCGAACATGTTCCACGGATAGAAGAACGCCTTGAAGCGACTAAGGCCGTTTTGTGCGGCAAGATATTGTGAGTGATGGTAGGTTCCGAAACCATTTGCGGTTGTTTCCTTGACCACGATTCCGGTCTCGTGCGGAACAGCTTGGAAGAGACCTGTCAGCAACAGTTGCGGATCCTGCCAAAACGCAAACTCCGAGCAGTGGAGGTGGGTTATTGTGTCCGAACGTCCGAATGTCTTGCTACCTGCAGTCCCGATAAAAAAGCTGGCATGCGTCTTGGGAAAGACAATCTCTTCCTCGTTCAGCCGTGAGGTAACGGGCTTCGGTCCTCGTATAAGCTGTAGCATCAATCTTGCGCGAGCAAGCAGGCGTTCGGTGTGTGGCTTATCGTGAGCAATCATAACAACACGAGCGAAGCGGGACATACACTCAATCAAAAACCATGCCATTATGAATGTTGTAATCCCACCCTGGCGAAACTTCAGAATGTCATTCCGAAGAGCACGGTTATCATGCAGATCCTTCTGCACATTGTTGAGCACAAATGGCACAAGCTCACCACGCTTGTTATGAATCATAAACATTCGTTCGATAATGTGATCTATAGCGGGGAGCAGCGGCTCACTCATCTGGAACATGCTCGATTACTTGAGGGCTGGCAATCATCTTTTGGATGACATCTTCAGCCGAGAGGGTGACACTGACGCTCGCCTTCTGCTTGCCGCTTCCCTGGAACCACAAGCGAACGGCGTTCTGTTGGATCGTTGGATCGAGCGAGTTCAAACCTTCCCGCAAGACTTCAACAACTCTACCAAACAACGAAGCATACTCCTTATCCAGCACAGATTGCATGGATTGCATTTCTTGCTGAACATGAGCTTGTTTCAATGCCCGGCTGAGATGCGGAGGTGAAAGTCCCACATCACGGGCCGCGTCAACCTGTGTACGGCCACTTATGATCAACTTCAACGCCAAGCCTACCTTTCTACTGATTCTTGCCATATTTTGCCTCCAAATGCCTCAAACCTGCTCGATGATGTTAAATCTAGCACAAGTTCTGTTAAGTGAAACAGTTATGGAAGAAATTATTTTAATATTTCCGAAATTTTTAACGCGAGTGAGACAGGAGGTTCCCCTGACACTAATGACGAATTTTCCGATTACTTTGGAACTGACACTTACCATGTGCGTCAATAGCTTGACACACAACCTGTTGGGGTGTACCCAAAAGGAACATAATTGTGTCGTGAGTGTGTCACGAGCGGGTAACATGTTGTTTTCACTCAGGAATCTGGCGAGAGGGAAGTGTGTCCAAAGGGTACAGGTGTACCCTCAGGACACGGTGTCGGTGGCTTGACAGCTAATAATATCAATGACTTACCCGAGCTGGCAATCGGCATAGGGGTTGCTTCATATATATTGTGAGGGAGGACTGAACCGTGCCGACATCGACTGTCTATATCTACGATACAGCGGGATCGCTGATTGAAGTCCGTGTCGTCCAAGCTCACACAGCTGGACGTTGGGATCGGATCGGCAGAGTCAACCAGCCCAGTGTAGCGCAACGAATGATAGAGCACGCCAACCGACGTGTCATTGTGACACGCCACAACGAGGAGGGGAAAAGCAAATGATTGACGCACCTACCACTGTCACGAAACAGGCAACCGAGCACGAATTTCTGATGGCGTGTCTGCAATTCCAAAAGTCCCGAGGTGGTAACCGGCGGACAGTCATCGGCCTCCGGATTTCCAGGGCCGTGATAGACGCATTTGCTGTATACTTCGGCATCACGAAGTTTGAAGCAACCAACCGAATCAGCTCTATAGCTGTCCACGGTAGCTGGGACGCAGTCATGGGGAAAAATGGTCAGGTCTCGACACTCTACCCTCCCGGTGTGCGTCAGGGGGATGATCTGCTAGCCCGTGTGATGGAGCTGATCGTCGCGGAGTAGTGACAGGTAAATCCAACAACGTTTCACTGGCCAAGGATGGCCTGGAGGCGAGAACGATGATCATGTACAAAACGGGTGACATCCTCGCGGAGTACGCCGAGGCTTTGGTCTGCCCCGTCAACTGCGTTGGCGTCATGGGGAGGGGCCTCGCGCTCCAGTTCAAGCAGGCGTTCCCGGAAAACTTCGAGGCTTATAAGCGCGCCTGCAAACTGGGAGATGTTGTCCCTGGCTGGATGTTTGTGTTCGACACGGGACAGCTCAACCCGCGTTACATTATCAACTTTCCCACCAAACGCCATTGGCGAGACCGGAGCCGCATCGAGGACATTGCATGGGGGTTGGAGTCACTCATCGGAGTGATTCGATCTCGCTCAATTCGTTCCATCGCTATCCCGGCGCTAGGCGTGGGGCTTGGCAGACTGCCGTGGGAGGACGTGAGGGCGCTAATCGAGGGAGCTAGTAGGGAAATCCCTGACGTGCGCGTTGTGGTTGTGACATTCGGAGGCTAGCCTCGACTTGGCACAGAGTTTGCGGAGAATTCGTTATTACGTTTTTTTTCTTTTCAGGGAAATCGGGGGCGGGGGGTCACTCTTTAATATTAACGTATATCAATAAATATCAATGTATCAAAATGACTCATTGATATTTATTGATATTTATTAATATTATATTAGTATATAAATACTAACAAGAGCCGAAAAAGAAAAAAAACGTAACAACGGATCCTTGACAAGAAGCATGCCAAACTGACAGGAGGCACAATGCAACCCGATGTCGAGAGCCCTACAAAACAGGTTTGGGAGCGGTACAAACACCTAGATGAACTGTTGTCGGATTCTGGCTGGATCGGGGCAACAATTTCGGACGGAATACTGTGCGAGGTGTGGCGGGCGGTCAAGGCGGAACACGGTGAGATTGAGGCGTGAGCCATGAAAGCCAAAAAGAAACGCCGTAGTAACCGAGTCGCCTCGGATGACTTGTTAGAACGCGACCGTATGTGGTGCCGCGCCATTACTGCGACACAAAAGGTGGACACGACGACAGGCCGAATGATTCTCGATGTCGCGGATTTTCTACAACACTTCAACGAAGTCGAGCGTTCTAACGCAAAGCTAACCGGCGGGCCGGTCGGATCGAACCGCTTGTTAGGTTGCCGGAGGGTGCAATATTGAATTGCGACTGTTGTGGACGTTTTCACGACCACGGGGCCGGAAGCGCCTGGAAGATGGTTTATTCAGGTTACCCGCCAGAACCGGACAGGGAGATAACTCGGTGTCGAACTTGCGTGGAGAAGCGCGGCTCTTTCTATCCACAGGACGGCATCCGGCATGAATATAGCTGTGGGATTGTACAACCCAACGCCTAAATGAGCCGTGCCACTGCCAAGACAAAAACTGTGCCGACCTCACGGCGTCGGCTCAATTGCCGTGTTAGCCGCAAGGCGCTGATCCATGCCATTGCTGATTGTACGGTGTGCGGAAAGCGCTGGGAAGACTACCTGGCGGCGCAAAAGAAAGCGGCAACGCACGCCTAAAGGACGGGGCATAA
>ERZ1292642.659-Hain-H14-01um-R1-659-length-18640-cov-5_pt2 | contig 14305 bp, 16 predicted proteins | sample MGYA00564403_ERZ1292642 | MGnify/ENA primary metagenome ERZ1292642 (study PRJEB36523, sample SAMEA6512643) | groundwater metagenome | collected 2019-01-09 | study: AquaDiva: Metagenomics assemblies of 32 groundwater samples | reverse complement strand
GGCGGCGCCGTCCTGGAAAAAGCCGCCCATTTTCAGGTTCTCGGCCACCGTCAGGTTGGAGAAGATGCGCCGCCCCTCGGGCGAGACGGCGATGCCCTTGCGCATGATCTGGTGCGTGGGCAGCTGGGGGATGTCCTCGCCCTCGGCGCACTCCCAATGCCAAGCGCTCTCGCTCCCCATCATGGCGCGAACCGCTCCAGCACGGGTCGCAACCTCGCCGCAATCACCGCCGCCCGCGCCGCGAGGTCAGCCGCGTGGTCGAAGCACGCCGGGGTGCCGTCCACCTCGCACGCCTCGGCAGCGTCCGCCGCCAGCGCGTAGGCGTCGAGCGCCGCATCGCAGGCAGGGCGCAGCGTGTCCCGCGCCGCTTCCCAGTCGGCACGCCTCTGGGCCGCTGCCAGGGCCGCCACCTCCGCCGCCTGGCATGCGAGCAGGGTGGCGTGCGAGCCGGCTGCGAGGGGCTCCTGGTGGGCGCACGAGAGGAGCATGAAGGCGAGCCACACGAGGATGCAGGGTTCGCGCATCACTTCCTGCCAAGGTACGCGAGGGCGGTGGCGCACAGGATGGCCATCAGCGTCCACGTTAGCACGAGGATGAAACCGCCGTCACCGATCACGTGTGCTTGCTCGCGCCGCCGAGCAGCAGCCCAGCGAGCTTCGCCACGGGGTGCGCCACGAGCAGCCCAACGGCGCTGCCCGACTTGCCCATGCCCTTCAGCCCGGTGTGGACACCGCCGATGGCCGCGATGATGCCGAGCCCCCACTCCCACGGCACTTTGTCGAGCGCGACCAGGATGGTGATCGAAATGACCACGAGCCAGTCGGTGTACGCCTCCAGCTTGGCGCGGGTAGCGCCGGGGACTGACGAATCGCTCACGGTTCACCTCCTGAATTGCACACGCGGCACTCGCCGTCGACGACGCAGAACGTATCCACGCTCGCGTCGCCGCGCCAGCCCGCACACGGGTCGGCGTCGGCGCCTGCGTCATCGTCGGACACCACCGCTTCGCATGCGGCTGCCGGTCCCACGCGCGGCGACGCAGACGGCAGCAAGCATGACGCCAGGAGCAGGGGCAGTGTGCAGACGGCAAGCCTCATGGTTCAGTCCTGATGGTGACCCGCCCCTCGATGACCGCCTCGGCCACGAAGCCGGCATTGGTGGCCTCACCGAACAAATCCGAAATCCTGACTGGGTTGGGAAATGTGGCCGTGACCGTACCGTCGTGCTTCACCTCAGGCGAAATCGCGCCGAGCCTGTGCAACGCGTGGCAGATGTTCATCACCTGTTGATCTGTACGCCTGCTCATGGTGCCTTCGTCGCAAGAAGCTCCGGCGCTACTCTCGCCACCTCCGCGATCAACTCCAACGTCTCACGCACACGCGAGGCAGCCGCCTTCTCTTCGTCTCGAAACCTTTGCAGGTTGGCATACAGCACGCCCACGTTGACGACGGCTTCCTGCTCCAACAGCACGCAGTCCACGCCGTCCACCGTGGCGCGGCGGCACTTCACGACATTACGCCGTTGGCGACGAGTGCCGCCCGGATGTTGACCACGAGCGCGTGCATCGCCGACATGGCCGCGTCCGAGCCGAGCCCGAACACGCCTGTCCCGTACGCCGCAAGCGCGCCGCCAGAGGCGTAAGCGGTTTGCGTGGCGGCAGCGTTGCAACCGAAGCCGCCCACGATCCTGCACCCGGCTCCGACCACACCGATCAGCGTGCCGCCGATATTCAACTCGTCATTGACGCCGACCGCCGAGGCGTTCAGGTCGTACCCAATGATGATGTTGCGGCTGCCCGTGGTCAGGTTGTCGCCGCACTGGTAGCCGAGCAGCAAGTTGGATGTGCCGCTATTGACCAGGAGTCCTGCGTTGCTGCCGAGCGCCGTGTTGGCCGTGCCCGTCGATACGGAAGTGAGCGCGGTGTGTCCGACCGCCGTGTTGTCGTTTACAGTACAAGTCGCCAGGGCGCTTTTCCCCACCGCCGTGAGTCGTGTGCCAGTTGCGCTGAGGTTTAGGGCCTGGTAGCCCACCGCAGTATTGTCGCTTGCGGTCGAGTTCGTGGCCAGCGAGGTTTCGCCGACTGCGGTGTTGCGGGAGCCGGTCGTAAGGCCCGTCAACGCACCGCTGCCGACGGCCGTGTTGTTCGACCCGGACGAGCAGCCGGAAAGCGCACTGGCGCCGCACGCCGTATTGGTGCCGCCGTCAACGTTGGCTGTCAGCGCGAGATTGCCGAGCGCGGTGTTACTGGCACCGGAAGTATTCGTGTAAAGCGCGCGATAGCCCACGGCTGTGCCGACGACCGTGCTCGCGGTCAACGCTTCGAAGCCAACCGCCGTGGCGCCCGCCGCCGTTGTGAGCGTGCCGAGCGCGCCGTACCCCACCGCCACGCTGTTCGCGCCCGTCGTTATCGCGTCCATCGCCAAAGCGCCAACCGCCGTGTTCTTCGCGGCCGTGTTGAGTTTGAGCGCATCGGAGCCGACCGCCGTGTTGTACGCTGACGTAAGGTTGGCACCGAGCGCGTTGTAACCCACCGCTGTACAGTCCGTGCCGGTCGTGACGACATCGAGCGCGCCAGCGCCGACGGCCGTGTTGTTGGCGCCGGAGTTGACCGCAAGCGCGGACGTTCCAAGCGCGGTCGCGGTGGCGCCGGTGCTACCCGTCAGTGAGCTGCTGCTTGTCGATAGTGTTGCCATGGCCCATCCTACAAGTACTGCACGTCAAACCAGCAGTCGGCGGCACCGATGGTCTTGGTGGGGCCTGTGGACGAGTTGCAGACAACGATGCCGGTGGCGAAAGCGCGTCCGGCAACCCCGAAGTCGAGCGAGAAGTTGCTCGTCGCCGGAACGGTGAAGATGATCACGGGCACAGCGGTATCCGCGGGAAGCGTGGTCGTGTTGTGCACCTGGATGAATTGGGCGGAAGCCTTGGAGTTATAGCCGGTGATCCCAAACAGCGTACCCGCCGACGCCTTCACGATGCTCGACGCCTCGTAGGCGGCGCTTGTGTCGTTGCTGTAGAGGCCTTGGAGGTGGCGCACCCAGAGGCCGCCGCCGGACATCTGTGGTTGCATGTAGTCGCCGTCATCAACAGCGAAATTGTTCGGCGCATCCTGGCGCATCGCCAGCGCCGGGACACCAACATCGAGATTTGTGGCCGCGGAGTTTGCCGCCTTCCCCAGGTTCGTCACGCCCGTGCCGGGGGTGATGCTGGTGACATCCACGTCGCCGATGTCCACGCCGCTGTTGGCAGCGAGCTTGCCGAATGCCTCGGTGCCTGCTGCCGCGTGGATCCAGATGGCGCCGTTGGCGTCCACCCGGCCCACCGCGTAGTCCGCCTCGGCTGGCGTGATTGCGCTCAACGCATCGTCGCGAACGTACAGCGGGGCAACGCCGGTGTCGGTAGCTCCCATCGCCGAGTCCTGCGCCTTGCCGAGGTCGGTCGCCTGTGTCCCCGGCGTGATGTCGGTGATGGTCACGCTGCCGAGAGCGACAGCTGCTTCGTCCGGTCTGTTGTCGAGCGCCATGTCTATGCTCCTGACACTTCGTCGCCGAGGCTCATGTCAACCTCGAACGTCGTCTGTGTCGTGCCGTCGTTCACGAAGTCGATCTTCCAGTCGCGGTAGCCGTGCACCAGAAACGAGTACACGTTGCTGTCGGTGGCGGCGGCGGCGGCCACGACAACGTTGTCGATCTGGTTCCAGTTCGTGCCCCGGTCGTCGCTCTTGTAGACCTTGAGCACGCCACTGTGGCTGTTCTTCAGGTCCAGCAGGAAGCGCTTGATGCCGGCGAGCGCGAACATGTTCGCCCCGGTGGCGAACGCGGTCACGGTGCTGAACAGCGTCTCCGTGGTGTTGAGCAGCGGCAGCGCCGTGCCCGTGTATTTCACCGTCGAGTAGCTCATCGTGGTCCCTCCAGTCCTATCAGATTGCGGCGCTTTCGCCTGACGGCCTCGCCACCGGCATCTGCTGCAACTGCGGTGCGCGCACCGCCCTTACCTGGCTGAACGTTCCTGAGTCCTGCGGTCCTGCTCATGGCCGCCTCACCGGGCACCATATACCATGAAAAGCCCCGGCGGTTCGCGATCACCCGGCCCTGGTCGCCGCGCGGCTTGATGTCACCAAGGGCGCGCATCCCAGTCGCGAGTTCGACGGCCTTCTGGGTTTCTGGTTCCCCACCGATGGCCCGGTCAAGCGCTTGGGTGCCGCGCATCGTGCCAGGGCCGCCCTTGTAGTTCTTGACGCGCTCGGCAATCTTGGCCGCGACATTGCCGCCTGGATGCGGGTCCACCGCCTCCAGTTCACCGGGCAGCCCGAGCGATTCCAGCATCGCGGACTTCTCGCCAAGGATCCCCTCCGCCCTGTGCATCATTTCCGCGTGCGTGCCGCTCCGAAGCTGGCGGCCGGCGGCGGCCATGCTTCTGGCCACCTCACGAGTCCCAGGCTTGTAGAGCGACCCCTCGCCCTCCTTCGCAATCTGCGAGAAGCCCTTGATCACGCGGTCCAACTCCTCTGGGTTCAGGACGAGCGCACGGAGATTCGGAGCCTCGCCCGGTGGGGCCACGTCCTCGACGACGGCGTTCATCATGCGCAGCACTTCGTCAGAGTCGCCTCCTGGAATTTCCTTCGCGCCGGCCTTCCCCTGCACAACCTGCTTTCCGAGTCCGCGCCCACCGGTCGCGAACACTGGACCCATGTCGTAGTTCTTCTCGGTGTTCTTGGCGTAGAAGTCGCGCTTGAGTTTGCCAACCATCTCCACGTCGGCATCCAACTTCGCGCCGACCTTGGGAGCGGCGACCCTCGTGGCCAGCCTCGTGGCGGCATCAACGGCGTCCTCTCCGGATGTCTCCTGCGCCTTGTACATCTGCTCCATGCCCTTGCTCGGCTTCATGCCGTGGAGCACGTCTGGCTCCGCGCCAGCCTTCATCGCCGCCTCGTAGTCTGCCGCGCGCTGCGAGTCCACGCGCGGGTTGGTCAGCCGGCCGAGCGCGAGCTTGCCGCCGGCACGAGCGCCGCCCGCGGCGATTTCAGCCACCGGCCCGAGCGCGCCGCCGAGCAGGCTAGCGGTGCCGGCTCCGGTCGCCGCATCCTTCAGCAATCCTTCCGGTGTCTCCGCTTCGGAGTGCCCAAGCCCCGTCGCCGCTCCTGGCGCTGCCGCCTGCCGAGCCCCACGCGCGGTTGCCCTCGTCGCTACCTTTCCGGCATTGAGCACGCCCCTCCCGACGCGCGCCGCCGCAACTGCCGCCTTGCCACCGACAACCGGCGTTCCGCCGAGCGCAAGGGTTGGCACCGATGAGAGCAGTTCCACGCCACCGTACAGCAACGGGTTCGACGAACGCGCTCGCTCGTCACCGGCCCGCTCCTGGTCGCGAATGCGCTCGTAGCTCGTGTCGTTCTGCGCTTCCAGGGGCGCGTCAAGCCCCTGCCGCGTCGTGCGCGGGACATCGCCCGCTACCTTGCGCTCGATTCCGTGCATGAGGGCCTGAATGCCACCCGACAACTCGTCGCCGAATCCGAGCGTCAGCCCGGAACGCGACGCGCGTTGAACTGTCTCGCCGTAGCCCGGCCCAGAGGCCGGCGCGGCCGGGGCTTTCGGATCCTCTTCGCCGTTCTCCGCAGCGTCCAGCCTGCTTGACAGGCCTTTCGATGCCACCGCGTCATCGTCGTCAAGCGCTGGCGGCGTAGGCGCAGCGCCAGCGTCCGGCGTGCCCATCGGAGTCGTCTCGGAAATCTTTACCTGCCTGTCCCAATCGTCGAGCGCTGCCACCATCTGCTGCGTGACCGTCCCGGATACGCCTGGCGCACGGCCTGCCAGGACGTGATCGAGGTCACCCTTCATTTCGTCGTACTCATCCCAGCTCGTGACCTTGAACTTTGGCGTGCTCATAGCGCCCACTTTCTGGTGAGCGACTCGTCGTTGAGCCCGCCGTCGTCGTCAGGCTCCTCGGGAGCAGGCACGACATCACCACCCAACCTCACGCCTTCCGTTCGACTTGGACCAGCGCCGCCGCCGTGCGCGCCGGCCGGCACGTCACGCAGAAGCGGCGGGTTGTCGGCCTTCTCCTGCTTCCACCAACCGGCGTTCGCGTAGATGCCCTCGGCGTGGCGGTACATCCGCATGTAGGTCAGCGGGTCCTCGTCCATGCCGCCAGGCCCGTAGTCCTCGTCCATGCGCTGCTTGTAGGAGCGGAACTGCGTTCGTTCCTGTAATGCCCCTTGGACATACGTGGCGTCCAGCAGGCCGATCACGTCAGCCGCCGTCGTGTCACCTGGACCGCCGACGACTTTCCCAGACGCCAGATCCTCCATCTGCTGCATGACGGTCTTTTCGCCGAGCGCGGTCTGCATGTCGAAGTTCGATGGTGCGCCGACTTCACCACCCACCGACTTCACCATGAAGCGCGTGATTTGCTTCCAAGTCGCGGGGCTGTTCGGGTTCTTCTTCACTTGGTCCAGCAAGCGCCCCATCTTGCTCGTCGTCTGCACCGACTGCGCCTGCTTCGTCTGCGTGATGTTGTTCTTGAAGTCCGACAGGACTTGGTTCCTGTCCAACCGCTGCCCCGTGCCAGCCGAACGCTGCCCCGAGAAGTACCCGGCCTGCCGTGCGTTGCGCTCGCGAGACTCAACGGCGATCTGCTTCTCCATGTGCCCCAGCAGCATTTCCGACGCGGCCATGGTGTCGCCGTTGGCGCTTCGTAGCGCCTGCGGGGCCATCCCCTGGATCATGCCGGCAATCTTCTTGTCCACCGTGCGCGTTCCAGCCAAACGCTGCGTCACCAACTGCGTGACCGCCTGCTCCTTCGCCGCTCTCGCGCGGTCGTAGGCGCCGCCGGCCTGGCCAGGTTGCTCGACAGAAGCGGGCGGTTGAACCGGGCGGCTCGCCATGGGGCCGCCCGTGATTTCCTGCATGCCAAGCCCAGGGGGCGATTGACGTGGTGGCGGAGCGATCGCCGCCAGCTCGTCTGGCGTGATGGGCGTGCGGCTCTCCTCGCTGCCAACCTCGGCGCGGAAACCGCGCTCCTGTCTGGCGAGGCTGTTCGACTCCGCGAGCCCAAAGCCAGCCCCTTCAAGGGCAGCGTTCGCACTCGGCGAGAGTTCTCCGGGCGGTGCCGCAGGCGCTTCCGGTGGGCGACGCGCGGCCATCGGCTGGCGTTGCGCGGTGGCGGGTGACGGCGCCGGAGCGACACCGCCGACCAGCGAGTCGATGGTGCCGTCTGGCACGCCGATTTCTTTCAGGTACTGCCGTCGCTGCTCGTTGTCCCAGAGCTTCTCGGCGTCCACGACGGCGCCCGCGCGCTGCCCGCGAACCTGCCGACTCTCCGCGCTCTCGTTCACGCCCATCTGCCGTGTGTCCAGCCCCTCACCAACCAGGTTGCGCCGCTCGTTCTCGGACGCCAGGCGGGCCTGGTGCGCCTCCTGCGCCTCCGCCGCGCGCTGAAGCTCCGCGAACCGGAACCCCTCCATCAGCCCGCTGATACCGCGCTGAAGGCCGCCGTAGTCCACCCGACTGGAGGCGTCGGGGATGAACCCTTGGATGTCGCGTGCGGTGAGGGCCATCAGTCGTCCAGCGCTTCCTCAAGCTGCGCACCAGCGCCGACGCTTTTCGCGGCAACGCCGAGGGTGTCGATCACTTCCTGACGCGCTGCGCGGTCGCCCTCTATCGCGGCCCTGAGCGTGGCGGGGTCGATGGCCTGGATGGCGTCGAAAAACTTTTCGTCGCTCTCAAACAGCGCGCGCGTTTCCTCGCCGACGATGTCGGCAAGGTCGTTGGCGGTCTCTGACGTGCGATCGTAGTAGTCGCCCTCGCGCCCCTCCTCTGCGCCCTGCGCACCGAACGCGAGTTCGCCGCCGAGTCCGATGCGATTCTGCTCGTCCTCGCTCAAACCTCCCAGTATGCGGTTCTGCAAGTCGATGCCGCCCATCTCGCGCCCGCTTGCCCCGAGGTAGCCCTCCAGGCCACCGCCCATGAAGCCCAGCCGTGAGCGGTCTGCATCGCCAGCAAGGCCACCCGCGGTGGCGCCACCAAGGCGCATCTCGGCTGCACGGTCCAGGCTGTAACCCATCTCGTCACGCGCCCGCTGCCCGGCGAGGTTTGCGAAGGAGTCGGTCATCGCGTTGCCTTCGGCGCCACCGCCCTGCATGCCGCGTGAGGCGTAGTAGTTCTCGATACCCTCCGACGCGCGGCGGTTTGCGTCTTTGTAGTAGGCGTCGAGGTTCGGGTCGAGCGCGAGGTCTGCGCGGTTGCCCATGAACGACTGGTACGCCTCGTCCGCTCGGTTGGGGGCGTTGAACAGTTGATTCGCCATGTCGAACGCCGGCTGTACATTCGCCTGTGCCTGGTCCGTTTCCGCCTTGCCCTCGCCCCAGCCGTAATCCTGGTACTGCGAGGTGTAGCCGGGGGCAAAGAAGCCGCCCCATTGCTGCTGGAACTGCTCGCCAGTACCGGGGCTGGAGAGCGTGCCCTGCGTGGGCTGGCCGGCGGCGGGGGTCGGGGTGAACGTTCTGTCAGTTCCGATGCCAGGCCCCGACCATGTACCGGCCTCCCAGGTGCCGTCAGCCCGCTGGCGCACGCCTGGCTCGGAACCTTGGGTGGACGACGTTGGGCGCGAGCCTGGGTTGTCGAAGTCCTGTGCCGGCGCCTGTGTGGTGGTGGGCGCATGCGCCCCAGGGTTGGCGCCACCTGGCCCGGCGGTGTATGACCCGTCCGCGCCCCATGTGCCGATAATTTCACCGGAGTCGTCGTACGTCCTTTTCGTACCGTCGGCAGCCGTCTCAGTTCTGCGGCCTCGCTTCGGGGTAGTGTACCCGTCGCCCATCAGGCCCTCCTGGCGCTTCCGAATGGCGTCGGCCCACCAGGGTAGGTATCACCCACGAACGCCCCAGGCGGCGGCGGCGGACGCGGAGGTGGACCAGGCGGCATGGGCGGCCCCATCGGGCCGAAGTGCGGCGCCTGCGGCGCCCCAGGAGGCGCCCCAGGGTGCAGTGGGTTCTGCCCCAGGGCGCCCAGGTCGAACGTCGCCTGCGGGCCGTACAGCTTCTCCAGTGAGGTGTTTACCGGGGCGAACGCGCCCAGCCGCTGGTTCATGGCGCGCATCCGGGCCGCTTCGACCTCGGGGCGATACTTCATGTACGCCTGCTTCATGCGACCCATCGCTCGCTGCAAGCGCTCGCTGTCATCGGACCCGAACAGGCTTGCAAGACCACCGAATAGTCCGCCTGTGCCAGCGCCGATGGCCGCACCGACCGGGCCGAACGCCGCGCCGACGCCACCCCCAGCGGCCGCGCCCGTAAATATCGATCCACCTGCGCCCATAATTCACCTCTCAGTCTGCCAACACCTCAAAGTCCTCAGATGCGCTCACCAGCACCAACTCCTCGGGGCCAGAGAACTCGAACCGCCACTGTCGTCGCCGGTACACCCCGAGGCTCCTCAAAGGATACACGATTTCGCGGTCACCGGACACGCCGAGGCTCACCGGAACCGAGTCGCGCCACTCCCCGCCATCATCCCGCCATGACACCGACGCCTGCGGCGCCGTCGTGCCGGTCACCTCGCCCCTCTTGAGGGACAGGTACACCGCACGGCAGAACTTCCGCTTGTCGGTCTTGCGGTTCAGGTACCCGGTGTCCACCCGGGCCACGATGCGGTCCCCGAGGTCGGTGTACGTGGTGGCGTGAAACTCTCCGATCTTCCCCGCCGTTGTGCCACACACGTTGACTCCGGTGTCCGGCCGCTGGTGGGCGCAGTTCACCATGAAACGTTTCCAGTTGTTCGTCGTGTCGTCCCACCCGCTCCACTGTGACCAGCCGAAGCCGTCCTGGTGCACAAACGTCCTCGTGTCGGTCGGCAATGTCCACACGAGCGCGTCCACCGGCCCCATGTGCGTGCGGTACCCGAAGCAGTCGGACACCGTGGCCATGTCGTCGATGGTCTGCTGGATGTCGGCGCCGAACTTGTCGTCGTACTCGCGGCCGTCCGACTTGATGAACCTGCGGCGGTCGTCGAGCCACGCGAAGCTGTCGTCGTCCTTGACCACCGAGTAGGGCGCGATGCAGCCGTACTCGCGCGTCGCCGACGGCACGTACACGTCCGTCGCATCGGGCGAGAAAATCTGCATGCTCGTGCTGCCGAACAGGAACACCTCGTTCGTGTTCTCATGCACCGCACGTACCGGATCGGGCCGGCCCTTGGCGTTGAAGAAGCTGCTCGTGCCCGCGCCTCCCCACTGTTGGTGGCCGGTGATGGACGAGCCCGTGGCCACGCCCGAGTAGTCCACGCGGTCATTGCCCTCGATGAGGTTGTTGCTGAGCACCCTGCCACCATGCGCGATGACGTGCGTGGCGTGCGGTGGCGAACCGCCAAGCCGCGATGAGTCCTCCGTCGCGAACACTACCTTCTGCGTCTGCGTGCCCGCCGACATGACAAGCATCGCCTCCGTCTCCGCTACCGTCACGCGAGCTGCCGTGCCCGCCAACTCCGCGTCCGCCCCTGAGAAAGCCGTTGCGGTCGTGCCAATCTTGTAGATGGTACGCCCACCGGACTGCCCGCCCACGGCGTAGAAACCGCCGCCGCTGGCGACGTGCAGCACGTCCAGCCCGGCCGCGTCCACGACGCCGCTGGGCACCCCAGCGTGTGCCTTGATGCCTGGGCGACGGCGCACCGAGCCCGCACGGTCGGCCACGAGGTTGAACGCGGCAGGTGAGGCGCCGGCCAGAACTTCCAGGCCGGACTGCTGCATAGGCGCGAGTGGGATGGGCTCGATCATAGCGAGACGTTGTTTGCAGGCGTTCCGACGTGGAGCCAGTACCCAGTCGGCGCATCGTTTCTCGTGGCCATGAACAGCGCGGACGATGTGAAGTTGTTTGTGATTACTTGGTTGGTCAGGTCCAGGTTTAGGGTGCCCGCCTCAACACTCTGCTCGAACGTGATGGAGGTCGTGCCAGCGCCGGTGTAGATGAACATCAGCCTGGCGCCCTGCGGAGCCATTCCGGTGACTGTCACTGTCGCCAGCGTCGTCCCGGTCGCATGCACATGGATAGAACCGTACTGCTTCGCGTCCGGGGCGACACTGGCCGCGTTGCTTTCCAAGTAGTAGTTCCGCGTCTCCCTTGTTACGAGTTGCACGTCGGCAGCAGCCTGCGCGACCAGCGCCGTGTAGGAGTACAGGGTGAAGTTTGTGTCCTCGTAGCCGGGAGCGCTGTTGCCTGACTCGATGAACTTCGACGCCGCCAAGTACGAGCCAAGCTCCATGCCGGTCACCGTAGCGCCGCCTGAGCCCTCGAACTTGCAGCCAGTCATGGTGGCGTCCAGGGTCGTGCTGTTCGCCTTGTAAACCGAGCACGTTCCTGACGTTGCCGCGGCGCAGTCGAACCGGCACCCGATGAAGTCGATGTCCCGGCCGTACACCCAGCCGTTGGTGGCGCTGCACGCCGCGGGCGGCGAGAAGATGCAGTTGATGAACACGCCACGCGCCATCGCGCCCGCGCAGTTGATGGCGCTCGCCGTGGCGCTCGTCCACCGCAGGATGCAGTCGCGTATTGTCAGGCGCGTGCTGGCGCTGGTGACCACGCCGATACAGTCCCCGTTCACGTTTGTGCCTGCGCCAATGTCGCAGTTATCCACGATCAACCGGGAGCCTGCGCCCACGGTGATGAGGTTCCCCGTATTCGCCTGCGACACCGTGAGGCGCATGTCGCGGATGAATTGGCTGTCACGCGCCGTCGAGCCCGTCACGCTGATGAGCGCGTTCGAGGCGTGGTCCATCGTCAGGAAGGTGCTGACCGGGCCAGCACCTTGAAGACTCACGTCTGCCGGCAGCGTGAGCGTCGCTGACACCTTGTAGGTGCCAGGCGGCAGGTACACGACGCCCCCGTAGGTGGCCGCAGCCGCCGCGTCGATGGCCGCTTGAATCTCGGCCGTGTCGTCGTTCGAGTTGTCCCCGAGCGCCCCGTACGTCGGGTCCTTGACGTTGTACCAAAGGGGGCCAGTCAGCCGCCCCAGCGCCGTGAAGAGGCTGGTGGAGGCGCCGTCGAGCAGGACCTTCCAGTCGATCGCCGCCGAGGTGTTGCCGGCGTTGTCGTTCCACAGGTCGAGCACTGCCTGCAACGTGGTCGGGTTGCTCACCGCCGACGCGGCCGACGTGTAGCTCGTGCCCGTGAAGCTCGAGCTGCGTACCTCCACCACTGGTGACGAATCACCCGCCGTGAAGCTGCGGACTGTCGTGCCCGTCGATGACTTCGCCACCACGTCGACCAACTCGTCGACGTACAACTCATACCCGCCGTTGCTGTCGAGCGTGATGTCCGCTCCCGTCGAGGTTGCGCCGTCACCCTCGAACGACGTGTACCAGGTCGCGCGCGTGCTCGTACCGCGACGGTACAACTCCGCCGTGCCCGACTCGGCGCCCCGGATGCCACTGATGAGCGCGGTTATCGCGTGCATTACGCTACATCCGCCCAGTCAATGCGCGGTGCACCCGTCGCGGTGGTCGCGGCGAGGTAACCAACCGCCGTCTCGAAGATGCTCGCGTCTGCGCCACGCAAGAACGACATGTTCTCTGCCGCCAGCGCCGTCACCGCCGCTCCGATGGAGAGCGCGTACGTGTTGCTGAACCCAACCGTGCCGTTGTCGAACACGACGCCATCCATGAGCAGCGTCGTCATGGCCGCTGACACCTTGAAGGCTGACTCGGGCCGCGAGCCGGCGTTTGTGGCCGTCGAGACAAACGTGCAGTTCTTGAGGTGGATGTTCACCCCGTTGGTCGTGTTCAGGAGTGCTGGCCCGGTATCGGTGGCCCCGCACTGGAAGTAGCAGCCCGCCAACCGCAGCACACCCGTGTTGGCGTTGCTGAGCCTTGCCTGTGCGTTCGTCTGCGCGTTGACGGCAATCTTGACGTTGCGAAGCTCCTGGAGCCCGCTGCCAGTGAACGAGAACATCACGCCCGCCGCCGAGTTGTTCGTGAACGTCACCGTGGGCACGCCGCTGGACGAGCCACCGCCGACGATGCACACGTTCTTGGTGATGGTGAAGACGCCCGTGTACGTCTCGGTGTGCCCGTCCATGAGCACGATAATGTCCCCGTTGGAGGCACTGGCCTGCGCCTGGGACAACGTCTGAAGCGGCCGCAACTCGCTCCGACCCGCAGGGGAGGCGGCGTCCAGAGCGTAGGAGTGGTTCGCGTTCACGTACCAGACGTTCCCGTTGACCTCCAACGGAGACACTGTGGCGAGCGAATCGCCCGCGGACTGCCCAATACCGTTCGGTAGATGAATGACCGCCATTACGCCACCCGATGATCGTAGTAGAAGCAGTTGTCCACGTGCTGGTTCGAGAAGGCCCGCGCCGCCTGGAGCAGCGTCGCCGCTTCCGTCGCCAGCCGGTCAATCTTCGTCCCAGGCACGCTGTTGGCCTCGGCCAGCCGGTGGGCCAGCTTGTAGACCACGTACTCGAGCCAGTGGTTCTCCAAGTCGAGCGTCGCCGTCTCGTCGTTCATGTCGGCGAGGTGTCGCTGCACCATGTGACGCACGGTGCCTGCCTCGGTGGGGATGGGCCAGTACCACACGGCCACCGTGGTCGCGACGCGGTTGGCGAAGTAGATGCTCGGGGTGCCAGTGGCGTTCTTGGCGCTGACGCGCTGCCACGTCTCGATGTCCTTCTGGATCACCGCCGTCTCGCCCGACGCTTTGGTCAGGTCAGCCGTGCCCGCCTTGATGTACTGGCCGTCACCAATCACATCCAGCACCGTGCTCGCCATGCTGTAGCGGTACGTGCCGCTCGTGAGCGTCACGTCGGCGAACGTGCGCTGCCGAGCGGTGACGTTGTACATCGCGAGCGAGTCAACGATACGCTCGGAGAACCTTGCTGCGCGCTGCTTGTCCGCTGTCCGCAACGACTGCGTGACTTCGTACAGCCCGGCGAGCTGGTAGGCGTCGAGCCAAATCTGGCCGACCGTCTGCTCGCGGCCCGTTGACGTGGATACGGTCATGGCCAGCTCGCGGCATTGGTGTAGTGCACGACGGTGTTCGTCGACGCCGTGGAGCCGGCGATCGTGAGCCCGTAGCGCGATCGGATATATGTAAACGCCTTGGCGTCCTGTGCGGAGGTGCTCACGACGCCAGCCACCGCGCACTCCTTCAGTGTCATGCTCGTGTAGACCCAGCCGCCGGCCCACCCAGTCGCCAGCTCCAGACTCGAAAGCGTCGGGTTTGTCTGCGTCCAGGCTGTGGTCGCAACCGTTCCACCGTCCACGCCGATGCCGATGGTGTCCGCCGAGTCACCGTCCACGTGCAGACGGATGAGGTGGTAGCTCG
>ERZ1292642.979-Hain-H14-01um-R1-979-length-14310-cov-8_pt1 | contig 14310 bp, 26 predicted proteins | sample MGYA00564403_ERZ1292642 | MGnify/ENA primary metagenome ERZ1292642 (study PRJEB36523, sample SAMEA6512643) | groundwater metagenome | collected 2019-01-09 | study: AquaDiva: Metagenomics assemblies of 32 groundwater samples | reverse complement strand
CCCGCGCGGTCGTCGAGCGGCGGCTCGGCCACGTACCGGAGCCGCTGCCGCTGCACCCGCTCGGTGTTCGGCGTGCGCCGCCCCTGGCAGGCGTTGAGCGCCGACCGACCGTGGTAGCGACCGTGGTGCGGGCACCACACCGAGCGTTTCATGCCCCTCGCGTCTCCACCAGCGCCCTGAGCACGCCCTGCACGTAACCGCACAGCACCTTGCTCGACACCTCGACCGACCCCGTGACGGCGCGCCACGCGGCCCGGTCTTCGTCGGTCCACGGCCCGACGCGATAAAAGGCGAGCACGAGCCGGAGCGCCACCACGAGGGCGGGGCCAGCGTCCCCGCTCGGTCGGCCGAGAAGCACTTCGGCGCCACAACCCGGACACTCGTAGGTGTCGCCGGGCTCCAGCGACTGCACGGCCTGCTCGCCGGTCGCCAGCGGCGTCGTGACCTCGAAGAATCCCCCGGCGCGCACGAGGACGAGAAAGCGGCGGCAGCGGACGCAGACGTGGCGAGCGGCGCGGGCCTCGTCGCGCTCAACCCGTTCCAAGAGCGCCTTCATCTCGCACCACCCTTTCCGTACGCTGGAATGACCACGATCTCGTAGTCCTCGCCCTTCGGCGGCAGCGGCACCGGCGGGTCGAACACCGCGATCACGTTGCCCGTGGGCCGCAGCGCGACCGCCCGCCCGAGCTCCTGGCCACGCTGGTCGAGCACGACGATGGTGTCGCCGGGGCTCCCGGGATGCACCGCCTGCACGAGCACGTGGCCGTGGCTGGCGATTTTCACTTAGAACGGTCCGCCCATGCCGCCGAACCGCATCCCCTCGGGTAGACCACGCTGGATGCCCTCGACGAATCGCCGCTGCTTTCCCTCCTCGTTGAGCCGCTCGCCGTCTTTCCTGCTGATCCACTCCACCGCGTCGAGGATCTCGTGGACCTGCACCAACGCGAGACACACGTACTGGCGCTCACCGTCTGGGCCCCCGGCGAGCGCCACGACCCACCCGCCGTTGTCGGTTCGCACGATCCCCGCCGAGGCGGCCACCTGGCGCGGCGGCCCGGCTGGGATGTTGTCGTTCGGGAACGGCATCGCTCGTCTCCTTTCCCTGCGCACGTGTCGCGCGGCACCCGACGCATTGGCAGCGTGGCCCGTGGCCAAGCGGGGCGTCAGACAACGCTGAGCGCGTAGACGGCGATCTCCGTCCGAGGCTGCGCGCTGTGCAGTTGCTTCCACGCCATCACTTCGCAGACCTGCCGATCATCCCGCCATGCGATCTTGTTCAGTCCATCCAGGACTAATTTCAACATGTTGTCGAGGTCGGCACGCCCGCGCGCGCGGACATGAAACACCACACGGACGCCGACGGCGAAGGCGCTCGGCGGGCTCGCACGCAACTGCCCCTTGGCGAGAAGGGCGAGGGCCTGCTCGCGCGCCGCCGTGGCCTTCGGCGTGTAGACCATCCGCGTCCGCCGGTTGAAGCGCGGGCGCGCCTTCCCCATCGGCTCGCCCTCATGCACCATCGACAGAATGATCTGCGCCGGATCTACCGAGAAGGGACCGAGGTCGAGCACCTCGAGGATCACCGGCTGGGCACGATCAGGATATTCGCCGGATCTCGCCACGCGATCTCCATCCGGCTCGCCGTCGCATGCGCGAGGAACCCGAGAATGACGAGCACCTCGACCGCGAACACGACGGCCCAGATCGTCGCTTCGCGACGCCGGCGAGGCCGCGCAGCGGGCGGTCGCTGCTGGACGAGTCGAAGGGGCCAGCGCCGGCAGATCATGTCAGGCTCCACTCGTCGAGCGCTAGACGCCGCACCGCAGGATCGCTCGTCTTTTTCTCCTCCTCGATCACCACGCCGATGCGTCGGCGAAGGCGGTCAAGGAACTCGAACGCTGCGTCGCGATGATTGTCGGTGTCGAGGTCGGCCTCGATCACCAGCATGGCGTGCATGAGGCCCATGGATCGGATCATAGGCGCGGTGGTGGCAACTTGTCAAGTAGAGCAAGCAGAGCGCGCGCCTTTGCCCCCCACGCTCCAGTGCGGCTGGAAGTCGAGCAGCCGGCGGGCGAAGGCGTCTGTTGCCGCTCCGTCGCCCACGAGGGCCGGCGTGAACTGGACCGCGCGGTCGTCCACGAACACGTCGATCCGCGACCACTTCTCGTTGTAGACGTACTCCCGCGAGATGCCGTAGTGCTCGGCTAGCCACGGGCCGATGTCCTCGGCCTTCCGCGTGGTGTGGACCACGACGTGCGCTCCTGCCTCGATCAATTGCTGGATTAGGGCCTGCATCCCCGGGAGTGGTCCGTTGAGTTTGCCGCCATTCCATCCGTGGTACTCGTGGAGCACGCCGTCAAAATCAAAAGCCACAACCCGTCGACCATCTGGGAGGCTCATGCTCGTTCCCGGTTACGTGCTTTACGCCACTTTGCTACCCGCCTTCGCACCGCCGCAGCAATGCGCCCGATCTCATCGGGTTGATAGCCCGGAAGTCGCACAGGTTCCCAGGAATCGCTCCGAAACGGGGGCCCTGGCTGATGACCAGCGTTGAATACCCTGCGCCGGGTTCGCATCACCTCGAAACTGTCGGGCATGCTCATGTGACTCTCTCCGGCGCTGGGGCAATCAAGTCAAGAACGCTTCGGCCGAAGCTCCTCGAGGAGCGCGTCGACCGCCTTCTGCTTCGTGTCGGGCGTGGCCTCGGGCGGCAGGGTGAGGCGCGCCTCGATGGCGGCGGTGAGGGCGTCGGCCGACGCCCGGTACGCGGCACGCTCAGCGTCGGCCAGCGTGTCCCAGGACGCAATGGCCATCTCGCAGTTGGTGCAGAGCGGCGCGACGTCATCGCCCGGCTTGGCCACCGACTGCCACGCTCCGTAGTGGTCGCATCCCGTCGGGTGATGGAAGCCCTGGTCCCGGCGCCGATGAGCCCAGGTTTCGTGCAGAAGCCGGCCCGCCTCGTCAACCGGAAGACGCACCTGCGCACGGATCGCCGCGTACGCCGCGAGAAGGACCTGGTGAGCGCGGGCGGTGCGCACCCACTCGGCCTCCGCTTCGACGCGCGCGCGGAGCGACGTCGAGGCGGCATGCCGCCGCTTGCCAGCTTCGGACTCCCGCAGATTCACGACGAGCTGGGCCACCCTGGCACGAATCGGCGTGCAGACCGGACACGCCCCCGTCGTGTGCGGCGGCGTCTGCTGGTCGCAGCCGGTGTCGAAGGCCGCCGCGATCCCCTGCGATGTGAGTTCATCCGCCGGCGGGGTGACCGCGCGGGCGTGAGGCGTCTCGGCGAGCTGATCCGCGAAGCCTCGAAGGTCGGTGCCGTCCTCGGCGCCTGGACTCACCGTTGTTCTCGCTGAGACTTGGGTGTCGGGCCATCTTCCGCGAGCGCGCGACGCACCTCGTCAAGCTCCTGTTGGAGTTTCGCGATCTGCGCCTGGCGCTGTCTGATGACCGAGACTAGTCGGGAGACTTGGGTCCTCCGGGTTGTCACGCGCGGCTTCTGCTCGCGCGTGGTCATCTTGGGCTTGGGCATGATCACGGCTCGCTTTCGGGCTTGGCGTATCGGGGCAGGCGTGAGGGGTGGCACCCAGGGCGGGGGTGGTGCGGCGACACGCATGACGCGCCGAGGTTCTGCCAGCGAGCGCTCGACGAGCATCGCCTGATAGGCCCGCCGCGCATAGATGATCGCGCGAGGACGAGGGTACTTGTGCGCGAGCAACAAATGCTCGGCGATCTGCACGAACGACAAGCGCACGATGCACGGCGGCGCGTCCTCGTCGTCGAACGGACACGCTAGCAGCGTCGGGTCCTGCATCTGCGTATCGACATCGGGAGCTTCTGGGAGCCCCGGCGACGAGACCCTCACGGCGCATCCTTGGAAAACCCCGGCAGATTGAGCGGCATCTGCATACACGCCCGCGCGAACCCGTCGAGGTCCGCGCGCCACTTAGTTCCCCACCGCGTGACGATCGCCTCGAACTCCTCGATGTCGTGCGTGCGGAGCGTCCACAGTTCCGTCTCCGGGTCGCGGCCGGCGGCGTGTTCGAGCTCATGGTCGATCCACGGCTCCCGCCGGTCCATGGGGATCGCCGCCCACCGATCCGCGCCCACCGTGAGGATGTAGTCGACCGGGAACTCGAGATCCGCGCAGATCGCCTTGAGGAGCGGGCTCGGCAATCGGATGTCGGCGACCACGGTCTTTTGGCACACCTTCCTGGCTTTCGGGCGGTAGTACGCACGGACCGTGGCCTCGATCAGCCGCGGGTGGTGGCGCGCGATCAAGTCGCGGGCGATTCCCTCGACGTCGTGGGCGCGTTCCCAACTGAGGTCAACCTCGTGCTGCTCGTTCGCCGGTGCCCGTCGTCCCATCAGTCCCCGTCCTTTCCGCTGCGCTGAAACAACAGTTCGGTCAGATCCGCATTGGTCGGGGCGTAGAGAACGACGATCTGCTCCGGCGGCTCGTCCTCGAGCTCGTCCATGTCTTCGATGTTGACCACGAGGGCCGTCGCGCCCTTGAGGATCGTCCGCTTGTCGTTGATCATCGCCACGCCCTTCAGCATGCTCCACCTCCACTGACCACGTGCAGCCCCCCGACGATGATCCGCGCCGCCCGCTCGGAGACACCGTACTCGATCGCCAGTGTTTCGATCGCCTCGCCGCCGGCTGCGCGCCGACGGATCTCGCCCTTCACGCGCTCGGTCTCGGCACGAAGCCTCGCGACCTCCTCGTCGATCGTGGCCGCGCTGCGCGCGCGCGTGGGTCGCATCCTGTCGTTCAGGTTCGCAATGATGTCCGAGAGCGTCGCGAGCGCCTCCTGGCGTATCCCCTCGAGCATTGGGCCCGGGGGTAACGCTTTCCGGTGTTCCACCTCGTCGACCGCCCGCTGGCGTCGCCCCTGGCGCACCTGCTCGATCAGTTCCGCAGGCGCCGGAAAGAACGGACTTGCGGTCATGTGAGCGCGGACGGCCGCCGCGACGTCGAGTGCCGTCACGAGTGGCACCGCGTCGAGCAGCAGCGTCACGTGCGCATCGACCACGACGGACCGACCGAACTGGTCCGTGGCGTCGAGGTCGGGAATGTTCCGCTGCAGGCGCCGCATGATGGCAAAACTCGCCACCAATGCCTGGCGGACGGCGATCTCACGGTCGGCCTCGACGCTCATGGGCGCATCGCCAGCACGCCCGCCGGCGCTTCGTCCATCTCGTGGAGATCGGCGGGGGGCACGCCGAACACGTGCCGACCAACGACCATGAGCAAATGGGGATTGTCTTCGGGATCGACGACCACCGTGAGCGTGCCGTTTTCGTGATACGAAAACACCCGAACCACCTGCCCTGGAGGGCTGAGCCAGAAGATTCGCGACGGCGGAAACCGGCGACAGAGGTCTTGGATGACACCTGGCCGTGTCGCCACCCACGCGTCCCACTCCTCCTGCGGGAATTTCACGGCCGCGGCTCCATCGCCGCGCGCATCGCGTCCGAGACGAGCGGCTTCGCGGGGTGGCCATTGGCTGACACGAGCGCTGGATCAACTTCGGGGAGCCACCGCGCTCCGTTGAGCCACGTCGTCGGGTGCGGCACGAACTGCATGTCGCCTTGCGCGATGCGCTCCAGCATGGCCGGGAGCTGTGCGCGCAGCCCCGCAAGGATGACCTGCGCGCTCGTATCGCGCACCGCCTTCACGTACGCCTTGCGCGCGCGCGCGCAGTCCCTCTTCCGTGGGTATAGCGCATAGAACGCCTCGAACCCTTCGGACGGAAATACTCCTGCTTTATCCTGCGTTTTCCGCGTCTTACTAGCCTGAGAATCAAGAGCAAGGACTCCCCCCTCACCCCCCTCACGGGACACAGTCGTCACATTTTCGTCACGCGGCGTCACCGCTTGTGACGGGTGTGCTGTCACATATTCGTCACGTAATGTGGCGGATGTGCCGTCACGCACCGTCTCGTCCCGCCACCGTCTCGTGCGAGCCGCGCCAGTCATTGGGCCGATCTGGTAACGGTCGCGGAGGAGCTGGAGCACCGTCACGCGGTGTTCTTGCGCGATAGAGTCCAGTATCCTAGCGATCTTGGTGGAGAGGGCGAGCACGTCGACCACCACAGGGAGATCGCTCACTCGAGAGCCCCCATGCGGGTCAGGATCGCCATTTCCTGTTCGTTGGCGATCCGCCCTCCCAGCCAGCGACGGAGCGCGGTCCATCGGCGCTTCTCACCGTAAGCGACGACGAAGAGGAATATCCCCGGCTCGTCGGGAACGGAGCTCACGAGCAGGCGACCGCCGGCCGTAGAGAACGGGGCCTCCTTCCGGCGATGGCATCCCGAGGCGCCGCCACAGGCGAGCCAACAGTTCGCCCAGGTGTCCGCGCCGCCCTGTGAGCGTGGCACCGCGTGCTCGAGCCCGACGAACTCGGTCAGCGCTCCACACGCCTCGCAGCGCGCGAGACCGGACAATCGCCCAAATCCGCCGGCCGCTAGGCCCCAGGTTGTCCCGCCTGCACGCCCCCAGATCAGCCCCTGGAGAACCGCGTAGTTTGGGCTGCTGAGCGACCGACGGCCCACCGCGCGCTTGCCGCCCTCGGCCCGGCGCCGCACCGCGCGTTGGTCGATGCGCCCGCCAGATCGCCGAAGAGGCGTCGACCGTGGCGGCATCGCGACGCGCTTCATTGGGTCGACCCTCAGCTCGTGGGTTGAAACGTGCGGAGCAGGCGGCGCGTCCGCTCGAGCAGTTCGGTGGAGACCCCGCCGCTGCGGTAGTAGCGCTGGTAATGACGCCGACAGAGCTTGTGGCGCTTGACCACGATGTCCGCCGTGCATCTCGTCGCGCCATCGACCGCGATGCACTTCGTCGAGGCAGGGTCGGCCACGCGGGGAGTGTAAACCTTTACGGGCGGTCCGGCGCAAGGTTTTTCGAGGCCCCAGGGGTGGGGGGCTTCCAGCCAGTGCGCATCAGGTCAGCGACGGCGTTTGACAGGTCGATTAGCACCTCGTTGGCCCCCTGGACGCGGGATTTACTGACCAGAGCGAACGCCCGCTCGAGCACCGCGTCCACGAGCAGGTCGCGCTCGGTGTGGGCCGTGGCGCCTTCCAGGTAGCGTCGGGCCACCGCCTCGAGCAGTTGGTGGCGCGTGGCGCGATCGGCGAGGGCCTCGAGGCCGAGGGGCTCAAGGCCGAGCTCGCGGATGGCGAGCGTGAGCGCCTGGTCGGCCAGCGTCACCGTCGCCGCCGGCGCGTCCACCTCGAATCGGCCCCATGGATCCCGCCCGCGGCGCCGGTCGAGCTCGGCCTGCAGATCGGCGGCTGTGAAAGCGAGGGGTTTGAGGTACGCGTCGAGATATTCGTTGGGATGCGCGCCGAGCGCGAAAATCTGGCGCAGAAGGATCGCATGCGCCTTCGGGACGGTCTCCCAGCGCGCGGGCTCAACATCGGCGTACTTCGTCATCATCGCCCAGAGCTTGAGGTACTCCTCGGTATCCCGCGGCGGCAGCCCGAGCCGCTCCGAGCAGTAGGCGCGGACCGTCGCGAACGTGGGGCCATAAAGCGCTTCCTGCTCGATCCGCCCCACGACTACTGCGAGCTGCGCCCAGTGCGAACCTGGCGTGGCCGGCTGGAAGAGCGCCGGCGCGACCTTGACGAGTTCGTCGACGTTGAGCGCGAGAAGGGCGAGGACCGAACGCGATGCGCTCGCGGTCATCTCACCCCCACCCGCAGATGAGCACGCGCTGCGGCGCGCGCTGCAACGGACGACGGAGACGGTGGAGGACGTGGTAGCAGAGCACCGCTTCGCTGGGTCGCCGCCGCCTGCTCACCCGCGTCATGCAGTCGAAGCACGCCTCCTCGGACTCGCGCCGTCCGATCATCGGGGTCTGCACGATCTGCCCGCTTGCGGTGATGTAGATCACCGGCCGTGCTCTGGCTCCTCGAAGGCGTCGCAAATCCAACGCGCGAGTCGCAAGGCTTCCCGCTTGGCGAATGGCCCGGCGTTGTCGATGCGCACGCACAGATCGCCGTCCTCGATCACCGGCCAGACGCTCGTGGCAAACCGCGTGTCCGTGCAGCGCAGAGACAGTTCGCGCGGCAGTCGCGAGTCCTTCGCCGATCCGTGCTCACGCCGCCCCTCCCGGCGTCGCGCGGATGAATGGTGCGCCTGCACCCGAGCAAGAGTCATGCGCTTGATGGCGCCACGTAATCGAGAGTGGCCCGGCGCGCGGAGGGCGACGCGCGTCTCTTGGAGCGCGTTCCAGAGCCTCTGGTAGAGAATGTCCGTGGCGTTGCCGCCCGCCCGCATCCCCTCGTAGAAGTTCCAGCCGTACATGTCGCCCTCTGCCCGCCAGCGGCGGGCGGTGTTACTCCATTCGTCCATCTCCGCGATCCGCTTGTTTTCCGACAGGTCGTGGAACAGATCAGCGAGGCGGCCCAGCGCCTCCGTGAGCGCGGCCACGCGCTGCTCGGCGGCGGCGAGTTTTGTCTGCCACTCGCGCGAATCATCTTCGGCGTTCATCGTCCACGCTTTCCACTCGGCTCGCTCCTGCTCCACCGCCGCGAGCTGGGCGCGGAGGGCGGCGATCTCCTCGTCTCGGTGGATCACCGTCGCAAGCAGATCGAGCAGCCGCGCTCGGCCCAACGCCAGCGCCTCGGCCACGTCGAGTTTCGCCGCGAGCCCTTCGATCTCCGCTGTGAGGCGGACCATGCCGTCCGCGCTCAGCACGGCGGGCGTGATCTCACTCATGGCTGCGCGCCGTCTCGCGCGTGGATAATTGCGGGCCTGACCCACCGACGCTGGAAGGCCCGCCACTGTGGCGGCGGCCCCCACTTCATCGCCGACTCGGTCTCTGGCTTCCAGAGCATCGCCATCGGCGTGAAGCCGATCCGCACCATATCGGTCAGCCGCTTCTCCGCAGCCTCGAACGTGTCGCGCGGGTAGCCGATGAGCACGTAACAACGGAGGCGATGCGATTCTCGCGTCCAGCCAGCGGCGAGCATCCGACGCGCGGCGGACTCCAGCGTCTCAAACGCATCGCCGGGGTCGTAGGCCCAAAACATCGCCGGCCGCGGCTTGAGGCTCGACAGTAGATCGACTTGGTAGTCCTCTAGCGCCGCCGCTTCCAGGCCGCCCGTGAAGCACACGCGCTGAGTCTGACGCCTGAGCATGTCGAACACGGCGCGAACGTGCCACTCGGGACAGGCCAAGAGATTGTCGTCAAGCACGTTCCATCCGTCGTAGATGGGCAACGGATTCGGCGTCGGCCACTTCTTCCATACGGAGCAAAACCAGCAGCGACGCGGGCAGCCGCGCGACGTGATCGTGTAACCAGGTCGGATGTAGCGACCGGGGAGAAACGTGAGGCTCGTATCACCATAGGCCACGCCGCCAACCTTGACGGGCGCGACGGGCTTCCACGCCTCCGCGAGCTTCTCGGCCTTCGCCTTGTCCCACGTGAAGGTGACCGACACGTGTACCTCATCCGCCTCGTCGAACAGGTCGGGCGGCCCAAACCGCGCGAGGTCATCGGTAGGCGTCGCTTTCGTCCTCCGAGGAAACACACGGATCAGTCGCATGGCTGCGCTCTGTCGGGGGCGCGGAGGGCGGCGCGGACGCGATCCACGGCGTCGCGCATTTCTCCGCGCCACCTTTTACCGAAGATTTCCTCGCTCGGCCAGTTACCGTCGGCGCCGGGCCTTTCACTCACGAGCATCCCGGCAACCGCCGTGCTTATCTGCTCGGCGGCGGCTTCCAAGTCGCGACTCCGCTCCCGCTCCTCGGCCACGCGCGCGGCGGCGAAGGCGTCGAGCGCGTGACGGATTGTTAGCGCAAACGTCGCAGCGGGCCTGGCGGGCGCAGCGGTATGGAAATATCCGATTTGACAGCCGCCGAAAATCACCCGCGTGATGTCGTTCCTTGCCTCAATACGCACTGCCTCCCGCGCCGCCGCGCTGGGCTCACCGCTTGTCATGGGCGCCTGTTGGCCGCCACGATGGCGTCGCCGACCGGGCCGTCGTCGACGTCCGGGATCTTGACGACATCGGGGTTGGCGGCCTGGTAGGCGTTGACCCGCTCGATGAGCCGGTCGATCCCGGCAAGTTGCCGACCGCCAGCGCCAAGCGCCGCGCACTCGTCGCGGTACGCGGGCAGCACCGCCACGAACGCGCGGTCCTTGGCGAGGAACAGGACGCTATCGTTTTCGTCGTGGAGCCGGCCGTGCTCCAGACTCGCAGCGAGAATCGTGAACTTCCTGTCGATCGGCTCTCCGATTCCGTTGTCTCTCAGCATCGGTCCTCCTTGCGGCGTCGGGCGCTCATGGCGTAGGCAGCGGCAGCTTCGTCGGGGCGAGGCCATAGCGGTCACACGCCCAGCGAAGCACGCGACGTCGCTCCTCGAAGCTCAGCGGTGCGAGGGCGACCAGGATCTCGGATAGCGCATCGACTTCCCGCCGGATGGCGGCGCGCTGGCTCGTGGTGAGTCGCCGATCGTTGTTTGTCACTCGCTGCCACCTTCGTTGTTCCGCTCGATGATGATCCGCGCCCCCTCGATCGCGGCGATAGTGTCCGCCGCTTGTTCTGGCGTCATCTCTTCCGCCCCCATCCCCCAGCCGTCGTAGTAGCCCTCTGGGGTGAAGTAGTCGTCGCGACGACCATCGGACAGACGGTGCAGTACGGGGCCAGCAACGACGCGCGTATCCTCACTGATCGTCAGCACCTCGATGCGCCCGTCCCGCCGTTGGACGCGGATCCTCACGGCGAGAGCGCCCGCGCCGTCGAGCCGCCGTCCGCCTCGGTCCGCTCCACAAGGAACTTCTCCATCCAGCCTGGCACCGGCATCGTCAGCGCGTGCGGGTCCGTGTAGGTCGCGAGCACGATCACTTGCGCCAGGCCGTGGTCGACCGCCTGCGCGAGCATGGCAAAGAAGGCGCTCCGGTTGGGGCCGTCGAATAGATCGACGCCGTCGATCACCGCCATCTGGATCCCCGTCGCGTGCGCGACCGCCAACTGCAGCGCGATGCCAGCGAGGAACATCTGTGACCGCGCCATGAGCACCGGCGGTTGGCCGTCGACCTGCAACTCCCACGGGTCCTGCTGGACCGCCATCGTCAGCCCGAAGAGGGTCAGCGACTTGTTCAGCCGTTCGAGCATCGTGCCGAAGCGGTCGAGGGTGAGCGCCGCCCGGATGCCCTCCGGGGCCAGCGCCGCGCACAGCCGCTCGAGGTCGCGCACCTCGTCTTGCAGCGCCGTGCGCGTGGGCGCCGTACGCGCGTGCGCGTCGTGACGCGCGTTGATCTGCTCAGCGAGCCGAAGGTTGAACTCGCCTTGCTCGAGGCGCTTACGCAGCGCCGTGAGCTCGGCCGCCGGCTCGTCGGACGAGGCCGGGAGCGCTGCGAGACGCTCGCGCAGCGCCTTGAGCCGAGGCGCCTTGTCGTTGAGTTGATCCTGGGCTCGTTGGATCGCGTCGAGCTGTGTCTGCAGCGCGCGCACGCGCCGCTCGAGCGGCTCGATCACCGGCGGCATCTTCAGTTTCTTGCGCAGGGTGGCGATCTCGAGCGCTTGCGTCGTCTCCTCGGTCTGCCACGTGGTGATCGCGTGCTCGCGTTGCGCCTTCGTCATCACGAGCCCGCAGGTCGGACAGGCCCCGTCCTTCATCTCCCCGAGGCGCTTGATCTTGGCGCGGTGCTGCGCCAGGACGCCCTCGCGGCGCTCGGCATCCGCGAGGCGCTCGCTATACGTAGCGTGCGACGCCTGGGCATCGGTGATCGCCTGCCGCCCCTTGGCGATGCTGTCCATGAGCCCCTGGCTCGCCGCCTCGCCCTCGCTTCCCTGCGCCTCGCCGAGCGTGATGGCGAGCCGGTCCACCTCCTCGGACAGCGTTGTCGCCTCGGACGCCAGGGTTTTCCGTTCCCCACTGGCCGCGCCAGCCGCAGTTACGAGACGCGTCTCCTCCGCACGAAGCTCCGCGAGCCTCTGGCGGATGGCACCGACGTCCTGGCGCGGTTCGGCGGGCGCGGAGGTCATCGGCAACCCCGCCAGCGCCGCCTTCTGGTCACGGCGCCGGTCGTAGGCGAGCCGGTAGCCCACCGCCATGTCCTTGAGGGTGGCGATCAGGAAATCCCCGAGCCGGGAGAGCGGCAGCGCCCCCCGGGCGTCCTTGAGGTCGGGCGCGCTCACCGTCTGGTCGACGAGGGACTCGAGCACCGCCTTCTGGACGTCGGGCTTGAGCGAGAGGAACGCGTCGGTCTGCATCACCACTCGAAAGGCGGCGTCGTGGGACACGATGCCGGGCGGGGCGAAGAAGTCGAACGCGGCCTTGGTCACGCTGTTGCCATTGACCTTGGTGGTCACGCCCTTGGCGGTGACGTGGCGGTCGACTTCGACTAGGTTGATCCCCTCACGCTGAAGATACGCACGGACGTCCGCCGACGCGGCCCCGTGGCGGACCACCCGACCGATCGTCAGCTCGCTGTGACCGTCGAACGCCCCCACCCCGCCGCGCACGACGAGCTCGATCGCCCGCGCGAGCGACGTCTTGCCGTGCCAATTGCGCGCGAACACAACGCTCACCGGCTTCGTGAACGTGAGGTCGGCGCTGGCGATCTGTTGGAAGTTACGGACGAGCAATTTCTCGATCCGCATAACTCCGCCCTCCTGTTTTCTGTTAGGGAGTGATCGCGATCCGGGGTGTTCAGGGCGCGGGAGAGCCGCGGCCCGCAGTTGCCTGCGGTTCGGCACCGGACTCCCAAGGCTTCCCGTAGCGACGCCGAAAAGGAGGATCGCACGCCGGCCGATTTACCTGCGAAGGCCGAGCCCTCGCACGCGCCCTGAATCGCTAGACGCCCTTCTGCTTCCGGCTCTGGCCGGGCACCATGCCGCCCACGCGCGCCGAGCTGACCGCCGCCCGCGGCGTGGGCGTGTCGACCTTCCGGCTCATGCTGCCCATGCCCGAGGGGCGTCCCGCCGGAATGACCGGACGCCCCGCGCTCTCCCGCTTGCCGCCCTTCGCGTGCTTCGCGTGATCCATGACCGTGCCCTCCTATGGGATCGTTCACGGAGAGCATAGCTGAGGTGCGGACGTGGACCCACCAAGAACTCACGAGCCCCCCGCATCCTCGATGACTACTTCCTGGATTGACACCTCTTCGATGACGCGCGGCGTGTGACCGCCGAGTTCAGCGCTGAGCCTAACTACGCGCCGCTCCATGCAGCCGCGCACCCACTCCTCGTCACCCTCGTACGCGAGCGTCCGCGTGATCCTGATGCGCTTGATCTTCATCACTAGAACCTGCCGAGGTCGAGTTCGGCAGTGCCTGCGACCGTTGGCGCGTCGAGCACCTTGTTACCGGCACGCGCTTCCTCGCGCGTGGGTGCCGTCGAGCCCGCCGGCGCGTCGTCGCGCCCCGTCGTCGTGCCGTTCACGATCTTCTCGGGGGTCAGGGAGTCGGGCGTCACCACCACGCGCTCGGGATCCTTGTCGGGCACTCCGAGCACATCCTCGATCTTGATCTGGCCGTCACGCAGCGCCGTGAAGAGCGCACGAAGGTCGGCGATGTGGCGCCCCTTCCACTCCTCGACTTTGAGCGGTACCGTTTCGTCCTCGTTGTGCATCCGGCCGAGATAGACCTCGATCTGTTCGGGGCTCAGTTGCCAGCGCTTCGCGAATCCGGCGAGCACCTTGCGTTGCGTCTCCTCGTCCGCCTTGGCATCGGGATCGCCGCCGGACGCGACGAGGATGGCCTTGCGCTCGTAGGCGCTCTTGAGCCCGGAGGGCAGCCCTGCGAGGACGGCGTTGCGCAGCCCCTTGGAGGCTTCGGCCTGGAGCGCCATCCGCAGGCGATCCGGGCCGAGCGTGATGATCTTCCCAGTCCGCATGCGGAAGAGCTTCGACGCTCGCGCGGGCCGCTCGATGCGGAACCCGGTCTCGAAGTCGATGAACACGCCCGCAAGGTTGATCCCCGTCGCATCCTCGTTGAGGATGCGCGCCGTGCATGAACAGTTGCCGAAGCACCGGGCGAGGTTCATCGCGGCGTTGATTGACAGCCCCTCGACGCGCGTGACCTCGTCGCCCCCCTCGCCGCGGTTCTTGAAGGGCAAGGAGTACCGGGCGTTGTGGGCCTCTTCGGGATCCAACTCGAGCTCTTCGAGCGCCCGGCGCAGCACATCGTGGAGTTTGCGCGGACGGATCAGCGCAGCAGCCATGAGCGAATCGTTTTCGATCCGCATGACGATCGCGCCCTGCTGGATCAATTCGGCGGCGCTATTGCCAGACACGATCTGGTCGATGTCGGCCTCACGCAAACTCATGGGGGCTCCTCCTTCGGTACGGGTGTCAG
>ERZ1292642.976-Hain-H14-01um-R1-976-length-14341-cov-4_pt1 | contig 14341 bp, 26 predicted proteins | sample MGYA00564403_ERZ1292642 | MGnify/ENA primary metagenome ERZ1292642 (study PRJEB36523, sample SAMEA6512643) | groundwater metagenome | collected 2019-01-09 | study: AquaDiva: Metagenomics assemblies of 32 groundwater samples | reverse complement strand
AGAGTACGAGCAGACGCTGGAGATCATCGAGAGAGCGCCTGAAAGGTCGCAACTTGTCGACTTTGGTGGCAACAAATACTACAAGGAGTGGATTGGCATGCTCGAGTTCTGGGACCGCCTCACCGAAGCCAGCGGCAGCAGCGTGCAAGAGTACAAGCAGCGCGACAACGGAGCAGCCACAAAGCGCGGAGGAGGACGAGGACAGACGGCGCGTGTGGTGTTTGACGCCAGCGCCTACACGATCGCCTACAACAAGGGAGGAGCCGGGTGCAAGAAGGTCAACACGATCGACGGGGTCGCTACCGAAAAGGGCGCAAAGAACGTGCTGACGATCGTCAAGGCGTACCGCAAGCTGCAGACCTTCATCAACGGACACGTCAGCGCCGAGGATGAAGCACGGCAGCTGTTTCAGGTGCGTCAGATCAGCAGCACCGCCGGCTGGTACGCGAGCGTGATTGTTCCGTGCGAAAACGTCATCCCTGAGCGCAAGCTGCTCAACAACATTGCCTCGCAGCTGGTGGGCTTTGAGGTGTTTGGACCCGCCGTCGTGGTGTTCACCCGCAAGCACACACAGAAGATTTAAAAAAAAGCTTTTTCTTTCACAAAAGCAAACACACAAATGGACCCACGAAATGCGCAGGGGGGTCATTTGCCCTATCCTACAAACCTGGGATGCTACCAGCAAACCCAGCCGTACGTGATGCAAACCGCCAGCATGGGAACGTGGACGGTACGCGAACCAAAGATTCCTGCTCACGTCAATGTGCGTTGCAGCGTTCCTTTTGACTACAACTGGGGACGCAGCACTTGGGGGCAAGACTTTGTGCTACCCCTCGGTGTTGGCAGGGAAGACAGCCGCACAGCAGTGAAGAATGAGGTGGTGTTGGAACTGCTGCCCACTGTCTACACGCCGCTTGCACACACGCTACAAACGTGGGAGCTGCGCAGGGCAGGCGATGCCAAACTTGCTCAGTTTTCTCACCAAGGGCGTCACATTTGAGCAATGAGCTGCATACGCAAGTGCATCGCTGATCACCCACAAGACGTGGAAGACATTTTGAGCGCTGGAGCCAAGTACATTCGCGACGAGGCGGCAAAACTGGGCGTGACTGTTTCGCCAGAGCTCGAGACAAAAATCTTCAAGTTTGCTGTCAAACAGGGGCTCATTGCACCCACCCCGCTCGACGCATGAGCAACAACAACAAGCAATGCAAACGCTGCAGCAGCTACAACTCTGGATTGTGCACGTGTGCTACAGACAGACGGTGTGAGCGATGCGGTGCTTTTGCCCATGGCTACTGCAAAAAACGCTTCGATGCAGATGCAAACGAGTGGTACACCCCAGCGCCCACAAGCCAAACTTGGCGCACAAACAAAAATGAATGAGGTGGCGGACTTGCACAACTGGTTTGAGGAGCTACCCGACGCAGCCAAGCTCTTCTGGACGGGCAGTCTCACGATCACAGCAGACAACCCCCCGTGGTACGCTTTTCGTCGCTACCAACACCTCCTTAGCAGCGTATGGTTCGACTACGCTGAAATGCAGCGGCACAGACCCCGCATGACGTGGGAAGAGTACCAGCGCACAAAGGACTTTGAGGTTTGGGTTTTCCGGGAACGCATGAAACTCCACCAGGCGATGGACGACACTGCCCAGCAGCGAGAGGAAGAGGCTGCCAACGGCTGGGCTCGTTCGCCAGCGTTTGCCGTGGACGGAGAGCACGAGAAATGAAGTTTTTTTTTTATTCCTGTTCCGGGATTTTTCCCAGTTTGCCCATGTGCTCTTCGATGCGCTGCCGGTTTGCAATGATGGCAGCCTCGCGCAGCACGATCACCTTTGCTTCTTCCACCTTCAGCTCCAGCATGCGCTCTTCGCAATTCTTCTGCACCTCCAGCATTTCCTTCCCTTTCGCTTCCTCGCACAAGCGTTTGGCAAGAGCGTCCTTGTACGCGCTAAAGTCCTCCAACCCCTTCTTGTACTTGCAGAACGCACACTCCCCGCAGTCACCGACACCGACACCCTCCATTTTTGACAAAGTATTTTTTGCTCTTCATTCACGGTCCAAGTCAAACACAAAGTCGTCGTTGTGTTCACTGCGAGAGACACGCTTAACAGCGGCACGTTTTGCGGGGCGCACCGCCGCCGGCTCGACAATGAGCTTTTTCAGCTCGCGAGCACGCTTTTTCGCCCTGGCGAGCTGCGCGTGCAGGTCCTCCGTGTCCTCCAGCGCCTGCTTGGTCACAGCCTCCAGCGTTGCCTTGGTGTCCAGGTAGTCGTTACGAAAAGCGTTCCCCGCTGCGATCTCCCTTGACATGTGGTTGTACCAGTTAGCCTCCCTCAGCTTAGTCTCCTTTACGCGCCGCTTGCGCTCCTCCTCAGCGGTGATCGCCTCAGCCTCCAGCGTCTGCAGACGGTAGGCGTTCTCGGTTTTTTCCTTCTTTGCTGCCTTGAGCTCCCGGTTGAGGCGCATGTTCTCCGCACCTCCCAGGCTGTTCACCCCGAGGGCTCGCTCGAGTGCCCCGCGGTAGCCGGCAGCCTTAGTCTGCTCTGACTGGAAAAGCGTAAAAGTGTTGTTGAGCTCCTCTTGCAGCTGAGCGATGTGCTGACGCGAGGCGACGTTGTCCTGCTCCAGGGAGTGCACTTGAGCGTTGAGGGAGACGTAGACAGACATGGGGACACTCATCGCTTCAGATAAAAATAGTAACTTCAAACTCAAAATGAATAAGGGCTTCACTCAGCAGACGGGCTACGCCTACAAGACGCCGCGACGCAAGCAAGCTGTGCTGCTGCCTGCGGTGCCAGCCAAGCCGACGCACACAGCCGAGGGCAGCAGGCAAAACCCAAACTGCTACGGCTGCTGGGCAATGAGCGAGCCGCACCCGAGCCAGCGCTACCACATGCAAGAAGGAGGCTGCCTCTACGACGAGTCGCTTGCAACTTTCCACAAAAGCGTACTGGACGCGGTGGCGACCGACCTGGGAAAAAATTAAGAAATGGAGGCTGTGCAAGGGCTTTGTACCCGGGTGGGTAAGCCCGTGAACCTCTACCCCTACATGGAGCGTAGACCGGGGTTTGCGTCAGGCGTTGTCGAGGGAGTCTTGCCTGGTGGAAAAGGAAACCAGTACGCTCTCGGAGGCTCCTTGCGCACTCGCTACGCCATTGACAGCACCAGCATGAGGGACATCTGGGCAAGCGCGTGTGAGGCGAGCACAGAAGATCTTTTTTTTCGCCCCGATGGACCTTTTCCCCTCTTATTCCTTGGGAACGAGGGCAAGGTGGGGGCTCTCACAGCGCAGCTCAAGAGCTGCTACCTACCAGAGGTGCCAGAGAAGGCGCGCGTCGCCCTTGATCTCGACGGTGTGGACAGTTCCAAACCTTTTCCCACTTTTCAGGAGATCGTCGCTGCGTGTCGCTCGATGATGAGGGATCACACTACGAGCGGCAACGCCATTGACTGGGACACTGAGCCGGTTATTGTGCTGATGCTGAGCACGCTGGCGAAGAACCGCAGCGCTCACGTTTTTTTTCCCAACCTGTCTTTTGGCAAGAAGCTGGAGAACGTGTTGGGCAAGGCTCATCCCCTGACGGCAACGTTTAACACGCTGCTCGAACCGCTGGGACTGAGTGGCGACTTTAGCATCTGCAACAGCGGCTTGCGGTGGGCTTTCGGCGACAAGTTTCCGCCAAACGAAAATGTCGGGAGGGGCGTCGTCAGTGTCCCCTTTTTCGACGGGATCGACACGGATCTGCTCACCTACGAGGACCTGGGTGCCATGCTGGACCCACACGCCCTTCCGGATGACACTGCCTACGTGCGAGAGATTGACTGGGTCTTGCCCGACGACGTGCGACCGTTGCGTAGACGAGCAGTGGCAAGAGCTGAGGCTCATCTGCCTGCGATGGTCGTCAGCAGCAACGCCAGTACCGTTGAGCAACGTATCTGCCAGGCGATTCCTGAGCTGGATGGCATTTCGTTCAAGCGCTATCAGGTTCCGGGCGGCGTTGTGAAGCTCATTCCGCAGAGCACCTTTTGCCCCTTCAAGGCGGTTGCCAGCACCGATTGCCCCGCTCACCAACACAGCGCAGCCAAGCTCTACATTTTTTGCCAGCCCAACGGCACTTGTCGCGTCAAATGCGGTGTGTGCAGCGACGCCAGCATGACCATTGAGGCGCCAGCGGTGGAGAATGCGCAAGTGATGGATTATTTCAACACGCGCTACGCCAGGTTGGAGGGAGACGACAAGATTCTGGTGATGCCGCAGTTTGATGCGCACGGGCTGGCGACGCCCATGAACGTCATTAGCTACAGCGCCTTTAAAAACATGACTGCGGACCCCACGAAGAAGAAGGTGGGAGCAGAGGGGCGCAAAAAGGTGCCGCAGTACCAATATTGGTACCACCACAAGGACGCCCGTCGCTTTAGTAGGCTTGATTTCGACCCCAGCAACACGCTGCCTTCGAGCATTTACAACACTTACATGGGACTCAACCGCGACGTGATGGAGGTGGCGGAGAGCATGAGCGACTTCAGCTTGGAACAGCTTGCGGCAGAGTTTGTCAACACAGCGAATCTGATTCGCAAAAACATTTGCAGCGACGACACAGCAACGTTTAGCGCTTTTGTGGACTTCTTTGCCGACATGGTGGTCAATCCGGGGCGCAAGCCCAATTGGGCAATCTGCATGTTTGGACCCCAAGGCTGCGGCAAAGGACTGACAGCTCAGTTTTTTTTGAAACTGGTGGGAAAGCCCCACGGCATTCACGGAGACGCCAAGAGCATTAGCAGCGAGTGGAATAGCGGCATTGTGCAGGCGCTGCTGCTCTTTGCCGACGAGGGCACTCCCGAAAAAGACGTGAAAGCGCTCAACAACATCAAAAAGCTCGTCACGGAGGTGGAGATGACTGCGCGTCAAAAGTACGTCACCGACCGTCAGGTTGACACTGTCATGCGCATTCTGGTGGCGAGTAACGAAGACGCCGTCGTCATTGAAAATCGCGACCGTCGCTGGATGTGCTGCAACGCAAAGTACACGCTGGGGGACGAGAACAGCGCAGAATTCAAAGCTCTCATTGCCAAGGTGGTGCAGGAGCGGGAGAGCTTGCGGGGACCGGCAGCTTTCTACCTCATGGCGCAGCGCACTCCTCGCGCAGAAGGGTTTAACATCAACAAGCCAATCAACACGCCCGCTCGGTGGGAGCTGAAGAACCAGAACATGTCGCCCTTTGAGCAGTACATTTACGCCGTGTGCATGAGCGGCGCATTGAGCGCAGGACCGATCGATATGACTCGCATCAGCAAGAATCAGCGTGTGGGTTACATGGAGGTTGCTACCCTGCGCGACATCGAGCCCTCAGAGATGGGAATGGTGGGCGTGTTTGCCTATGACGACAAGCTGCCGCTTTCTCTATGGTGGGCGGGCTTTCAGCAGCAGTTTCCCCGCGTGCCCAACGGCATCACCGAGAGCAGTTTCATGCGCTGGCTGTATTCGGTGTTTTCAAAAACCACTTTGCAGATGCTCAAAAACTCAAACCCAAACGGCTGGCACAGCTTTCGTTTGCCAACGCTGGATACCATTAAGGAGGACTTTGCAGCGTACCTTGGACAGCCCAACGACAAAATCTACACGGAGTGGGCAGTCGAGTAATAAATCTCTCAAAATGGAGGGTTCACTCAATGTCCAGTTTGCCGAACTGAGAGCTGAGCGCAAGCGTGTGAGAGAGGACGAGCAGAGCAGAATCATGAAGGAAGCAAACCTTCAGGTGGCGCGTGTGATTACACTGCTACGCGAGACCGTGGAACCCTCCATTTTCGTCAAAACAGACACGCTGAGCTCGACAGCGCGTCAGATTTTGCAGCCGTGGTGTGATGTTGCCACGCACATGGCAGATGGCGATGACTACTACGCTTCTGAGTACCAGATAACCCTCAAGTAAGATTAAAAAATAACTGTGGCACAAAAAATTTTTTTTTCGGGGTGTGGCTTGGATGGGGTATGCGCTGACCGGAGCAATAAATGGTGCCCACATGTGCATCTATCGATTGCCACCTCTAACTAACGTTTCTGACTGTGTATATGGGTAAGAGGGGTAATTTCTCTACTACTTCATTTTATATATATATATATATATATAGAGCTTTCTCCAACCCAAAAACATTTTATACCCCTCTTGTCTAAGCGCTTCCGCTGGTGAGGTAGTGAGTGGCTGTCACACTTACGCCAGTGAGGAGATACACGCGCAGCAAGTCACTTAGCCCACTGTCGAGCGACGGCACGCCAAACAAAAAAAGTGGAACTCCGACGCCAATGGCTGCGTGAACGAGTTTCATTTTGCGCAGCAGCAACGGAAACGTCACAACGTCCTTGGCAAACGCGGCAAGCTCGATTCCGCGCAAAAACTCAGTCATTGCGCAGCTTTTGTGACTTCCTCGGCAGAAAATGGAGGAGTTGGAGATGCAGCTGCTTGCTGTGGCTTGGGCGCTTGTGTGGGGTCTGTTGGTGGGTGCTGCAGCACTGTGGATACAACAACGGGTTTGCACCAGGCGAAAGCGTCGAGAAACTGCCGAGTCTTTGCGTTCTTCTCCCGCACGTTCAGATGCTTACCCTTCAGAGCAGCAGCGGCGAACAAGCTACGCAGGATGCTCTCTGGAACAAGACGATAGATATCTTCGCTCATGGTTGTGAAAAAATGGAGAAACACTTAAGAAAACACTAAAACAATGGATACCCGTGTTGCTTTGTTTGCTGGATACTGCCATCCCGAGCCTGAGCTGTTTGCGCGAGACGCAATATGCGCCATGTTCTCGAAGTTAGCGAAAGAACTTCGTGCTGAGCTCGACAAAGTCGGTCACAATGTCGGACGAGCGATCGCCGCAATGGATGCGCTTATTGCGGCACGAGACGTCGCACTGCACAGCATCACGTTGGCGGTGATTGAAAAGCGATGGGCAGACGGGAAAAGTTGAGAAATGGGTAAGAAAGTACGTTTTCAAACAAAGATGAGTGGCGAGTATTGGCAGCAAAAGTTCAACGCGGGTACCGGCATGTACGCCTGCCCCTGGTGCCAGCGGGAGCTCAAGCCCAAGCTGAGCAACAGCGCCAAGAACCCCGGCAAGACGTTTGTTTCTTGCTCCAAGGACTTTTCCGGCTGCGGTCTCTTTTCATTCCTCGACGCCATCCCCGACGAGAAGTTCAACCCTTTTACCAAGCAGCAAGGGCTCAAGCGCGCCAAGCCTGATGCGCCACCCAGCCAGGGCACCAACGTCATGGGACCCGTCGTCAACCAGCCCAACGTGCACGAGGTGCGGCTGGCGGAGCTGTCGGCAAAGATGGACGCAGTGACCACCGCGCTGGTGCGCATTGAGAACTACATACACCAAGTGACGGAGAACTAAAAAAAATGTTCGCGCCATGGGGGGTAGACCGTCAGGAGTACGAGCAGCGCCACAAGCGCGAAGTCAGCAGTATTTTGCCGTTTGAGCTCTACTGCAGCGGGTGCGAACCACCAAAAGACTTGGCGGTGCTGGAAGAGTACGACATCCGGCTGGTGATACGTTTGGGAGACGAGGACGACTTTGAGATGTACAAGACGCACGTAGAGCCGGGCTTGGAGTACGAGGACATTTTGCTACAAGACAGCACCGACGCGGAGATGTCGGTGGACTTTCTCAGTCGCATAACCCAGCAGATGCGCGACGCAAAGGGTGCTGTGCTGGTGCACTGCTACGCTGGCATCTCTCGCAGCGTCAGCGTGTGCATCGCCTACCTCATGCGGTTTAAGCATCTCAACTACGAGAAAGCGTGCGAGTTTATGTTTAATGCTCGTCCGTGCAGCAGCCCCAACGCAAAGTTTAGGCTGGATCTGGCACGCTTTTACACGGTGCTGCTGGCAGAGAATGGTGCAACGTGACCGCCCTGCATAGTAAACTTTTGCCCTGTGCCGTGAATCTCCCCCAGCGCCACACGCTTCTCCTTTGCCTCTTCGTATCCAGTGGCAATCTTCAGCTCCACGCGCATCAGTTCTTGGCAGTTGTTAAAGTGCATGAGACACTTGGCGCGCACGACAGCAAGATCCTCCTGCAGTATGCGGTTTTCCCTGCTGTACTTCTTCAGCGTAGCCTCCAGCCGCGCAATGTAGCGGTCCTTGCTTTCGTTGCGTGCACAGTACACCTCGCCCTCTTCCGACATTTTTCTCAGCAAAAATAATTCACAGCAATGAGTGACGAAGAAGCCAACATCAAGGGAGACCCCAACGCCAGCCGCCTCATGGAGCGCGTGATGGCAAAGCTCGACGGCGTGCTTTTTGCGCACGGCTTGGAGTTCAAGGACGACGGCAAGTGGGAGGAAGCCGTCACGGTGATGGAGAAGTACATCTTTCACTTCTACGATGATCTGACGGGCGGCGACGAGGACTACGACCCCCGCAAGCCCGCAGACAGCCCGCTTTCGAGTGAAGCCGAGGTTGAAGTTGAAGGCGCAGCGTCAGCGGACGAAGAAGATGAGGAAGAAGAGGCGGAAGAGGTTGACAGCGACGAGGAGGAGGCAGACAGCGAGGACGCAGCCGTCGAGGCGACTTCACTGAAGAAACGAAAAGTAAATGAGTGAGAGGGCTGTGTCAAAGCGATCGCGCGAGTGCATCGACACGCAGGTGTACTACGAATGCAGCGCCCGGCAGTTTTGCTTTGATCTCATGGCGCAAGGCTTTCTCATGCACAAGGCGACTGTGGAGTGGGAGAAACGCCTGTGCCGCGGTGCCGACAACGAGAGCGACGAGCCCTCTCCTGACCCCACTGCTCGCGTGCTGCGCTACTGGCTCGCTTACGACTTGCTCCCAGCGTCTGGTGAGACGATACGCTTTTCCAACCTCTACGACAATGGCGTAGCGCAGACTCGCAGCAAGCGATGCCCTCCAGCGCTCGCTACTGACGGCAGCTGCATCATTCGTGCGTTGGCAAAGAAGTGAGAAGAAACCAAGAAAGTTTTTTTTTTCATTCCTGGTCTTCCCGCACGCGTGGATCGCGCGTCGTCTCCTCCTCCTTGCCCTTGTCGTCGTCCTGCTCAACCTTCTTGCTGCGAAAAGCGTAGCTCACAGTGTGGTTGTCGTCGAGGTAGTCGCGCAGGGCGTCGATGGCGTTTTCCTGGATCTGCTCCACAGAATCGTTCTCGGACACGGGAAACACCACGGCAAAGTGGACCTTGCCACCGACGAGAAAGTTAGCGAGCCCCTCCATTTTTTGTTGAAAAAGTGCTCCCGTCAAGATTTTCATTCTCTTTGTTGCGGGGAGCAAAGCTCTTCAGCCATCGCTTCGTAGTCCGCCTTTGCTTGCGGTGGCGAGCGAGCGTCTTCTTCGTCGTCGCGTTTGACGCGTTTAACCTGACGGGCGTACACCAGACCGATGCGGGCTAGCTCGTTCCCTCGTTCAACCTCTCTGCGATGTTCTTCCGCTGCAGTGATAGCCTCGCTCGACAGGGTCTGCACCTTGTGTTTTGCGTCGCGCAACTCACGTCCTTGCTTGCCAATGATGACGTGCAGCTCGGCGTTGTCGCGCTTGAGCTGGTTCAGCTCCTCCTGCAGTTCGTCCATGCGGGCGAGGCGTCGCAAGGTCGGCGGGAGCTTTTCCTGCGCGGTTCTGAGTTTTTTCGCAAAAAAAAGAAAAGCGTTGTTACTCACGGGCTCAAACACGGGACGGGGCAGCTGCCCGGGCGTGCGCTCGTGCACAAAGGGACTCTGCGCGTGCGTTCCCCATGTTGCGAAGATGTCCTTGTGGTAGTTGGGACCGCTCTCGAGCTGCCGCTCCCTAACCTCCTCGGCGAGGTCGTTCTCCACGCGCTCGTTGTACTGGGCGTTAGCTTGTGCTACCCGCACCTCCATTTTTCAATTTTTTCAGTTAAAGCGTAGGGGCGTTTCTCCATGTGTAGCGACACCGCGCCGAACAGAACCCTTGTAGAGATCGCGCCTGGCTTGGGTAGCGGTTGGGTACTGCTTCCTGGCAGACCCGACACGCCAGAGCAAGCGTGTCAGTGTTCGTGGGGCTTTCTTCACCCGGCGGCGCGACCGCTTCTCCACCGTCGCACCCGCTACTGTGTGCCCCTGGAGGTGTCGCTGACGTGGTTAGGGGAGCTGGAAGCGGTAGTGACAAAAAGTTGGGAAAAAGTTCGGAACGAGCTACTTTTCCGCACTGCGGCGATAGCACGAACTCTGGCTGGGTTTCCTCTCTACGCGGCGTATGACGGGCTTGTGCAGTGTAACGGAAGCTGCCAGATGCTGAGGCACCGCTACCGATACCTCCGTGGCGAATGGGCGATAGTATTTCATAGCTACTCCCTCGCTGCGTGGACGGGCGTTGAGGGCGGCGACGGGAGTTGGCTGGAGAGCTATCCATCTGTTCGAATTATGAGCAACGTTATTTGGGCTTGCTGGACTCCGCGCCCCAACACTGGGAAAAAGCTTTGAAAAATTCTCTACCGCACATTAATAAATGGAACCTGGTTGGAATGACCCTGTTGGGCGCATTTTGTGGCTAATGCAAATCGGGCGCAACGACGAAGCGTTTCTCGAGGCGGACCACCTCATTGCCAACGCGGGCTGGACGGCTTACGAGAATGCCGCTCACGCTGCCCGCCAGCGCACCCGCCGCCGTGCTGATGACCCCTACGCAGACATTAGGCGCAATTTTTTGGATGACTTCTACGAGCACCAGGGCATTCGCACGCGCATTCTCAATGCGGTACAAAACGGCTACGGGGTAGACGCGGGGGAAATCACTCGTTTCACTGAAAGTTTGCGCGTCAACAACTTTGCTGGGATGCGGCATCAATTTGTTGCTTTTAACGAGTTTGTTGAAACGACAGACACGGAGACGTACCAGCACCGCAACGCCATGAACGATGTCACAAACATGCGCTACCGCGGCGAGGATCACGGGACGGACCCTGCTGCGCGAGGCGAGAACCTGGAGCCCGATCCAGCTGCTCCGTCGTCTCCGCTGCGGCAGGACTTGTCGTTTAAGGAACCGTTTCCGCCAGCTGGCTGGCTTAAGCGGCAACGGGAATGATTTTTCTGCGGCAAAAATAAGGTGTGTGTGTTTGATTTAACAAATGGCTGAAGAGATGGTTGAAGCGGCGTTGACGCCGATTGAGGAGGCGTTGTTGTGCATCCCCGGATGCAGTGGACCGCTGGGACGTGTTGCAATTTTTGGAGGTGCTGGAGCTGCTTTTGCCTATGGTGTGAAGCCGTCAATCAGTTTCGAAGCTGACGGTACCGCGAAGCCCTGGATTTTGTTTGATCCCACCAACGCGCGCTCAACGCTGTTTCCGCACTGGATGTGGGGAGTGCTGCCCGCCGTCATTTTTGGAGTTTTGATTTGAAGCGAAAGTGGCTGCGATGAATGTCACCACTGCCGTCGCCACCCCCAGTGTCACTGCTGCAGCGCAGTCTGTGCAAGCTCTCTTTGCCTCGAAACTGGAAAACGCCAAGAACGCCTTCCTGCAAGACTTCCTCGACTCGGGGTGCACAGTGGCAGAGGTTGCCGCCATCACCATTGTGGACGTCATGACAGAGCTGCTGTCGGTGAAGATGTACTGGGACATGATCCGAGCGCGCAACCTGGAGTTTTTTTTGGTTCTCGCTGCTGCCAAGCCGCCACCTGGCGGGCTGACAGACGACGAGCTCAACGACCATCTGCGCCGCAAGCAAATGATGGAGGAGCACGTGTCGCACATGCCGCCGCACAAGCTGGACCTCATGTGGCGCTACGCCAATCTGTTTGTCAACTGCATAGTGGATTTGACAAAATGAAAAAACTTTGTTTCATGGAGGTGCCCGATGATTTATTCATGCATGACGTCCAAACAATGCCGATGGAGGACCCAGCGATCGCTGCCAAGCTACGCGCTGAGATGGACAAGCACAACAAAGCTCAGGAAGCGGCAGAGAAGAAGGCAAGAGGAAGACCTCCTGGTGTCAAAAATGGGGCTGGAGCTGGCAAAGCTGCACCAACGAGTGCACCGCCTGCAGCTCAAGCACCGCGCGCGGTGGACATGACGCGCCGTGGTGTCAAACTGCAAAAAATCAACTTGTACTTTGCGCACCTCGCGCACAAGATCCGCCAAAAGGCGCCCAAGGAGCTCCCCAAGAGCGAGGAGGACGTGGACGCTCTGTTGGCAAGCATCGAAGGTGAGTTGTCAGCTTCGGGCGGCATTGAAAAAGCGGGGCTGTTCGTCGTCGGCATGGCGCAGGGCGTCGAGCACGTTGTTGCCAACTACTTCAACCCTTTGGGTTGGGACTTGAGCGGTCCGCAGGTTGGTTTTGCTGCTGCTGCTGCTGCCAACCAAAAGAAGTGGGACGACCTGGTGAAAGAGTTTGCCATTGCCAACGCCGAGTGGTTCTGCGTCGGTCCCGGCAAGCGATTAGTCGCTACGGGCATTCAGCTGCTGTTTGCCGTCGATGCCGCCAACAAGGCTGCGATTGCGCAAGGACAGCAGAGACCTGCGAGTGTGAGCTTGCAACAGGAGGCGGCTGACCTTTAGTAAAGCAGCTTTTGCCCCTGCGCATTGTTGTGCGCGTTGCTCCAAGTTGATGGTTCCTCTGCAATTGTCTGCCCCAGCGCAACCCCGGTCCAGCCGTGATTGCTGTGTCCATTGTACGACAGCGATTCCTCATCGCGCACCTGGTACGCGCGAATTCCCTGCGAGTTAGGACCCAATGCCTCACCGCTCAAATGCGGACGCTGATGGTTTGCAATTGGAGCTCCCTTTGCTTGCGTCGCCCCCCACGCCAAGAGCGACTTACCCATGCCCGCGTACATGGTATCGGGCTCAAGGTGGTGGTTGAAAACGCGACGCGTCGGGAGATCCCGCGGCTGCAGCGGCATGTGCACGTTGATTCGGCTACCCGAGTCCATTTTGTTTTTGGCTTACCTTGGAAAATCGTTAAGTTCCAAGTACCTTCTGCGCTCCCACCAGTCCCGCGCCCACAAGCAGGTACTGCTCAGCCAGAGTCATGAGCGGCAAATCAGTGCTGGGCACTCCGAAGAAGTACCAAGCAGCAAGCGCGCCGGCTCCAAGCCCCAGTCCAAGGGTCTTGAACTGCTGCCCTTCGTAGAGGTACATGGCAACCGATGGCCACGCAACAATTCCAATCAGATCTCCGCTCATTTTCGTGATTGCCTAGTCACAGAAAATTGTGTCGCTGCCCGTAGGAGGGATGCCGCCGTAGCTGAGTTGTGGTGTGCCCACGGGTCCATTGAATGGCGGTGTGCGCTTGTTGCTGTACTCTGGGTAGTAGCTGATCTTGCTCGTCGGCAGCGCTGTCCCGTAGGTGAAGTTGTTGAGCACGGCGACATCGGGCGTCTCGGGTGTCCAGCTTTGTGTCGCTGGATGCACCGCATGCCCATTGACTGTCGTCACCGCATAACTCGGTGAAAGTACGATTTGCGGGTAAGTTGGATTCATGTCAGAGGGTGGCTTTGGTATCCGCGGTTTCACTGATGCTGACCTCAGAAAATGGGCTTTGGACACGCTGGACATCACGCGCTTCCTCAAGGCAACAGGAGTGGACCCCTACGACGACATGGTGATTCGCATGACAGGAGCAGCAATCAAAATGCTGTCGCTGCATCCCACAAACTTTCCTGTCGTCAACCCTATCGCTAAGCGTCCGGCGATAGATTCTCAGCTTCTACAACTTCATGACGACCTTCAGCAAATGCAGACTTCAGACGAGAATTCAGCTGCGACTGCGGACGATACGTCGGCACCTCCTTTGTAATGTACTGCAAACTGTAAAATGGAAGGAGTTAGTGAGGTTACGTTTTTGCCAGTCATTATGACAGCATGCGACGACGAAGAACGCGCAAGGTTGGTGAAGCGACACAAAAAATATATCGACAAAAGTGGCAACTGGGTTGGCGCTTTCTCGGGAGGACGTCCAAAGATCAACACTGTAACAAAGCAGAGCAAAGAGGATGGAGCATCCGGAAAACGCAAGATGCAAGTGTACTCCACAACGGGAAAGAGTAACAAGGCTCCCGCTGTACAGGTTTGTGTATCGCAAGTTGTCCTCGTCGGTGCCGGCATATTTCCATGTGAAGACGACGAAGCGTCTCATCTTTGCCATGAAGCTTCATGTGTCAAGGTTGACCATTTGTTGTGGGAGAGGGGAGATTTCAATCGCAGACGCAAGCATTGCGCCAAGTTGCAGCGGTGCGTCTGCAGACAGCCTCGAAAATGTATCTTTGGAGCGCACGAAAAAAAATAAAAACTTACATGAAGTCCTTGTCCTCTCCGCTGCCTTCCAAAAACCTAATGAAGCAGTTTGGATTCATGCGCACAAAATGCCGCA
>ERZ1292642.788-Hain-H14-01um-R1-788-length-16561-cov-5_pt1 | contig 14350 bp, 18 predicted proteins | sample MGYA00564403_ERZ1292642 | MGnify/ENA primary metagenome ERZ1292642 (study PRJEB36523, sample SAMEA6512643) | groundwater metagenome | collected 2019-01-09 | study: AquaDiva: Metagenomics assemblies of 32 groundwater samples | reverse complement strand
CTGTCCCGTCGGCTGGTGGAGGCGCGGCACCTGCGCGGGCTGACGCTGGCCCAGGCGGCTGCGGAGGCGGGCGTGTCCGTGGGGCTGGCCGAGACGACGCTGCGGCTGGCGCTCGAGGTGGCGGCGAAGGTACTGGTGGGGGAGTGGTGATGGACCGCGTTGAGATAGGAAAAAAGCCTAGAAAACAAGGTATTCTTGCATGGTCGTTTTTCTAAAAGCCTGTAAAATAAGCGTACCCGTAAAGGCGTTGGTCGCGCCTCCCGGGTACTACACGAGGGCTTTATGGAGCCACCCATGTCAGAACAGTCTACAGTTGCGGCGCCCATTCTTCCACCTGTCGAGTACCGTGACGTTCTTGGTTGGGAGGGGCACTACGCCGTCAGCAATTACGGGCGTGTGCTTTCTTTGCCCAGGGTGGACCGTCGCGGCAAGGCTTGTGGCGGACAACTCATGAAGGTGGTGCCATTCCACAAGAAGTATGCCGGGGTGATCCTTTCGAGAAACGGCCGCATTCGCCGGGAGCCGATTCACCGTCTTGTCGCAATAGCCCACTTGTCCATGCCGACTGCGGAACGCCCATTCATCAACCACAAGGACGGCGACAAACTCAACAACTACGTCGGCAACTTGGAATGGTGCTCGGTGGCCGAGAATAATGCCCATGCGTGGCAAACCGGCTTAACAAGAATGACTGATGAGCGACGGGCTGCTATTGCGGTTAGCGCGAGCACTGCGGAGAGGCTTGCTGCCGCGTCGGCGCTGGGCAGGGCTAAGCGTAAGCTTTCGGCTGACGTGGTGCGCGAGGCCAAGCATCTGTTGGCGAGTGGCGCTTCGCGCAAAGAGGTTTGTCGCCTTCTGGCCATGAACAAGACGACATTGGGAGAGATTGCCAGAGGCGATACCTACAAGGATATCACCTGATGAGTTTTGATGTCGTGACGATAGGCCGACACACGCTGTACCTGGGGCGAGCGGAGGACGTGCTGCCGACGCTCTCGGATGCGTCCGTTGATGCCGTGGTGACGGACCCGCCCTTCTTCGGCGTATCGCGCGAGGAGTGGGATAATCAGTGGGGCTCGGAGGCGGACTTCCTCGCGTGGCTGGCCGATGTTTCATGCCATTGGCACAGGTTGATGCGACAAAACGGCAGCCTTTACGTCTTCGCTTCGCCGCAACTGGCGGCTAAAACGGAATTGCTCATAGCCGAGCGGTTCGCCGTTCTCAACTCTATCACCTGGCAAAAAGACTTTCCCTGCGGGGCTCTGAAGTACGGTGCCGAGAACTTCAGGTCGTTCGTCAGTATGTCGGAGCGGATCATATTTGCAGAGCATCGGAACGCTTTCGGGGCCGTTCTGAGGGCGGCACGAGTTGCGGCCGGTTTGTCGGCCAAGGCTCTTTGCGAACGAATCGGCGCCCACGGCGAAGTGAACCACGGCGGTGCCGTGTGTAACTGGGAATGCGGACTGAACCTCCCGAGTAAAGAACACTGGGAGGCCATGTCGTCTCTGCTGCGACTGCCCAGTTACGAGGATGCAGTCCGGCCGTTTTTTGCGACCAAGGATACCCCGCATACCGACACTTGGACTTTCAAGCCGGTCAGGCAGGCGAACCTTCTCCACCCGTGCGAGAAGCCTCTGCCGCTGCTTCGGCACATTTTAACGTCCTCGACTCTTGCCGGTGCTACGGCCTTGGACTGCTTCCTCGGAAGCGGCACAACAGCCGTTGCCTGCGAACAGACCGGCCGCCGCTGTATCGGTATCGAGAAGGACCCGACTTACTTCGCGCTGGCCGTCCGCCGCCTCACCGAAGCCGTGAACAGCACACCGCTTTTCCCGGAGCCGCCCGCCGCTGCCGCGCAACCGAGCCTGTTTGGGGAGACGCCATGAGCAACGAAGCGAGACGGGCCGCGATCGGGGAACAGGATAGGCTGTTTCCGGAAGTCGATCACCACAGGCCGACGCTGCCGCAGATCTGCATGGACCTGCGCATGTCCACGAACGGCGCGGCCGACCCGTGGGACACGCCGAGACTGCGTGAGGTGGTGGCCATGCTGCGGGCGCGGGAGGATTCCTGGGACCACCCGTCCGACGACATGGACGCCGGGGCGCTGGTGATGCTGCGGGCCGCGATCAACCTGGGCAAGGCAGAACTGGCTGAGCGAGAGAAGAATGGGTGGTGACATGATACCGGACCTGACCGCCGACAACGCCGCGCTGCGGGCCGCCCTCCTCGCACTGGTGCAGGCCCTCGACGCCGCGCCGCTGCACCCGTGGACGCGGGAGGAGTCCATCGCCGCCCAGGACGCGAAGGCGCTGCTGTACGCCCCGGCCGTGCCGACTGAGCCGCCCGTGGCCGAAGCGACCCTGTTTCCCGATGAGGAGTGATCGAAGATGCAATGGAGCAGCAAACTGCCGACCGAACCCGGCTGGTACTGGTGGCGTGAGCGCCCGGACGGCAACGCCAAAATCGTCTGGGTGTCCACGGCCGGCGAGGTGGCGGAATCGTTCTCCCTCACCACCACCCCGGCGGCAGTCATCGGGGGCGAGTGGTTCGGCCCGCTATCGCCGCCGGACGACGAGGAGAGACCGCACATGCCCGACGACACAGCCGCCCTGGCCGAGCGCGCGAAGGCCGTCGCGTTCCTGCGCCGCGTTGAAGACGCGTGGTGGGCCATGCTGCACCAGGCCAACGCTGACCGCAGCCTCGTGGACGCGAAGGTGGCGCAGATGGTGGCCGAGGTGCTGGGGGCGGCGGCGCAGATGATCGAGGAAGGGAGGGCGGAGTGACCGCCCCTCCCCCACTCGACGCGGCGGCGGGCGGCGGGCTACGATGCGGGGCATGGTATGACGAAGGGGAAACAGTGGTGAAGCGTGCCGAAGAAGCAGAAAGGCGGACGGCCGCCCAAGATGACGCCGGAAGCCCAGGGCAAGATCGTGGAGGCTATCGGCAAGGGGATTCCGCGCAAGTTCGCTGCCCAGATGGCTAACGTAACCCCCCGCTGTTTTCAGCTTTGGATGGCCGCCGGCCGCAAGGCGACGTCGGGCGATCAATTTCGTTTCTTTCGCCTTGTCGAAGAGGCGGAGGCAAAGTCGGTCGCCAACAAGGTGAGGCGGATCGACCGTCACGGCCGGCAGTCGTGGGCGGCGCTGGCGTGGCTGCTGGAGAAGATGCACCCCAGGGAGTTCGGCGCCTACGCCGACCGTATCAAGGCACTGGAAAAGGAAGTGGAGGAGATCCGGCGCGATGCCCGACGTCCTGGACCGACTGGAGCGGGGCCGGTGGAGGGCACTGGCGCACCGCCGGAACAGCCTCCCCCGTGACCCAGTCGAGATCATGCGCGCCGCCGGCCAGGAACCGGACGACTGGCAGGCCGAGTACCTGCGCCGCCCCTTCATCCCCAACGACCGCGAATTGCTCCTGTGCTGCCGCGGGGCCGGGAAGACACGCGCCACGGCCGCGCGGTCCCTGTGGCGGATGCTGACCCGTCCCGGCCACCGCACGCTGTTCTTCGCCCCGACGCAGCGGCAGACGGACGAGATGATGGCGTACCTCTACGACTTCTGGCACGCCCTGGGGAGGCCCCTGGCGGGCCGCAAGCGCGCCCCGACTGAAGCGGCCCGGTCGCTCAAACTGGTCAACGGCAGTCGAGCCCTGGCCCTCACCGACAACCAGAAGGGCGTTCGCGGCTTCCACGTTCAAGAGATCGTGCTGGACGAGGCCGCCCAGATCAGCGACACGCTGTTCTACTCCGTCCGGGCGATGGTGCTGCGCAGCCGCGGGGGGCTGGTCGTGCCGTCCACGCCCTACGGCAAGCGGGGGTGGTTCTTCGAGGAGTGGGCCGACGAGGAGCGTCGCTGGCAGCGCATGAGCATCAACGCCGGCCAGTGCGGGCGCTACAGCGACGAACAGCTTGCGGAGGAACGCAAGTCGATGGGCGAGCGCTGGTTCAAGCAGGAGTTTGAGTGCAGCTTCGAGGACACGGTTAATGCGGTATTTTCGAGTGAGGATATAATGGCCGCGCTCGCTAGCGATGTCACGCCCATGTCTTTGGAGTAGCCGTGGACGACGCAGACACCGCCTTCCTGGCCGCCATCCAGGCCGACCCCTGCGCCGCCGGGCCGCGCCTGATCTACGCCGACTGGCTTGACGAACACGGGCGGGCCGCGGAGGCCGAGTGGCTGCGGCAGGACGTGGCCGTGGGCGATGAGTGGCTGACGCGGCGAAAACAGGTCCAGGGGCTCGACTCCTACGCGGTGAGCGGCACGCAACCGGCTGGCGTCGAGCCCCTGGACCTGACGCGCATCCTGGCCGGCTGGGTGAGGTGACAAAAGCTTTTGTCACCACCACAACAGGGGCGATGTCCGATTGCAAGAACCGTGCCGTTTGTGAGGGTGCTAAAAGGGTGCTAAAAGGGTGCTAAAAGGGTGCTAAACTGATGCCCTTCTTTTCCTTCCTCCCCTGGGGTAAGCAGCCCAACCGCGCCGGCGACCCGAAGCGCGGCGTGACCGGCCGGGGGCCGTCGCCCGTGGGGCTGGCCGACCAGCACAGCGTGCCCGGGCGAGGCCCCCAGGGCGAAGTTCACCCCGAGGAGGCAGAGGCGACGTCGGCGTTCCTGCTGGGTGTCTCCACCCCAGTGAGCTCGTCGTGGGTACAGGATTTGACTTACGACATCGAGACGCAGACGCTAACCGTGGGCTATCACTCCAAGAATGGAACAGTCATTAAGCATTTTGAGTACCACAACGTGCCCCCAGAGATGGCCGAGTCGTTCCTGTTCTCGCCCTCAAAAGGGGCTTGGGCAAATCTGCACTTGAAGAAAGCAGGCTGGCCCTACGTCCAGGTGGGGAGCTTCAGTGGCAAGGTGCCGTTCCACGACTGAGGGTTGACCCGTGCCCCGCTACCTCCTCTACGCCACCACCGACGGCTGTTACTGCTTCTCCGAGGACTCCCCGCACGTCGGCCGCCTGCCGCCCGAGATGCAACCCGCGGGCGAGTTCGAGGCGGCCGACGACGCGGCGGCGGTCGAGGAGGCGCGGCGCCGGGTGGCGGAGCTGCAAGCCAGGATGGAGGCGAAGTGATGGAGCCGATCGTGTTGACAGCGCATGAGTTGCCTGAGTTGTGGCACATCCCGGCCGAGTGGCTGCTGTCCAGCCCTGACGCCGCGCTCGTCATGGAATACGAACTGCGACCGCTAGTGCAGCCTGACCACGTCGTCGAGGCGGGCTGCGCGTTTACCCTCATGACCGACGACATGCTGCAATCCGATCCCAGCGACGAGGAGCTTGATCGCATCAGGGAGTCATTCTACAGACGCCACGTCGGGAAGGCGAAGTGACCCCGCCGACGCTGACCCTGGGACTAGACTTGGGTGCCCTCGGGGACCACGCTGCCGCCGTGCTGGTGCGCCGCCTGGAGCTGGACGTTGGCTACGAGGTTCCCGCGCTGAAGCAATGGCAGTTAGGCACGCCCTACCCGGAGGTGGTGCGGACCGTCTGCTCCTGGCTGGACCGTCCCGACATGGCCGGGTGTCTGCTGGTGTGCGAGCAGAACGGCGTGGGCCAGCCAGTAATAGATCAATTCGTTGAGGCTAAAGTCAAGCGTCTGGTGCGCATCGTGACGACCGGCGGGCAGGCTGTAACCAGGGGACGTGACCGATCCTGGCACGTACCTAAGAAAGATCTAGTGGGACAATTACAGTCACTGCTCGGCCATCGGCGGCTCAAGATCGGCGCCAACCTGCCCCAGGCCGCGACGCTGAAGAAAGAGTTGGAAGTGTTCCAGATGAAGGTAAGCCAGGCCGGCAACGAGCTATTCAACGCCGCCGGGCGGTATCATGATGATATTTGCATGAGCTTATGCATGGCCCTCTGGACGGCGGAAAAAGTTCAGCCTTGGAGGCATGCAAGACTTGGCTGAGCCTGGAGGCACCATGACGACACTGAACGCACTCCGGGACGCCGCGCACGCCCTGCGCACCAAGGCGTTCGACGAGTCCAAGATTCACCGGGACCACGGCCAGTTTTCCAGTACGGGGGGTAGTGGCGGAGGAGGTGCGGCAGAGAAGCCGGCAGAGACGAAGCCGCCCGGGGCGACGGGCGGACCGCCTGCCGCACCGGCAAAACTCTCAAAGGACGATGCGCTTTCGCACCTGGGCAAGCAGAAAGCCGAAGGGTGGAAGTCGCCCGTCTACGGGAACCTTAGCGGGTCGAGGAAGCCCGTGATGGAGACGGAGGCGGTTCAGAACAAGGCGAATAGCGGCGGGTGGGTGAAGCCCGGCCCCTTCGCCGCGGTGGAAATGTCGGCGTCGGCATCGAGCCAGAAGCAGGGGAAGGAAGAGTATACCGGCGGCGCCTTCCTCTACGTCCACGACGGGTTCAAGTACCGGCTCCGCAAGAACCCGAAGGTAAAATCCGGGTCATTCTCCAGCCCTGCGGAGGCGATGAAGCAGGCCGAGATTTTGCACAAGGTCGGGGTTGATTCGGGCGCCGTCAAACCGCCCGAGCCGGGGTCAGGACTGGCCGCGGCTTACGAGAGGCGCAAGGGAGAAATCGAGGCGATTCAAGACCAGAACCCCGGCAAGGAAATCCTGCCGTCTGGGGCAGTAGTGCCCGACGGTCACACCATGTGTTCGAAGTGCGGCGGCGCCGGGAGCCTCGGGCAATTCGCGCACGTCGAGGGCGGGGTTTGTTTCCAGTGCGACGGCGCCGGACACGTTCCCGGCCGGCAGAAGGGCCACGGGCTGAACACACTCCGGGACGCGGGGCGCCGGCTGAAGGGCACGTTCGACGAGTCGAAGGTCAAGCGCGACCACGGCAAGTTTTCCAGCGGCGCTGGCGCCGGGGGTGACGCCTCGCCGGCCAAAGAGCCGAGCCGCAAGGAGCAGCGCCTGGCCGCCAAGCAGGAGGCGAAGCAGGCCAGCGGCGGCCAGGCGGCTTTGTGGGACGCACGCGGCGCGGAAATCCGGGACCAGCACCGGGATAACATGCTCGCGGTGTTAGTACAGGTACGGAAAGGCGACTACGACGCCAACCGCAACGACGCAATCGAGGACATGAAGATTCGCGGCGAGCAGGCCAAGCAGGCCGAGAAGAATAATTGGGCCAGGAGCTACCAGCACATCCGCGACACGCACGCGGCCCACTACGGCGAACAGGCGATGCGCTCACCGGAGTGGCAGGCCGTCAAGGACGCCCACGTTGACGGGCGCGACGAAACTGTTTGGCACCTGCACCAGATGACTGACGAGGCGACGGCGGTTGTCGCCACTCACGTATGGCACAGCGACCCGGTGAAGTTTACCGACAAGGACGTTCAGGGCATCCGAGATCAGGGCTACGAGCATAGCAAAGCCCACTTGCAGGCCCTTGACAAGATACACGCCGCCGTAACCGCCTTCCGCGCCGCCCACAAGCCACTGGCCGGCAAGTCGATGGCCGCCGCCGGATTCCGCCTCAAGTCGGCGACGGCCCGGCTGAAGGGCACGTTCGACGAGTCGAAGGTCAAGCGCGACCACGGCAAGTTCGCCGCGTCGGCCGCCTACGCCGCCAGCGACTCGCCCGAATACAAGCGCGGCTCCGTCGCCATGAAGCAGGCCGGTGACGGCAGTTGGCTGGCCAAGCAGGGTGGTGAGGTTTATGCCCCCGTCGCCGGCCACGTCGCCAGTCACTTCCACGGCGTCGTGCCGGGACAGGACGGACACACCCACGCACACGCTCAGGCCCACTTTGCCCAACTCGGCAAGCAGGCGCAGGAGACGCTGGCCAAGATACCCGCCGGCCGCCACAAGGACGCCCTGCTTCTGGACACGGCCCACGTCAGCCACCTGCACGCCGACATCGGGCAGAAGCTGGAACGCCTCGGCCCCATGCCGCACGTCGGCGACAGCGGCTATGAGTTGTGGTTGCCGAAGCAGGGCGTGAGCCCCAAGGACGCAGCCCAGCACGCGACGGCGGTGGTCAAGGGCGCCGGCGAGCGGTTCGAGGACCGGCCCTTGCGGCTGCTGAGCCCGGAGGGCCGCCGGGGGGTGGAGTTGCACGTCCCGGGGTGGGCGCCGCCGAAGGTGAAGGGGACACCCACGCCTCGGGCCAAATCCAAAGACGCCTCGGGCCACGAGCACGACGCGGCTGGCCGGTTCGGCACGGGCGGCGCAGGAGGCAGCGCTGAACCCGCCGCGAAGACGCCGAAGGCCGGCAAGACTGCGCCGCACCCGCTGGCCGGGGCGGCGGCCGAGTTGGCGGCGAAGCACCCCAGGCCGCCCGACCCGCCCCAGGTGCCGCGCGGCGCCTGGGCGAACGACGAGCCCCACAACGTGGCGGCGCGGAAGCAGTACGAGGCGGCGCAGGCGACGCACGCGGACGCCCACTACCGCTGGCGGGCCGCCGACGCCATCCACGACGTGTTGACCGAGCCGCACAAGCTGACCAAGCTCCCCGCCGAAGGGGCCGCCGCCAGCCAACGAATCGGCCGGTTCAACCGCGTCCTGGAGGAAGACATCGCCGCCGCCACGGACCAGCACGACACGCTGCACAAGCCGCGCGGCGCCCAGTTGGACAACGTCGTCGCCAGCCACCCCCACGGCGAAGCCCTGCTCAAGGCCGCCCGCGCCGAGGCGACGCAGCGACTGCACGCCGCGACCTCCAACGCCGAGGCACACCTGACGGGGCTGCCCGCCGACAAGCAGGCGCTGGGCCGCGACGCAACCGCCAAGGGGCTGCGCGCGGCGTCGGCCCGCCTCAAGTCGTCTGCCGCCCGCCTGAAGGCACGGACCAAGCCCCTCCCCGTCTGTCCGCAGCCCCCCGCCGTGTGCGACACTCTCCCGAGTGACTAGCGACCCGGGAGAGGAGCGCCGCACCGTTGTTTCAGTGGCTCAACAACCTGCTGTTCGGGGCCGAGCCCCCGCCGCGCCGCGAGAAGTCTTACGGCGGTCGGAAGATGGCGCGGCTCATCCAGCCCTACGGCGGGCGCGTCGCTTGGGCGAGCTGGTTAGCCGACCGTCACGAACAGGTCAGGCACTACACCCACTGGACGTTCGTCGCCATCCGCGCCCGGGCCAGCGCCGTGGCCCAGCACCTGCCCAACGTCTCCGAGGTCATCGCCGCCCCCGAGGGTCGCAAGCGCTCCATCGACCGGCACCGCCGCAAGGCGCTGACCAGCGTCAGGCCCGACGAGGACCTGGAGCCGGTCGCCGACGATCACCCGCTGATGCGCCTGCTCAACAACCCCAACGGCCCGGACTGTGCGTACTCGCTCTGGGAAGAGCTGGTCATCTTCCTGGACCTCACCGGGATCGCCTACCTGTGGGTGGTGCCGGACGAGGATACGGGCCTGCCCGCCGAGTTGTGGGCGCTGCCCAGCCAGTGGATGCACCCCATCGTCGGCGGCGAGAACCTGATCGTTGAGTACGAGTTGCGGCCCACGACCGGCGTCGCCTGGGAGAAGATCCCGGCGGAAGACGTCATCGAGTTGAAGTACAAGAGCCCCCGGTCAAAACTGGACGGCCACAGTCCCGCCGGCGCCTGCGCCCGCTGGATCGACAGTAGCGAGTCCCTGGAGTACAGCCGCTGGGCGCAGTTTGAGCAGGGCGGGGTGCCGAGTGGGATCATCGACCTCGACGAGACGTACCACGACCCCAGCGACCAGGAGATCGAGGAGATCGGCGCCAAGTGGGTGTCGCGCTACGGCAACAAGAAAAACCACGGTCGCCCCGTCGTCAACTCCCCCGGCCAGAAGTTCACGCCGCTGTCGATGGCCCCTGCCGCGATGCAGTACACGGCCAGCGCCGAGCAGCTCCGCGACATGGTCCTGGCGGCCTACGGCGTCCCCCAGGTGGTGGCCGGCATCTCCAAGGAAATGACCTTCGGCAGCGTGGCCGGGACGATGTATGGCTTCTACACGTTCACCATCAACCCCTTGTTGCGCTACATCGACCAGATGCTGACGGAGAAGTTGGCCAAGCGCTACCCGGGGAACCTGCGCATCTGGCACGCTGACCAGGCCCCGGTGGACCCGGCCCAGCGCCAGGGCGAGTTGAAAGACCTGTGGGAGGCGGACTGCTTGACCAAAGCGAGGTACTGCCAGGAGCTGAACATCGACCCGCCCGACCAGGACGGCGACGAGACGAAGTCGGCGGTGGACAAGAAGGCCGCGCCGAAGCCCAGCCCGTTCGGCGGTGGCCAGCCGTCGCCCTTCGGCCAGCAGCAGGAGCAGCCCCAGACGCCGGGGGTGCCGGGCGAGGACGCCCGCGACGTGTTCGGGCAGCAGAACGGCAACGGGTTCGGCAAGGGCTACGGTCACAACCGGCTGAAGGCCATCGCCGCCCACGACGACGACACGCACGAGCGTGCCGAGCGCATCGCAGAACTGCTGACGGCCGTCTACGGCGACGACGTGCTGAGCCTGTTCGACGACGTGGACGACAGCACCGACGACGAGGACGACCAACCCCGACAGAAGGGCTGGAGCGGCATCGACCACCCGCGCGGGGACGGTGGCCGGTTTATCCCGAAGAACAGCCCGGAGGCCCACAAGGCGGCCAAGGAATCCATTGGCAAGGCGCTGAAGGAGCCGCCCACGCCGGAGGGACTGAAGGCGCTGACGGAGCACCTGAGCATCCTCACCGTGGACCAGCTGCACAGCCTGCGCAAGGAACACGGGCTGAGTGCGTCCGGCAAGGTCAAGGCGGAACTGGTGGGCAAGATTGCAGACCGACTGCACCGCGGCCGGCGGATGGAGGCGACCGCGGGCAAGCCCGTTGCGGCTGCCATTTCAAAAGAATCTCCGCAGAATCCGTCAGCAGGACTTGACACAAGCAAGCCGGGGGCGTATCCTACTGGTGGTGTCTCGACTCCACCCAGCAAGGAGAAGCCAGTGACGACGCAGCCCGCAATCAAGACCGTCCGCAAGAACAGCAGCAGCCGAAACGTGGACGCCTACCGCGTCGGCAACGTCATCCGGCACGACGGCGAATTGCACGCTGTGACCGGCTACAAGCGGTCACAGGACGATCAGGGTGGCTATGTCCACACGTTGACGCTGCGGCCAGCGAATGAGGCCGAGCAGAAGCAAGGCCGCATTGGCGAGATTGAGGCGAAGCTGCGGGCGATGTGGCCGTGGCCGGACGACGACAGGTCCCGCGACGCCCACCAGACGGAGTACCGCAACCTCCAGAACGAGGCCCGCGCACTTAAGGGCGAGCCGGCTCTACCGTCATGGGATGAGGAGAAGGCGGGGATTGCTCACCGCAAGGAAGAGGCGGCGGCGAAGGAGCAGCACGATTTCGAGCACGGCCCGATTCACCGCCGGCTCGATATCGCCCTTAACCGCGCGATGATGAATCCGGCCGGCGCGGGCAAGATGTTTCCGGCTGACGTCCGCGAGGCGTCCGGGATCAGCAAGGAGCGATTCCGCGAGATCACCACCAAGACATACGATTCCGAGAAGGGAGTCATGGTTGATCCGCCGGAGCCGACGGACGACGAAATCCGGCGGTTGGAAAAGGTGCTGGGCATCAAGCTCCGCTAGGAGGTCGCCGTGCCTGACCCCGACACCTTCGCCTCGCGGCTGCGCCAACGCCGCGAGGCGAAGCCCCTGACCGTTTACGACATGGACGAGTCCGCTGGCCTGTCGCGGCAGGCCGTCCACGACCTGGAGAGCGGGCGCCGCGAGCCGACGCTGAAGACGGCCCGGGCGCTGGCCGACGCTCTCGACTGCACGCTTGACGACCTGAGCCCGCCAGCCTGAGCCCGCCAGCCTGAGCCCGCCAGCCTGAGCCCGCCTTCCACCCACGTCTCGCCTGGGCCGCGCTGAGCCAAACCAGCGCGGCCCGTTTCCCTTGACAGTCCGCCCGCCGCTGCTACGATGCACGTCGTTCTCCGCAGGGTGTGTTCCTTCCGTCGTTGGGGGCCAGGGTGCCGCAAGGTGTCCTGGCCCTTTTTTTTACGCGCCCGGCCTTGTCTACCCAGCGACAGGGGTGGTAGTGGGCGGAAAATTCAAGAGCGCAAACTCGCCGAAATAGTAAGACGCAGCCTTGTCGTAAGCCCTGCCAGCGTCTTGATCTGAGTCAAAGTAGCCAAGGTGAATCGAGCGTCCCTCAAACGTGAGTTTGGCCCGCCACTTTCTACCAGATGGTCCCCAGGAAGCCCAATAGACCCCCTTCATCCGGCTGCGACCCCAGGCTTTGCGGTTGCAGGCGTTTTGGCTGCGACTGGCGTGTCTCAGATTTTCCCTGCGGTTGTCGAGCCCGTTCCTGTTTTTGTGGTCTACTTCAAGACCATCCGGCGGCGGACTGATCAGATGGTGCATGAAGACGAGTTCTTTCTTGATCATCATCACCGCGTAAGGGGCTTGCTTTTTATGAATCCGCCACCGATAAACCGCAAGCCACTCGTAGTCCTCGTCATCAACCAGGGCTACACAACAGTTGTTGAGCATGATTGCGCAAACCATTACGACTCCACGTTAGTGGGTGATAGCGTCCTTGCACTAGTGGCGGCATTTCTTAGAAAAAGGCATAGCCATGACGCGCTGTCTCCCATGACAGGGTGTTGTGGTCAGGGGCGGGGGGATGTTGCAAGCACCTCCCCGTCCCGGCTTATTCTACCGATCTGACTCGCAGATACCAGACGCGGGCGCTAACCTTCCAGGTTTTGCTTCCCCACTTCTTCACGCCCCTCCCCATCTGGTTAGCACTCCACCCCGTATGGCACACTGCCTCGCATGGGAACGCTGGCGCAGGCCGTTGGCGAGCGTAACGACCGCCTGACACAGCAGGCGGCGCCGCTGGCCTACGCCCTGGGCGACGGCACGCTGGGCTACGACAGCCCGACGCCCGAAGTGGTGTCGTTCGACGACGAGGCCATGTGTGCCACCTTCTGCGTCAGTGCGGCCGTCATGGACCGCGAGGGCGACGTGGTAACGCCCGCCGGGATCGACGTCAGCCACTGGGCACAAAACCCGGTGTGGCTGTGGGACCACGACACCAGTGAGCCGCCCATCGGCACCGGGCTTGGCCCAACTGGACAGCTCGGCTGGCAGATCAAAGGCGACCGGGCTTACGCGACCTGCTGGTTTCACCGCGAGACGGAGCGAGCCAGGGAAGCCTACCAGCTCGTGAAGCGCGGCGTGCTCAAGGGCACGTCGATCGGCTTCATGGGCCGCAAGGGGCAGAAGGTTCGCACGGGCCTGGACGGCATCGACGACGCCCGCGTGGGCTGGCGCTTCGACACGGCGGAACTGCTGGAAATCAGCCTCGTGTGCGTGCCGACCTGCCGCGAGGCGGCCGAAGTGACAAAGGCTTTGAAACTGCTGACGCCGCCGCGGCGACTGCTGGTCACCGGGTGGAGGGGCAAGGCCCTCGTCACAAGGTCCGACCTCGCGGCGATGGCCAAGGGGGCAGACCACAGTAACCCCCACGGACTGTGGACTTATCGGTGCCCGGAGTGTGGCGGTGACGCCTACAACGGTGACCCGGCGAAGGGCACGACGTATCGCGGCAGTGCAGTGTGCAAAGAGTGCGGGCATGGCTTCGCGGTCGTAAAAACCAAGCCGATTTGGAAGCCACCGGAGGATGATGCGATGGCACCGAAGGGCATGAGCGGCAGCGGCGACGACGAGGAAGACGACGACTACCGCACGGCCGCCGCGACCGACACCGACGACACGCCGGAGGGCTACGAAGAGGAGCCCGCGCTGGACGGCGACGGCATGGATGACATGGCCGACGCCGACGACATGGGCGACGAGGACATGGACGCTGAGGAGCCGGCCGAAGGCGACGCCGACGAGGATATGGGCGAGGCGGAGGAAGAAGACTCCGACGAGCTGCCCGGCTCGCAGGCGCTGACCAGCCTCGGCGAGTATTTCACGGCCGGCGTCGAGACCGTCACCGACATGCTGAAGCAGCAAGAAAACCCGAAGGTGAAGAAGGCCCTTGAGCGCGTGTTGGCCGACATGCAAGACAGCGTCGAGGCGCTGGGCACGCTGCACGCCGCGGAGTACGGCGGGGCCGACGAGGACACGCCGCCCGACGCCGACCCGGCTGACGACAGCGAGGGTGACGGGGGCGATGACGAGGACAAGCGCGAGAAGGCGCTGGCCGCGTGGCGGCGCCGGCTGAAGAGCGCCAGGGCGTGGGTGGAGCGGCGGGGCGGGACGGCGGACGTGGCCATCCAGAAGCGAGTGGCCGCCCTGGAAGCGGAGCTCAAGGCGGCCACCGAGGAGTGGGGCCGCATCAAGGGGCTGTTCAATCGCGCGAAGGCGCTCTGGCCGATACTCGAAGGGAAGGCGCTGGAATCGCTCGGCTGCATTACCAACCAGCGCATGGAGCCGTCTTCATCGGTGAAGAACAAAGACC
>ERZ1292642.975-Hain-H14-01um-R1-975-length-14357-cov-4_pt1 | contig 14357 bp, 17 predicted proteins | sample MGYA00564403_ERZ1292642 | MGnify/ENA primary metagenome ERZ1292642 (study PRJEB36523, sample SAMEA6512643) | groundwater metagenome | collected 2019-01-09 | study: AquaDiva: Metagenomics assemblies of 32 groundwater samples | reverse complement strand
TATCAACATCGGAGAATAATTGAGTTTTAACGGAGGGCAGATAAAATAAATATGAGCGAAAATAATAAAAATAATAATCATGTCAGATGGAATGTATTTGTCTTTATCATCACTCTAATTTTAATGGCATTTGGCTGGTTTGGGCAGAGGATAGATTCAAAATTAAATGTTTTAGGAGATAGATTACATGAGATAGATAAAACTCAAGCAGTGTTAGAACAAAGAACAAAATTATTGGAAGGATTGGATTCGAACCAAATTAATATGATAAAGAATGGAATTTTAAGAGCTTTAAACAAATGAACAATGAAGAAATACAATTTATGTTTGGTCAAGGTGGTTTAGAATCTCCGATTGATTCTCGGAGTGTTTATGTTGAGGAAATAGCAGGAGCAGGTGAATTGCCTGAAGAATTTTTCAGTCCTTATTTGGTAGCTGCTTATCTTAGAAATGGCACGAATAACCAGAGACAGCGTAATTCTTGCGTAATGGAAAGTTCTGACAAGATGAATGAATCAATGATGTTTTGGAATGCTACTCCTGATTCAACTATTGATGGGCAAGTAATAGATTATTTATTTGATTTGATAAATGGAAAGATAGTTAATAAAAAATCAATTGAGGAAAAAGCTCAGAATTTCTCTCCTCAATTTGGATATTATATAGCCAAGCAGATTGATGGAATTCCTAATGCTAATGGCACTTATGTTTATATGGCTGGTAAGGTCGCAGTTGAATATGGTCTTTGCGAGGAAAGATTAAATCCTTCAAATGCCAGTTATGATCAAGAGATAACTAAACCTCCTATTGAAGCATATGAAAATGCCAAGAATTATAAGATAGAAAGATATCTACAAACTCAAAATACTTTTGATAGTTATAAATTAGGAATAATGACTGGAAATGCCAATTTAGTGGTTGGTGGATTTCCAACTGGAGGTGGAGCTAATTTAGGAGTTCAACCTCAAAAACCTCCAATTACTCAACCAGACAATGGTCATGCTATAACTTTTTTTGGCTTTGATAAAAATTATCGTTATGCTCTCGGGTCGTGGGGTGAAGGTTATGGTTTGACTTTATATTTAAAGATTTATAATCATCCAAAGTTCGGCAAGATTTTTGTTCGTGGAACTGAACAGGATAATGTAGTGGCAATAAGAGGATGCCATCAGTTGGGAGTAGAATGGTTTCCTGCTTATGCCTATAGAGCTGTTCTTTTCTATGACCAGAAGTTTCCTGCTGAATTGGAGCAGAGAATACATATGTTAAAAGTAATTATGGAAAAAGAAACAGGTAGAACTTTTGCAATTTTGAAAGGCAAAAGATATATGCTCACAGATCCAGTATATGAAGCTGGAAGAGGAGAAATTTGGGTAAATATACCTTTAAATGAGCTTCTTCAGGTCGAGAAAAAAGATATAACAGTTCCTTATGGTGGCAACTTTGGCAAGATTGATTTAGTCAATTGCTTTAAAGCCATCGTAGGATCAATTTAATATGTATTCTTTAACACAAGGTGGAGTTTTGGTTGCAGTCATTGGAACACTTCTTATGAGATTTGGATTCAGTGAAGTTTGTTCCAATGAGATTGTTCAGTTAGCACCAGTTTTTGTTGGTGGAATCATGAGTTGGTTTGGTCGTTTCAGAGTTGGTGGAGTGAATATAGCAGGATTTAAAAAGTAATGCCTCAGTATGTAATTGATAAAAAAGATTTCTTGAAAGGTCTTTCCCTATCAGAAGAGTTGGGTGGTTTTTGGCGTGATATGCAAGGAATTGATGTCTATAGAACTCCTGGAGTATTAAGACCAGCTGTAATTTTAGGTTCAGTTTATTCTGAATCCTCTTCACCTGCTCTTACTACACCTATTACTCAACTTATTCCTACAAATGTAGATGGCAGTATTCAAGCAGTTATAGCTTTATCCAATGCTCATGCAGTAAGAATCAGATTAAATGCAGCTGATAGTGAAAATGTTGCTACAACTGTGGTCTTTTCAGGAGCTAATGCAGCTGACAAGCTAGGAGCAGCAATATATCGTCTAGGTTCAGCTAGTTCGAATCGGCAGGCATTATTTTATTCTCTTGATACAGATATAGGTATGTATGATTTTTCTCTTGCTTTTGGCACTAATGGCAATTGGGATGATAATTTTATGAGCACGATTCCAGCTTCTGGAGCTGCAATAGGTAGCGAAAGATTTAGAGCAATGTATCATCATAAAAGACATAATATCTTATATTGGAATGATGGCAATGAGGTTGATAAGTTTGATGCTCTTACTGGAGTTAATGGAACTTTAACTCAAAGTGCCTTAGATTTGCCAGTTGAATGGGAAATAAGAGATTTTGCTCAATTAAGAGATTACTTGGCTATCTTGGCTGTTAATCCTCCTACTGGTGGTTCAGATGACCAATTTATTCAGGTGAATTCAAAAGTTTTCTTTTGGGATGGTATCTCTGATAGTTGGAATTATGAAACACCATTGATTCATGACCATATTGTTAGATTGTTGAATACTGAAGGAGGCTTATTCGGAGTAGGTAAGGGTGATGGAATTAGTTATTATCAATTTGAGTTAGAACAGTCAAGAAGAATTTTTAACTGGCTTGGAACTGGAAGTGCAATTGATATAACTGCAGGTAGAAGAGATGGCAATGATTTAGCTAGTTATGGAGGAATAACTGCTGCAGGTAACCAAATCCTGCTTTTAGGCAAAGATGGCAATAATGCTCATGTATTATCTTTAAGCAATAGGTTTAATCTTAAACAGATTGTGCTTAATAAGCTCTATTATCTTAAAACAGCTGCTGGAACTATAGATTTAGGAGATATTGTAGCTGTCTCTCCAACCAAGATTTATGCTTCTATTCATGATGATAACGGAGCTGGAGCAGACCAATATAGAGTTGTTCGTTTTAGCTCTGGTAATTCTTCTGAAACTGTAGCAAGAGGTGATACAGTTGAGTTGAGCAATTACTTTGAAAGAACTCCTGGAAGGAAAAAGAGAATAAACTATATAGAATTTTATACTGATGAGTTAGCTTCAGCAGATGTCTTGGAGATATATAAGGAGATTGACTATGATGCTACCTGGACTCGCCTGGATGGAGCTGGTTCAGCAGGAGCAGAGAATAGCATTAGAGAATCAGATTTTTCAGGAGAGAATAGAACAACCTTGAAATTTACTAGAACTGATCCATTCAGATTCCTTCGTTTAAGATTTGATTTTACTGCTGGGAATATAAAAGTGCGTCGAATAGTTGTAGATTTTGATTATGTTTAAATATGGCTGATGAATTGAAAGAACAACCAGATATAGAAGAAATTGCTGAGCAATCTCCAACTTTGAGTATTGAAGAGCTAAGGAATCTTATAGTTGAACAAAAAGATATTCGAGGTGGTTTTCAAATTGTTACAGCAGTTCCAGCTCATTCAGAAACTGAAGGAAGATTATTACTTTATAAAGATTCAGCTGGGAGTGGGCCCTGGAGGTTATATGCTCGAATCAACAGTGGTTGGCGTTTAATTGGTTCAACTCAGTTTCTGACTACTGTTGCCTTGGATGATCTTTCCGATGTAGTTATAACCTCTGTAGCTCAAGGACAGGTTCTTTACTTTAATGGCACAAATTGGGTTAATCTTGCTGTTGGAACTAACAGATATACTTTGCAAACAGGAGGAGCAGGAGCAAATCCAAGCTGGGCACCAAGTCCTCAGTCAGTTATGACTGCTCAAGGAGATATTCTTTATGCTTCTGCAGCCAATACTCTTGCAAGGTTAGCTCCTGGAACTTCTGGCCAATTTCTTCAAACTCAAGGAGCTTCAGCTAATCCTCAATGGGCAAGTCCAGGAGTGAGATTAATTTCTTCTTTTCATGCCGAAGCAGCAGTGGTAAATACTACCACTGAAACTAACTTAATGAGTTTTACTTTAAATGGTGGGTCTTTAGGAACAACTGGAATTTTATGGGGAAGGATTTTTATTGGAAAATTAGATGCCCAAAATGGTGGTGGTGGCCAAACACTCACTATATCAGTTTATTATGGAGCAACAAGTGTATCAGATACAGTTCAAATAGATGCTACTACGACTAACAGAAGAGGATTTTTAGAATTTTGGATTTTAGGAACAGGAGCGACTGGAACTCAAGATTTGGATTTTAGATTGCATACTTTCCCTTCAGAAAAAATAGATAATATGGCAGCTCTTGATGCGGCATTTGTTTATGGATTTGCTGGTGGTGGTGGAACAGCAGCAATAGACAGCACTGTAAATCAAACAGTTAAAATAACAGCTCAATGGGGAGCAGCATTAACAGCTAACGATATAAGAGGAGCTTATGGATTTGCCTTGTTATTAACTATTTAATTTAATATGAAATACCAAATAATTAAAATAAAAAATAATCAGTGGATAGGAGTTCAGGTTTATGACAAAGATGATAAGCCAATCCTTTACAAGGAATTTGAAATAACGCCAGAATTAACTGAAGAGAATTTAGTTGCCAGAATTCAAAAAGAGGTCGCAAAGAAAAATAATTTGGATAACTTTAAACTTAAAATGATTAACAAAGTTAAAGTTGATTTAATATAATATGGCAGTTTTAATTTCAGATTTGCAAACACTTGGAGACCAGTTGAGAAGAACTGATGAGGCAGGAACTCCGAATATAACAGCTGCTAAGAAGTTAGAGGCAGTAGCTTTAGCTGTTGAAGATATTCACAATCAGGCATTGTTTAGATTTACTCAAAGAGTTCAGCGTTTTGATTTCCTTGATGGTCAATCTGATTATGTCATGGCTGATAATGCTACTAACTATGAGGCAGCAGTTAGAATTCCTGATTTTAGAGCTGTTAAGGATTTAAGAATGTCAGATGAGCATGATGATGATTTTGACTATATTGATCCAAACCAGTTTTCCCTGATTTTCGGTAAAGCTCAGACAGACAAGGTCTATACAGTTGAGTGGCGTTCAGGAGTGCCTGTTTTGAGAGTTAATCGCTCCGATATTGGAGCTTCAACTATAGTTCATTTGGCTAACGATCATGATGCCAATGGCACCTGGGCAGTGGATTCCACCAATTCTGATGCTATTAACATTGGAACTGATACAATAGTTTATAAAGCAAATTCAGGTTCAATAAAGTTTGAGGCAGATGTATCTCAGTCATCCAATAACAGAGTTACAATTTCTGTTTCCGATATGACTGCTGTTGATTTGTCAGGATATCAGGGAACTGGAATAATTCGTTTTTGGCTCTATGTGCCTGAGGTTACAGATGATACTTCAATTTATGTTGAATCTGTTGAATTCAGATGGGGTTCTTCTTCTTCTAATTATTGGTCTCAAACTGTATCCAGACCAGCTAATTCAGGGAAATTCCAGGATAGATGGAATCTTGTTGAATTTAACTGGCGAGATGCAACTGAGACAGGAACTGTAACAGAAACTGCAATTAACTATCTTTTGGTTACAGTTAATTATGGCTCTGCTCAGGGAGATGATACTGGCTTTAGAATCAATGATATTAAGATTTATAATCCTAAAGAGATGAAGTTGGTTTATTTTTCGTCAAATACTATAGGTTCAAATACTGGTGTTGGAGTTGTATTTGTGCCGAGAGCAACAGCTACAACTCAGCAGATTTTAGCTCCTGATAGATACAAAAATCTTTATGCTTTTGCCTATAACTATTATATAGGTTTGATGAGTGGTGGTCCAGATGACAAAGAAACACTTTATTGGGAGCAAAAGTATAAGGGAACTTATAATCCAAGAACGAAAAAATGGGTCGGTGGTGAGTTAGAGAAAATGGTTCGAGAGATGGGAGAAAGAATTAAGATTAAACAGACAAAACTAAGACCACAATTAAGCTGGGATTAGTTATAAATTATGCCAGAAGAAACAAAAAAATATAAATTAAAGGGTATCGAATTAGCTGACTATAGCGAATCAACCTATCGGCTTGAAGCTCCGCCATATTTGCCTTCCAAAAAAGCTCAGGAGATTATAACCAATGTCTGGACTCGTTTTACTGAGATGCGGACTAATCGAGATTTGAACTATCGCTGGTTTGGTAAAACAAGAGATGGAACTTATCGCAATCTGATTCAATATATAAATATCTGCGAGAAACGCTGGAACTCCGATGGTATTCCTCGAACTGAACTTGAGGAATGGCAGGCTTCAGTATTCAAGCCAGAGACAAGGAATAAGGTTATAGCTATTCTTTCTGCTGTAGCTCAACAGCGACCAAGAATGAAATTCAAGGGAGTGGAAAAGTCAGATTATCTAAGAGAGCAGATTTTAAAGGATTTATATGATTGGTCAGAGAACAAGGATGATGGTGATGAAATGGCTCTCTATACAATGCTTGATTCTATTGTTCATGGAACTGCAATTAGATATGAGGGTTATGAGGATTGTAGAAAAGTTATCAAAGAAATAACTGAAGATTCAGGGAACTATGATGAAATTCAATTTAAGGAAAAAACTATTATTGAGAAGAAGCTGACTACCAAGGATGTAAGAATCCAGGATTTCTATTTCGGCAATATGTCTATTCGTCGAATGGAAGACCAGACAGATTGTGTCTGGAGAAGATTGGTGAGAATAAGTGATTTCAAGCGTGAATTTGCTGGCTGGCCAGAATCTAAATATGTAATTCCTGGAGGTGATTTAACTGATGAAACCTTTTTTGCTTCTGTTGCTTCCGAGGATGTAAAGGAGCAAGGTTCGGAGTTAGTGGAAGTTCTAAGATATTATAACAAAGATGCTGATGAATTTGTTATCTTGGCTAATGGTGTCTGGGTAAATCCAATCAAAACCAAAGTTAGTCCAATTCCATTCAGTCATAAACAACTTCCATTCTATTCAGTTTTCTTTGAACCATTTGCAATTGACTTTCCTTATGGCAAGGCACTTCCAGATAAGATGCTTAACGAGCAGGATGCTATAAATGCTCTCTATAACATGATTCTTGACCAAGGGTATGTTTCTGTCCATAAACCTCTTGTAACAGGAGATGAGGATGCCTTGGATGATATAGATTTGATTCCAGGTAAAGTCAATTATATCGGTGCTGATGTAGCCAATATTCATGAGCTTCAAATCTCACCTCCGAGTCCAGCACATTTCAGCATCTTGCAGATGCTTCAGAGTTCTATTGAGCAGACGACTGTTGATTCAGTTCAGCAGGGTCAAACAGGTGAGGCAGGAACAGCTACTGAGGTGCGTCAGGCTGCAGCTGCAGCTTCAAGACAATTTCTATTATTTCTACAGTTTGTATTTCATGGATATAAGCGACAGGCTAAGTTAAGAGTAAGCAATATTCTTCAGTTCATGACCTCGCCTGTAGAGATTGAGAAGATGCTGGGTGACAATGGCGAAGAAGATTTCAGAGAGGCATTTCAGGTATTTAAAGTTGAGGATACTCAGCTTATGAATGGCAAAAATGGGACAAGAGTTATTGAGATGGTTGGAGATGAAAAGGAATTGGAGCAGAAATATAATAATCGTTTAAAGGAAAGAGAAGAATTAGAACCTTTAGGAGTTGAGAAAGTGTATATTACTCCAGAATATATAAGAAACTGGCAATACGATGTTGAGCCTATTCCTGGAAGCACTATAAACGAAACTGAGGAGATACAGCAGGCTCTTGAGGTTCAGTTCCAGCAGCAAGTATTAACACTTTATCCTGATATGGTTAATCGTGAATCTTTATTTGACGAATTCTTGAGAGTATTCAAAAAAGATCCAAGAAACATTAAATTAGCTCCAGGACAACCAAATCCAATGATGATGCAACAGCAACAGGGTGGAGGTGGAATAGCTGGACAAATCGTGAATAGAGCCACAGGAGGTCGGCAGAATAATTTAGGAGGAAGTTCTAGCTTAAATCAATTAAATCCAAGATAATATGGCACAAGCAAAAACACTTTACGACTATTATTCACAACAAGGCAAAACACTTCCAAAATATAGTGAGCGTTTTTCTGATCCAACCTTTTCAACTGCTGCTCAGCAGGCTGGAGTTTCCTCGGATATCTATACAGGAACTGGAGAACAAAACACTGCCATTTTAGGAGCTCTATTAAGTCCAAAAACAACTCAGACAACAGACGGACTTACAATTACTGATGTTGGAGGTGGTATAGGTCCGACTAATGAAGCATTAAACGAATATAACCAAAATGTAGAGAATCCTGATAAAACTATTCAAGATCCATATAGAGGTATTTATGGTGCTGGAGATATTCCTGAACCTGGAGCTGATAAACTATTGGGAGATGGAGCTGTTTCAACTGGAACTTTGCCTTCTGATCAATCCAAATTATTCAAAACATTGGAAGATAAGTTTAAAAAAAGTGATGACTATATTAGCCAATTAATGTCTCTATATGTTCCTACCGAACAGGAAAAGAAACTACAAGCTGAGATAGATCAGATAACTACTGGAGCTGAGTTAGGAAAAGCTGAAGAGGCTGATCGTCCAGCAACAATGGGTTTTATTACGGGAACGACTGCTTCGATTGAACGAAGAGCCAATGCAAAATTGTCTGGACTCCAGAGAGAACTTCAAAGATTAGGTGGGAATAGAGAAGGACAACAGAAAGCTATTAGTGCTGCTTATGATATATCAAGGAATAACTTTGATGATTTAATTGAATTTACAAAATTAACTAGTCCGCAGAATATAGCAATAAATCAAAAAACTGGACAAGTCATACTAAGAAATCCAATTACTGGAGCAATCTCTTCCCAAAAAATTCCAGGATTTATTCCTGAAGAAAAAACTCCACCCAAAGTTGAAGAATATAATTATCTTAAAAAGAATGGTTTAATTCCTTCTAACTGGAGTTATACTCAATATGAGCAATGGAAATATACACAAGCAGGAACAGAAAAACCTCCATCTGAAAATACTCAGGTTGTTCAACTTAAAGATGGTAGAGATGTTTTAATTGATAAAGATACAGGTGAGGTGCTTAAAGAAATATCTTTAGAAGAAGAGAAAAAAGGAAAAGGATTTTTTGGTAATATATATGATTTCTTTTTTGACTAACTTATGCCAAACAGATTTACTATTCCAACTCAAAATCAGGATGAACTATTAACTGGGTTTGATGATAAAACTTCAGCTCCATCTTTGCCTTTTGGGAAAGAGACAGAAGGAAAGATTGATCCATTTCAGGCAGTTCTAAGTCCTGGAAGCACTTTTGCAGAACCTGGACTTAAAAAGCTAGGGATTCCTTCAGGTTTAGCTTTTGGCATAGGTCTTGGAGTAGATATAGCTACACCTGGAGTTGGCAGTGAGCTTAAAGCTGGAATAAATATATTAAAGGATGCTAGTAGGATACCAGCTACAATATATAGAGGTTTGCTTAAAAATCTGACTGGAATTGACTCCTTGAGAGAAATGAATATCAGGCAATTGCAGGTAGTAAAAAGTTTTTTAGATTCTGCTCCTAAATCAGTTGAGGGCAAAATAATTGTTTCTGATATTCCTAATATAAGAGGAGTTAAGCTATCTCGTGAATTTGCAGAAAAGGTTGGAAGTATGGAAGATTTTGGTCAAGTTGAAAGTTCAGCTATTTCAATTCTTGATCCTCTCCGAGCAGCTGAAAAGTTAGATAGATCTGAAAACGGAATTATTAAAAGAACTTTTATTCGTCCAGTTCAGGAAGCTGATAGCAGATTGCTTCAAGAAAGTAAGATTATTATAAATAGAGTTAAAAGTTTTGTAGGTAAGATTAAATCTGGTTCGGAGCAGGATCGTCTTATTCGTATCTATGGTGAGCGTGATATTTATCCAGAAAGCTATACTCCTCAGCTAGCTAATAAAATTACTCCAGAGATTAAAAATGCTGCTGAGGGATTCCGTCAGCTTTACGATGAGCTTTTGGAACGACTTAATAAAGCTCGTAAGTTTGCTGGTCAAAAAGAGATAAATAAAAGAAAGGACTATTTCACTCATGCTGAGGAATTAGGTATTTTAAGCTCTCTATTCGGTAAGATTACCAAGATTCCTGGAGAGATGCTTAGAATAGCAGAATTTACCAAGCCGAATGCTCCCTGGTTTCGTTTCGCTTTGCCTAGGTTAGGTAGAAATACGACTGCAGGAGCCTTGGAGGGCTTCCAGCGATATTTAAATTCAGCTTTGCCTATAATTCATTACGCTGAGCCAATTGTTAATATGCGTGCTCATATTCCCTATTTGCCTCCGAGAGCATCACAGTATTTTAATAACTGGGTTAATGAACTAGCTGGAAAGACATCTGCATTGGATAGACCATTTCCTAAACAACTATTGGCTATTGGTGACTGGCTTAGAACTCATACTAGTCAGGGTTCAGTTCTTGGAAACTTTACTACTGCCTTCAGTCAGCTAAGTTCAGTAGCTTCAACACTCTCAAGAGCTGGATTGAAAAAGACATTGGCTGCAATTCCAGTTTCTTTAAGTGATACAGGGATTGCCTTTGCTGAAAAAACATCCAAAGTTCTTCAAGCTAGAAGATATGATCCTGATATAAATCCTGATACTTTGGGAAATATAAAAAATTTTCTTGGTTGGGGACTCCAGACATTGGATAGATTTGCAGTTAGACATTCATTCTTAGCCAATTATGCAAAAGCTATTGATAAGTTAGGTCTTGATCCTGAAGATGCTATTCGCTATGCAGATGATTTGGCTCAAAAGACGCAGGCTAGCACTCGTAAGATATTTCAGCCTCCTTTTTTGAGAAGTCGCTTGGGTGGAACTCTTGGTCAATTGCAAACCTTTACTACTAATCTTTATAACCAAATTAGAAGAGATATTCCTTTAATTAAAAAAACTCAGGGAGGTTTTGAAGCTGTAAAGACAGCTATGACTTTGGGAATTTCAGCTATTTTAATAAATAAGGTTTATAGAGAAGCTGGACTACCTGAACCTTACAGCTTAACCTCTTTTATTCCTGGAACTGGTTCAATTAGATATGGCTCTCCTACTCCTGCTTTAAAAGGTGGGTTAGGAGTTGCAAAAGTTGCTTTTGGTCAAGGTGAAACAAGAGAAGAAGGAGTTAAAGATGTAAGAGATTTTATTTTTAGCTTGATTCCAGGAGGTAGGCAGCTTCAAAAAACTGTTTCAGGAATTGAGGCAATTGGGAAAGGTGGTTCTTATACTAAAGGAGGTAGAGAAAGATTTCCAATTGAAGGAACAGCTGAAGAATTTCGTGCCTTATTATTCGGTCCTTGGCAAACTAAGGCAGGGCAAGAATATTTAAAAGATTTAAGAGAGAAAGATTAATAAAACCAACTCTGATTTTCTAACCATACTGTAATAAACCCGACTATGACGAAAAGTGCAATTGCAAGTAAACCCCAAGGCAAATCTTCATATTTATCTTTCATATCCTTATTTTACACTATATTATTAAAAATGTAAAGTTAAACTAAAATGCATAACCAATTTACATCACAACCAAAATCTCTAGGTTTTATGACTGATGAACAATTTGGTCAATTAAAGTCGCAATCTGAAGAGTTACAACCTCAAGTTGAAAATCTTGGAATTATGTCTGATGAAAAATTTGGACAACTTAAATCACAATCAAATCAAGGACAACCTGATTCGTTAGGAGTAATGTCTGAACAGCAGTTTCAAAATCTCAAAAATGAGGTTAATAATAATAATGATTTATTCCTAAAATCTAAGCCATCTCAAACTTTTAAAAGTAGATTTCAAAATATAAAGGAAAAATTGCCTTTTACAAGTTCAGGATTTGAAAAAGGTATCAGACAAGAAGTTATAAATGCTTATCCATTTAACGAACAAGCCAAAAAGGTTATTAATAAATTAGATATAAAAGATATATCAATTCAAAACATTCATTCACCCTTTTTTAAGATAGAAGATAAAGAACATTTTGAAGATACACAAAGAGGAAATTATTGGGGTGGAAGATATAGACCTTCTGGGAGTCAAATATCTAGTTTGCTGACTGGCGATTTATTAAAAAAGACTCTAGCTGAGTTCTTAGACAGAGAAGATATAAAATTATTTGATTTAGATACTCATGTGGCAGCTCATGAATTCACTCATGCTTTATTCAGAAGGAAACCAGAGTTAAAAAGAGCAAGATATACTGAAAAAGGTGCGGATATACGCCTTCCTCCTGAGGGTGTTAAATTTTTAAATAAGTTCTCAAGTGATTGGGATAAATTAAAAAAAGACAATCCTATTTTAGAAGACATAGATCAACATTTAAGAGAGAGTAATAGACTTTATGGAAATATCTTTGAAAGACCTTTTAATTTAGCTACTGAAAGATCCGCTTATTTAGTTCAGAGAGCATTAAAAGGAACTGATATTATTCCACGAGATCTACGGAAATACTTTCAAGATATCCTAAAATTTGATTAGGAAAAACATCTTTTATTATTAAACGATTAGGATAAATAATCCAACATTCATATTGTTTTTCACAAGGACGGTAAGGAGGGAAAGTTTCTGGAGGAGTATTATTAGGTTCAGGAATATTGAGAGGATAAAAACAAGATTCAGTATAAGAGTCATATATTCTACTTAAAACTATAAATCCAATTATAAATCCTATAACAACCCCTATAATAAACCACTTCATGATTTAATTATATAACTTTTTAATTAATTTGTAAAGTAATATTAAATTAAAAAAATGAATAAAAGACAACATATTTCTTTGGGTGAATCAATAGAAAAACTCAAGATTTTAAAACCACCAAGATCTTCTGAAATGATTAAAGAAACAATAATTTGCGAAAGATGTGGGGTAAAAGCGGAAAAAATGCAAGAAAGTGAGAGTTATAAATGGTTTTGGTGCAAAATTTGTAAATTGCCTATTTCAATAAAGATAAGAAAGGAGATGAAGAATGAAGTTCTTTTAAAAGGAGGTGATATAGTTGAAAGAGAGGCATGAGTTAAACGTTTTAGGCTGTTTCGTTCATGGTGTTTTGTTTGCTTTCCATAGTCTCGGTGTGGTCTATAACGCCAGGAGGGGTAATAAGAAAGATGTCTTATGCCACTCTTTGGCTTTGGGCTATGATTGTTGGGCCATGGCCAAGCACATTAGACAAGCCAGAAAGGAGGATGAAGATGGATAAGAAAGAACTGAATGAAATCAGAGCAAAAGCCAAGGAAGAGCCAGAAGCGAACTGGCATGAATTGACCAGCTATTGCACCGAATGTAAGGAAAAACTTTACATTCAGGAAATTCTGGCCAATAGCCAAGGACAATTGATTTTCACCTTGGTCTGCTTCAAATGCTCTGAGAAGTTCAGCGTTGAGATAACGATTCACAAAATCGTCAATCATTGCTTTGACATGGACTTTCTGACTTTGGGGAAGTTCATGCATTAGGAGGTCTTATGTGGCTGAGATGTGACTGGTGTCGGGAACAGATAAAGGGAAATTATGTTCCTTCTCCGCCTGACGAAGCCAAGATGTTTTTCCACATCGGCTGCTACCACAAATGGCAGGCAGAAGTGAGAAAAGTCAAGCAAGAAGAAATCAGAAGAAGGAAGGCCTTTGAGAAAATGGAGGGAGTATGATTAGATTTCTGATTAAGACGAAGCTACTGATGGTATTATTGCTTCAAACACCTCAGTTACCACCCTCGCCATTGCCCTTGCCGCAACCACTCTTGCCGCCAATGGTCTGCGATGGCACTGAAAACCCCTGTGATGTTACAAAACCCTGGGTGAGAGGTTCAATAGAGAAGTCTTGCGGTAGGGTTAGCCAGGTTGAGGAGATGAGAAAACAGGCTCCCGACAAAATCATCTTGGAATGCAAATGTCAGCATCGCTGCAATCCAGCTGACCCGAATGCCGAGGCAACCATAAACCGCTCCTGGGACGGACGCTGCCAGGCTCGGTGCAATCCGAGAAACTGCAAATGCCCCCATCCTTGCGACACTTAATATCTTTGGAAAGGCAAAAGATGTGATTTGTTCTTTCAGATTCTCGGCAGTTCTATCTATAAAAGAGCTGTCAATTTATCAACCTTTACAAGTGGTTTAAAAATTTCCATAATTTAAATACAACTGAATAAGATATGGTTACTAATAGTAATTCTTTTGACTCTCTGGTTTTTATGGATTTATTTTGTCTATGCTGTAAGTGAATCTGATTATTTTCTTTATGCTAAAACAGCATTCGCAGAATTTAAACCTAAAGTAAGTCCAAAATTAGAAGAATTTTATATAGTTGCTCAAACAAATCCAACACTTCCTAAGAAGTTGAATCTTACTGGTGGAGAAATATATTATTGCAACTGTATTGAATTTGCAAAATATGTTACTGGAAATCTCGGAGAATATTTTGGTAATGCTTGGGAAA
>ERZ1292642.318-Hain-H14-01um-R1-318-length-31037-cov-8_pt1 | contig 14408 bp, 16 predicted proteins | sample MGYA00564403_ERZ1292642 | MGnify/ENA primary metagenome ERZ1292642 (study PRJEB36523, sample SAMEA6512643) | groundwater metagenome | collected 2019-01-09 | study: AquaDiva: Metagenomics assemblies of 32 groundwater samples | reverse complement strand
GCCTCACGCTTTGAGGAAGAGGAGGCCGCGCCAGCGCAGCCACCAGAGCAGGGCAGTATCGGTATCCCGGTCAATGCCGAGGTCTGGGCGGCCTATCACGCCTTTCCGCCCGAAGAACAAGCCGCGCTCCAGGTGCTCTTGTCAGGGATGATTGCACGGTATTACAACCTGCAGGAGCGACATTTATGAGCAAGGCTGATGCGGTACTGATTGTCGGCGGCGGGCTGTTGCAGGCGCCACTGGTTCTTGAAGCGCAACGGCTTGGATTGTTGCCCATCGTGACCGATCGCAATCCGCAGGCTCCGGCATTTGCCCATGCCTACGAGCATTACATGATTGACACCTATGATATTGCCAAGCATGTCGCCTTGGTCAAGGAATTACGGTCATGGGAGCCGACGACTGGTGTGCATCTGTGCGGCGTGGTCTGTTGTGGCAATGATGTTGCCCCTACCGTGGCTGCAGCCGCCCATGAGGCGGGTCTGCCGGGGATTCCCCCTGAAGTCGCTCGCCTCACCCATGACAAGGCGGCGGTGCGGTTCGCGCTTACTGGCGCTGGGCTTGCCCACTATCAGCCGCGATGGCTATGGCGGCAAGAGACCTGTACGCAAGGCCTTGAGGCAGAAGTTGCAGAGACGTGCGGCTATCCGTGCGTCGTCAAACCCCTTGAACAGCGGGCGTCCCGTGGTGTCAGCATTGTGTACGAGCGCCAGGCGTTAGCGCCTGCTGTGCAAAAAGCATTTGAGTATGGGCCATCGTATCTTGTCGAGCAATGCCTTGTGGGGACAGAGCATAGCGCAGAGATGATCTTTGGGCTAGACGGGGCACCTGCGTGGTTCAATGTCGTGGATCGTTTTTTTTGCTATGAGGATAGCCTCGCACTTGAAACAGGCCACGTCAATCCAAGTCAGTTGGCGCCAAGAATACAAGACGATATCGTCGTGATGCTTGGGGAAGCTGCCCAAGCACTTGGAGTAACCTGGGGACCCTTTAAGGCAGACATCATGATAACTGATGACGGCCCGAAGATTCTCGAAGTGACTGCACGCCTCAGCGGAGGGTGGGACTGTCAAGGCACGAGCCCGCTGACCGGGCGCCACCCCATGCGGGCGCTGCTGCAACTGGCGTGCGGTCTGTCGATCGATGCGCCGCTGACATGGGCACCGACACAAGGATACGGCGCGTGTGCTGCAATCCTCACGCAAAGGAGTGGCCGCGTTGTACGATTGCCCAATCGGTATGATACGATGCTTTGGTTGGAAAACGAGCGAATGCATCCTGGCCCTCATATCGCCGATATTATCTGGGCTATTATGGAAGGGGAGAACATTCATCCCGCGATACATAATGGGGAGAGGGCAGGCTATGTGCTTGCCCATGCGCCGACATTTGATGAAGCCTGGCAGCGGGCAAAGACGGCGGCAGATGCGCTGGCTGAGAGCGTGGAAATACTATGAAAAGCCTCGAAGAGGTCTTCCTTGCATGGTGTCGCGATGTGTTACACCATGCTACGGGGGATATTGGAATGAATACTGCGCCCTTATGGCACAGCATTGAGGGGACAGCCGTCATCACCGAGGCATTACATACGCTGGGGACAATGCCAGAAGTCACACGGATGCCACGCGCTCTTGTGGCGGACTATCTCTGTGCGAATAAAGAGCAGTTATTGTCGTGTGCTCGTCAACGCCGTACAGGCTATGAGGAGCGGATAGAGCAGGCAATCTGTGACGCCATATTCGAGCGATTCATCCATGCCACAGAGGCTAAGCAGCGTGCGTTCGTACACACATTATTCCAGGCTCATGGTCCCCGCTGGATAGACACGAGGGATCTCTTGCGCAACCTCGGATTCTCTGAGATGTCGATTACGGGGTATGAACGGGCTTTCCGCTTTGACCATGATTCGTAGCCACGGCAGCAGCCCATGGAGGTAGACGCATGACACAGCCTGTCGCGGTCGTCTCGGGGATTTCTGGCGGCATCGGCAGTGCCATTGGGCGACGCTTACTCCAGGAGGGGTATGTCGTTGTGGGGTTGAGTCGACACGCCATGCCGCGGGATACGGCTTTCTACACTGAGCAAATGCTCTGTGACGTGCGTGACGCCGCGCAAGTCGGCTATGTTGTAAGGACGTTCCTGCGTAACTACGAGCGCTGTGATGTCCTCGTGGTCGCCCATGGCCATCCACCGATCACTACTCCGACCGCGCCACTGCACCCCATGACCTTCACGGATGTGCTGCTCACAGACGTTTACGGGGCCTTTCTGCTAGCGCAGGCCTTTGGCAGTCTGATGCTGTCCCAGCATCATGGAGATATCGTGTTCGTTAGTTCACTCCATGCGAGACAGACGTATCCGGCCAGGACAGCCTATGCCGCGGCGAAAGCGGGGGTCGTCGGGCTCATGCGCTCGCTAGCTCTCGAATGGGGTGGGAGTGGTCTAAAAATCAATGCGATTCTGCCTTGGCAGGTCGACACGCCACGGACGCAGGCATTGATTGCTGAGGCGCGTGACCGTGGCGAGGATCTGCTAGAAGCCTATCTGCAACGCTCTCCTCAGCGGCGTCTTGTACAGCCGGAGGATGTGGCACAGTCCGTGTTTGCGCTAGTGGAGAATCCGGCATGTAACGGCGTGGAATGGGTACTCGACGGCGGCGTGAATCAAAGCATGTGGCATAAGGGCTATAAGGAGCCATCAGATGCCTGACTGGCGCGACATTCTCATCCGTGAAGCCCAATGTTGTTGCTGTTGGCAGCCCCAGGTGCGGTGTGCCATCTTAGTACCGATGGAGGGTAGCATCATGGCGCCGGTCTGTTATGAGTGCCTGACCGCCGTACGGCTAGCGCTGCGTGATGTCCTCACCCCAGCACAGACTGATGAGATATAAGAGGAGAGAGTGCAGATGTCAGAGCAACCACCATTGATCATTTCGGGCGTCTCCATTGTAGACAAGCCGTGGTCATGTCCTCCGCTTACCAGACCTCTTACCCTTGACGAAATGGACCTTGTCATCACAGGCTCACAGCCTCTTGCTCCGCCCCAGGCACTTGGACTTGCCCGCCATCCCACGCCTTCCGTCTGCATCGCTCTCTTTCGTCCGGGCACGAGCGGAGCCGATGTTCTCCTCCACTTGCGTGCCGACAACCATCTCTGGGGCCTGCCTGGCGGAGCCATGGAAGTCGGCGAATCCCTCGAGCAAACCGTGCGGCGTGAGATGGCCGAAGAAACTGGTTTGACGGGCTTTGATGTGCGGGGCATCGTGGCCGTGGACAGTGATCCCGCAACGGGGGCCTTGTTTACCTATCCCGATGGCAATACCGTCCACTACGTCTGTCTGGCCGTGCTGGCATGGATGGCCGATTGGGAAGCGTCGGCGACGCAGCTGCGGGCATCCGCAGAGAGCCTAGCGCTTTATTGGTTTCCCTGGGAAACGTGCCACGACTCACTTCCAGAGCCCTTTGCGCCGATCCATCAGCGGCGCCTGGTAGCTGCATGGGCCTGCATGCAGGAGAGCGCGCCACTGCTGCTGCTCGGCTAAGCCCTGCCCCCCCCCTCTAGCCCACTTTTCTTTCGCCGCCGTGGTATGATCTTCTTACAACAACTGCATCACGGTTTCTCCCCGGCCTGCTGGGCAGGACAGCCGGGCACACTCCATGTGTGTCTACCGATAAGGAGCTGTCCTCATGGCCTCTGCCATCCTCTCCGGTGCCTTTCGTATCTCAAATCAGGGCAACATCTTCAACAAGGCCTTTGACGCCACGGTGACCATCTCGGTCTGGCAGGTGCAACAACTCGTGCTCGCCAACGGGGTGAGTGAGATTGTGATCTCCAATGCGCTCATCAGTGCGCCCAACATCATCTTTGCCACGGCCACTTCCCTCTGTCGTATCAACTATAGCGGGCATGTCTCATATGTCAGTGCCGCTAGTGCGGGGTGGCAGTTTAAGGATATGTGGGCCCACATGGGGAGCGGGATTCTGAGTATCACTGGCGTGCATTTTGCAAACTCATCGGGAGACAGTGCGATTATCACCATGGCCATAGGGGCATAATATATGCCCCGTGATCCGATCCAGAGCCTCCAGTCCCTCCAGCGCCAACTGCCGGCCATGGCCCGTAGGGCTATGGAGCGCACCATGCAGGAAGCCGAAGCGCAGGGCCAGCGCACGACGGCCTTCCAGAACCAGACCGGGCGCTTACGGCGGTCGATTCGTGGGGGGATTGTCGCAGCCACACAGGACATCGTTATCGGGGCGCTGAGTGCGGGCGATGAGGATGCGCAGCCGGGGCGGGCGGGGTGGGAGACGCCATCTGCAGAGTATGGGCCAATGATTGAACTCGGGACGAGTCTGCGGGCACCACGGCCCTTCGTTAGACCGACGATACTTCAGATTGCTGGGCAGAACATACTAGGACGCGCCGTGCGGGAAGAGTTCAAAAGGTTTAGCCCATGAGCCGAGTCCAGATCAAGCGCGATATCTACGCCGACCTGAGCACGAACGCCTCGTTGCTTAGTTTGCTTGGTCCTGTTACTGAAAGGAATAGTAGGGTCTACGCTGGATGGCCACAGATTGCCCCGGCCCTGTCGGGCAACAATTCCACGGAAGGGTGGCTCATCTTCTATGAGGAACAATCGGTCATCCTCTGGGACACCATCGGTGAAGATATTTACATGGACTTTCATGTGTGGGCCACGACGCTTAGCATTGGCGAGGACGCCATCGATATCCTGGACAGTCTCTACCATTGGCGCATTGCCGGGCAGAATAGCCGCTTCTTTGGAGAGCGGCTCGTGCTGAATATGAAGCGCATCCATTGCCTGGAGAGTTATGACGATGCGGTGAAGTTGCATCGCAAGATCGGGCGGTATAAGTTTGCGTGTGTGAAGACACCGTTTAACCCGTAAGATATAACTATAAGGATTAGGGCAAAATGGGCACTATCGATAACTTAGAACTCGGTCCATGCGTGGTGAAGTACGGTGTCTCCGGCAGCGAAGTCGACCTGGGCTTTACGATGGGCGGCGTAACCGTCACGATTGAGACGGAAGTCGCCGATGTCGTGACCGACCAGTTCGGGAGCGTCATAATGAAGCAGATCCTGGTGGGCCGCAACGCCACGATCACCGTCCCGTTCGCAGAGACCGACCTGACTCTAATGAGCAAGCTCATTCCAGGCGCCTCACTGGTCACCGACGCCGTCACCGCCACTAAAAAGAAGGTCATCGTCAATACGCCGATTGGCTCCGATCTTGTTGCGAGTGTGGCGCAAGCGCTCCTGCTGGTGAAGGCCATAGGGAATACGGCAAGCACGGATCTGAACGACCAATTCCGCTTCTTCAAAGCCGCACCCAGCGGAGAACTGGAGTTTGCCTTCTCCATTGAGGACCAACGCGTCTGGGAGGTCGAGTTCACGGCCTATCCGGATAGTACGCAGAACTTCGCGATCGGGGTTTTTGGAGACCCGGCTGCCTCACCATAGTCTTTTCAATAACTTATTGTATGTATATTCAACATTACATGCAATAAGTTATTTAATATCAGTCCATGTTCGGTCGTTCCAGATGTTATAAATGGTTGACCGATCAACATTGAATCGACTCGCAAGCATGATAGCGCTTTGTATGCCCTTCGCTTGACGGATATGACGAATATCCGCATGGTTCAGATGGCTATTTTTGTGTCGTTCTTTCTGATACATGTCTTTAGTATTGTCCTGAAACGTGCCCAAGAAGAGGTGCTTCGGATGCGGGTTGCAGCACGGCGGGTTATCACAATGATGCAGGGCATTGAGCCCTTCTGGAATCGGCCCATGCGTCAACTCCCACGCCATACGATGCGCTTGGACAACGAGATCCTTCCGCACGCCAAATGCCCCATAGCCCTTGCGCAATCCCCCCATCCAGGGCCAGCACGCCTCTGGACCTGCGGACTTGTCCACATAGGCCCAAAAACGTTCCTCAGCTGGGCGCTGGTCCACCGTGCGCCCGCGCTCACTCTGCAATCGCAGGCATTCTTCACACGGCGGCGTAGGAGTCAAGGGTTGCTTGAGTTGTCGTGCTCGTGTCAACTGACTACTACACGGCTTGCAGTATGCCCGCAGTCCCGAGGCATTCCCCAGGTCAACGCTAAACGCGCTGGCGGGCAATGTCTCGTGACACCGGGGGCAATGCTTCTTAGCTGGCAACTCAGGCGTAGGACGTTGTACACGCGTCTTGCGAACGGCAATGGTATGGGTTTTACTGCACGTCTTGCACTCGTACCGATAGCCGCCGGCTTGATGCTTACTGGCGTAGAACTCACTCACGGGCTTGGTAATCTTGCAGGCAGTACACTGGCGGGTATTCATGATTCTCTCCTGGCTGAATCGTTCCTGGGATGCATAGTGCGGCAGCCCGCCAGGAGACAGGGATTCATCGCGGATTATAAGCCCGCTACTAGCCGCACGCTCTAAGTATAACACAGAAAGGGCAGGACCATGGCCAACACGAAATACCTGGATCTTGACACGATCCGCCAACCGATCGGCGAGTTCAAACTCGCCGGCCATAAGTACAAGGTGTGGCCCTTGAAAATCCGCCAACTGATTAACATGCAGGCCGCGCCGACCACTGGCATTCCCGGCAGTGACCTGGTGGCCCTCGTGGATACGCTCGCCGATACGATTCCTGATTGTCCGCGTGAGTTGCTCGAAACCCTCGACATGAACCAGCTGAACGCGCTGACCGCCTGGGTCAACAGCAATGGCCAGGTGGACGCGGAAAAAAACGGCAACGGGCTATCGCCGACCGGGCCAGAAGCGACGACGGTAGCCTTGTCCTCGTAGACTGGCCCACCATGCTGGCAGAGGTCATGCAGTTTTACGGGCAACCCTGGTCGGAAATCCTGGAGATGGAGGTGACGTGGTTCTGCAAATTCTATCAGCGCATTCCCACGATTGAGGCACGGCGGCTGCTTCCCTGGCTGAATGTGCTGAGTTATCCACACATTCCTGGTAAGTCCCAGCGCAAGAAGATTCAGGATGGCCTGAATCGTCAGGCGGGGTATGAACGGCAGCGGCGCTACGGCGTAACCAGCGCTGAGCGTGAGGACGGCTGGGCGCGACTCCGTGGCATTGGCGTCCCCACACCGCAGACGAATGGAACAGCGCATGGCAACGATTGATCTGGGCAGTCTGTACTCCAAAATGCAGTTGGATATCAGCGGGTTTCTTACCGCAACGAAAACCGCTGAGAACACGATTGATCACCTGCGTGATTCCCTGCGCAAGCTGACAGCCCAGAGTCAAAAAGCCCTCGGACAAGTCATTGCTCCCACGATTACGCCCGGCAAACTGCCGTTTTTCCAGCCAGCAGCACCAACGCCCGTTTCTCCCCCAGTCGTGCCAACCTTCCCCACGGTCGCGCCCGCCGTGGCGCCCACGCTGACGGCTTTCCAGCAGATGCACACGGCAGGCCAGCGCATGTGGCAGGGCCTTACCAGCGGTGTGACGAATTTTAATACGGCTATGGGACGTCTCGAAAGCCGCCTTATCAATTTCCGCACGATGTTTCTCGCCTTTGCCGGGTTTCGTTTCCTGAACAATGCCATCGGCGACATTGCCGCCTTTGACCAGAAGATGGCCGAATTGCGGTCAGTGGTAGCCGAGAACGTCGGATTTACCGAGCAGGCCTTCGCGCAACTCCGGCAGCGGGCGCTCGAACTCGGGGCAACGACGATTTTTGGCCCAAGCCAGGCTGCCGAGGCCATGACCGAATTGTCACGAGCAGGCTTTGGGGCCAATGAAGTCATGGCGATGATCGCCCCCACGCTCAAGTTGGCCTCGATTGAGCACATGGCGCTCAATGAGGCTTCACTGATTGTCTCGCGCACTCTGAAGAATTTTGACCTCCCGGCAACAGATGCCATGCGCGTGACCGATGTCTTAGCGCGTGTCAGTGCCACGGCAGCCACGAGTGTGCGCGGCCTGGGGTCCGCCCTGGGGTATGTCGGCCCGCAAATGATGAGCATCGGTGGCACGATTGAGGACACGGCAGCGGCCATGGGTGTGCTCTCGAACCGTGGCATCGACAACAGCCGCATGGGCACCGTCTTGCGGCAAGTCCTCAATAGCTTGAGCAAGATCACGCCGCAAGCTCGGGCGGCTCTTGCAGATATGGGGCTGACGATTGCGGATGTCAATCCCCAGACCGTCGGGCTCGCCCAGGCCATGGCGAATCTTGGCGCCAAGAACATGGACCTGGCGCATGCCACCCGGATCTTTAGTGCCAATGGCGCCACTGGGGCCTTGATCTTGTCCAGGAACGCCACCGAGATGCAACGCTATCACGCCGCCGCCCTCGCCGCCGAAGGCACGACGAATCGTATGGCCCTCACCGCGACAAATAATCTGCGGGATGCTATGACGCAACTCGGGAACGTCGTGCAAGTAGCCTGGATTCAACTTGGAGACCAGGGCTTGACGGGCAGCTTGCGCGGCATGGTGGACGCCCTGACCAATGCCTTCCGGGCCATGACCGGCTTCTTGAATCCGCTCGCAGCGGGCGCTTCGGCAGCTTATGCTCTCGCCGCCGCGATCCAGGCCCTGCTGGCTGGGTTGACGGCGCTGGTTGGATTGCGTCTGGGCGGAGTATTATTGACGTTCATCGGCGGCCACCCCATCATTGCTGGGATTGCTGCCGTGAGTGCAGCGCTAGTCGGGCTGTATAGCGTGATGACCAGCGAGTCAACGCGCATGGAGGCATTGCAAGGCAACGTTAATAAGCTCCTCACCGATATGGGGCGTGTGTCCACTGAGAGCAGCAGTATCCATATCCAGAATCTGCGCAACCAGGCGAATGAAACGATCAAAGTGATGGAAGCGGAGGTGGCGCGGCTCAAAAATATGGGCGAAACTGTCACCTTTATGCAGCAACTCGCTGGCCTTGGTGCCAAAGCCGGGGCGGCTGTGACGACCGTCGGCGGCTGGCTAGATACCTTTGACCAGAAACTTGGACAGTGGAGTACCGCAGCGGCCAAAGGCGTGAATGCACTTCTCGGAGATCCTGCACAACATTTCCAGAGCACCAATACGGTCCTCGAGAAGACTGTTGAGGTGGCAAACACAGCAGCATCGGCCTTTACGAATCTGGGCGTAGCAGAGGCCCAGGCGGCCAGGGCGGCACAAATTGCCGCGATGGAAAGCAATATCGCCAAATTGAAAGCCGATGCGGCCGCCATGCCAGTCGGGCAGTTGGCGCCTGGCGCAACCTCCCCCTATGAGGCAATCTTCCGCCAGGCGGCAGAGCGCTACAAAGTTGACATTGCCCTCCTCCAGGCCATGGCACGGCAGGAGTCGAATTTCAATGCAGCAGCGAAGAGTCGCGCTGGCGCGGGCGGCGTCATGCAACTTATGCCGGCGACGGCGAAAGAACTTGGCGTCGAAAACGTCTTTGACCCCCAGCAGAATATCCTGGGTGGCGCCAAATATATGGCACAGATGCTGGCCCGCTATGGCGGCAATGTGCAGGAAGCGCTTGCGGCCTACAATGCGGGCATGGGCCGCGTCAAGCCGGGTATGGGCATCCCCAATATTCAGGAGACGCAAGACTACGTCGCCAAGGTGCTGGAGTTCCAGAAACAGTATGCTGCTGGGGCAGCGGCCAAGCCCGGCGGCATGGGGGATATCTACGATCCCCAGGGCGCCAAAGAAGAGTTAGCCACCTGGCGCGAAGGCATTCAGGCGCGCCTCGCTTCGGAAATGGCCCTGAACAAACTGCATGAGGACGGCATTGCCATCGGCGTCGAGCAAGTACGGCAGAGTGGCGACGTGCTCAAACTCGCCCAATTCGAGGCCGCAGAAGCCGCCGTCAAGAACGCGCATAAACAGGCTGAAGTGGCGCTCGCCCAGCAACTCTCTGCAGAGATGCTTGCCTCAGGCAAAGTAATTGATGCGAGTGACAAGGCCAAGCTCGAAGGCGACATCGCTGAATTGGCTATTAAGGGCCAGCAGCTTGCCCTGGAAGGCCAATTGCTAGCGCTCACCGGGCAACGCGCTATTGAACAGGCGCGCAACGTCCAGGAGACTCAGCGCCTTACCGCTTCGCTCCAATTAGCAACCACCTCCATGCAGGGAAGCCTTGGTGTGCTCCAGGCCCAGGGCCAGACGGCGACGACGCTGTTGGAACACCATAACGCCCTAGTCAACCGCAATCTGGAACTTCGTGGCACGACGGATGATGAAAAACAACTGGTGCAGTATCAGCAAGCGTTGCTGCTTGCGCAGCAACGGTATGCCACTGAGCAGGAGATTTACAAGCTCCGCCTTCTCATGACGCAGGCCGACATTGCGAGTATCCAAGCGCAGCAACAATTAACCGGCCTCACGCAGCAAGAACAGATTCGTTTGGCGAATGAGTTGCTCCAAAAACAGTTTCAGCTCCAAGCCATCCAAGCCGCGCCACCGATCCAGCAGCAAACCCTTCAGCCCCTCACAGATCAACAGCGGGCGATGGCCGCCTTCCCGGGCCAGATGGCGCAATCACTCACGCAAGGCATCCAAACCCTCTTTACGGCGTTCAGCCAGGGCGGCGCCAAGATCGGTGAGGCCATTCAGGGGATGGGCAAGACCATCCTGGACACGGCCCTCAAACCCCTCATGCAGCAGATTACCGACAGCATCCAGAAGCTCATCAGTGGCCTGGGCAATATCGGGCCGTGGGCCGGGGCGGCACTTGGGGTGGCCATGATGGCGATCGGGAGCCTCTTCAATCAGCAGTCTGCCGAGGTGGAGGCCCTGGGAGAAGGCGTCAAGGATAATATACAGAGCGTCGAGCGCACACGAGGGCTCATTGCGGGAGACCAGTCCATCGCCGTCCAAGCTCTTAGCGAGAATCTCTCTATGTCTTTTAGGCCCACAAATGAAATATTGCTTCGCATGGAAATGCTCTTGAGACTTATCTATGGGGGTAACGTCCCTGGTGGCGCACAACCATCCTTGCAACAGACGTATGCACAAGAATTGATGGCCAGTGTACGATTAGGATAATACTAAAATATCACAACTTAGTATGAGATTAGTAGTCTATGGCGATCCTCAACATCCATAACGCAGTGGCAAGCTGTTCGGTCTTAGTGGAGTACCGTGGCACCCCCTCGGCGGTGGTGCTTCTGCTCCCGTTTGGCGTGCAAAATAACGGGCTTGGCAAGCGCCTCGGGGATGTGACGCTCGGGCTCGCGGCCAATCAGTCCTTACAGGCATGGGCCAACTATACGGTCAATACGCTGGTGGGGAACATTCAATTGTTGCCGGTGCGCACGGTACTCACAGACCCTAACGGGTTTGGATTTGCCGTGGTCGCGGTGGCACATCTGCTCAGCGCCGGGGATAGTCTGCGCGTCGAGGCGACGGAGATTGCCTAATGTCTTTGCAGCACTTCATGACAGCCGCGTCAGCGATTTCCTTCCCACAGATCTGCTTCGCAGGGACGAACCTGGTCACGTCGACTCTTCAGTTACGCAAGCTGTTCTTCCATGCACCCGCCCAGAAGCTCGTCGGCGTCTTCACGACCGCCACCACGGACTGGAACATCCTCGGCGCCGGCAATCCCACGATTCAAGCCAACTGGCGCCTCAACTATCTCTGGCGCGATGGGACGGCCGTGGACTTGACTAACGCGACCCCCTTGCGCGGCTTTCAAGCGCTCCAAGTGCAACAGACGCACACCGCCACCGGCCAGGTGGTGCAGGTGGCGCCAGGCGATAACATTGCCACAGATGAGTTGTCGGCCATCGAAGGGGATGCCCTCTATCCGCTCAGCGAGGTGTGGGCCGGGGACATCTATCCGGTGAAGTTTGCCTCGGCGGCGGTCCTCGGCCAGGTCTATGATGCCAGCTACCTCACCACGGCCAGCGCGGGCTACGTCGTGGCGGCGAGTTCCACTGCCATCTTTCGCGTGCTCAAGAAGCCCTCGGGCAGCGCCGTGGTGTCGGTCGGCCTCGCGGCGGTCTCGGGATGGGATCAAGCCCGGGATATGATCTATATTGATGGGAAACATACGGCGATTACATTTATGCAGGTGAGCGGCAGCACCGTCGACGCCAGCAGCCCGGCACGCATACGCCTCTTTAACACGGCGACAGATCCGTGGACGCTCCTCTGGACAGATACCTTGCCGGGGGCTGACTCGGTAGCGTGTTATGATCCAGTCTATGAGATTCTCTATAGCACGGCAAAATGGCCTGGATCGGCGGTTATCCATGCCAGCAAGCTGAAGCAGAGCCCCGCATCATTGAGCACGGTGACGCTCGTGTCTGGCACCACCCTGCAAGAAATGCGAGCGACACAAATCAGCGTGTTAGTCACTGATTCCCAGGCCAGTGGGATCAGCGGCGTCGTGGTATGCTGGACGTTGAGCACTGCCACGTCTGGGGGGAGCCTGCTGAGTGCCTACACCAAGACCAACGCCAGCGGCATTGCAACGGCAACCTATATCGGACCGCGCTTATCGGGCACGACGACCACGGAATTTGTCTCTGCGGCTGTGGCAACCATTGATCCGGTAGGGGTGTGAGGCATGGCCCTCCTGCAACTCTCCCAGATGAGCGGCGCGGAACAAGTCTTCACGTCCACGCTGGCCAGTGCGCTGGCATCAAGCCTCATCTCCAGTGCTCCCATCGGTGCGTCCATGACCTTCTGGACCGCCGCGCTTCACCCGGCCTCCTTTACGCGTCTGATGTACGATGCGCACGAAGATGCGCTGCTGGTGTGTAATGGCCAGTACCAGAACCCGACGTTTACCTATCATCCTATCGTAGGCTCTGCAGTCTCCATCGTGGGGATTGGGCGCCAACCCGTCACGCAGGTCCTGCTCCGTGGCGACACGCTGCATCCCGCCGGGAGTGCCGGCACAGGCGGCGACATCGTCGCGAAGGGGGCGAGCCAGCAATACATGCCCGGGTCTGGGGGCGGCACCGGCTTCAGCTGGGACCCCAATACCGACAGCGTCTATCAACACTTTTGGCAGTTTGGCACCAACGCACGACGCGGCGGGGGAACGGCACTCCCCTATGGCTATGGCTATCTCTCGATGCTCTCGACTACGGATGTGGCACTTTTTGGCGGATGGCGGCAGGTCACCTGGGATGGCGCAGTCACGGGCGAGCAATTTGTGGCCTCGGCTATGTTTCCCAATGCCGGCGGGCGTGCAGGGAAATTGTCCTACATTCCTGCGTTTTATTGGCCGCCCATCCCAGCGGTGCTGCTCAATGATGTCGCCGTGTTCGTCTATGCCGACTGGCCCGGGCATGGCTGGATCAGTTGCCGCAAGCGCCCGGTCACCACGGCTGCCAACTGGCGTGGCACACGAAGCATGCCATTTGGCTGGCCCATGGCCCTCTGCCCCATGGGGGTTGACCGGGTCATTGCCGTCTGGTGGTCCTATCCTGGAGCGGGGGCCCCCCTCGTCTATACCGTCTTTCGCTATGATCGTGCTGTCGAGCGCTTGCGCCTCGAAGACGTGGGCACGGTGCCGACGACCTACACCTATATCTATCCTGGGCATGTCGGCTATGCCGCCTATGACACGCGACGCGGGCGGCTCTTACTGCTGTCGCCCAACCCCACTGATGTCCATGCCCTGACGCTCGACAACTTTTGTCATCCGGGCATCCCGCGCTCAGCGACGACCGTTGTGGCCCTGGACCCGACGCATGCCGGCTACGAACAGCGCTACGCGGCCCTGACGTATACGACCGTGACCACCCTTGCCTCGCCCAGGATCACCGTGAGTTATCCGGGTTTTGCGAGTACAGATACCTCTCGCAGCACCGGGCAGTTTGCGACCAATGGGTTGACGGGGACCGGGACATTCGCGGTCTCGTGGGCGAGCGGCGCCTCCGGCGCGTGTGGGGCGATTACCATTGGCTTTAGTACCTACTCGGTAGGCTTGAGCGCCACCTACTCGCAGGGGGTGGCGTATGGGACGGAAGGCATGGCACTCTTGACCAGTACGGCAACGTTTACGGTCAGTACGACGCTCAGTGCGGCAACGGCCACGAGCGTGGTGGCGAACGTTATTATTCAGCCTCGCATACCTGTAAGTCAGGCTGATGCCGTCGGCGCGGGAACACCACGCGAACTTAGTTATCCTACCAGTGCGCTTGCAACGCCCTACGTTTACGGTATGAATCCGCATACGTGGAATGGAATGGGGGCCTCTCCGTTTACGTCACCGCTGTATGCAAATACCCGGACACTCCAAAAAACAGTTTTGGCACAATTTGCTGGAGACGTTACAGACCTCGAGGTGACTGAGACATGGATCGGTGGAGGGCCTCAGCGTATAGCGATGGCCTTGTCCCAATTTGCTGCCATGTTTGAAATATTCCAAAATCCACCCGATCTTGCCTCAGCGGGATACGTCACCT
>ERZ1292642.972-Hain-H14-01um-R1-972-length-14409-cov-4_pt1 | contig 14409 bp, 20 predicted proteins | sample MGYA00564403_ERZ1292642 | MGnify/ENA primary metagenome ERZ1292642 (study PRJEB36523, sample SAMEA6512643) | groundwater metagenome | collected 2019-01-09 | study: AquaDiva: Metagenomics assemblies of 32 groundwater samples | reverse complement strand
ACGAAAAATCACCCCCCACGGTGATGGCGCGGGAATATTCGAAAATAATTCGGCAGGCGTGGCAGCGGCGGGAATTAATCCAACTCGGCGAAACGATGGCCCAGTCGGCCCGCAACGCCGCGGACCCCGACGGTCTGATCGAAACCTCCGAGCGCGAACTCCTGCAGATCCAGACCAGCGCGGCCTCGATCAGCCTGGTCTCCGGCGCCGAAGTGATGGACCGGGTCGAGCACGAACTTGAAAATCCCCGGGCGGCCTACGGGGTGCGCAGCGGTCTCTCACCCATCGACGACGTTTCCGGCGGGTTCATGCCCGGAGAGCTCTGGCTGCTCGCCGGAAGGCCTGGCTCTGGAAAATCGGCGATCGCCTCGAGCGCGGCGCTGAACATCGCCACGAACGGCCGTGGGGCTTCGGACGAGCCGCTGGGCGTGATCGAGATCTGTTCCGAGATGACCGTCGAGCAAATGGGCCGCCGGCATGTCGCGGACCTCTGCTACGAAATTCACGGGCCCGCCGCGCCGAGCTATTCCGCCATGCGCAAGCGCCAGGTGAGCGACGCCCAGCGGAAAATGATCCGCGAGGCCGCGGCCAAGATCCGCGCGCTGGGCACCATGCGGAGCCTCTACCGCACGGGCCTGACCGTCGCGGCCCTGCGATCCATCATCCGGCGCCAAAAAAGCGCCTGGGCCCGCCAGGGAACCCAGATCGGCCTCGTGACCGTTGACCACGTCGGTCTCCTGCGGGCTTCGGCCAACACCCGCGGCCGCACCGAGGCGCAGGGCGAGGTGGCCCGGGAAATGAAGGAACTGGCGGGCGAGCTGAATATTCCGCTCCTCGCCCTGGTCCAGCTGAACCGCCAGGTCGAAGGCCGCGACGACAAGCGCCCGATGCTGAGCGACCTGCGGGATTCGGGCGAATGGGAAGAAAACGCCGACGGCGTGATCGGCGTCTACCGGGACGCCTACTACGCCCAGCGGGAGCCCGAGCCCAAGCGCCACGATCTCAAGCTGCTCTGGGACGAGCGCCGAACCTCACCCTTCGTCGATGCGATCTTTATGAAAATTCGCGAAGGCGAAATGCAGACCGTGAAGCTCTGGGCCGACATGGGCCGCAACGCGATTCGCGGAGGAGCGCCCGACAGCTATTTTGAATATCGATCCCGCGACCTGCTGGACCCCGACGTGCCGCTGTTCGGCCCCACGGGGTTCGAATAAAATCGTGATGACCAGCCGGAAGGGTTTGAAACTGGAATGCGCCGCCCAGCGCGTCAGGAGCGCCGGCAGGGCGGTTGCGGGGTATTTCCGCTATCATGCGCCACTCAATCACCAACGCCCGCCCACGGCGCTCTAATCGCCAGCACGGGGCATCCTAGGAAAGGCAGAAAATGGACAGGTCCGAATTCGACGAGGAAATCAGCGAGAAATTCGCGCTGAGTTTAATTACCGCCCTGGCGCAGGGGCCGATCGGCCAGGCGCTGCTCGATCTGGCGGAGGGGCGGCGACGGATCGTGCTGCGGCAGCACCGTACGCGAGAAGGGTGGATCGTGGAGACTGAGGCAGTCGAGCCCCCGGCCAAGACCACCGGCGAGATGGATCGGTTCTGACCGGCCATTGACGCGAATCAGGCTTTGGGGGAGAAACAGCTAGGGCCGGGTCTCTGGCGAGAGTCCCCGGCCCCTGATCGGTGTTACAGGCACCAGACCAATGCTGACGGTGAATATTTAGCCGAATTGGTCAAGGCCTGCAACACCATTCGGATGATGTGTCGCCCCCGGTCGTTGCGTCCCGTTCCCAAACGCATCTAGCTCGGCGGGAACTTTGCCCGGAGTGATGTCCGGGATTTCCTACCGCCCGACTGGCTGGGATTGGCCTGAGGGACAACGAGACCATCGACCACCTGTGCTGGCCGACATGGCTGGGGAGAGGCTGGCCCCCTTTATCGGGCAGTCGCGCTATACCGAGCTGAGAAAGCCCCCTCCACCCGCGTCCCTGCTCAGGCAGGGGAGGTCGCGGAAAGCGGCCTATGGAGCCACGAAAAAGGGCCCCGACCGAAGCCGGGGCCCAGGTGGCCGCCCGAGGGGGTGGGCGGCGGGGACGCCAGGAGAAGCCCAAGGCTACGCCCAACCGCCGGCCCGTCAATTCACGTCCGCGTAGCCCATCGCGCGCACCTGCCGATCGTCCTCCAGCCAGGGGCTGTTCATGTCGAGCGACCGTCGCCAGGGCTTGCCGTCGACCACCGCGTCGACCGTCAGGATGATGTGGAGCTCGCGGCCCCAGGCCATAACCTCGCGATCGGTGAGCGCAGCGGCGGGGATGCCGGCGTCAACCAGCATCGAGCGCTTCTGCGCCGCCAGCCACCAGCACAGGCCGCGGCCGTTCGATCCGAAATGGGCGAACCGCCAGTTCACATCCTGGTTCACTCGCTCGATCATGTGGGTCTGGGCCTTGGTCAGGGTGACCGGCTCGGCATGGACCCGCGAGGCCAACGCGATCCAGACCAGGAGCAACACGGCGATGCAGCCCAGATTGACGAGGCCTCGGAAGGAGAAGGGGCGCATGGTCAGATCTCCGAAGTTGCCGCGCCGGCGTCGATCGCCCGTTGCGCGGTGGTGAGAAGTTCGCGGATCGCCCGGATTGCGCCGAGTGCGTGCCGCTGGTCTGGATGGGTCGGGCCGCTGTTGGTCGCCGCCCAGCACCGTTGTAGGGTGCGCAGGTTGATGCCAAGCGCCCGGCTGGCGTCATAGGGCCAACTCCGGCCCCACAGCAGCGTCGCGACCACGTCCAGGCGTACGGTCGGGGTCATGACACCCACGCCTTGTCGGTCAGCACTTCGAAGCCGGACGCGGTCCTGATCCGATAGGTATTGCGGTTGACCTTGAGAATGACGCAGGGCCCATAATGGATCGATCGGGCTTGGGCGCCCACGGCGAAGGGGTTCGCGTCGCGTTCGGCTTGCAGCCGCCGAGCTGCGTCGCCCGCATTGGTCGTGGCCAAGCGCTCCAGGTTCGCCGCCCGCTCGTGGAATTTCTTCGCCTTCTGTCCCAATTCGTAGGCCTTCAGCGACCGTGCGTGCATCCGGTCGCGCTCGGGGATGCGCCCCGGCTGCGTCCAGAAGGCCACGTCGCCCCGGTAGCGCTCATGGCCAACGACGAGGGCTTCGGCCTGAGCTTGGGCCTTATCGCCCCATTCGCGGTATTGGGCGGCTTTCGCGGCCCAGCGGTCTTTTTGGGTGTTCATCGGTCTAGTCCGTTCTGATCCAGCGGCCCATGCCGTCTGCGATGGGTCTATAAATCATACGGATGCGCCCCCGTCAACGGAAATTGTCAAGGGCCGCACGATGATGCTATCTCTGGGCCAGGCGCTGGACCGGCTCCAGCGAGCGGAGCGCGGGCAGATTGGCCACGGCAAAAAAATCTGGAGCGGGCCGGCCGAAGCGCAAAAAGCTGCCGACGTCTGGATCTGCTCGCGCTGTGGGACGCCCTGGCTTCTATCATCCGTCGATGTGCGAGCGCGTCACGCGGCTCTGTCTGCTCGGCTGCACCGATGAAGATTTGGCGCGGATGCTTGAGATTGAGGTTTCGACGCTCACGCTCTGGAAATCGAAGTATCCGGAATTAATGGCTGCCATCCGCGAGGGACGAGAGGACGCTGACGCCCATATTGCCCAAGCGATGTACCATCGGGCCAAGGGCTATTCGCACAAGGCGGTCAAGATTTTTCCCCCCAAGGGCGACCGCGACGAAGCCTTAAAGGTTGAATACACTGAACATTATCCACCGGACACCGCTGCGGCCTCCCTCTGGCTCCGCAACCGCCGGCCGGGTCAGTGGCGAGAAAAGACGGACGTTGGGGTCACTGGCGTGATCAGCCTCGAGGCCCTCGTGCTGGACAGCCTGGGCGCCGCGCGGCAGATTGAAGGCGAGGCTCGGGTGATCGAGGACAAGGGCGAGGGCGACGAATGATCCTGACCGCGAGAGACCACCGCGATCTCCTCGATGCCGCGGTGCGCACCGAGCGCGCCCGCCTGGCCGTGAGCCTCAAGTGGTCCCCCGGCCGCACGCTGGCTCTCCTCGAGCGTGAGATCGAGTCCCATGGCGAGATGAGCGTGAGCCTGCATCTGATCCGGCAGGCGTATCGGCGGTCGGTGGCCGTGTATTTGGCCGAGAGGACTGCGGCGCGCTGAATGGCCGATCTCTCAGGGCAGAGATTTGGACGCCTTACAGCTCTTTGTCGTGAGGGCGCGAACGCCAACCGCGAATCATATTGGCGGTGTGTTTGTGATTGCGGCGGAACATCCCGCCCTCTCCACGGAACTCTGACGAAAGGCGCCGCTCGGTCCTGCGGTTGTCTGCAGCAGGAGGTTCGCCGCGCCCATCGAAAGGATTTCACGGGTTTGCGGTCAGGCTGGCTCCTCGCCGAGAAGAACACCGGCAGAAAAGATCAGCGGGGAAGTTTCCTTTGGCTCTGTCGGTGCGACTGTGGAGCAACCAAGGAAGTTGCGGGATCGAGCCTTAAGGCTGGCATCGTGATCTCTTGCGGCTGTGCCCGTCGGACACGCATCGCGGTGCGAGATCCAGCGATCCGATCGGATCGGCTTGAACGCCAGAACGAACGCCGCGCCCTAACGCTCCAGGCTGAGGGGTCATTTACCGAAGCAGAGGTGGGCCAGCTCCATGCCAAGCAGCGTGGCCGATGTATCTACTGCCGCACTAAGTTAGGTGATCGCTTTCATCGCGACCACATCGAGCCACTCGCGCGCGGCGGATCGAATTACATCACCAACATCCAATTGCTCTGTCCGTCCTGCAATGCGAGGAAACGGTCGACCGACCCGCTTCTGTTCGCCGCCAAGCAGGGACTTCTCGTATGACCGCAACGGCCGAACCAAAAACGGAAGAAGGCCGCCGCCTTAAGTTATGGCGGCATCGTCCGGATGTAATGGTGAGAGAGCTATTTGGGGTCACTCCTGATCCATGGCAAGATGAAGTGCTACGGGCATTTCCTTCGACCCCGAGAATTGCAATGAAGGCAAGCAAGGGCCCAGGGAAAACTGCGACCCTTGCTTGGCTCGCATGGAACTATCTTCTAACTCGCCCGCATCCGAACATTTCTGCCGTGTCTATTAGTTCGTCTAATCTTCGAGACAATTTATGGAAAGAGTGCGCGATTTGGAGGAACAAGTCCAAACTCCTGCAGGTCGCCTTCGAGTGGACCGCCGAGCGGATCTTCAACAAGGAACACCGCGCGACGTGGTTCATGAGCGCCAGATCCTGGAGCCAGGCGGCCGACAAGGAGCAGCTCGGCAACACCCTGGCCGGCCTGCACAGCGAATACGTCATGGCCCTGATGGACGAAAGCGGCGGCATGCCCCCCGCGATCACCCAATCGGCCGAAGGCATCTTCTCCGGCGCGCGGGAAGCCCACATCGTCATGGCGGGCAACACCAACAGCCTCGAAGGCGCGCTGTACGACGCCTGCGTGCGCCAGAAGGGGCTCTGGAAGGTCGTCGTGATCAACGGCGACCCGGACGACCCGAACCGCTCCACCCGCGTCCCGCTCGAATGGGCGCGCCAGATGATCGCCAGCACGCCCGGCGGCCGCGAGTCGCCGTTCATCAAAGTCATGCTGCTCGGCGAGTGGCCCAAGGCCTCGATCAACGCCCTGCTCGGTCCCGAAGAGGTCGAGGCCGCGATGGGGCGGAAATACCAGCAATACGACATCGACGCCGCGGCGCGCATCCTGGGGGTCGATGTGGCCCGCGAAGGTGACGACGCCTCGGTCATCTTCCCGCGGCAAGGCCTGGTCGCCTTCAAGCCCCACATCATGCGCAACGTGACCGGCATCGTGGGCGCCGGCCAAGTCGCCAGGGTCTGGAAGGACTGGGACGTCGACGCCTGCTTCGTCGACAACACCGGCGGGTTCGGCGCCTCCTGGATCGACAACCTGTCGCTGCTGAACCGATCGGCCATCCCGGTGGGCTTCGCGGAAAGCGCCCAGGACCGCCGCTACGCCAACCGGCGCGCCGAGATGTATTTCAAGGCCGCCGAGTGGATCAAATCCGGCGGCGCGCTACCTCAGGACGATGACCTGGTGGGCGAACTCTGCGCCACGACCTACACCTTCAAGGGTGATGCCTTGTTGCTCGAGCCGAAGGATATTATCAAGGCGAAGCTGGGCCGCTCACCCGACAAGGCGGACGGCTTGGTGCTCACCTTCGCCGAACCGGTGGCCAGCAAGGCGCTCCAGCAGGCGATGCCGCGCCAGCGGCAGGAGGAGAACTACGACGTGTTCGCCGAGTTCCTGAGACACTGACATGCGCCAAGCCGCGCGCCATATCGCCAGCCGGGGAATCCTCGGCCCGCCGGCGGGGGACGGGCTAGAAATCGCCGCTCCTGTTCGTATCGCCAGTTGCCCCGGCTCCCGTGATGAGCATCTCACGGGTATGATGCAGCTGAAGGACGGAACGCCCCGCACCCATCCTCAACCCGCACAAGGCCGCTGACCATGGACGTGGCGCTCGTCTTCAAGGGCAAGCGCTTCCGGTACGCCTACCGCGGGCCGGCCGGAACACCGCCGCTGTCGGCCGTCAAGGTCCTGGTCGGCATGGCCAAGCCCCTGGGCGACGTGTTCCAGGACCGGATCAATCCGATCATCGAAATGGACGCCGAATTCAAGGCCGCGCTCGACGCGCAGCGCTCCACACTGCCCTACTGGCAATCAGCGCTCGCCTTGGATACCATCGACGGAATTCCACTGGTCACGGTGAGCTAGCCATGTCCTTCCTGTTCGGTTCCCCCAAGGCCCCGGTTCCCCCACCGCCGCCGCCCCAGCCCCCGCAGCTGGCCAATCCCTCGATCGCTGAGCAGGGCGCCGCCGAGCGGCGAAACCTGGCCAGCGCGGAGGGCCAGGGCTTCACCGGGACGGACGTCACCGGCGGGCAGGGGTCAAAGAACCCCAGCACCACCAAGAGCCTGCTTGGAGCCTGACATGGACTCGATCGAAGTCGGCGGCATCGTGAGCGCGGCCACCTACCTGACGGGCGTCATCTTCGCGAGCGTGATGGCGGGGAACCACCCGGCGACCGTGCTGGCGCTGGCGAGCGCCGCCGTCGCGGTGTTCTGCTACACGGCCCAGCTGGCAGGCCGTCCGCCGCAGGGCGTGGCGCTGATCACATACTTCGCGTCGAATGTCCTCGCGGGCCTGGCCGGCGCGGTGCTGGTCCTCGGATATCTGGCCTAGACGATGCCCGCCCCCGATTTCACCTCGAAATACAACACCAAACTTGGCGCCGATGATGAGAAAGCGTTTCAGGATTGGGCCGCGAAGTCGGGGCACGCCAACGATCTCTCGGACTACGATCTGCGCGGTTGGTGGAAAAGCAACGGCACGCAGGCCGCTAACGGTCACCTCACCGACAAATTCAAGAAGCCGAACCATCCGACGTTCTCAACTGAGAGCCAGTACAGCGGCAAGGATGGCTATGTCGGCGGTAAATGGTCGGGCGACGATAAGGCTGGCTGGAGTTACACACCGAGCAAGAGCAATCTGAAGAACATGACGACCGACGAGCTTCAGGACTATTTCTCGAAGGTCGAACCCAAATCAAAACTTGTGCTGCCGCAGAACGCCGCTGAGAAGCGGTACGGAAAGGGCAATTGATGGGCGCCGTCGCCACTCCCCGCCGCCCGCGCTCGGCCTATCGCACGACGCCGGCGAACGACGCTCAGCCCTACTACGCCAAGGCCTCACCCTCGCTGCTGTCCGAGACGCCGGCCGATCCGGTGTTCAAGCCGGCTGACGCCAAGGACACCCGCGAGTGGATGGCGATGTTCCAGCACGTGGAGTCACGGTTCCAGTCGCTCTACACCTGGCGGGTGCCCTGGTGGACCACCTGGGGCCAGATCGCGCGGTACATGCTGCCCCGCCGCTACTATGCGTTTATCACCGCGAACCTCTACAACCAGGGACTGCGGCAGGACTTCGCGATCGTCGACCGGACCGGGACGCTATGCGGGGACGTCTGCGCCGCGGGGATGATGGCCGGGATGACGGACCCGGACCGCACGTGGCTGAAGCTGGGCCCCGCGATCCCCGGCCTGGAACTCGATCAGGCTGGCCAGATGTGGTACGAGGAGGTGACCGAGCGCTACAACTATGTCTTGACGCATTCGAACTTCTACGACGCCCAGGCCCAGCACTACGAGGATCTGGTGTTCTTCGGGACCGCGCCGGTGATCGATTATCCCGACGAGGACGAGATCATCCACTGCTTCACGCCGTGCGCCGGTGAATTCCTGCTCGGCACGTCGTTCGAATTCTCCGACGAGGTGCTGTACCGCGAGTTCCGGCTGACCATCAGCCAGATGGTCGAGATGTTCGGGATCGACAACTGCCCACAGGACGTCCAGCGGATGTGGCGGCAGAAGGGCGGCGCCCTGGAATACCAGAACGTCATCGGGCACTGCATCGAGCCGAACTTCCCGATCACCGGCGACGACGGGAAGGGCGAGGTGGGCGTGGTGCCCGGCGGCTTCACCTGGCGCGAGGTTTATTGGGTGCGCGGCAAGAAGGACGAGCGCCCGCTGTCGACCACCGGCTTCCACGAGCGCCCGTTCGCGGTGTCCCGCTGGAACACGCAGGGCAACGAAGCCTATGGCCGCGGGGTGGGCGAGAACATGCTGGCCGACGTGATCCAGCTGCAACTCGAGACGCGCCAGAAGGCGGAGTCGATCGAGAAGGTCAACCGGCCGCCGATGGGAGCGGACGTCTCGCTGATGAACCTGCCGGCGTCGACCAACCCGGGCAAGATCACCTACATGAACACCGCCAACGGGGAGAAGAAGTTCTTCCCGCTGTACGAGATCCGGCCCGACATCCCGGCGATCGCGGCCGACATCGCGATCATCCAGGAGCGGATTGCGCGCACCGCCTACAACGACGTCTTCCAGCCCATGGAAGACCTGCGCCAGCAGACCAAGACCCAGATCACCGCCACCGAGATCGACGCGATCAAGGAAGAGCGCCTGCTGCCCCTCGGGCCGGTGTTCGGCCGCGTCTACGGTTCGCTGCGCACCCGGGTGAAGCGGCATCTGGCGATCATGGCGCGCCGAGGTCTCCTGCCGCCCAAGCCCGCCTCGCTGCGCGGCGTACCGACCAAGATCGACTTCATCTCGATGCTCACGCAGGCCCAGCGCGCCACCAGCACCGCGGCGATCGCCCGCACCGCCCAGTTCGTCGGCACGCTCTCCGGCGCCTTCCCCGAGTCGCGCTTTGTGCTTGACCCGGAGGAGGCGATCAGGGAATTCAACGACGGCGTGGGCGCCACCTCCAAGATCATGCGCTCGCCGGCCATGGTGAAGAAGCTCCAGCAGATGGAAGCCCACCAGGCGGCGGCGGCGCAGGCCATGCAGGCGACGCTCCCAGGGGCCCAGGCGGCCAAGGCGCTGGGTCAGACGTCGCTGGCGCCAGGGAACGCCCTCAGCGCCCTGGTTGGAGGCCAAGGGGTATGAGCAGGGCAGCCTCTAAAAACAAATGGCCCATCCTTCGGCCAGGTATATTGACGTTCTACCAGCCTGAGCCGAAATGGTGGGAACGTCCATTAATCTGGGCACGTCTACGTCGCCCGCCCCGATACATCCTGCGTCGGGAAGCCGAGGTGATAGGGTGGACAAGCTGATGAGCAAGATGGACAACCACCGCCCGATGCCGCCGGAGCCCGCGCTGGTCGAGGACATCCCGGCGCCGGAGATCTTCGTCAGCGGCTACCAGAGCAACCTCGCCGAGAACGGCGTCGCGAAGCTGACCTTCTTCTCAATGGGCCACGACGTCGTGCGCAACCGCCCGGTCCGTCGCGTCGTCCTGCGAATGACGGCCACCATCCCGGCGATGTTCGGCATTCACCAGGCGATCGGGCAGTTCCTCGAGCAGGTGGCCAACGCCGAGCGTGAGGCGGCGATGGACCACGCGCGCGCTGGGTTGCCGGTGAGTGAGGGCGAAGCGCCGTGAGCAGCGGCCTGACCGAACGCGAGATCCTGGACCGCTACGTCCAGGCGTTGGGGGAGGCGAAGGCCGCCTGCCAGTACCTCGGCCTGAACGCCGATCCCCAGTACCTCGCGCCCCGCGGCGCGCACTACGGCAACCTGCGCGTAGCGCTGCAGGCGCTGGAGGGCTCCTGCCGCCAGATGGCGCACTTCCGCGCCGATGCCCGCTGGATCAAGCTAGGCTTCTTCTACGCCGGTGTGATCCGCAAAATGCAGGTCAGGTTCATCGGCCAGCGCTGGCTGTGGTTCAAGGAACTGATCGCGCTCTTCGAAACCGGTCAGCGGCGCATGGAGGCCCTGCGCGACCGTCGCACGGGCCGCACCGGCGCGATCCTGCCGACGCAGCCCACCGATTGGCTGCTTCTGCCGGACATCAAGCGGCCACAGCCGCGCATGCCGACATTTCACTGAGGAGGTCGAGATGAAAACGCCCGGACCCGGTGATCAAGTGATGTGCGTGGTGGAAGGATCTGAGCGTTCTGATGGCATACAGCCACACTGGGTTTGTGGCGCAGAGGTCAGGGTCGGCGAAGTCTATACCATCATGAGGGTGGTCACCGATGAGAACAACTTCGGGGAAATCTCTACGGGCTTCGTTCTGGTTGAACCTGATACTCACTGGCCCAGAGGCTGCGACGGAGACTACGGCGCTTGGGGCGAAGAGCATTTTCGGACGCTTGACGAACTGGAGGAGATGCTGCTGACGGAAATGGGTGCCGCCGAAAAATTCGAGCCGGCATGACCCGCGAGCGCGGCGAGCTCCCGACCGAGGAGGAGGAACTTCTCGGTATCGAACGGCCTAGCCTGGAGGATGAACAGGAAGCCGAGCGGCTGGCCGCCGAAAAGGCGGAGCTCATGAACGAGTTCCTGCGGAACCTGATGACCAATCAGCTTTTCCGCTACTGGCTGATCAGCCAGATCAATGCGTTCGGCGGATTCGAAAACACCTTTGCCGCCACGCCCACGGGCTTTCCGGACACCAACGCGACGTGGTTCAAGGCCGGGATGAAGGCGGCGGGCTGGGCGCTGTGGGAGCAGTTTGACGATCTGGCCCCGGAGCTGGCGTCGCTGATGCGGAAAGAGGGTCGGGGGCCAGCGCCGGGCTGAACCCACCGCGCTCGACGTCCCGCGCCTGGTCGATCAGTCGCCGGGCTGCGTCCGATCTCGATAGGCCCCAGCGGACCACCAGATGATCCAGGATGGCCAGATGCAGGGGATCGATCCAAATGTGGAGGCGCGCCTTGCGCACTGGCCTGCGGCCCGAAAGGTCGATTTCAGTCGCATAGCGCTCGATGATCGAGCCGAGGGCCCCGGACAGCGACGTCTCGTCCCGCTCGGCGACGTGTTCGAGGTAGTTGAACTGCTGTGTGCGCAGTTGGACGTGGACGCGGCTCAACCGATCCCCCGAAAGCCGAAGCAGGTGTGTTGGTATAGCCCACCGACGCAGGTCCGCAAAATCTCGTGTTACATCCGCTCGCATGGCCGAGGAAAATCTTCCCCAGGATGGAGCCGTGTCGGGTGAGCCGGTGGTGGATGCCGCCGCGCCTGCGGCCGACATTCAGGCCGCCTCCGAAGCGGCCGTGGCGCCCGAACCCTCGGTGATCGAGGCCGAACCGGCCGCCGCCGAAGGTGGTGAGCCCGCTCCCGCGGCGGAAGCTGCGCCAGCCGTTGAAGCGAAGCCGGCCGAAGAGAAGCCCGCCGAGGCCGCCAAGCCGGACGCCGCGCCTGCGGAAGGCGAGGGCGTCCAGGCTGCGCCCGCCCCCGCCTACCAGGATTTCACGCTGCCGGAGGGCCTGCAGGCCGCACCCGAGCAGATGACCGCCTTCACCGGTGTGCTCGGCAAATACGGCCTGACCCAAGAGGCCGGCCAGGAACTGATGGACCTGCATGCCGAAACGCTGCGCCAGATGCAGACGCAGATGGAACAGCGCCAGCAGGACGTCTTCGCCGAGACCCGCCGCGGCTGGGTCGCCGAATTCGAAAAGGGCGCGGGCAATCGCCGCGACACGATCCTGAACGACGCCAAGTTCACGATTTCCGAAGTGATCAAGGATCCGAAGGAGCGCGCCGAGCTGTGGAACGTATTCGCGTTCACCGGAGCCGGCGACCATCCGGCGGTGATCAACGCCCTGGCGAAGGTGGCCAAGAAGCTGCGCGAACGCACGGCTCCCGCCTCGCCGGTTCCCCAAACCCCAGAACGCGGCGCGAACCCGGCCGATCGCCGCTATCGCGGCCGGCCGCAAAGTTAACGTGAGGACCTGAACCATGGCGACTGGCGCCCCCTTTACCCTCATCGATCTGGCCCGCCGGACGGACCCGACCGGCGATGCCGCCGACGTGGCCGAACTGCTGAGCCAGGCCAACGAGATCTACGACGACCTGGTGTGGAAGGAGGGCCTGACCAACACGGGCCACGTCTACACCGTCCGCACATCGATCCCCACGGGCTGGTGGCGCTACATCGGCCAGGGTGTGCCGATGAGCAAGTCGACCACCGCCCAGGGCCGCATCAACTGCGGCATGCTGGAGGACCAGTTCACGGTCGACCGCGCCATCCTGGAGATGGCCGAGGACCAGAACAAGTTCCGCTACGAAGAGGACAACGCCCACCTCGAGGGCATGTCCCAGACCATCGCCCAGACCTTCATCTACGGCTCGAACGTCGCCAATCCGGCCCAGTTCACCGGTCTGTCGGCCTTCTACAACACGGTGAACACCGCCAACGCCGCCAACGCGGTGAACGTATTCAACGGCGGCGGCGCGGGCAGCAACAACTCCTCGATCTGGCTGGTCGGCTGGTCGCCGCGGTCGATCTACGGCGTGTTCCCCAAGGGCTCGAAGGCCGGCCTGACGCTGGAGCCGCTGGACTACACCCAGCTGGCCTACGACAGCCTGGGCAACCCCTACCGCGCGGCGGTGACCTGGTTCCAGCAACGCGCCGGTCTTTGCGTCGAAGACTGGCGCTGGGGCTCGCGCCTCTGCAATCTGGACGTCACCACGGCGGGCCTGGGCGGCACCAACCCCTTCGACATCTTCGCCAACGGCCTGACCAAGATGGTCCTGCGGATGCCGAAAATGGCGCGCGGCGTCTCCGGGGTCACCGAGACCGACGCCAAGTCCGAGATGGGCATGGTCGTGCGCCCGGCGATCTACGCCAACCGTACCGTGCGCGGCTTCATGGACATCCAGGCGATCCGCGACTAGAACGTGCTCATCGGCCCGAAGGACTACGCCGGCAACCCGGTCGACAGCTTCCGGTCGATCCCCATCAGGGTCATGGACGTCATCACGTCCAGCGAGACCGCGCTGACCTAAGCCTGGCCTGTAAGGAACCGGACCATGATCCTCGACATCAACACCGTCCTCTCGTCGGCCCAGGCCGTCACGGTCACCGCGCCGTCGCAGAACGTGATCGACCTGGCGGGCGTCGGCGTCGGCCAGCCGGACCCGAACCGCTTCGGATCCGCGACCATCTTCGGCGAAGACATCGGCATCGGCGATGGCGTCTCGCCGCCGCAGATCCTCTGCCAGGTGGGCACGGCCTTCACCGCCGGCGGCGCGGCCACCATGACCGTCCAGTTGCAGGAGGCGGCCGACACGGGCGCCAACACCGGCACGCCGGGCACCTGGAACACCATCGCCCAGACCGACGCCATCGCGGTCGCCACGCTGGTCGCGGGCCTGAAGCTGGCCGAATTCACCATCCCGCCCCGCTATCCGGGGCAGACCACCTTCCCGCGGTTCTACCGCCTCAACTATGTCGTCGCGACCGGGCCGATGCTCACGGGCACGATCGGTTTCGCGGGCATCATCACGGGCCGCGACGATGCGCCGAACTATCCGGCAGCGTACTAAGCCGGCGGCCCGCCAGCCCCTCACCGAAGCGCAGGTCGATCAGATGGTCGCCCTGCACCAAGGTGGGGCTGGCGAGGGCGTCAGCGCGCTGGCCAAGGCCCACGGCATCACCGTGGCCGCGGTCCGCTACCACCTGAAGAAGCGCGGCGCACTCGGCGTCCCGCAAGGAAACGAGACGATGGCCGAGGACGAGACCGACGAAGCGCTGGGGATCGGTGAGGACGAGGGCGCCGGGACTGGCGCGCTGGACCTCGCGGCGCTGATGGCGCATCCGGACCTCGCCAAGCTGGTCGATGCCGCCGTCGACGCGCGGATGCGCCAGATGGGCGCCGCGCCCGACGCCGGCCCGATCCCGAACAACGGCGCGGCGTTCGACGCCTTCCTCGAAAAGCTCGAGCACGTCATCGGCGTCTCGGCTTCGCAGCAGCCCGGCTACATCAAGCCGCTGACCGCCGAAGAGGTGGACCGCCGCGCGTCCGGCCAGGTCGAGATGCGCGCGCTGCTGGACCATTACC
>ERZ1292642.967-Hain-H14-01um-R1-967-length-14452-cov-5_pt1 | contig 14452 bp, 33 predicted proteins | sample MGYA00564403_ERZ1292642 | MGnify/ENA primary metagenome ERZ1292642 (study PRJEB36523, sample SAMEA6512643) | groundwater metagenome | collected 2019-01-09 | study: AquaDiva: Metagenomics assemblies of 32 groundwater samples | reverse complement strand
ATTTCCCATCTGATATAGTCGTTAGTCCAGATAATAAACATGCGTATGTAACAAATTATACTGACAATACAGTTTCTATGTATGATAGAAACTTAACTACTGGTGTACTTTCGTTGCTTAGCCCTTCTACTATCAGCACTGGATCAGGTAGTTCTCCAATAAAAATAATAATAACATCAAATGGTGACTATGTATATGTGCTAAATCAAGCTACTTATGAGATTTTAGTATACAGTAGAGACTCAAGCGATGGGCAATTAACGCTTCTAAGCGGGTTCACAATCGGCACTGCTGGAGGCCCCTCGGATATTGCTATTAGCACTAACAATCAATATATATATGTTACTAATTTTTCAGGTGATAGTATATCTATGTATGGGGTAGAAGTAACTGGGGAATTAATACCTCTAGGTACTCCGTCAATTGATAACCCTGGGGCACCAGCTGGAATTTGTTGCGCATTTTAGTAAATAATAATAATTTTAAAGGAATAATATGTTAGGCATAGTTTATAATTTACTTGGGATATCAATGTTGATATGGTATTCTTGTCTAAGATGGACAATGTTTAAAGACCCAGTAAAGTATGCGTGGGCTTATGCTCATATAAATATTTTTACTGGGTACATGTCCTTTTTATTTATAATTCCCACCTTGTGTTTTCCATTATTCACTGGTGATTCGTATAAAATATATACTCATTTTATATTATTTTTAGGTATATTCTTATTTATCCGAAATACATATTATACTTATGAGGATATTATGGATTATATATCTTTAATAGATGACAGAAAGCAACAATTATTCTTTATTGTTATTGATTTGTGTATGGTTGTATATACTTTATTATGGTACATTAAATATGGCGTTAATATGGAGTAGGAAATGTCCACATCTTTTGCTTGGGACACGGGAATAATTTTATATATTGCTACATTTGTGGCTGGATTAATCGCATGGAGAGCAAAATCAAACATGCAGTTAAAAGCTAATGCTAAAGGTCTTGAGGAGGTTAAAAAAGATTTAAAAGATGAAGTATACAAGTCTAAAAATGAAACCAAAACAGATATTAGAAATTTAGCACAAGAACTTAGAGCAGGTTTTAGTAGTATGCAAGAATCTATAAATGATGTTAAAATATGCCAAGCTAGTACAAAAGCTAGCGTGGAAGAACGTTTAAAATCTTTAGAAAGGCATTCTTATGAAAAATAATAAAATCATAGCCCTTTTGTTACATTATTTAAATGATAGAATCATACAGATTACTATTTTATTTACTCCAATTTTTATTTGTTTAGAAATATTCCAACAAAAACAAATAGATGATTTTATGCATGGATTATTTACTATTGTACTGATTTTTTTAACTAATATTGCAAATAGTACACAAATAATAAGTGCTATAGCCACTATAATTTCAGGTTATATTGCTTACAGAGGGGCTAGATTTTTAAAGAATCATGATAAAAAAGAATAACTCTGCATATTATGGGATGAGATCTACTCGTTATATACAATGGGTAGATCTTGTACTGCGAAAATAACATATTTGGCAGGGGATATAAGAATCGAACTTATACCACAAGAATCAAAGTCTTGTGTGCTACCATTACACCAATCCCCACTTGTTACATACTTTTCACAAGTTCAACAGCTTTCTTGATTATTTCGTAGTCTTCTGTGCGTGGGATGCTAATACTTTTATATTTAACAATTATTCTCCATTCATTGCCATCTTCTCTAATTACTATATCATCTTTTTGATAATTTACTGATAATTGACCCACTCTATACCCATCCGCAATTAATTTTTCTTCAAGAGTTAGTTCTTTGTCTTTTTGACATAATTTTAATGCTGTTTCAATTAAAGCCTTCATATTTAATGCTTCTAATGAAAAAGATCTTTTTTTGGTATTAAATTCCGTAAGTTCTTTAAAACCTAAACTTATTAATTTATTTTCATCAGTATTATTAATCAACTCAAGCAACTCATCTTTGACTGACTGTTTAGTTTCTTTTTTCTCTTCTTTTCTAATTGGTGGCTCTCCTATTCCAGAAAATTCAAAATGCCCATTTAACATTTGTTCCTTGGATTTTTCTTTTTCGTCCGCTGGATACCCATTTAACATACAATACATCAGCACATCTGCTAAATTCATTTTATATTCCTTAAAAATTATTTGGCACGTCGGGTAGGATTCGAACCTACGGTTTGCGTCTTGTAATGAGACATCGCACATATAAATAACACTTACCATTACGCTTATTTATTTATATTACCTTAAGCCATTCAGCCACCGACGTATTTGGTCTGGGTAAGAGGACTCGAACCTCTATAGTCATGCTTGGAAGTCATCTATTTTACCATTAAACTATTTTCGCAATAAAAAACCCACTTTAAATGTGAATCAAAAGTGGGTTGTTCGAACAAGTACATGCACAGTACATATTCAGATATTGTGATTCACTGCAATATCTCAACAAGTAATAGATTATAACATATCAATTACCAAAATACAAATTAATTTCTTTAGTACCAGGGTAAACGCATCTAAATTAGTTGGTAATAAAGGATATTAAATTTTCAAAAATATAAAATAAAATACTGTAACAATCACAGATAGTGTAGAGTAACTTCTTTGCTGTAATGATTGGAGTTGCTACATGGATAAGAATATTTTTATAGAATGTTTTGATACCCTAAAAGATAAAAGAATTAATCGAACAAAACGACATGTATTATTAGACGTGGTAGCATTAACATTATTTGCTATTATGTCCGGTGCACAAACATTTGAAGAAATAGAATTATTTGGAGATTTTCATATTGCATGGCTAAAACAATATCTATTATTACCAAACGGAATTCCATCACATGATACTATTAGAAGAGTTTTAGGGTTTTTGAATCATCAAGAATTAATAACAGGATTTATTAAATGGATCACTAGCATCAAGGGGTTGGTTAATGAAAATATAGTTGCGATTGATGGTAAGACAATGAAAGGGTCACACAAAAAAGGTAAAGGAATTAAAGCATTGCATGTGCTAAGTGCGTACTCATGTGCTAATGGATTATCATTGGGGCAGTTGAAAGTTGATGGGAAAACCAATGAAATTACTGTTATACCTGAATTAATAAGGCAACTTGCTATTGATGGTGCAATAGTTACCATTGATGCAATGGGTTGTCAAAAAGATATAGCTGAAGCTATTATTAACCAAAAAGCTGATTATCTTTTAGCGGTTAAAGACAATCAAAAAGAATTACATGAAGCTATGATTGATGTCTTTAAATTAGCTGAGAATAAAGCATTTGTAAATAATATGCCTATGCAAAAATCTGAAGATGAGATTGAAGCTAGTCATGGCAAAATAGAACAACGCATTACTACAACAATGCCAGTTAGTGCTATATCACACGTAGTGGATTCAGAAGATTGGGTTGGTATAAAAAGTATAGTGAAAATAATTCGTACTGCAGAAGATAATAAACGTAATATTACTACGGAAACACGGTATTTTATTTCTTCAGTGATATATACGGAACCCAAAAAAATTGCTACAGCAGCTAGGCTGCATTGGGGCATCGAGAATAAATTGCACTGGACATTAGATGTCGCGTTTAAAGAAGATGATTGCAGAATACGAGATGAAACAGCCGCATTAAATTTTGCATGGTTTAGAAAAATGGCGTTATCATTTTTAAAGCCAATATTACCTTTTGGGGTTAAGATTAATTCAATAAAAAAGAAAATGCTTCGTAATTGGGTTAAACCGGAGGGGATTATTGATTATATTAACGCTCAACGACCAGAGGTGATTTAGATGCGTTTACCCTGCTTTAGTACGCCTTATTGTCAATCCATTAGAAATTTTCCCATCTACATGATTCCACTTGCTCCATAATTCACTTATTTTGGGACTGTTTACATCATTGTTGATAATAGATAATAATTGACTATATTGGAATGCGGAAAATCCGATGTTATAAATTAGTGATAAACATGCTGCAAATTGATTGTCTGTTAATTCCTTAGTAAATAATTTTAATAATCTATCAGCAAATTTAGTTAAAACATCATCTCTCAATTGTTCTGCACGTTCTAATGTGATTGGGTTATCATTAAAAGTTACAGCTATTCCGTCTTCATAAAAACAATTCCCAAAGCCAATTGTTGCTCTTCCTCCTTGATCAGCATATGGAACACTAATAAATTTTTCTATTGGATTAATGAAAGTGTCAACACATATTTTAATTGCATTTTGTAGATTCATTTTAAACCTTTATAAATTCGTTAAATAAGTTACCGTAGTAAATATTAAAGCTTCCAATTTTATCATAATACTTAGCTTTTAATGCATATATTTTCATTTACTCTTTGCTAATCTGTTTTACAAGTAATGCACATTCATTTTGATTGAAATAATCAATAATTATAGTACATCCTCCTCCTATTTTACATTCAGCATAAATTATATGTAAATCCTTAATCTGTTTATCATCATTATAGACAATACCATTCAAAGAATCGAGTATACATTTATTGCCATTATCAATGTCAATGCAAACTTTATGTTCACTCCCATCTTTATTCTGTCTAGGATGTATTATAATCTTCACCCGTACATTATCAGCAATTGGTTGTAAATCTGCATAATCAGATTGAACTTTAGTTTTAAATGCTTTACCTTTTGCAGATATATACCTTCCTCCTCCTTGCTTAGAATGATAATAATCATTCACACTTTTTGGATAGGGCAAATGTAAAGTTAATGGTAATTTCATCATCTACTCACTTTCTATTTTTTCTAATAAGTTATTGCATGCTCTAATAAGACGCTGAACTATTTCTTGATTATTTTCATCAATCTCAGTTTCATGTCTTTCAGAATCATGCACAAATACACTTTTAATCTTTGTTAAATCATATAAAATATGAGAAAAAATATTCTGTAAATTTTCTCTATGGAAATTTTCTATTAGTTTCATATATTCTAATGACATCAAAGATATTTGTTGAGATACATGCATCATTTACTCACTTTCTGCAAAGCCTCATACTTTGCCTTCAAACTATAATATTCTTGTGCATTATTGCATCCCCACTTTATTAAACTAGACACCTTAGCCGACCCATCTTTGTTAGTCACAGGTGGTGGTAAATCATTTACTTGCTGCATTAACTCTTGCGGAATTAATGGTTTGTTTGGAACAACGGGAAGTGTACTGCATCCACTTAGCACTGATAGTAACATCAGTATCAATATTTTTGATTTCATCTTTTGCTATCTCCTGATAAATAGAATTATAATAATCTTTGTTAATTAATTGCTTTTGATATAGGTCGTAAGTAGTTTTTGCGTTGTCTATATCTTTTTGTCTGACTATATCGTTAGCTTTCCGCATAGCAACATCATAGTCGTGTTGCATATGGTTACGACACGCTAACCATCCACAACTAGTAAAAAACGCAATAGAGGCTATTGTAGCCCCTATAATGATAGGTATCTTATAGGGCATAATTTATTCCTTTACATTTCATCAACTAATAATCCGTTATCTTGAATCCTATATTTATAATATATACTGCTTTCATTACCAACATAAATATATTTACCATTTTTATCAATTGATATATTGGTGGGATTACTCATAGTTGGTATAGCCGGTGGAGTCAATGCAATATATTTATTAGTAGGTATCTCATACATCCTAATTATCATTTCTTTATCATAAAGCACATAAACATTATTACCATTTTTCGCATGATGAAGATAATTGAGGTCATTTTCAGTTATAACTCTTTTTGAATCACGTTCTTTCTCATATTCAAGCCATTTTTTCTCCCGGATTAATTTACATATTTCATTACGGTATATGCAACTTAACCAGGAGCCAATACAAATACTAAAAATATTGCTAATAATTAGCATCACAATAGGAGCATACATAATTTATTCCTTAAAATGGTATATCATCACCTTGTACATTATCAATCGGCAATCCATGTTGTTTAGTTGCCACCTGTGGTGCTGTTCCTTTATTAAACGGTTCTTTTATTTTACCGTTTAGATTCAAGAAGTTACCATATTGAGATGATTTCACCTCAATAACACCTTGTTGCACCAACTCTGCAAGCTCTTTTATTTGTTTATCAGTAAAAGAACATTGCACTTTATCATTGCCCCAGTCTGTTACTGATCCAACCTTATTAATCCATGTACCATCAGCACGTTTAACTGATAATTCGTAACGTTTTGTCATTCTAATTCTCCTATAAGTTTGGATATTTCGATTAATTTAAGTACATTGTGTTTAGTAACATTATTTTTGCTCAACATTGTATCTTGATTTTTACAGAATACAATTTGGCAATGGTTATATTTAAAATTGATCTCAACATACACTCTAGCATCCTCAAGAGGAGGGATATAATAAATACTTCCATTCCATTTTTCTTCAAACCCCAACTCTAGCAACTCTTCTTTAGTTATTGACTCACTCATTCTAATTCTCCTATAAGTTTGGATATTTCGATTAATTTAAGTACATTATTATAAGTAGGTGTTGTTGCTATATTAATTTTATTATGTATTAATAATTCTGCATTGAAATTTTTATCAAAATCAATATGTATATCAGAATATATTTTATGAAATATTACTGAATCATGTTTTTTAATCCCCATTTTTAATGGTTTAAAACCCAATTTCAACAATTCCTCTTTAGTTATTAACTGAATCATTCTTTACTCCATTTTTCAAAAAGTTTTATCGCATTAAATATTTTTGAATGATCATCTTTATTCGTTAATATATAATGATGTATTAATAAACCATCTTCATGCTTTTTATAACTTATTAGCATCTGACTACGAGAAAATGCAGTCTCTCTGTCAGGATTATCCATTACCCAAACGTCACCTTTTAAATATTCCCCATTTGTAGTTCCAAACCCATACTCAACTAACTTATCATGCAAAGTTGGTTCTTTTTGGCTATTATGCAAAAATGTTCTTACTATATCTAATTTATATTCATCCGCATTATCCAATAATCGCTGTATTTCTTCTTTAATAGTCATTATTACACTCCCTACATTCTAATAGTATTCTACTTATTAAACTGCATCCATCATAGATTTTATCATCTATAGATACACAGTATCTTTCTAGTCTATCCATATCAACATGTGCCAGCGCTTCTTCTAGCATATCTTTTTTACTGGGCATCTTGTTCTTCCTTTTCCTGTAATTCTAGCATCTCGATTAATATATCTATGCTTCCGTTCAATGAGTCTTTGCGAACAGCCGCAGCATCAGAAATAGCATAAGTTGCAACAGCAGCATAAGCAACACGATAAGCTGCATAAGCAACAGCAGCAGCAGCATAAGCATCAGCAACACGATAAGCAGCATAAGCATTACTTCTAGCTTCCAACAACTCTGCATCAGTAGCTTTTCCATGTGCCCATGCTTCTGCTACATCTAGTGCTTTTATACTACGCTTATCTTTCATAAGATGTTGCATTTGTCTTACTATCTTTACTTTGCATAACATATGATATTTTGAAGATAAGACATCAAGAATTCCAATCACCCAAAATATATCATTTTTACTTTTTACTTTATTGCGATAATTATTAACAAAGTTCACCGGAGTATCCTTATAATCCGCAGGCATTCCAATATCAGCAGGATTATAACAAGGATTTTTACTCATTATTAAATCATAAGTTACTTGCTGCATTATTTCTTCCTTTCATAAAATTTGACTTCATTTATCCATTCAATTAGCTTATTACGTTCCCACAATTTAGTAGAGTAATTTACTCTATCTTTTTCGTTATGATTCATCAGAATATACTCATCGGGATAGTTTTTTTTATCTCCTTTAAATTTTGTTAAATTATAAGTTAAAGCACTAGAGGTGATTCCAAGAATATTGGCCACTTCTATTTGCCTTATCCATTCTTTTTTTCTTCTATTTTTTTTCATTTGTTGCTTCCTTTAATTTATCAATATGTGGTTTTATCATATCCAAATAATTACTATATTCATGCAATATATTAATAATACGTTCCTCCATTCCTTTATATCTGTATAATGTTAATTCTTGATAATCTTTGATTGTTACCTTATCAGTATATTTATTAATGTCAATTTCAAAAATATTATATACAAATTTATTACGTCCAGTTATCCACAAATATATTTGCCACTGCCATGATTCCATGTACTTTTCAATCTTAATGTCTGATGTGGTTTTTATATCATTTACTTGGCTTATACCAATGCAATCAGTTTTACCAAGTATTTTAATATCACCAAAATACCGCTCACACCATTGCTCACGGTTTAAAGGTAATTCTAATTCAACATTTAATTTGTCATCAGTTATAATTTGCCAACCATTATGAGTAAAATCAGATGGCAATTCACCAATTAACAGTTTTTCCAAGTATTCATGTACCGCTATACCAGCCAACATATTACGTGATTGAAGCTTTAATTTTAATAAGTCACAAATAAATTTGTTTAAATGTGATTCAGCTTCAGCACGTAAACCTTCATAGATACAGTCATCAATATTTTCATTGATAAATTCTCTAATACCAGCAATAGTAACATTATTAATCATGGCTTCCCCAGAATTTGAGTCAATTTCAGAACAGTTATCTAAATCATATATACCTCTAGTGAAATATAAACAATCATCATAATATACAGCATCTAGCCATTGTGGAATTGCATTAATATCTGGTGGTTTATCCCATATTTCCACCTGATAATAATGTTCTGCATCACGATGATAAATATAGTTATCTATCCTACTTGGAGACATGTAACTACTTTTCCAGTGGCGTTGTTGGCTCATAACATTTTGACTCCTTATTGTAATTAAAACCTATTGAAGTAGCTTTGGTATTTAGCAATATTTTAAACTCCAGATCATTTTTAACAAAATCAAATGTAGTAAACTCTGTAAACTCCTCAGCAGTAGTTAAAGTTGCTAATTGTTCCTCGAATTCTGCCACATCTTTTTGACGCTTTAATTGGTCTTCACTCAAAGAATTCATTTTATCTTTAGCTTGTTGCATTATATCCGCTAAATATGTTTTATTTAATTTAACATTGGGAACGCTTAACACATCAAATTGAGCACAGTTTTTACCCAGACTTTTATCAGTAGGATTAAAGTTTAATTTAACTCCTTGAGAATCAGAGTCTAAAAACCCAAGTAAATCAGAACATTTGTACACTTCGTCTTTACTTGCTCCCATAGCATCTAATCGAACAATATTCATGTCGTTTTGCGTTGATTCTTTTGCATGCGCAATCAATATGACATCTTTTTTATACGATATTATCTTTTTTAACCATGCTTTAAATGCAGTACCAAGTGCCCCGTATCCTTGTAATGTTAGTTCACCAGTTGACCTGCCTAATTTGCTATTAGTTGTAATAAGATATTGCCCTAATATTTCTAACATCCTGCCCACTGTATCAATTATAATTGTGTCATATTCTAATAAATCATCAGCGTTTAATAAGTCTAATTCTTTCCAATTAGAAACCCTAACAGCCGGAGCACGCAATAACGCTCTTTGCATTCCATTATCAAAATCAAATAATAATGGTTTTTTGGCAGATAGAGCAAGAGAGGTTTTACCCGCCCCTGGATTTCCGTAAACTGTGACAACTATATTCTCTGTAATAATCACATCAGTTGGTTGTATTATTTTAATAGCCATTTTTATATTTCCTTTCTAATTATTATTAATTTATTTTATTCATATATGCAGCCAATTTATCCTCATCAATATTATTTACTAATTTTAATAGTAATTCTTTAGTTATTTTCATTACGCAGCCTCTTTTTCTTTAAATATTTCTAATAGTTTATCTATTAGTGCATCTCTAATAGGAACAGCATTAGCATTAGCAACACGATAAGCAGCATAAGCAACAGCATCATCATCAGCAGCATTAGCATAAGCAGCAACATCAGCAGCAATATAAGCAGCAGCATAATCAACAGCATCAGTAGCATCAGTAGCATCAGCACGAGCAGCATGATAAGCATCAAAAGCATTATTTCTAGCTTCTAGCAATTCTTCTTTCGTAGCACTCCCATGCACATAGGCTTCGGCTACATCTAATGCTTTGATGCTACGCTCATCTTTCATGAGATGCTGCACTTGTCTTACGCACCATATTACATACATACTTAATTCTTTATGAGTTAGAAAATCTAATCTTAATAGCACCCACTGAATATCGGATATTTTTTTTACTTTATTGCGATAATTATTAACAAAGTTCACCGGAGTATCCTTGTAATCCGTAGGCATTCCTATGATTGTAGGGTTATAACAAGGATATTTACTAATTATTAGGTCATAAGTTACGTGTTGCATTTTATATCCTCCATCAATTCTAAGTGTTCACGATTACATTCATTGTACCAATTTGCATCTTCTTCCAACATGTCTCCGTACTTATCTTCATACGTTGAAGTATATTTGTCCATGCTGTCATATTGACGCTGGCATTCTTGTAGTGTCATTCTGTTCCCCCTTATAGTTAATTAATAATTGGTATATTTTACGCTCGTAGCTACTACTTTATTTTGCAGAGGACTCATGTTTAGTTGAGGCTGCGTTCGCTATTTTGTGATATACCAGCACACGATGTGTTAATTATCAGTTATAATTATTTATAAACTTCTTTCATTCTATATCTCCAAAAATCTCAGCATCGTACTGTATGCCCATGTTATCTACATAATCTTTTACTATCTCCAATGCTTTTACAAAGTTTAAACCTTTGATATACAAATATTGACAAATTTCGTGGTCAAACTTTACGTAAAATATCTCATTGTTTATACGTGTGTCAAAATCTTTTATATCCGCATCTATATGCATATAATTCACAAGCCTAATATCCAAAGATTTTAGCTTGTCGTCCTGTATACTCATTATAACTTGTCGACAATTATACCAACTTATTTTATGTTCCACATTACACCTCCAATTTATTAGCTTGTTCCATTTAATATTCGAGCATATCAAGTCCTGTTAATTTCTCGCCATCAACCTCAATGTGATCATCCGCATTTGGTTCTGGGTTTAACGATTCACCATACCACTCCCAATTATCTACACCGCCGCTTTCCAATAAAGATAACTCTTCATCCCTTAACACTAAGGAATTATACTCTTTGATGTCCACCTCAACTTTACCAGTTGCATTCATTTTAATAAAACTCATAACATACTCCTTAAAAATTATTTAAAAAACTTCCGTATCATCTATAGATTCTTTTATTATTTTAAAATCTAAATCCTCAAAATCTAAATCCTCATATTTTTCATGAAATATTTTTAATGCTTCTTCCCTACTGTTGGCATTAATTAATACGTTAGCGTGTTTTTTAACCGTTAAATATTGTTGAATATATATTGTATGTTCCATAACGTACTCCCTAAAAATTAATATAACCTATTGCCCCATTGCTGAGACAATAAATATAGTAACTTTAAAAGATCTCCCTTAAACTATACAGCATCATTCGCTGACTTTAGCATCGGTACAGGACTTGCAACCTGCTCACTATTTCTTAACCCTGACCGTAGTATACTATAACCCAATTACTTTTGCAAACTTTTTGCAAACTTTTTTAATAATTAATATGTAACTCATTGATATGTAATGATAAGAAAATTACAAATAAATTAAAATTAATTTATATTTGACACAATTAAGCGTTAAATGTTATATTAATGTCTGCGATAAAGCAATAATATTTTAGGAGTAAATATGTCAGGAATAACTATAGTAAGTAAAATGTTTATACAAATTACAGGGGATGAGTATAAATCAATTATTGTTGATGAATTGTTGAATATGAATATTGAGTGCTCTCTAAGAGACTTTATTTTGAAAAAATATTTAACAACACATTATTTTATTATCACTCCACAGATTTTACGTGTAAGATGTGAAATAACTGGACTAATTAATTATTTTGTATTAAGTTATAAAGATTATAGAAGATTAGTTAATATATCACGGTTAATAAAAGATGTTGAGGATTATAGCAATGATATGAAGAGATCGATACAAAATAGAAGAAGTAACAATGCAATTATGAAAACTGGAGACATAAAATGAAGATTAAACAACTTGAATGGGTAAAAGATTGCTACAATAACTATGCAGCAAATATTCATGAATTTAGGTTTAGTATAACATATTGTAATGCGATAAAAAAATATGAAGTATATATATCAAAATGTAATATGAATTATTTAGCATTTGATAAACCAAGTAAGACTATTAAAGAAGCTAAGCAAAAAGTACAGCAGTACTTTGAGAACGAAATCAAACAATATTTTAAAATTGAAAGGTTAATAATGAAACAAGCAATAAAAATACTTGATGAGCAGATATCTGAATCTATATATGAGCTGCGAGAATCAAATGAAAACTGGATGGGTAGTACTGGCTCTAATTTGCGAGCATATGCATTGCGTGAACAGATAAAGTTATTACAAAAGGTTAAAGCTAAACTACAAATTAAAGACTTGGAGGTTTGAGATGATGAAATTTAGATATCATCGTGGGTCGTTAAAAGAAAGTTTAGCTACTACTGAAGATTTTAGTATTAACAATATTCTACATAATATGCTGATTGATGCTAGTTTTAAAATTATTCCAACCCCTGATATTTCTAAAATGGAAATAACTTATTATGGTTATGATGATAGATGCAACCAAGATTTGTTTATTATTAAAGCTGGATATAAAAATCAGGAAAATAAATTTGTTGTAGGTTTTATGTGGGAGCAACAAGATGTATAAAGTAACAAAATTGCCAACTTTTGAAGAATTTACAAGACATACATTTGACAAACAAAATAGACATATACAAGAATTATACGCAAAAATAGCAGAATTGCAAATCAATGTTGATAACATGTATAATTATTTTTTAAATGAACTTGTTAAAATTAACAAAACAATTAAAGACTTGGAGGTTTGAGATGGAAAAAATAATAACTGAAAATGAATTATTTGAGTTGAATTTTAAGAAAGTTCGCAGCTATTACTTCGAACATATTAGCGGAGTAACAGTAGACCTATGGAGACATGGAATATATTCAAATGGTATCCATTTAGGTTGGAATATGACTAAAGGAAATATTATAAAATCCATTAAAATTGCTGAATTACAAAATTCATTTGATAAAACCGGTGGGGAGAGTTTGAGATGATGTATAAACAAAACACAACCAACTATTTGAATGGTAAATTGATTAGTGAAACAAAATTAACCACAAAAGTAAAAGCTAAGAGAAATGTTGAAATAGATTTAACAGATTTATACGATAATATTACTCAATTAATAGAAGAAATCACGTTACCTATTGAGCAACATAACGTAATTATAAAGCGTATTAATCAAATATTTGAGGAGGTTTGAGATGGATAAATGTGTAATATGCATCAACATAATTGACGGAGTAACTTTTTCAGGGTTATGCAAAGCATGTTGGTTAAAAAATCAAAATGATCCTTATTGGAAATTATCGAGAAAAATCATGATACAACGAAAACAATTAGAAATTTTAATAGATAAAATAAAAACAATGGATAAAGAAGGAGAGTTAACCCTTAAAAAAGCTAATTCATTAATGAATGAAATAAATGTTGATGCGGAGAGACTTAAAACTATGATATAATACTACCTGAGATAGCTTTGTTATTTTCTGTGGTAGAGAATAAAACAAAGTTATCTTTAACTTTAAGCCCTGTATTTGAATAATAACTACCACTTATTATTTTTTACGGGGTTTTTTATTTGGAGATTGAAATGTCGGAAAAAACAAAAAATTCAAATTTATTAAAAAAATATGAATCTGAATTAATTCAAGCAGGATATGAAAAAATACAAGAAGAGGAAAATATTTATGACGAAATTGATTATCAATATTATGTAAACAAAGTTAAAAATTCATCGATAACTTATCGTTATGATTATGACACACAAAAAGCAGAAACTGTTTTTAACGATATAGTAATAAATGGGTTTATATCACTTGCTTCAATAAAAGAAAACATTATTGGCTAATTTGTGATATAATAATGGTGTGAGTACATGTATTGTGTGAACCAGACATTAAACATGTGCTCATAAATTGAAAGCTCAAATAGGGTCAGCTGGTTCCTGATTCTCTTTGGGCTTTTTCTATTTGTAGGTATAAAAAATGACTAAAAAATCATTTGTCCTATATCATGACTTAATACATATTGTAAGTAAATTACCAAGCGATAAAAAAGGTGAGCTATTTCAAACAATATTAGATTTTGTCAATGATAAAGAATATCCCATTGATGACTTGCTGTTATCTATTGCATTCGAACCCATCAAACAGCAA
>ERZ1292642.966-Hain-H14-01um-R1-966-length-14457-cov-6_pt1 | contig 14457 bp, 23 predicted proteins | sample MGYA00564403_ERZ1292642 | MGnify/ENA primary metagenome ERZ1292642 (study PRJEB36523, sample SAMEA6512643) | groundwater metagenome | collected 2019-01-09 | study: AquaDiva: Metagenomics assemblies of 32 groundwater samples | reverse complement strand
GCCGGAGCGCATCGCGAGCCGGATGCGATGGTTCACGAACCAGGCCGACTTCTGAGTGATCCCGAGCGCACGGCCTAGCTCATGCGAGCTAATGCCGTTCTTGCTGTTGGCGATCAACCAGATCGTGCGTAATAACTCGCAGTTCAACATCCAGACCGGACTCAAGGAGTTCGGCATGGATGTGAGCCGCCTGATCACCCCCTTCGGCACGCTCGTGCTGAAGACCCACCCGCTGTTCAATCAGATCACTGGCGGGACGACCGGCGGCTCGAAGGGGGCGGCGGGGGTCGGCGTGGTGGCGCTCTTCGTGATGGCCATGCTTCCTCCTCAGAACCCGAGCCGCAGCGCGGGCGACCCGCTGGTGTAGGCGGTGGCGATCATCCGCAGGTGCAGATCCTCCGCCGCTTCGAAGTTCTTGGCCACGGGAGCCGTATAGCTCTCCACCGTCTCCCAGGTGACGGCCTTATCGAAGGACCGCTGCAAGGCGATCGTGGCCACGAAGGTGCCCTGCACGCTCACGCTGACCAGCTCGCGCCGCGGGATCGCCATGGGGGTCGTGGCATCGTTGATCCCTGCCACCGTCTTGGTCTGTACGCCGATGGCCATGGAGCCGCCCGCTACGGCTGGCGCACGGCGAAGATCCGGTAGACCCCGACCTCCGCGGTGAGCGCGCCGGCTGTGGGATTGCAGAACCGGATGGACACAGTGTCGGCGGAGGCCACCCGGGCGGCGCTCAGGGACAGGCTGGCGCTCGGCGCGGGGGGGTTGACCACCAGCGTGTCGTCGGTCGTGACGCCGCTGACCGTGAAACTCTGCGAGGCGCAGACCGCGGCAGCGGTCGAGGCCGGCGTGAGTGTGGGGGTGTAGAGTTTGATGAGGCTGATGGACGTGGGACTATTCACGGCGAGGCCCACGCGGAGCTGGTTCGGGCTGGGGCCGAAGCCGGTTTGCGCCATGAGGCTGGCGAAGTAGCCGCCCAGGATGATGAGCAGGGCGGCGATCAGGGCGATCTCCCACCGTCGTCGCATGGGTTGTCCTCCAGGGGCCCGGGGCCGATCCCCGGGCCCCCTGCTAGAGTCGTGCGTTACGGGGCCGCCTGGCAGATAACCAGGAAGCCATGCAGCTCGGCCGCCGCCGGGATGGTGCCGCCGGCCACGGTGAGAAAGATGCTCACGCCGGTCTGGCTGTTGAAGAGCTTGAACCCGCCGGTGTTGGCGACGGTGGCGGCCACGTAGTCGGAGCCGAGGTAGGCATCCCCGGCCGCCGACACATCCACGTTATCATCGAACAGGTTGTCATCGGCCACCACGGCGTCCAGGTCGAACTCGGTGTAGGCGGCGTGGCCGATGTCCACGGTGCGGGCCGCCCCGAAGGCGGACCAACTGATGCGCGACAGCGTGGGAAAGAGATAGACCTGCCCCGAGGGCAGGTAGCGCAGCGCCACGGTGGATCCGATGTCCCCCAACACGCTGCCCATCACGAAGTCGAAGGGCAGGACCTGCAGGCCGAAGCTCTGGGACACGAAGTCCTGGATCTTCGGCGCCTGCTTCTCCTGGTTGTACTGGGTGCTGTAATCGGTGCGGACGGCCATGCGTCAGCTCCTCCATCCACCCGCCGGGCGCGGGGTTACAGGGTCGTCTGGAGATACTGGACCTCGACCACGCGCTCGCCGTCGCGCCGCACGGCCCCGCCCATCAGCTCGCCGTAGATCTGCCAGGAGTAGGAGAGGTCGGCGCGCTCCGAGATGCGGATGGTCTTGTCCTCGCCGATGCCCAGGCCCACGGCGCCGCGCTCCATGGCGATCCCCGAGACCACGCTGGCGGCCACGGTCATCAGGTCCGAATCGACCATCTGGAAGTCGAACCCCAGGAACGTGTTCACATCGCCCTTCACCAGGGCCTTCACGGTGTTGTAGTCCGCGCTGGTCACCTCGGTGGTGGCCAGCAGGTTCTCCTGGCCGAAGGAATCCCACACGAACACCCGGTCGCTGCCCACCATCAGGGCATCCAGGATGTTCTTGGCCTGGCGCAGCTTGGTGATGGTCAGGCCGACGCCCGCGGAGGCGATCCGGTGCGAGGTGGTCTTGCGATCCGTCACGGGCCAGGTCTCGCTGCCGGAGTGGGTGGCATCGCCTCCGGGGCCGATGGGCCCCGTCGTGGCGGTGCCGATGGCGGCCGCGAGGATGAAGCGATCCCACTGCCGGCCGATGGCGGCGGAGAGGGCCTTCACGTAGTCGCTGGTGGGATCGGTGATCAGGGTGGGCTTGATGGAGCGGTCCAGGTAGATGTTGGCGAAGTAGGGGGCCAGGGTCGCCCAGCGCCGGCTGTGCTGGGGATCCATGTTGGGCGTGGGCGCGTTCTGGCTCGGCTTGATGGCCATCTCCACCATGCCGATCCGGTCGAACGAGACCGACTCGCCCTTGACGTTATCTTCGGTGCGGGCCCATCCGCGCAGCCGGCTCTCCGTCTGCTGGGCGCGCATGAGCACCAGTTCCGTGTACGCCTTGATCTGTACGGCGGTTACGCTGTCAGCCATGTCGCGGTTCCCTCCGCAAGATGACGCACCAACTCATCTCACGGGAGGTTGCCCGCAACCTCGCGGACCTCCCTTCCCCCGGCGGGGGGCCTCGGCGCCTCTTTCGGCGCGCGTCAGCCGGGGCCCGTGGGCTTGCCCGGCCTCACCGTCGCGGCGCAGGCGTGAGCTGCGCCAGGATCTCGTTGTACTCCTTCACCAGCGCCGCATGCTTCACGGCGTTCTTGGCGCCCTCCTTGTCGTCGTAGAAGGCCGGATCGGCCAGGATCTCCATCTTGCGCTTCTCCAGCTGGTCGGCGGCCGGCAGCCCCAGGGTGAGCTGGGCATCGATGTGCCCGCTCTCGGCCAGGTCCTCGCCGTACTTGGCCAGGAACGTGATCAGGCTCGGATGGCTGCCCAGCCGTGTGGTGTCGAAGACCTCCTTCAGGTCGTCGGGCAGCTCCGTCTCCCAGACCTTCTTGGCCAAGGCCAGGCGCCGGCTGAACGTGGCGTCTCCCCATTCCTGCTTCAGCTCGCCCAGCTTGGCGCGATAGCCTTGATCCAGGGTTGCGAGTTGGGCCTGGGAATACTCGGCGAAGCCTTGGACGATGGCCTGGGCGGCCGGGGCCGGCACGTTGAGCTTGTGGAACAGTGGAGCGAAGTGGCCGATGGCCTGGGAAGGCACCAGGTCTGCCAGGTCCTCGGAGACCTGGATCTGGTAGCCGTCCGGCGCCTCGGGCACCCCGGTGGCCTTGCGAAAGGCCGCCACCTCGGCATCATTCAACTTGCCCTGGGCGTCCGGCAGGGGCAGCTTGACGTGGCCCTCCAGCTTGGCCCCGTAGGCCTTCTCGATCTCCAGATAGGACTTGGCCAGGGCGTCCACGGCCTTGAACTTCTCCAGGCCCTTGTGCGTCTTCAGATCGTCGGGGAGGGCCGCCCGCCAGTCCTCGGCTACCGCCGCGGTCGAAACGACGGCCGCTTCCGCCGCGGCGGCCGACGAACTGGAGGTTGCGGTCTCCGTCACCAACTCCATGGGCATCTAGTCACTCCTCCCCTAGCGTGCTCTGGGCAAACTGCGGCGTCTCGCGGGGCGCCCCCAGGACGCCACCCTCGCGGGCCGAAGACTCGATGTGGCCCAGGACCTGGCGGCGCCCCTCGCTCACGGCCATGGCCAGGGGATCGATGCGGCCCTCCTTATCCATCAGCACCGTGGTCGTCTCGGCGCAGCAGAAGCGGCGCAGGTCCTCCAGCACGATCTTGCCGGCCGGCGACACGGCCAGGTCGTGATAGGCCGTCAGCAGCCGCTCCTCCTGCTCCTTCCAGCCCCGCTTAGCTTCCGTCATTGCCCTTGGGCAGCACGCTGGGCACCACGATGGCAGGCCGGTCCTTGCGCCGGGCCTCGTACTGGCGCTCCAGGAGCTGCTTGGCCTGGTCCACGAGGATCAGGCCCACGGCCTGGTCGTGGACGTTCGGGCTCCAGGAGAGCTGGACCTGGTTGCCGTGGGCGGTGATGACGATCTGCCAGGTGGGCTGGGCGGCCCGCTCGACGGCCTTGTCCAATGGCGTATCCGTCATGGGCCCGGCTCCTCAGCTTCTCCCGGTTGCAGTGCCTTCACCAGGGGGGCGGCCTTCCCGGCCCCCTCGGCCACCGCCATCAGGTCCATCTTCCGCTGCTGGGCGGCCAGGGCCTCGGCCCGCTGGGCCCGGAGTTGGGCCACCGTCTCCTTGCCCCGCGTGACGCTGGCCGGCACGCCGTAGCCGCGGGCGATCACCTGGGCCTCCTGGTCGAAGTCGAAGTTGTCCAGGATGCTGGGATCGTTGGGGTTCATGGCCAGGACGCTCTGGACCCAGAGGTTCTTCTGGGCGATGCCGGTGAGCGTTTCCGCCTCCTGGGCCCGGGCCATGGGGCCCAGGTACTTGATGTGCATCTCCACGCCGGGGATGCGGAGGGCGGGGGGGGGAGGGGGCAGGGCCCCGGCCCGGCCCAAGATGCGGGCCGTGCGCTCTATGATGGGGGCATGCAGCTCGCCGGTGACGCGGCCGTAGGCGGGACCCAGCAGCCGGAACTCCTGCTCTACGCGCTTGGCCACCTCGAAAGCGGTCATGTAGCTGGGCCCCTGGGTGCTGGGAGGCAGGGCCTGGATCTGGTCGACGAAAAAGATTTTCCGGATTTTCGCCTCCAGGCGGTCAAAACTGAGGTTGGCCACGTCGTAACGGACCCCGGAGGGCATGGTCCAGACGCCCTGCTTGTCCCGGACTACGTTTCGCGCGAGAGGCTCCCAGAGGAGATCTCCGACGACGGTGCGGTCGAGTTCGAAGAGTGGGGGAGCGATATCGAGGGCAAGACCTTGAAGGAGCAGCTCCACCTGTCGGTTGAGGGTCTTGATGTCGGGAAGGGCCAGGTGCCCTTGCCCACGTCCATATGTTTCCCCCGTCTGCTTGCGCCAACGCCAAACAGCTCCCGGAAACTCCTCATAGCCGCCCTCCCGGATGATGTGCTTGCGCTCCACGTCCACCCAGCAGGAGGCGAAGGGCTTGTTGCGCCGGTCCCGCCGGCCATAGCGCTCGTCCTGGTCCTGCCGGGGATAGATGGCGTGCAGGAGCGTCACCAGGTCATCCGGTTTTTCCTTCACCTTCTCCTTCAAGTCCTTGTGATTGTCCTCGCCCCACTCCCGCATGGCCGCGCGCAAGGTCATCACGGACTGGTAGAAGAGGACATCCACGCGGCCCTTCTCGTTCTCCGAGATCCCGTAGCTGCCGATGGGCAAGGCCGTGAAGAGGGGCCGGGGGGGCATGGCGGGAGTCGGGGGCGGCTCCTCCTCCTCGATGATGGCCGCCGTGCCGAAGATGGGTCCCTCCAAGTAGGTCTCGCCGATCTCGTAGTGGAAGTTGCTGCTGTCCAGGACGCGGGTAGTGCGCCGGGCCACCGCCTCCAGCCAGTCCTGGACCTCGTTCTCCTCGTTCAACTCCTCGGGCGTCACGTAGAACGTGAACCACTTGGTGGACGGGTTGCTGAGGTTGCCGTGAAGGCTGGAGGCCAGCAGCGTCGGGGCCGTCAGCCCCTCCGAGTCGAAGAGTTGGCGGGTGATCTTGGCGCCCGGGATGGTGAGGTTGATGGCCATGGCCCGCGTGGGCAGCAGGTAGTTCGCCAGATCGATGAAGTCGGCGTCCCAGTTCGTCCGCCGCTCCGCGTCCAGGCGGTCCCAGCGCGCCAGCAACGCCTTCACGTCCGCGGCCATCAGCCCTTCCCCATCACGCTCTTGCGCCGGCGCTTCTTCTTCTTGTTCATGGTGGCGTAGAAGACCTCCTCGCCCTTCTTCTCGCCGTACTGCTCCCGCATGGCGGCATGCGCCTTGGCCGCCCCGCCCCGGCCGCCAAAGTGGCGGTCGTACTTGCTCAGCGGCATGGGACCGCCCCCGAGCCAGGCCCATATTGTTTTCTGGTCCTTCTGCCGTTGCGCAGGAGTTGACTACAGGCCGGTGAGCAATACTTCTGCGGCCGACCCGGTTGCCGATGACCCAGGCGAACCCGATGCAGGCGCGGCCAAAAGACGTTCTGGCAAACGGCGCAGAGTTTTGCCGGCGTGAACATCACCGCCTTCCGCTGAGCGGCGCCCCGTGCGGGTTCCACTCACTCCGGGCATACCGCACGGGCGGCCGGTAGTCCCGCCCCTCGTTGTGCTCGCAGGGGGCCACGGCGAAGGTCAGGAAGGCATCCGCCGCATGGCTGTGCTCGTCATGCACCGGCTCTTTCCCGTACTCCTGCTTCTTCTCGTCCCAGGCGTAGTGGTAGGCGCCCAGGTGATCCAGGCCCGGGGCGCAGCTCGTCTCATGGAAGTAGCAGCGGCTGAAGGCGCGCCGCCCCATGTCGATCTGCTCGGCCTTCAAGAGCTTGGGCGCCACACGGAAGTCCAGCCCGAGATCCCGGGCGACCTCCCGCCGCGTCTGCCCCCGCTGGCTGCTGTACTCCACGATCTCCAAGTCATGGGGCCCGACGTGATCCCCGTAGACGTAGGGCCGGCCCGTGTCCCCCGGCCGCCGCACCTGCACCACGTGGGCGAAGTGATGGAGGCCTTTGTGGCGTTCAAACAGGAAGTCGATGAAGCAGAACCGATACCCATCCGTCTGGTAGAACCAGATGGCCGTCCCATCCGAGAGGCCGATGTCCCAGGCGGTATGCACCCGCAGCTCCGGCCGGTAGGGAAAGGCCCCGCTGCGGCCCTCCTTCCGGGCCGTGGCGAGCACATCCCCGAACACCGTGCCCCGCAGGAAGCCCTCGAAGGAGCAGTAATACTCCTGCTGGATGATCTCGTCTGGCCGCCCATCCGCCCGGAGCGCATCGATCTTCTCCCCGGAGACCACTGGCCCCATGTACCCCGGCAGGTCCTTGTCCCCCGGCGCGTCCTTCACGGTCTGGTCCACCGTCAGCATCTGCGTGAACCAGCGCGCCGGCTGCTGCCGCGCCATCGTCCAGAGCGTGTGCGCGTGGTTCTTGCCCTTGGGTGTGAAGATGAACACGGCCCAGCCCCGGTTCGTCAGCAGCCGCGGCTCCGCGATCTCCGTGTACATCTTCTCCGGAATGTGCGGCCACTCCGAGAACACGATGCCGGCGGGGTTCATGCCCCGGTGCCGATCCGGATCATCCGCCCCGATGAGCTGCCAGGTGGCCCCCGCCGCGTTGCCGCCCACCGGCTTCAGGCGGATCATCATCTCCGTCTCGTTCTTCTCCGCGATCAACTCCGGCGGAAAGAGGTCCAGGAACGGTCGTCCCCCCTCGTCCAGCCCGTCCCACAGCATGCGCCGCCCCTGCGCCGCCTCCGGGTAGACGAAGTAGTAGTTGGCCGGCCGCTGGAGCATCAGCAGGAACGTCGCATAGAGCGTCGTGTAGTCCTTCCCCGCCCCCCGGTGCCACACCGCCATGAAGCGGTCGTAGCGGTGCCCCAACATGGCCGCCAGCAACGGCCGCTGGTACGACCGCGGCCACGTGTCCGGATCCAGCGCGATGGTGCTGCGCTGGGGCAGGTGCAAGGCCTCCGTCCGGTTGCGTCGGGCCATCAGCGCCGTTCCGTCAAGAAACCCGCAGCCCCTGGGTGCCCCCCGCCGCCCAAGGACTTCGCTACTCCTGACACGTCGAACGTGCCACGAGACCGCAGCCCCCACTGCCGCTTCCCATCCGCCCGGTCCAGGTAGTAGGCCGCGAACGGTGCGTTCGGGTACATCTCGCACAGGCGCTCGCCGACCTCTGAGAAGAACGCCGTGGCGTTGGCAACAGGAACCAGATGCCCGCCCAGGTACTCCATCCAGGACTGATTGCACATCGTCTGCACGATGCTTTGCTGGAACCGCAGGATGGCCACTCCGTCCGCGGCGAGGCGATCCAATTCCTGTGCCAAGCGATCCCACACCGCGAAGTCCATGGGCCACGATCGCAAGGCCGCAGATACCTCTCGACTGTCCGGAAGTTCGAACGTCCAGAGGTCCCGATCCTGGAGATACAGCACGAACCACGGCGGGGGCGTGCTATGGAAATGCTCCCACGCCAGGACGGCCCCGGACTTCTTGAGGTCGAAGGTGGCGTAGGGCAGTTCGGCGAGGTCTTCTGCTGCGGTCTTGTGGTGGTCCAAGACGCAGAGCTGGAACTCCTTGGCAAGAGCCTCCAGTGTCGCGCGCGGGAAGCTGAAGTCCAAGAGGTACAGCTTCCCTTGGTCGTGATTCAGCAGCGGGGGCGGCGGATCCCCGTAGGCGATGGGGTGGTACTCTGCGGTGTCGCCCAGCGCCTTCCAGGCGGCCCAGGCCGCGCCGAAGCCATCGTAGCAGTTGGCGTGGTAGAGGACTCGAATCATCTGCGGCGCTAGCCGGTCAGGCTCATGGGGTCAGAAAACGCTGGAGGGTGTACCGCACGGGAGGGGGACCGGACGCACACTCGAGGGCCAGGGTTTTTTGGCCCCCCCCTCCCCCCCTATCTCCGTGGCCAGATCGGCCAGGGCAACCGTTCGTCACTTCGGTTGCCTCTCAGCCTCAATCGCTGTAGAATCACGCACTTGCAACTCCCTCATGGGCATGATGACGACGGTTACCGCCGCTCCTGGCGTCCGCTCTTGGCCCACTCCGTGAACCCGCATGCCGAGGTCCACGGCCCGAAGCCTGGCGTCCGTGTCCGGCGTCTCGAAGCTTCCATCCTTCGTAATCACTTGTCTTTTCGCCTCCAAAGCTTCGGCCACGGTGCTCATCAGCTTGTCCGCAGTGACCCCATTGCGCTCAGCCACGGCCTTAAACTCCCTGCTGAGTGCCTCACGAGGTCCTGTACCTGCGGACTCGGCATAGCCCGCTTGCCGCAGCGCCTCCGTGACCGTCCGCGCCGCACCGCTCGTCAGCGCCACCACCGCAGCCTGGGTGCGCTCACTGGGTCCGCCCTTGGGCGGTGGCAGGTAGTCGAGGTGCCCATCGGGCCCACGGCACAGGATCAGGTCATCGCGCTTGCGCTTGATCCAGGGTCGTCGTCCGCTCCCAGGTCCGCCCATCCTTACGCCTCCACAAACTCCGCCCGGGGGTCGTTCGGGAGCCGTCTGGTCCACCGTGGCAGCCGGCGTCGCATCCCACGCGCCCCCAGGGCACCAGGCCCACCACACCGGGGACCGTCTCACAACGGGCAAGAGCGCGCAGTCCGCGGTGTCCCGGGACGGCGCCCATATTCACACCGTAAGATTCGATGCTTGTCAACAGAAATCTTCAAGCGGCGGATCTCTTGGCGATCCTGGCGGCCATCTGCTGGGCCGGCTCGATCCCCATGACGTAACTCCGCTGGCGCTCTGTGAGGCCTTCTACGCGCCTGAAGAGCCTCTTGCCAGTCCCGTATTTGCCATGGCAGGACGCGCCACATGACGCGAATAAGTCGTCTATTTCCACAGCCTTGGCCGCTTGATAGCACTCACACCACTGGGGCATCCACATCGGCAACGGGGCGAGGGTTGGCAAGTCGCAGGTGCGGCAGAGCTGGTGGCGGTTGCCATAGGCGTCCCGCAACACGATCATCGGTCGTTCCCCCATGGCGCTCTCGGCGCGCCTGCTCATACCAAGCCACGATGCCCTCGCGCTGGGCTTGATCCCACGATTCCACGCCATGCCACAGGCTCTCCGGCCCATGGGCCATGAGGTCGATCGCGGCCCACATCATGGCCGCGGCCTCGGTGCGGCCGAGATATCGCCCCGGCGGGAAACTCGGCCTCCACGTGCCCTTGCCGTCAGGGATCTCCGGCCGGGGATCCTCCTCGCGCTCCGTCCACCATGGCTCACGCTTTGGCGTCATCGTAGCGGCCCTCCGCGGCCTTGATCGCATTGGTTTCTTCGCGGATGTACCAGTCGAACGACGCGCGCCAGGCCCGGCCATTGCTGGCCAACTTGCCGCACGCAAACGCGCTGGCCGCCAGTTTGGCCATGGCGGCCTGGTGGAACTCGAGCGGGCCTTCCGTCAGGCATCGAAGCGCGGCCTTGCGGCGCTTCTTGCTCAACGCCTTGACGGGAACCAGACCCGGCAGATCCGGCCTCAAGGACCGGGACCTCTGGACCGCCTCGGCCCAAAGCGCCATCAGGGCTGCTGCCGCGTCCGAAGTGCCCCGGCCAGGGGCACTAAGAGCAGTTTCCATTCCTTTCCATTCCCTTCCATTCCATTCCTTTAAGGGCGGAATGCTTGCGGAATGCTCCGCAAACTCTTGCGGAATGCTTACGGAATCCTTATAATCCGGCAGCTTAGAAGGCCGGTAGTAACTGGTAGTTTTTACACGTTGATGATCGTGCCACGATGGCATGGCCGCGTAGGAGGCCCCAGAAGCCTCGTACACCGCCAAGAGGCCACTGGTGGTCAGTTCCTCCAACGCCCGCCGCGCCTGGGGCATCCTGGGCCGCGCCAAGGGCCACGTGGCGGCCATCACGCACTCCAGATCGAAGGCCATGCGGCCATCGTCATCCATCTCCAAGAGGCAACTCACCCAGAGCCGATAGGCGCGATCCGACAGCCGGGCCACCTTCCGGTGGGCGCGATGTTCGGGCTTCAAGGTCCGGATCCGCGGCATGCAGTTCCTCCCACCGAAACAGTGCCAACTGCTCCTCGGGCACAGGGTCCAGGGGCTCCGGCTCTGGGTTGCGGATCCGCCGCCGCGCCATTTCCGCATACTCCGGCTTCAGCTCGATGCCGAGGAAGTCCCGGCCTAACTGCGTGGCGACCACGCCCACCGTGCCTGAGCCGCAGAAGGGGTCAAGCACCTTGCAGGGCTGGGGCTCGTAGAGTTGGGGACAGCGGCAGGTCGGGCGCCATCCGGTGGTCACCCGCCTATAGTCCTTGTCGCCGTCCGTGCTCAGGACGCTCCCGCGTTGCGTGCTTCTCAAGGATTTGTCCGGTCGCCAATCACGTCCAATCGTCCCTCCGCTCGCCTCCACCGCCCGCTCCCACGGTGCCCCGCAATGCGCGCAGCACCCCTTGGCGCTGGTGCCGGCCAGGATGCACGACAGCACGAGGCGGCGGGGGAAGGTGGCGAAGTGGGCTTCGGGGAAGGGCTCGGTGGGGATGGTCCAGACCGTGCGGAGGTTGCGGCCATTCGGTTCATAGGGCTCTGTCGTCGCTGTGTATCGTTCCACTTTGGTTACGCCATCTGGTGTCCGGCCCAGAATCGCCGACCGGCGCGCCGCCTCGAAGCGAGCCCTGATGAGATAGCCCGGCGTCACTGTGGGCTCCCGCACCGCGTCCTGAGCGTCCCATCCGCCCGCAACACCCGCCGCACCTCCCGAAAGACCTTCACCATCGTCGCCACGTATTCCTCGGGTGTGGACTCGAGGCCGAGTTGGCCCGGGATGTCGTAATCGCGGAGGCCCCAATAGGGCGGGCTCGTCACGACGCACTGGACGTGTTCATCGGGCAAGGTGCGCAGCACGGTGAGGGCATCGCCTTCGAGGATCTCGCAAGTCACCGCAGCGCCGCAGGCCACCCAACTAGGTTGGAGGGAAACTCCCCGAAGTCCTTTTCGCCTATCGTCCGCCGGATGCAGTCCAAGCAATAGGCGTGACCATAAAATGTTTCAGCGCCATCAGGTGTCACGAGAAGCACAACCGCATATGCTATCTCCGGCTTTTTCCAGAGTTCAACAGAACACTGAACGCAAGTCATCGCTGTTCCTCGAGCCGCGCCAACGTGATCTCCTCTTCCCGCAGCCGCCACGTCCGCAGCGTCTTGCTCGGCTTGCGCCAACCGTGAACGCACAGCCGGTGGCCGGGGCAGGCCAAGAATGCCCGCACCTCCGCGAGGCCGGCCAAGTGCTTCAGGTGGGCGTTCACATTCGCCCCGGAAGTGGCCTGGAGGGCCAGCCATTCGGTGCTGGCGGGATCCGAGCCGTCAAGCCGCCGGAAGAGCAGCGCATCGGCAAAACCGAGCCAATCCTTGCGCGTGCCGTAGGGGAGCTGCCGCACTTGGCCATCGGACCCTTTGCGGTAGGCCGGCATCCAGCGTTCCACGGGATCGCCGAGCCACCCTTGGCGGCGCAGCAACGCGAGGGAACGGGCCAACGGCGTCATATCAGTCGCCTCCGCACGGCTTATCCATTGGCGTCATTTCCCACGAAAGTTTATCCGGTTCACGGTCCGGCTCAAGGAGCCACACCAAATCCTCTACGGAGACCACGTCCACACACGGTTCGCACAGCGCATATGGATAGCCACCGAATCCGGTTAAGGCGCCGGCCTCATCGAACATGTACGGCACCATCGCCCCGTCGCACCCGCCCCGCCAACACCTCACGGCCTTCGCCCGTCGCCTTGTTCGCTAAACCCCAGACGGCGCGCGAGCAGCCTGGCGCCATCCTCCAGGCCGATCGCATGGGCGCTGGCGACGGCATTGACGATCAACTCTTGCTGGAACGGGTCGCCAATGCACAGGCCCATCCGCAGCACGGCCACGATCCTTTGAAGGCGCGCCCTGGTCTCGGGGGTCAGCGGGATCATGGGCTCCCCTCCGCGGCTGCGAACTTACCGAGGGCGCTTCCTCGTTCGTGTCGTATTCTCTCGGATCTTCCGCAGTTCGCGGGGGATACTTTGAGTCTGGCTGCATCCGAGCAACGCCAACAACTGATCCATGCGATCGCGGAGATCCATCAGCAATGCCGCTTGGATGTTAGCGAGTGACGTCGTGTGATCGGAATTAATCGGTTCTAATTGCCAGTTCATGTTTCGGTAGCGACGATCGGCACTCATTGCGGCGGCTCCGGCATGCGGGCGCGAAGCCATTCCAGGACAGCTCCCCACGAGGTCGTGCCGCAACAGCCGTCGTCATCCTCCAAGGACGCAATCACGGCCGCCAGTGCCTCCCGTGCGCCTTCGGCCTTGCCAGCGTCAAACGCGCAAGGTTCACATACCTCCACCCCATGCTTGCAGGGTCTCGTCATCGCGGCGGCCCCTTTTTGCTTTCGGCCATTATCGCCTTACGCCGCACACACAACTGGCTTCGGCTGAGCCCCTGGCCACACTGCGGGCAGTCTTTACGGCTGTTCCCTTCACGTGGTGGCAGGCGAAGGTCTTGTCGGCATGTCGGACAGCGCATATTAGTCGTCATCTTGGCACCTCCTGCATAACCAGAGCGCGGGCGCGGAGCCACGCTTCGAACTCCAAGGCGCTCTTCCGCTCGGCACCCTCTACACTCTCGTCCACTGCCAGTTCGTGCCACCAGTCTGCGTCTTCGTAGCGCGCCTCCCGCGCCCCTTCGGCCTTAGCGGCAGCGAGTGCAGCCATCCCACATTTGAAACATTGGCACCCCTTGCGGTCTTCAGCGTGTGGACATACGAGGGCCTCGAGGGCAGCCATTCGTTCGAACTCCCAGGTCATCGCGGCGGCTCCGGCAGGCGGTAATCATATTCCATTTCAGCCAAGAAGTGGTCAAAGCAGTACCGTTGTGGTCGAATGACGCCTCGTGCTGCGTTGTCTCGGATGACCCGCCACGCCTGCGCACCAATGGCCAGGGGCTCCCAGCAGAGGGCACACCGGGTGGCCTTGCGCAGCGTAGTCACCAGCAGCAACGCGCCACGGTAGCGGCGCAGCGGGAATCGCGGTGCCTGTTCGGCCCTGCTCATCGCGGCGGCTCCGGGGCCTCGCGCGCCCCGTAAGCGATGGTCGCATGATACAAGTCACTTGCCGCGATCAAGGAGCGGCCATCGTCGAAAGACACCTGCCCGTCTTGGGCCAGGCGCCGGATCGTTTCCCGCCCGATGCAGAGCGGAACCCACGCCTCCCGCGCTCCCTCGGCCTTGGCGGCGTCTAAGGACGTGGCTATCCGGCAGATGAACTCCTCCGCCGTGGTCCCTAACGGCACGAGCTCGAACATCAACGTGGCCTGCTGCCCAGCCCACTCCGACGGCGGGCTCATCGCGGCGGCTCCCCCGGCAGGGCGCAGTCCTCTGCCGCGTGTACGGGCCGGGCGATGCGGGCGCGAGCTTCCACGGCAACCGCCACCGATGTTAGTAGTATAGGGGCATGGTCAGCCCAGTCGGCAAGCAGCTCCAACGCCTCCCGTGCCCCCTCGGCCTTGGCGGCCGCCACCAGCCAATTGAACGTCGCTTTGTCGACGTCATCCAGCTTTTGCAGGAGGGCCGCAACGGCGAGAGCCGGATCAACTGGTGGCACACTCATCGCGGCGGCTCCTCTTCAGTGAGTAGCCGCAGGAGACTCTGTACCTCCTTCGCGCAATAGGGGCAGTCCGTCATGCGGACGTTGGCGTAGGTGCACGATAATTCGGATATCCTCTTGAGTGCTTTTTCGTGTGTCATCGCGGTAGCTCCGGCAGTGGTGGCCCCACTTCTACGGCGCGAACGCGAAGCCAAAGCCAGTGCCTCCCGCGCCCCCTGAGCCCTGGCAGCATCGAGGGCCTCCTGAAGGATCGCGTCGTGATTCGCGTTGTCTTCCGCGAACACAC
>ERZ1292642.155-Hain-H14-01um-R1-155-length-44130-cov-12_pt2 | contig 14465 bp, 18 predicted proteins | sample MGYA00564403_ERZ1292642 | MGnify/ENA primary metagenome ERZ1292642 (study PRJEB36523, sample SAMEA6512643) | groundwater metagenome | collected 2019-01-09 | study: AquaDiva: Metagenomics assemblies of 32 groundwater samples | reverse complement strand
TCGGCACGGCGGGCGTCTTCTTCTCGACGCCCGCCGCGATGTGTGCGATCGTCATTTGACCGATGACGTGGATGGTTGCCACCGCGCCGTTTTTAAACGTGTAGGTCGGCAGTGGATCGGGTGTGTATGCCATATATCCCCCGTATGATGCCCCCAATGCAGAGCGCGCGGCAGCGGTTGGGGATGTCTCCGCTGTTCGGTAGCTGGCCTAGCCGCGCGCCATTCGGTACGGACACCATATATGGCGTCCCTACAATACCGGCGCACTACCGATGAAGATCACGCCATCGGTAAATCCACCTCCTAGCCCCGCGAGCGCGATATTATTCGCGTCAACCATCAGGTCAGCCACGAGCGGTACGGCGATCCGGTTGGCGCGGGCGAAAACCGGCAGGGTCGGCGGCAGCCGGCTGGTGTTACTCTCGCCCCAAATCGCGCCGCCGAACGTCGTCTGAAAAATCGCCGCAGTCGGACCCGAACGCGTGGCCGCGATCCAACCGTCTTCGTTCGTCGGCCACACAATATCGTTCACGGTCGTGAGCGCCGCGCCGGGGAGCACCAGTTGTGTCCAGACGGCGCCAGCGGTTTCGGTGTACCAAACCTTGCCAGTGGTGTCGAGCGTGCCGATCCACCAGTCGAGCGGACCCAGCACCGACACCGCGCTGTGCGCACCCGTCACGCCGGCCGCTGGCACGCTCCATGTGACACCACGATTGGTCGAAACCAGGATGGTATTACCCGCGCCGACCGCCACGATCGTGCCTGCCGCGCCGTGGATGCGTGTGAGGTTTTGCGTGGTCTGCCCAGCCGCCGACAGCACCGTCACGCCAGTCAGAATGCTGGTGCTCTTGTAGATGTAGCCACCATCGGCCACGAAGTAGACCGCGTTCGGGCTTTCCACCCAGATATCATTCGGACCTTTGGCAGCCACAAAGCCAGCCTGGATCTTCACCCACGCTCCCGGCACGCCAGTCATCTGATTGATTTGACTAACGTAGTACGCCAGCTCGGTCTTGGAAACGACGATCAGGTATTGACCGACGATATCAATAGCGGTGACCAGGCTACCGATCGCCAGCCCAGTGATCGCGCTATCGGACCACGTGAGGCCGTAGTCGGTTGAATACTTGACCACGCCATTGACCGCGCTTGACCCGCCGGCTGTCTGCTGCAAGGCGTAGATCCAGCGCGTCCCGTCGTTCGCCGGGCCGCAGTCCGAGCAGACCGCCGTGCCACCGTACACAATGTCCACTACCTCGGTCGTGACCGCTACCGCAGCCTGCTCACCGATGGCGATCCCGCCGATGGTATACACATCGCCCAGCCACGAGAAGGCTATTTCGGCGGTCGTCTCATCACTGCCGTCGAACGGCGTGCGTCCGGCGTAGGTCTTGTCGCTCGCCAGCCCGCGCGAGAGCTGAGTGAGCGTGATCCAACCGTTCAGCGGGTCGCTCGGGTCAGCGCACGGGCCGAACGACTCATAGACGTTGATCGGGCAGTTGAGCCGAAACTGATACCACGGCACGCCGGTGATGAACTGCTTGAACGTCAGACTGTTCGAGGGAATATCCGGAGCGTCGATCGTGATCCCCGTGCGCTTGAACAGGCCGCGCACCCTGGGATCGTTGACATTGATCGCCGTGATCCCGCCGCGATCGGGACGGCTGATGTCGCCGACCATAAGATATTGTTCGTCCAGTCCGGCATAGCGCACGATGTTCGACGGCGACGGGCCGCCGCGCTGCGTGAACGCACGAATAAAGTTCTGGGTGTAGGTTTCGTTGCTTTGAGTCGTCGGCATCGTGATACTCCTTTAGACGGCAAACCCCCGCCGCAGTATATGATCGTTGGCCTTTTTCCAGGCCTGCACGTGGCCCAATCGCGTGCCAAATGGATTACCTAGATCCGCCTCCGTGCGCTGGTACCGCTCCGTCTCCGTCGATTGCAGCGCCATGTCCAATTGCAAATCATGCAATCGCTCGTTTATGTCACGACAGGCGCAGATCCGCCGTTTCAATTCGGCTGCCGCAAACATCGTCACTACCTGCTGCCACACTTTCGCCATCTTGCCACGCTCCAGCGGGAAGCCAGCCAGGTAGCGCAAGATCACCCGATCCGGCTCGGCGTAACAGCCGCTACAGCCATAGGCGCTCTGCCATAACCCAGTGCTGGCGTTGAACACGGCTGCGCCGGGCGTGATCAGCCCCAGCGTGCGATCACGGATGCCCGATCGCGCGATGACTTCACCGACCGTGCCGGGGTCGGTCGATCCGAACGGCGGCCCGATGCAGAACGACGCGCCCCAGCCGCCGCAGTCGCTGCTCTCAAACTGCAATGTCGCCTGACACGTATCGACCGTCAATCCGTCACCATTCGTCGTGCGGCGGTAGACATCGAGCGAGGTCACGAAGTTGCCCGCAACAGTCGGGTTGATCGCGTTCAGCGTCGGCGCCTGGTACAAGATTGGCCGGACCACCAACCACCGCCGACCCACGATCGTGACAACGCCACCCGCGATACTGATCTGAAGCGGCTCGATCCGCCAGCGGTCGATCGTCGCCGTATCATCGAAGCGGTCGGCGACTGAGAAGTACACGGCGATTTCATCCGGATCGGTCGCCGTCGTTGGGAGCGTGATCGTGAACGTGTCATCAAAGCCAGTATTAAACTCGTCCGTGTAGACCAGCGTGCCCAGGAGCACCGTTGCGCTGGCGATCAGGGTCAGCTGCTCAATGCCCATTGCCTGAATATGAAACTCCGGCGCCATCATCGCCACACGCCGACCTGTCGCGTCCATATCACGGTAGCGCACCATGCTGGCATCGTTAAAGCGCGGCCATGGTAGCGGCTCCGTCTCAATATACTGCGGCGCAACGCGATACTGAAGGTAGGTGGCCAGCTCCTCTTCGGCGCGCTCGATCGCGCGGCGCAGGTCGTCACGCCCCGCCGCATCAGTGCCCTGCCATGAGTACTCACGCACGAGGCCAGAGCACTTGGAGTTGTCAACGATGATCGTGCCATCGGCCAGGCCCCAGAATTTCCAGGGCTCGAACCCGATTTCGGCTCTCCATGTATCCAGCGGCAGGAGCGGCATTATGGCACCACCGCTAACGTTGCAATCTGCGCCGCACTGAGCGCTGAAGCCCACACCGCCGCGTGCGCCACGTAGCCCGACCAGGGGTTTGTCCCGCCGGTGCCGTTCGCGCCAATGGTGGTTAGGGTCGCTGCTAAACTCCCCAACCATATCCCAAGTATCGTTTGGGTCGCGCCCTGTTGCACGCCGTTCATGTACACCTTGACCTCATCCGCCGCTGCTGACCATGTGATCGCAAAATGCACCCAGCCCGTTGGCGCGGCAGTCGTCACGGTGATGCTTTTCGTGACCCCGGCCGCCGTGTAGGCAACCGTAAACTGATTGTTGACCGTTCCACGCCCGAACCGCACCAGATTGAGCGCATCAACCTGAAACTGCAAACTGCGGCGCGTTGTCCCGTCCGACCACACACCCGCTGCGCTCACCTTGACCCACTGCGCAATCGTGCCCGCCGCGCCATTGAATGCGCCTTGCAGCGAGGCTGAAAACGCATTCGCGAAGTCATTCGTACCGTCGAAAAGCGGCGCGGTGCGCCCGTCGCCAATGCCCGTCTGTCCCAGCAGCGGCTCGCCAGCGCCCTTGTACGCACCGTTGCGCCCATTGCCGCTTGCGTCCAGCATGGTCAAACCGCTGGTTTCGGCCATTGGCCAGTAGGCGATGGGACTAAGCGCGATCACTTTATTCGTGTACGCCATATCGCTCGCAAGCGACCCGCTGACCACAACGACCGGGATCGCCGCGCCAGCTACGATCTGGCTCGCCTGCGCACCCGTTGCTAGTACGACCGGGACGGGCACATTGCCCTGCGTCGGTCGGCCATCGCTGACCACAATCACCGGCCGCGCTGGGCCGCCCTCGGTCGGTCGACCATCCGCGACGACCGCCACACGCAGCGCCGGTCCGCCATCCGCGGATCGATCGGTCACAGGAAGTACCGGGATAGCTGGACCACCCTGCGTCATCGCTTTTGTTCCCACTTCCGAAGCACGACCGTCACCGCGCTAAGCGCCGGCCACGTCAATAGCCAATCGCCGCCGAACCATAACGCGATGGGTAGCGCTATCCAAACTGACACGCACATAAGACATTCCAGACCGCGACCGATCCACGTATCCGGCTTTGCCAGCCCACGTATTTTTGAGAAGACCGCGAATGGTCCTTCTTCATCCGTGATCATGCGCGAGATGCGGTACACCGCAAGCGACGCCAGCACAAAGGTCATCAGCTCCACACAATCCCCCGCCCGATACTCCGCTGTGCGTAGCGCGCCCCGATATGCTCGCTCTCCAGCCCCTCGACTTTGACACAATGGAACGTCTGCATCAGCGACCAGGCGCACCCGCTTTCGAGCGGGCCGGCGAACTGCTCGGTGTACTCCAAAAAATGTGGTTTCTCTCTCCAGTATTCCCATTGTCCCGCAGTCACGCCCCACATTGCGCCGTACTCGCCCCATCCGTTTTTGCCATCGATATACACTTTGTATGGCGGTTGAGCGATACGCTCGAAACGGTGGGGAATGATCACGTGTTTGCCGTCTGTCCACTCGGCAACTGCAAATGCCCGCTGAAAATAGTTTCCCGTAACAGGCCAATTGTCATGCTCTGAATAGCACAGCAGGTCGTAGCCATGGCGGCGCTCGTCCATCAAACTGCGGCAAACGAGCGGCAGTCGCTTCGGATCGCCCGCGACGTGCGCAAACTCAGCCAATCCTATCGGCACGTACTCTCGCGCGGTGTGGATGCCGTCGTCCACAACTACGATATCCAACTGGTGCGCCTTCGTCGCGATGCATGGCCCACCGAAGTCCTGCACGCCCGACTCGGCCAGCCCACGCCAGCCGACCAAGCAGCGCGTCAGGTGGTCAGCACGCACCGCTGTAGGATTGGAATGGTGCGCAATGGCGAGCAGGATGTTCATATGCTATAATCCTCATGTGAGCGCCGATATGTGTGTAGTGTGGGGCCATGCAAATTCACACGTTGCACGGCTCTGGCGCGGCGCTCACAGATATACCACCCCTATGCCGCAGCACTCGCCCGGCAGCGCGATTTGCTCAACGGTGCGCAGCTGCTTACTGCGTTTTAGTTCTCGCCACAACCGTGCTACTTCTACCACCCCGTACACTGCCGGGTCGTGGTCAGTGATGTCATGGAACGCCACGATCCCGCCTTTGCGGATCATCGGCTGCACGTTCGCCCAGTCTGCCGAGACGTATTCGTACACATGCGCCCCGTCGATAAATGCGAAATCGTAGGGCGCCTGTAGCCGCATCCAATCCACCGACGCCAGCGAGGTGCTGTCGGCGTCGATCGCCTCCAGGCCATGCCCATGCTGATTGGCCCAATCGACCCACAGCGGAATGTGTTGCGTCGAGCCGATCGACACGCTCGTGAAGTTTGACTTCTTCGGCGCGCGCTGCATGAAGTGCCAGAGCGTCCCACCGACATGCGCGCCGATCTCCAGGACGCGGCGTGGCTTCAGCTTGTCATAAATGTCAAGCAGCCACTCGAATTCCTCTTTGAGTTGCACACAATGCACCGGTGTGCTCTGTTCGTCCATCCAGGTCATGATCGCCACCCGTTCAATCGTCGGCGCTCATACAGCAACCGATCCTGCTCTGCCTTTGCGCGCCCTTCGGCGTACACGTTATCATCGTCGCCGCCGAAATAAGGATGATCGTGGAATAGTGTTGCCCATGGCGCCTTGGCGTACAGCCCATCAGCAATCGCGCGCTGGCATAGCTCAGTGTCGCCATAGTTGTGGTCATACCAGACCGGCCAGCCGCCGTAATCATCCAGTAATGTGCGGCTGATCAAAAAATGACAGCTATGCTCAGTCTCATGGTGCCCATCGTTGAAGCCGAGTAGCCCCGGCCCATCGCCGAACGTCGCCTGATAGGCTGCCACCGCGCGTCCGAGCCAGTGCTGACCAGGCAGCAGGTCATTGGCGAGATTGACCAGGAACGGGGCGTCAGTCAGCCGGGTCTCTTCAGCCATCGCTTGCCAGTAGGTTAGGCGGTCTGCCCCTAGGATATGTCGCACTTTTGCACCAGCGCCGCTACACGCCATCAGCACATCGCGCTCAGTATCACCGCCAATGCATGTCAGCCGCCAATCGCCATACCCCGCCGTCGCCAGCAGCCGCTTGACGTTGCGCACGGTCTGATCCACACGGCCCCGGCATGGCATGATCGCGGCGACGTTCATGCCGCCTCCATCGTGAAGTGCCACGCTATTTCGGGCGCTTCTTCGATCAATTTCTTGATCTCGTCTTTACTGACGGCGACGAAGTTCGCGTCATCAATAATAGAGAACTCGGATGCGTCCGCCTCCGGGTGCATGCAGTGGATACAATAGGCAAAACACTTGCCGTATAACCACCAGCGAAGCCGATCCCACAGAGACATTTCAATCGCATTCTCGCTCATGGCTGCACCTCAAACGGTGCAGTTTCGACAATCAGCGATCGGATTGGATATACCGCAACGTACACGCGCACCTGATGAAACTCAGTTGCGAGGTAATCAGCCAAATGAGTGGCGTATGCCATCACATCATCGTCGGTCGCAGCGGCAGTATAAAGCGGGTTGCTTTCGAGCGTAACCTTGATCACCGCCTCACTCGGAAACGATGGACCGATCACGGTTCCCCGCGTCCAAACAATCACCGCAAACCATGGATCGGATCGCTGCTGATACGCCTCAATATGCGGAATGAGATCACCAGGCTTAACAACCTCTGCGCCTTTGTAGCCCTCTCGTGTACCGATGGTCAACTCCGCGCGCCAGCACGGATGATCAGCGATGATGTTTTGTGCTGGTATGATCATGCGCGCACCTCACGGCCCTTCGGTCTAATCGCCTGCGCTTTGTCACCGACCTTGACCACGACCGGCAGTGGCGGTGGCGGTGCGACGGCTGGGTCAGCCTCTGGTACGACGATGACCGGGATGCGCGCCGCCAACCATTCGGCCTGCTCTGGCGTGACATTGGCGTAGCGGTGCATCGGGTTCGCACCGAGCCGGATCGGGTCGCCGTGCCCGAAATCGAACGGCGTGCTATTGCGATCGTCGCCGACATACTTGACGCGCACCATGTTGCCGAGCACAGACACCGCCGGCAGCGTGGGCGCATCCTTGATCGCCAGCCCCGCGATCTGCGCCAGTGTGGCATCCCCTCCACAGCATCCCGCCATCTCAATCACCCCCTGTTCATTTCTGTAGAGCTTCCAGACCGGCTCCATCGTGGATCGATCTTTGTTAAAGACCGTCATCCGATCGCCCTCGAACACGCGGTAGACGAAGATCGGCTGGTCGGTGCGGTAGCCACAGATGCCGAAAATCGCGAGTCGCAGGTGAAACGCCCAGTCCTCCCAGGCGTCCACCCGCTCGTCCATGCCACCGATCTGCTTGACTTGGTACGTTGGGATCAGCGTCGTGATGACATGGATATTGTAGTTCGCCATGTCCTTCTGGACGTAATCCGGCGCGCCACGCAGCATGTAGCTGCCGTCTTGCTCAACGGTGAACGCATTCCCGTAAATGTAGCCGTAGCGGCCGGTCGCATAGGCTCGCAGCAGGTGCTCAAGGCCGCGCGGCTGCAGGTAATCGTCGGCATCAAGGAACGTGATGAAGTACCCCGTTGCCTGCTCGATGCCGCGGTTGCGCGTGTGCGCTGGCCCGCGCCGATCGCCGTCCGATGGTATCACGGTCACGTGCGGCATCGGGTCGATCACGGCGCCGCCATCCGCGGCGACAATGACCTCCACCTTATCACGCCCGATGGATTGCAAAAGCGCGCTTGCGGCCGCCACACGACAGTGCTGCACATGGCGCGGGCCTACGGGTATCACCACGCTCACAATGGGCCGTGTCATCACTGTGCTTGCCTTCCACGCGGCGTCGGCTGCGCCTGGAGCAGCATCTGTGTCTTATAGCGATGCGTCTCAACGCGGGCGATCATGTCCAATTCTTCCTGCTGGATGCGGTCGCGGTTTTCGGCAGCCGTGCCAGTGATTTCAAATTGAAATACATCGTCACCGATGACGTATGCAAGCATCGCCGCGTCACCACGATCTTCAATACGTCGAATGTCATCCGTTCGAATAACCAGAATCCGCCCGCCGTTCGTTGTAAACGTACACAGCATGCCTGGTCTCCTTCCAAGCCTCCGAATTGAGCGCGCGACAGACAGCGGAGTCTCTGCCAGTTCGGGCCGTCGCCCTAGCCGCGCGCTGTATCGTCCTATCCGCCCGTCGCGTTCGGGTAGAAGTACGGCAACGGGGTATTGACGCCGCCACCATCCGCGAAGTACACATCGCCCGGATACGCATCGCGCCCGGCAACGGTCACGTTGTAGCGAAGGTTTGTGAATTTCGCCGCCAAAAACGGCGTCATTAGGATCAGGCGCGGGCGCTCGACGATCTCCACCTGGACGCAGGTGTGCGACGGGCTGAGCCGCGTTTGGAGGAACCGCCCATTCATCAGCGATTGGAAGTAGCCTGCCGGCGCCATCTGCGCCGCCGCTGCGGTCGCCTGGGCATCGAACGGGAAGTACTCCCAATACGTCGTCGGCTGGCCATTCGCCGTGAGCGGGATGAAGTAAACATTCGACTGATACGTGCCAACCACGCCGCCCGCCGCTGGCGTCTCCGTGATCATATCGTCAATGACGACTTCGTAATCCTTGCCCTCGATCTTCAGCACGCGGTTGCGGCGCATATCGTCGCGCATGTTCGCTTGCTCTTCGAGCGACATGGTATGAACGATCGTGTTCGGGCTGATACAGCCAGCGGTCGCGTACACACACGGCCAAATCTGCGTAATCGCCCAGTAGGCGCGGTAGGTCATCGTGAGCGCCCATCTGGTTTGGAAGCCAAGTTGCTCGCTCAATCGCTCCAGGTTCGTGACCACGTTGGCGATGATGCTATAGACGGTCGATCCGCTGGTTGTGGCGTTCGTGCCGTTGAAGTCAAACACGACGCTATCGGCCGCCGGGCACTCCACGCCGCTGATCGCATCGCGCTTGCCTGTCGCAATCAGGAGGTCAAGACCACGATACTGCATCCAGCCCAAGCTACCGGCCGTCACTTGCGGGTTGCCAGTATAGATGAAGCGCGAGTAGTCGCGGAAGTAGCCATTGTACAACTCGCCCAGCTTCTTCTCGTACTCCGTCTGGAGGATCTGGCCCCAGTTGATCGGCCCGGCGGTCACGTTGTCGCCCATATTCGGCGCCCCGAACAGAACGTTATCCGTAAACTCACCACGGTTGATGATCTGCCCAGCGTACTTGATGTTGAGTACTTGGCTCTCGCGCCCCTGCTGACCGAACGGCGTCTGCTGCTTACAAACTTTGAACTGACCGACCAGCGGCCACTCGGCGCAAGCGGTTGACGGCTCGGTGCCCGTCGAGGCGAGCTGACCGGTGAGGATCGCAAATATCTCGTTCGTGTCGATCGACGGCCTGACCGGCAACCGGCCCGAAAGGCCGCGCGGCATGATCATCGCGTTCGGGATCTGCTTGTTCAACCCTGGCGTCGCGAGGAGCCCACCAGGACCATGCAGTTGCGCGCCGGCCGTGGTACCGGCATCCTTCGTGGCGATCCCCCCAGCCATCGCATTCAGCAGCGCGATAGCGTCCGGGGAGAGCGATGGTTGAGTGGCGCCGTAGGTCATGTACTTTCTCCATTCTGATACAGTTCAGGGAACGTTTTCATGCCCAGCCACGCAAATGGGCGCGCGGGGTCGCTCAATGCCGCGGCCGTGGCAGGATCTTCCGGCTTGGCAGGCTGTAATGGTCCGGCGCTCTTGAGCGCGGCGGCCACCTCGTCAGGCAGGATCGTGGCCGGCTGGTCACCCTCGATCTGCGCAATCTTGGTCGCCAGTTCAGCGTACTGAGCTTTGAGCGTGATCAGTTCGGCGCCCCGCGCGTCGTCCTTCTGGGCCACGCCGCCGTACATGCCCTTGAGTTCACCGTGCATGTCGCCGATGTTCTTGACCATATCCTGCATCTTGAGGACAGGCGCAAGCAGCTCGGTCAGCTTCGCGGCGAATTCATCCCAGCTCATATCGCCAATGTACTCATCGGTCATCTCTTCTTCGACTGGCTCTTCGGTGACCACATCTTCGACATCCTCGACGGCGGCCGTGTCCATCGGCGGCGGCGCGGCCTTGACGGTGTACACGACGCCATTGATCGTAATGTCGTTCGCGTCGTCCATGAATTCGCCACTAGCCGGGCCGCTCTCCGCGTGCAGTCCGGCGGCGCGCGATACGGCATCGCTCTTGAACGCGATGCCGGGCTGGCGTGTGATGGGATCGATCATCGCCCCCGCGTCCTTCTCTGTCTGCACGAGCTGTGCACCGAGCGATTGCGCTTGCTCCGCGTTCAGCCCGAGGTCAGCAATGGCGGTCTTGAACCGCTTTTCCATTTCATTCACATCCATGCGTTGCTCCTTGACCGCAAGGCCAGTAAACAGGTTTGACGCCCGGCCGTAGGCGGTCGGGACGATTGAGCGCTCGAAGGTGCGGATCGCGTGGAACACGCCACCATTGTCCGGCTGATCGAGCGGGTGAAAGAACCCGGGCGACAGCTCGTAGCGATCGGCCTGCTGTGCGACCTTCTGCGCAATTGCCGGATCGCGGAATGTGCCACTCTCCACGCGTGTGCGCCCAATCAGTACGCTGTAGTCGCAATCACCGATATCCAGACCCGGTCCCCACGGCGCAGCCACGTCAAGCGGATCAGGCTGACCGACATGCCAGTAGCGCAGCGGACCGAACGCTTTCAGCGCAGTCATTCGCTGGCTATCCTGGTCAAGCGCGTCGCTGCTGATGATCTCCTGGTCTCGGTCGCGGTAGGCGGTCGTGGTGCGCGCAAGCCAGCGATGGGCGCCTGTGTGGTCCTTGAAGACGATGAAGGACTTCTCAGCCGGCGTATCCATCTTCTCGCTGGCGTAGAGTTTTTTCAACTTCGCAATCGCCTCAGTCTTGCCCGGCCCCTCGTATTTGTTCCCACGATATCCACCGTGCAAGGCAGCCCATGCGCTGCCCATCAGACCGTGATCGGGCTTGCCGTTGCGTTTCACTTGCAGGTGCCAGGTGGTAGACTTTTCGAGGTCTTCGACGACGAGGTAGTCGCCGGGCGTGGAGCTGTCGGCTTTCATCGTCGCGCGCTGGCCTGTCGCTGTGAGCACAGGATCGCCGTTTTTGTTCAGCTTCACGAGGCCGTTGCGGATCAGACTGCCTAACTGTTCATCGCTCACATCGGCCCCCTCGGATAGCGCGGTCGCAGCAGCCGTTAACGCCGGCGCAAGTTTCGGCTTCTCTGGCGGCGGTGCCTTGGCTGGCACTTTTGGCTTTGGAGTTGATGTGCCGGATGACCCGCCGGCACTCGGGAGAGCGCCACCGCTTGATGCGCGGCGCTTTACTGGCTTCGGCGCAGGCCTTGCGGCGACCTCATCTGCTGGATTGGCCGGCTTCTTGCCCGCGCCCGCGCTGGGCTTCTTCTTAGCGGACTGACGGGCGCGCTCCTCGCGCTGGCGTTGCGCCTGCTCACGCCGTGCCTGGACTGCCTGCCGTCGTGTTGCAGCCTCTGTGCGGCGAGCCGCTGCGGCCCCCTGCCGGCCTCTGCGCGCTGCCGCCGTGTCGCCCGCTCGCGCAATGGTATCGACCGCGCGCTGATAATCACCGGCGGCCATGGCGTTCATCGCCGCGCGGCCCGTCGCGCTCATGCGGTAACTGCCATCAAGCCCGCGCTCGGCCAGCCCCATCTTAACCAGACCATCGCCGCGCGCTTTGTCGGGCTGTACGCCGCTGGCGAGGCCGCGCATCGCCGCGACGCCGGAAGGGCTGAGACCCGTATCGCTGTCCTGCATGCGCTTTGCGACCGCATCGGCGTTCTGCTGGCGTTCGGCATCCCTGGCAGTCGCGCGCTGCTCTGGCGTCTGCTTTGGTTTGGCAGCCCTCGGAGGCTTCTTGCCCCGCTTGGGTTTGCCTGCCGCCCCAGCATCGCACGGCCCATAGCGCCCATGCACGTTGCACAGATTGCCCCGAATGCGGCGCACGCCCGGCTCAAGCAGTTCCCCCGGCTGGCCGGTCGGTGCCTTGAAAGTCACGCCACAGGAGCATTTGAGTCGCTGTCCCCAGCGTCGGCCCTTGCGTTTGCGGCGTGTGCCTAGGCTCGGCGTACTCAGTAGGCCCCCAGGACCATGCAGCGGTGCCCCTGCGACGATGCCAGCATCCTTGTGCGATTGCGCGTTCGAGATGCGGGCGGCGCGGCTCTTGCTCATGCCACGTCGGCGCAATCCCTCGTACACCGCTGGATTTTTAATCGAGCGGTACTTGTCGCCTGGCTTGGTTGTTGCATGTGGAAGCATGAGCGTAACAAAAAACGGCGACCGACCCTCAGAAGGATCGACCGCCGCTCACTTTCCAGCGTTCAGCGTGGGGTATTCAATTAATACGTGACTTGAGCTATCGTCTTATGGGCTTAGTACCTGCGATAGCCCTATCACGCTGCGATTAATATGGCATAAGTATAGCACGCTATGTCAAGATATTTCAATCCGCCGTCGATCCTTGCGCGTCACGACTGGACATGGCTTCCCGAGCAGCCGCGCCAAGAGCACAAGCGTGCTCAGCAGCTGATTGTACTGCTGCTCAAGCAACGCGCGGATGACGGGATCGGTGATCACGAGTTTATCGCTGCACTTTCACGTATACGATGGACGACTGATTGTCGCCTTCTGTTATTGTTACGTCAACGCGAAACCCCGCATAGATACCAAGAGAGTGCGCAGGCAGGATGATCGTCGCCTCGTTATCCGACTCTTGATACTTCAATATCAGTACTGCAATAATCCACTCAAGCTGGGAAATCTTGATGTCTTTGTCGGTGATCACGGTGTCTCACCATCCAATACCTGACGAGCAGCCCATACTCCATCGTTGCCGACGGTGTTCTGTAAGACAACGATGTTGTCAATATTCGGGATCGTGCGGAGCGCTGCCGCGCATTCCTGATCACTGGCATCGAGCGAGTCAATCAGGCCGACGAAATAGAGGTGCTTGCGCATCTCACGTCGCGACACCGCGTTGTCTTGTTCTGTCATCATATCTCACTGTCGAGCGCGCGCTGCATAATGACGCCAAACTCTTTGTCCCACTTGTTTTTGATCGCTACGTCGAACTTTCGCGCCTTCGTACCAGGATGATGCACACCACGTTTGCTGATCGCCACGTTCGTCCCCTTGCTTCCCGGCCCGCTCATGATCTTATTCGGAACGGTCTTCGGCTTGAACGGCGTTTTGAACACAAGGATCTTTTTCTTTGGAAAAATATCGTGCGCCTTTGTCCCGTCGTTGACCCAACCGTACACCTCGTCATCCGTCGCCACAATGCGCCGATACGCGTTCGGCTGCTGGATTGGGAAGTCAACCTTATGCTCCCAGGACTGCGTGGTAGTTTTAAAATCTACTTGTATGTCCTTGGCGACGCCGTTCATTGCGTTGATCAGCGCGCGGGTCAGCTTGGCTGGATCGGCAATCAGCTTTTTGGGCAGGATGAGTCTCATTCATTCTCTCGCAGCGCATCAGCGATTTCATCATCGGTCGGCGGCGCATCAAGGATCTTCTGGACGAGCACCCGCGCGCGCTCCTCTGTCATACCGAGCGCGATGAGCTGTGCGACAAGCGCCTCAATCTTTTCTTTCATAGCTGCAACACTCCATCTCTGATCCTGACCGGTGACCAATCGCGCTCTCGTTGAATACAGATCCCGCAGCTATCGTCCTTCGATCGTCGCCAGTAGGCATCGGCGTTGCCATCGCCCTCAAGCTCGCTCACTTCCCAGGCGCAACCACAATTAGAATAGCATCCCGTTCCCTGAGCCGGCATGGCCGGCAGCGGCAGCATCTTCGTCGCGCCGCGGGCAAACGGTGTCTTGATACTCTTCGCGTAAAGCTCAGCGCGACTGTTCCACCCGGCCTGCCACTGTTGCGCATCCTGGATTTCCACACCAAACTTCGCAAGGAACTTCAATTGCGTCGCAAGGTCCTCAGTCACCGCGACGGTCATCGGCTGCGTGAGCGTGTCCACGCCCGCGCCGGCCATGATCGACGCCGCGTGATAGCGCGCGAGCTGGCGGCTGATCTCCTGCTGCCACTCCGCGACGCCTTGCGGGTACGACTGCTCAAGGCTGTCGGTCGCCGCCCGCACCAGGCGCGTGAGGCGTTCGAGCAGCCATGCGAGAGAACTAGGCATCGATGTGTATTCCTTAGCACCCAGCGTCTCCACTGGGTGCTACAACCGCCACGCCGCGCCGCACGTGATCGACCGTGTTTCAACCCTCACCCAGCGTCTCCAATGGGTGCTAC
>ERZ1292642.962-Hain-H14-01um-R1-962-length-14495-cov-4_pt1 | contig 14495 bp, 19 predicted proteins | sample MGYA00564403_ERZ1292642 | MGnify/ENA primary metagenome ERZ1292642 (study PRJEB36523, sample SAMEA6512643) | groundwater metagenome | collected 2019-01-09 | study: AquaDiva: Metagenomics assemblies of 32 groundwater samples | reverse complement strand
TACATGATGAACTAGTTATCGAGGTTACTGATCCAGAATGGGGCGTTGCTTTGCTTAAGAGGCACATGGAAAAGCCAGTTGTATTGAATGGCAAGGAATGGGTTTTTCCTACTGAGATTAAAGTTTGTAAGAGTTGGGAGGGGTAACTATGTATCTATCGGATGATTTTGATAATGAAAATAATACTGAAGTGCTCTTGACTACTGAGTTTGCAGAGCAAGAAATGTATTTAACTGAGTACCCGACAGCTTTTGGCTCATATCACCCAGGCATAAATGGGTATTATAGTGACATACTTATATACAACACTGACACGCAATTATCTAAAGTAGAGCGCAAGGTAATAGCTGCGGCACAGGTTAAAAAGTGGCATAACTGGGCCAAGACTTAGGGGTAACTATGGATCTTCCTGATCAAAAAGATACCGAAGCTTTCATTGATGGGTGGCGCGAAGCTATAGACATTGTGGGAGAGTTGTTAGAAAAAGAATCTTGTGATTGTTGGACGTGTATGGGCGCGCCTTATGAAGGTGTTAAGTGTGATAAAGTAGTGCGTTTAGAAAGAGTAGCTGAACTTTATTTTCAATATAGGTCTAAAGATGACTAAAAAATATTTAGATACATTGCAAGAGGATACTGAAGCATACTTTAACTCACTGGGCAGTAATTCAGCCGAGTTTGAATCTCTGTGGCGTTTTTTTTGGTCACATGAATCTAAAATAGACCCGGATCACGTATATGTTCCTAACCGTATGGATATGGTTCAAGCGTTTGCTAAGTGGGTGTATGATTGGGATGGGGGGACCAAAGATGAACCAAAATGAACGAGTAGTTGCGCTTGCAAAGTCTTTCCTAGGCACCAAAGAAGAAGGTGTCAATAAGGGTAAATGGGTCGAGGAGTTTCAGAAATCTGTGAATGGTTATGCCAATGGCGAACCATGGTGCTTGGCTTTCGTGCAGTATTGCAATAATAAGATTGCGGCAGAAGATGAAGTTAAACGGCCCCTGTTTCAGACCGAACATTGCATGACGCTATGGGATAAGACGCCAGAGGCGAAGAAATTTATAGAGCCGCAAGTTGGTGATGTGGTAATCTGGCGCAAGTATGTTGACCAAGACGGCACCACTTATACTACTTTGATGGGCCACGCCGGAATCGTTAGCAGGCTCTTAGACGGCGGCGATTATGCAGTTGTGGAGGGTAACACTTCTTCAGGGATGAGGAGTTTTGAGCGCGAAGGTGACGGGGTTTATGAAAAAATCAGAAAAATAGATTATCAGATACGAGCGGGATTAGTTTTACAAGGCTTCATCAGGCCATGGGGGTAAATCATGCAAAAAGTACGTCTTAAGTTAATGAGCACTACTAACGGTAATGAACACGCGCTGAGAACTGAATCAGTAGAAGGTTATTGTATTGAACTACCAACTGCTGGTGAACGGTTCACAGTAATTTCTAGGCCGCTTGATCCATGGTATCAGGCGCGTGTTGTAACTACATCAATAGTGCAGTCAGTAGACTATCCACCAGATGGATACGAATCTATGGTCTACTTTACTACAGAAAATTCTGTATACGAATTAGAAGTTATTGCACAGAATGTGGATAAAGTAGCGGAAGGCTACCTATCATGAAAGCTGTATTAGAGTTTAATTTGCCAGAAGAACAGCAAGATTTTTACTTAGCATCTAATGCGTTTAAGTTGGCGGCCACACTTCGTGAACTTATTGAGGATGCGCGTCGTAAGGATAAATATGGTACTGGGGAAGAGGTATTAAATTGGAGTCAAGTGCGTGAATGGTTACATGGAGTTATTAAAGATACTGAGTGCCCAGATGATCTACTCTACTAATTATTCTATACGCGCTGCACTGCTGCCGGATAGATGATCTCCTCATGCTTATCCAGGCGCTTTTCGTGTGCCGCAACATTGGCGACAAGTGTCGTAGTCTGTTTCAAGTGCTCAGTAAGCTTAGAGTCTATTCCGGCTAAGTGCGTAACCACGCTCCTGAAAAAGAGCCCTACAAGCGTAGTTACTGTAGTACTTGCTATGCCTACAACCCACAATAGGGATTGGCTAACTACAAGTGGTTCCATTACTTCTCCTCTGGCCTACTTGGCGGGAGAATGAAATCAAATATGCGCTGAAAGACGTTTCTTCCGGCTTCTTTAGCTACTTCATGTACCATACCACCGAGTGCCTGTGTTGCCTTGTGGGTGAGGATAGACATAACGGCTACAGGTATAACTGTAGGTAGAAGTACCGGTAACGAGACGCCTGTAAGCAAAGCGCCTACTCCGGTAACAATAACCGAAGCTGCTAAGGCCCACAATTTGCCGAAGAAAGACTTTTTAGGCCACTTGAAGCGCTCTGGAAACACCTCTTGAACTTCATCAGTACGTAAAAAACGGACAATTAGCATGGCTAAGCCTGCATATTCCGTCAAAGATGCAACTTTATAATGAGTCGCTAAATTCGCTAAACTTGTTATAAGTTGTAGTATTGTTTCTTCCACTATCTTTGACCGCCTTCCAGCACTTCAAGCCTGGCGCTTAACTCATTTACAAGAGCGCTTAGCTCTTGCACAGCCTTGACAAGCACCGGAATAAAGGCAGACTTATTGACGCCTAATGAACCGTCTGACATAATAGATACTGCTTCTGGGAAAGCCGCTTGAACGTCTTGTGCAATGAAGCCAATTGGGTGCAGATGTCCATCCTTGCCGTGCTTCTTATACTTAAATTCGCTACAGTGTAAGGCATTTAATACTACTACAGCATCTACTTTAGATGGTGCAATACAGTCTTTTCTACATGCATCTGAAGAATCTACTGCCGCAAATACTCCCGTAACAGTAGAAATTGCGCCTGTTACTGTCCCATCTCCATCTTCTGCTTGAAGGTAGTATGTGGTGCCGCTACCATCATCGGCTCCGGCCTGAATATTAATTCCATAACGGTTTGCATCGTTGCCATCATGGAAAAGATTGACAATATACCCAGCACCGGCGGCGTTGGCGCGAATATCCATGGAACGCCCAACATCTGCCGGAGCGCCAACCGCATCCACAATAATCGAAGCCTTGGCCGTTGTTCCTAGAGTTGTTACACCAGAAAGAGCGCCGGACATTACCAATGCTGTTAGAGTACCTACTGAGGTAACGTTGGTTTGTGCTGCTGTGGAGAGTGTCCCCGCTAATGTAGTTGCCGTAAGAGTTGTTACACCATTGAGGGCCCCGGCCGCAGTTAAGCTGCCATCTGTATTAACTGTTAATCCAGCAACTGCACCACCTTGATCAGATTCCTGTACTTTAAGTACAATAGAGCCTTTTGTAGTGGCATCAGTACCTTGTGCAAGTACAGTAAGTACGCCCGCAGCTTCGTTGATGTAGCCAGTTGAAACTGCCGTCTCTCCAGCTACAGCCCCGGATACTTTAAGGCCGCCAGTACTGGTAACTTGTCCTACTGCTAAAGAGGTAAGAGTCCCTACAGAAGTAATCGCCGGTTGCGCGGCGGTAGTGACCGTGGCCGCCGTGCCGGAAGCATTACCAGTTAGTGCTCCAATGAATGTAGTAGCAGTAACGTTACTGGAAGAGTCCACAACAAGAACATCTGAAGTTCCTAGTACAGGAGCCCCGGCCGCATTATAACTAACCTTAAATTTATCCGAATCACTATTGTCTATACCAACTGCATAGCTTGCGGCCCCAGTAAGAATAAAAGATGCTGCGGCATCTCCTGTGCTGGTTTGCGTAGAGCTAAGTTTTGGCGTGGTGGAAGCAGAGCTATCAGTAACTGTTACTGCGCTAGGTAAAGATACAGCACGTGTAGCGCTGCCGACAGTAATAGTACCAGTGCCCGCTCCAGTACCTAAACTTAAGGCAGAACTATCTGAAGCTGTACCAATTGCAAGAGCACCTGTCGTAAGCCCTGTTGCAATATTCACCGCACCAGTAGTCGTAGTAGCTACAAGATTAGAAGCAACTGCGGCACCTGTAATTACATCCCCACCCAATACTGTCAAATCGCCGGTAACAGTAACATTACGTGTTGCACTACCAAGAGTAACAACACCAGATCCAGCGCCATTGCCTAATGTGAGGGCACTAGAATCGCTCGCGGTACCGATAATTAAGGCACCGGTTGTTAATCCTGTAGCAATGTTGACGGCACCAGTAGTAGTCGTAGCTATAAGATTAGTAGCCACAGCCGCCCCAGTAACTAGATCACCACCAGATACTGTCAGGTCTCCAGTAACCGTTACATTACGGGTTGCACTTCCTAAAGTTACGGCGCCGGATCCGGCACCATTACCGAGAGTAAGTGCCGAAGAATCAGAAGCTGTGCCGATTACAAGCGCCCCAGTGGTGAGACCGGTTGCTATATTAACCGCTCCAGTAGTAGTAGTAGCTACAAGATTAGTCGCTACTGCCGCTCCAGTAACAAGATCACCACCTGTTATAGTAAGATCACCAGTTAAGTTTGCGTCTCCTGCTGTATTAATTGCTAAGAGGTTTGAAGTGCCAAGAACTGCCGTTCCGGCTGCCGCCGTGGCAATAACAAAATCATCTGCGGCACTATTATCAATACCAATAGCATAAGCGCGCGTAGCCGCAATAGAAAAAGATTGTGCAGCATCTCCTGAAGATGCCTGCGTTATCTTCAACTTAGACGCGGTAGACGTATCCGAGGTGGCCACTGTCCAATCAACTACTGTATCAATAGCATCTTCAATGGCCGTTTCTTCTGAAGCAGTTATAATTTCATTATCTGGATCTGGAAGTTTAGTATATCCCATAATTAATTAGCCCTTCCGTGTTACGTATCTTGCAAGAATAGCATCAGATGTACCAGCAGTACGTGTAAATTTGAGACGATATTTGCGGCTAACTACCGGCGAAATTTCCCACACATGTGTAAACACAACACCAGCGGTTACAGTCTGTGAATTATAATTTACAGCAGCTTCAGACGCCTCATTATAGATTTCTACATCAAACGTCCCGGCACTATCAACATTGGTTGCGATAGACGCGTGGAAAGTTACTGATCCTACGTTAGTGGCGTCTACCCAGTCACCAGTGCGTGTAGCCGCCGATGTGGCGTTGATGTAATTTTGATGAAATTTATCTACATAATTTTGCATAATTAATTTCCTTTACAGTCTTGAATTGTATCTATTTGGAAGGTACTTACTTGATTTCAAAGCGCCTTCCAAGTCGCCTTTGTCGAATTGTTCTCTAGATGTTGTCTTCATAATATCGATCAATGCCCCTTCTATAGCCTGTGCCTTAGCCGTAGTCAAAGCACTCGGTGGAGACGCTGCATAGCGCATCAATAACGTATATGATTTCATAGAAACTGGATTAGTGAATAGCGCCTTTGCCGCACCTGCACCAGCTATGCCTAATGAACGCCCCAGAAGATCTCTTAAACCAGACCTATTACCACCATCAGTAAGTGCTAGCGAGTCGTCAATCCAATCTCGTAATGAATCCTTAAGTGGCGCGTCCTTAAACTTATGTAACTTACCAGCTTGGGCCATCATTTCTTTAAACGGTTTACGCAGTTCTTGCGGCATGTCTTCAACCATAGACTTATTAGCGCGATATGCTTCTAACATCTTAGACGGCACTACGGCTCCTGCATCATCTACAGATTCTTCGAGCATCTGCGTAACTGGAGCAGTGCGTAATTGTTTACCGGCTATAGTTTCAAGCTGTTTCTTATTAAGAGTCTTGGCCATGCTTACAGCCGTACGCTTAGATACTGCCGTAACTACGTCGGGCGATGCGCCCCGTAATTCCTGCCCGTAGAGGGCATTAGTATCGTCTGCAAAATCGCTAAATTGTTCCTGTAATTTAGTAGTCTCAGACGCCTTTCGCGCGACATTAGACTCTGTACCTATGGACGATACAAAATTACTTCCCTTACCAGCTAAGTACTTAGACAACTTTTCGGCACCGCGTGCGCCGATCGGTGCAGCAGAAAGAGCCAATTCGCCAACATCATCGGCACCTATAGTGCCCCCAGCTCCCCGGCTTCTACCACTGTAGTCTAGCGTATTACTAGTGCGCATCCACTCAAGTAATTTATCTTTAATAGTCATCAAGGGCGCGGCTACAGCACCAACCAGTGGTGCCGCTCCAGGCCCACCACCTAAAACAGCCAATGGGAGCGCCCCGGCAAATTGTTCTATGCCCGGTGTCATACGCGGCGTGTCTTCAGTAATTAATTCAGGGTTAGCGCGTAATTCAGTTTCAGAGGGTGTCCAAGTAGGATCATTTTGATCCCCTGGTCGTGGCATAGACAAAGTATCAACAGAGGCTTGTGGTGGCGCATCTATGATAGCCAACAACTCTGGATCAACTTTACCAATCTCTTGCTTAAGTTGTTCCTGAATTTCAGGTGGAAAAGTTTTCCAAATTTCTTGTACGTCTTTTGCCGCCATTACTTCTTCCTAGCCGCCTCACCAAGCGCCTTGATAGCTGCCGCCATATCGAAAGATTGTGATCCGGCCATAGGAGCGCCCCCTACACCTGGAACACCGCCAGGTACTTTGTAAGTCGGATTCTTAACAACTTGAGCCAAGTGTTTGTTAGCATCAACAATAGATCTTTCAAACCTATTAAGAAGCGCTATAAATTCCTTCGGCGAGTGTTGCGTGCCTGGTGTAATGGTTTTAGCCGTTTCAACAAATCTATCAGTAAATGTAGTAGCCGCCATCTGCTTAACATAGTTAATAACCATGTTATTAAGTTCACCCTGCAATGAAGTAAAGTTGGCTATATCTTCAGAGGTTAGCCCGCCGTCTTCATCTGGCACCCATCTATCAACAGCGATATTGGCTTTAATGTACTTTTGAACTATTGGATTAGATAGGCTGTTTTTATATACTTCTCTTATTCTGCCTATACTTTGGAAAGTAAGTTGCGAATCGTTAATAGCATCAGTAGCAGATCTTCGTACTGGGTTAAAGGCACTGTACTCAGCACGCGCATTGGTGGCCGCCTGTCGCGAATCCTGCATAACTTTTTGGAAACCTTGAGTATCTTTTCTATCAACGTCTCCCATAAGATTCTTAAGTGTGGCCGTTTCACGTGCCTGCTCACCGCGCTTAACAATATTTTCTTGGATGAATGGTTGCTTTACCGCTGCTGTAGCCGCTGCCGTAGCTATCTGTCTTGGCATCTGAGATTGTTGCGCAGCACCGGTTAATCCGCCTAAAGTAGCGTAGCCTTCCTCAGGACTGCCTGCTTCATACTTAGGGGCCGGGCCGCCAGCTAGTTGCGACATCTCGCCCATGGCCCTTGCGAAGTCTAAATCACGCGCCTGCCTAGCCGTCTGCAAATCACTAGCATGTTTCTGAATAGCAATCAACTGATTAAAAGAATCAGATTCACGTTGCTGTTGCTGCTGCTGCTGCTGCTGCATAAGAGCGGCGCGCTGTTGCTGTGCCATAAAAAATCTCTGTGCGGCAAGTTCGCCAATAGTGGTAGCCATTAACGTCCTTTTCTGAAACCGAATGGCGGTTGTGTAAGACTAAGTGGCGGTCCAGCAGTATACAATCCATATGGATCATTAACTAAATCGGTGTTCCACTGATCTACTACGGGTGCCTGCATATCTTTGCCAATAGGCACTACTGTAGATAAGCCGCGTGTATCAGGCACTGGAGACATTTGAACAGGCGCAGCTATAGGCGGCGCACTGAAACCAAGACTACCCATGAATCGTGCATTATTGGCTGCGTTCTGCTTAAGAATTTCCATATACTGCTTATTCTGTTCAGCAGATTGAATAGATGCCTTATTCTGATTCAAGGCACCGGCGATAGTAGTTCCAGCCGATCCCAATGCCGCGCCCATCTGCATAGGGTTCTTGGAAAACGCACCCAACCCAGCACCAACAGCAGCACCAGCAACAGCGCCCACAGCAGTACCGATAACAGGTACAGCGGTACCTATAGCAGCGCCAGATCCTGCACCCATTAGTCCAGAAGTAGCCATCTTCTCCCACAATTTAGGTTGCTGATCTTTAATTTGTGCCTCAAGGCGCGCCTGTTCATCTTTTGCCGCTTTCTCCATGCGCAACTGTTCTTGATGATCCCAATTTGTTTTGCGCTGCATGGCTTCTGTAAGCCTAGACAATGCAGCTTGTCTATATTCACTTGGAGTCATATTGTATTAATCCCACGAAGAAGAATTTCTATTCAAGTCGTCAACATCTATACCAATGCCGTTAGCCACTTGTGTCTTAGTTGGCATGTTACCGTCGTGCTCATAGACGTATTTTTTAATCCATATATTAGCACTGTCTTTTTGTGCCTTAGTTAATGTAGCGCCTTTAACCTCTTGCAATTTATCATTTAACCAACCACTGAATCGACGATGTAAATCCGCAGCCGTAGCGGCCTTTGTTTTCCACATCAAGTCTAATTCATCTGAGTTCATGGCTTTAGGTGTGGCCGCCTCTGCTGCCGCTGTTGCTGATTCAATATCAAAAGTAGCTTGCTGCTCAGCCAATTCTTTGCTTGACATTAATCCAAGCTTAGCCATTTCAATGCCGTGCAAACGATTGATGATAGCATTGGCAAAATTAATTTCTGTGCCACTCATAGTTTTAGAAGCGTCCGCAAGCAGGGCTAGTTTACCTTTATGAGCCTCATTAAGGCGATTAACTTCATTTTCTTGTGACTGCATCTTAGCATTGTTGTACTGACTCAAGACACCTTGGCGCTGATCCGCAAATCGACTATTGAACGCATTTGTTTGCTGCCCGGCCTGCATCTGACCTTGTTGTACTTGTGCGGCTGAGGCGGCCCCGAATGGGCTAAAACCTGCTGTAGCAGCTTGTGAACCAGCGGCGCGCATAGTAGCTGCATTGGCGTTAGCCAATTGAGATGCCTGGTCTACTTTGTCTTTTTCAAGCTGTGCAATTTGTTCTGCCTTGAATCCTTCGATATTCTTTTGTGCCTCTTGATAGGCGCTAGAGGCCGGTGTTGCTTGACTAAAAAGAGAATTAACATAGTCAAGGTGTTCCTTACCAGCCTTTTTCATAGTATCATATTGCGTGGTGTATTGCCCAGAAATATTAGGATCAAACCACTTATCTTGTTCAGCGGCCGATTCTTTAAACTTATCTAGCGACAGCTTGAAAGGAGTAGGATCTGGTGTAGGAGCAGGAGTATGTGTAACTCCTGTATTAGAGAAAGTGGTAGTACCATAAGCGCTACCCGTGATAGGCTTACCACCCCAAGTAGTGGGCACAGTCACCGGCTTACCACCCCATGTCTGTTTATTTCCATTAAATCTAAAACCCATTAGTATGTTCCCAAGCCATTTTTACGTTTAATTAAAAGAGAAACCGACAAGGCCGATCCAGCAGCGCTTAATACGCCAGTTCCGGCAGCCTCAAATCTAGTTAAAAACATTCTAGGTCTTCCACTAGTAACTGGCGTAACATCGACATTAAGAGTTCCGCCGCCCGAACCGAAACTATCGTTTACATGTGCATTAGCATCTACAATAGTAACAGTTCCAGTTACGGCAGTAACTAGGGCCCAAGCATTAGACGCCCCAGTAAAAGAGCCCCATTGCACAGAAAATTGACCATCACCAGCATTACTACCGCAATCAGAACAACTCCAAGAATAACCTACTACAGTATATGTACTGCCGCCCCAATCAGGTAAATGTGTAGTTGCGCCAAACGTGCCGCTTATAGCCCAAAGCTCATCATCAAGAGGATACAGCGGTAGAGAAAATACAAAGTCATCGTTAGCTAATTGTGAATTGGTGATACCAGCAGAAGCCGATAAATGAGCCGTAGTAATACCACCATTGAGAACATCTTCTATGTCATCAAAATTTTCGTCTAGATCATCAGGATCGAAAGTAGCTGCTGCCGTAAATGTGTTAGTGACTGCGAAAGCCATTAGAAATAAAACTCCTTACCTAGTCTAGTCAAATATACTACATTAGGTACTATAACACCTGACGATCCGGTTTCCCAAAGATTAAGCGCTGTTGGGAGCGCGCCGGTAAATAGCTTCACCCTATTGGGGGTAGTTGTTAAATCGTACCCATATACACGTGCAAAAGTTACGTCGCTAGAAACAAATCCTAAAAAATATTTTGTATTAGGATATAACATTATGGGTACTGTAAATTCCTTTGTAATAATACCAGTAGCCGCTAATGACAATATAGCCGATGAACCAGCTACTATAGATAATTTAGTTGTGTCATAGTTATAGTTGTATAAAGCAACACTTAATGTTTGCGCCGCACTTAGTGTCTGTACATTTATCTTAACGTGTTTTAGTTCCATCTCGGCAATTACTTGCCCAAGTGGAAAAAAGCCAGATTGTGTTTGAGATATAGCTACAGCAGTAGATACTTGCGTTTCTGGGCCACTGGATAAAATATAGTCTTTAGCAGTAGAACTTAGGCGCGACCTAAAGTCAAACGATTCACTAGTAGCTGCTGAATTTTGCTGTAGGCCTCTGCCACCTATTAACGGCATGTTATCCGGCCTTCCTAATGAAACCAACTTCTAGCTTACTCAACTCAAACTCAGTGTTCTTAGTAGTGTCTCGCACGCGCACATATGCAAATTGCCCGTCTGTCCTAAAGTAGTTGGTACGCAATCTATTTTTCTGTACTGTAGGAAGATCAAGATCAAATTTAAAGGCGGCTGGTAGCGGCTCTGATACGTCATTAAAATTGACCGTTGCCGCCGTTACATTATTCTTATCATTAGATATTAAGGTAACTGCTACTGTCTTAGCGTGGTTTGTAGACCACACATTAACTGCCCTAAATCTCTTATCAATCTCATCTTTATAACCGAATCTATGGGTATCTATCCAACGATCCATAGCAGCCCCTCTATCTGTTGTGCCGCCTAATTGGAATATCCTACCATATCTATCTAGAAAATATATATCCTCTTTACCGTACGGATCTTTACTCATAATCCATCTATTGGCTTCAATATTATCCCATATCCACCAGGTATTATTCTGATAATCCCACACGATCACATGGGTTACATTATCGGATTCAGATGTTGATACCGAAAGTAGGTAACAATGCTTTTCCCGCCAATGTGCCGCGTTCCAGGAATACCTCTGCGATTTTCGTAGTGTATTCCAAAATTTGTCTATAGGGGCAGATATTTTGGTGCTGCGCACACCATCAAATAAATAAATGCCGTCTTCGTAAGCGTAAGCAATTCCTGGTGGCAGAGGTTTAATGCTGTTGTGCGAAACAGTACCAACAGCGCCGTCTACCCTCAACGACTCCCAAATATTTACGCCCTGTGCATCAACCCCTTGATATACCATTCGCCACAAAGAATCGCGCTTAAATATTAGTGGATGCTCTGAAAATTGTGACATACCAGTAATGGGCGACAAATCGCTACCTACAGCAAATGTTCTACTTGTCTTGGGCCACATCTTGTAGCCCATTTTACCGAACTTTGTTTCTGCACTCCATCTAATTTCATACGGACTATCTTTTATGTTTGCCGCAAATAAAAACCCATTGGCCCACAACAGGTAGCTAGATTCTGGCCACGAAGATTCTAGTGTTACACCAGTCATAAGGTCAGTAAATTCTGTCCTATTTTCTATCTGTGCTAGATTAGGTTCAGTACCAACATTAGTACCGGATTTGAAACTTAAATTTGTACCTGGCACATCATTAGCAGTAGTAGATGCATTACGATATAGAAAATCTTTCTTTATGCGTAATACGCGTCCACTTGCTGCTATGTATGCTTCATTAAATTCAGGTATAACTGTAAGCGATGTTTCTTCAGATCGGCCTGTACTCCAACTTGTTATAATATCTACTGTAGTAGATGCTGCGCCAGATAATATAGGCTGTGCTAAAGATGGTCCAACAGTTATACCGGATACTCCGCGAGTATTGGTGGCACTAGCTTTGCCGCAGGTTACTAAACATTCATCACCAGTATTCCACTGAAATGAAAATGCCCCAGTAATGTTTGATGCTACAAGCCCGGTAGTCGATTGTACATAATATTTATACAACGTCTCGGCATTTATTGCAGGAGATATAGAAGACGAAGCGTCTTTAGTTATGAATCTAATCCATTTACGTGATGTACTATTTACTGAAGAAGTAGCTATATCAGCCGGAATATCAAAAAATATTCCAAATTTAGTTGGCGTTGCCCACGCGGGCTTGCGCATAAATCTACTACCGCTATAAAAATCGAACATATAATAATTATTTTGAACAACGCCCCCGTGCAAGTAGGGCAATTTGGCCCAACGTGTGCCGTTCCAATATTGTGCTTTTAAGCGTACATCATTAGTATTGGCCGTGACCCTGTCCCAAAATATAGCTTGAAGAGCCGTGCCTGTAGCACTGCCTGGGGTACCATCTACGGTAGAATGACTAATATATAATATATCATTTGAGGCACCATCAAACGTAACGGCCGTACCTAGATAATTGGTGTATGTAGCTGCCGAATCATCGTAGACAATACAATCTAAAGCCAATGGTCCAGCATATTGCAGTGCTTGTCCTATGCACGATGCCCACTCATACCCCGGCCGCTGAACACACGGGCCATTCAAGGCCCACATATTCCTAGAATCTAATACTTGATTAGCTAATGCGCGCTCTTTATTATAATTGATGCCCCCACTAAAGTCATATTGGGAATACCAATTCATCGCGCTTGGTGCTCTAGTATTCTTAGCCATTAACCTGCAAACGCCTCTTCAACAGCTTTGATTTCTTTAACTGCTTTCTTATCAGACAGCTTCAATTTCTTGGCCGTCTCAAACTCTTCCTTAATTGGGAGAACATTCGTAGGATCGGCAAGGACAAAAAAGATACGTTTCAGATAAAGCAACTTCTGTCTATTAATAGTCAACTCAACTTCGTCTGGGTTAGACGAGAATTGCGCCTTATACTGTGCCTCAGAACGGCCATACCTCTCGTAATCATCCCATTTAACATCTTTAGCTAGGCCATAATACAGGCGCATATCATCAAGGCTCCAATTACGATTAGGCCGCCACTCTGGCATAGGACGCGATCTTATAGCGAATGTATAACCGCCCTTAGAATCCTGCCGTGCGCGATTCAATAACCAACCAGCTTGATTAGCTGGAAGTTCTATAACGCGGTACTCCGGAATAAGAATATTCTTATCTGAAGTACGCACAGATCTAGTAGAGCCGTCCTGAAGAGTCTCAACAAACTCATCACCCTTCATATTCATTTCTACTGGCTTAGGTTTCTTATGCTTATTAGTTACTTGGTACTCTTCGTAATCTTTGCGCAATTGGTTAAAGCGCTTATCGGCAACAGTGTCTGGAGCATCTGGATTGCCTGTGACATTAGCCACCCAAACAGTCTTAGGAATATTTGGATCTACAACTGGGGCAGAGAGATTATCGAGATCCATATACTCGACTCTGCCCTTGTGCTCAGCAAAGAACGCCTTAGCTACATCCTCACGAAAAATCTCTTCTGAGAATGGCGGCAACGACTCCCGCTGCCCATTATGAATCACATGAAGAAAGTTTTCCGTATTATTACGCAACGTTACTAACTGAGCCATTAAAATACTCCTTGAGTCCCCAAGTTTCTAACGCGAGGGGGATCACTAATAGGTTTTCCGCGAGACATGAACTTCCAGAGACTTTCACGCATCCTCTGTATGCGTTTTTCCCAACTTACTGGGTAAGATTCTTCTGCTAGATCTTTTAACCATGCTGCCCCACCCCACGCCAACAACGGATGAAACTGTACCGGAATAAGTTGCGGCACAGAAGTATCATCTTGCAGTGTTTCAGCTACAGCAATAAATGTGGCTCTAATCGTTCTATCTGAAGATGGGCCTGTAGTGCTCCATTGCATAGTAGTTTTATCTTTCCAGAAAACGTCGCCACCAAAGCCGTAGCCCGCAAATATAATTCTGTCGCCCACTGAAGAGTCGGTTATGTCACGCAATTCAATTAGCAGCTTGCTCTTAAGGGTCGAAGCTAACTCAAGTGTAACTAGACTAGATGTCCAAGTAAACTCGTGATAACTTTTAAGATGGTCTAAAAGGCCATTTTCAGATACAAGTATAACTTCGTCATTGTATGCTTCTTGAAGCCCCTGATTGGCCTGTGCCGTAGTATAATCTTGATCCGTTCCAGATGGATTAAAATTAAGGATCAAAGATTGCAGGGTGCGCAGGTCTAATCTATCCATTACTCAAGATCCTTAGCAGAATAACCAGCCTTCTTTAAAAAGCGTTCAGTGAAGTTAAGTGCATCAGCAGTTTTTTCTGCCTGTTCCTCAAACTTACCAAAATCCGCTTTTTGATGTTTGCGTGCCATGATGACGCCAACATCACTGCTTTGATTAGCGCCGTGCATCACGCGCGCCTGAGAATCGGCGGCAAGATCCTTAACCCTGGCCTCAGCATCCATACCCTGCTCTAAAAGTATCTTG
>ERZ1292642.959-Hain-H14-01um-R1-959-length-14517-cov-5_pt1 | contig 14517 bp, 15 predicted proteins | sample MGYA00564403_ERZ1292642 | MGnify/ENA primary metagenome ERZ1292642 (study PRJEB36523, sample SAMEA6512643) | groundwater metagenome | collected 2019-01-09 | study: AquaDiva: Metagenomics assemblies of 32 groundwater samples | reverse complement strand
AATATTTGTTTGGCTTTCATATTGGCTGTTTACCTGCTTTTCATTTAATTGCTCTTTTGTCGGAGCAATGCATTTTCCGGTAGCCAACTCAATTATCTTTTGCTCAATTCGCTCAACCTCACTAACGTTATACGTCAACGACTCGCTTTCGGCAGGAACGACCCCGACCGGATTACTTAAATCAGGCGAGTCGCTATTTCTTGGCGCTGGTACTTGCAGAACAGAGCCAGCCCCAACAAGGCTATTTTTTTCGCAGGAAGGGCACGGCCTTATGCCATTGCCTCCGTCTGGCATTGCATAGGAAATAAAACCGCCTGAACATTCTTTAACCTCACACTTTGAACTATAGTGCCAGTAAATAGGGAACGAAGCATAAATATCCAAACACTCTTTAGAGGTGGTTAAGAACAGAAACCAATCAAGGCGGGATAAAATAGATGATAACGGGCTTTGCTTAATATAATGGTTATTAGGCTCTAAATTATCGCCCCACATAAAACACGCTGGCGTATAGCCTAACGGATGCGTAGCGTCAATGCTTTTAATAAACTTATCTTCTTTTTTGTTGAATACACGATAGGTAGTATCATCCATTACGATGATCTTATCTTTTCCTTCCCTGAAAATCAAGTATTCTATTTTGCCGTCACGGTTGCATTCTACATCAATAACCCGATCAATAGAAAGTAAGTAATAATAAGGCTTTGGTAACTCACCTACTTGTGTTTGCTCCAGGTCAACGACTATAATCGAATTAATGCCGTTAAGCATGGCATTAAACACATCACTTTTCCAGAAATCCTTATCTTTTTGATCTGTCAGGTACTCGGTATAATCCTTTTCATCCTGGCTATTCCTGAACTTATAACCTACATAGCTATCTTGCGCATTGAATACTTTCATGTACTCATCTGCAATAGTATCTACCAGGTCATTTGTTTGAATAGGGAACGTAAGAAGATTTATAAATTGAGCGTATTTATCCTTAGCTGTCAATATCTTTTGCGCCCAAACAATAAAGTCATTGTAATACGAACTCGCATACGAATGACTTTCAGCAATTTGCGCATGAAATTTTAAACGGGCTTCTTGCTTTTTCGCCCGTTCAATTTCATTTATGTGCCTCGGATGTTTTATGCGATCAATCGCCTGCTCCCGTGTTAGTATCATGTCGTAAGTCGTTTAAGGTCGTCCCTTAATTACGACTCTGCATTTGCTAAATCACGAGGATTCCAAGTTTGTTTAACCATGTTCCAGTATTGAGACCATCCGAAAGGTAATTCAAATTGGCAGTTATAAGTATTGTTTGAGTTTAACCCGTTGCTGGCAACATCCGGAATATACAAATTGTATATTTTGAAACCATTGAACAAATCACCGCTTGCGCCCTCGTCATAAATAACAGAGTTGTTATCATTAAACAAATAGGCTTCAATATTGGAGAAGCCAGGCTGGATCATTGTTTCGGCTGCTAACTCCCTGAATTCACGCATAGTTTGTGAGCTCTGATTAGTCAGAACGAAAGGTACTACAATCATTTGGCCGCCCTGTAAATCAGTTACGCCATTAATGGTTGTATTATCATTCCCGCCCTGGGTAATTGGGGCAGCTACCGGAAATTGCATTCCTGCAAAGTAAGGCGAAACTACCAGCTTACTATCATTCGTAACCGCAAGTAGTGCCTCCCATATATTTTCACCAATAAAGGCTCCCATATTAGCAAAGCGATCTTCATACGAACGACCGAAAGCGATTTTTTGAATTTGCCCCCACTTTTGTGGGCAGGTTGTGGCCGCAATTCCATTCAGATGAGCTGGAGGCGGGCAATTGAATAACATCGACATAGTTTTTAAGTTTTAAAACTGTTATGCCTGCTATCCCTTTGCAGAATTAATTGAACAAATATAATAAAAATTTGTTATAGCAAATTTATTCTTTCCAAGATGAAATATAGTTACTTAGTTCTACCGAATCCATTTGATTAACCTTTTCAAACTCATTTCTGTTCGCATGGAAATAAGGGTTCTTAGTTGAACTATTCACGCCAACCCAATGGTTAACGTGATACATAGCCCCCGGCACTCTTTCGACCTTATGTCCCATCCTTTCAGCACGTATTTTACGCTCCACATCTTCAGCGCCAAATGAAATAAAGTTTTCATTTTCGCCCCCTATGGCTAAGTATTTATCTTTTAATATCCCGACTGCCCCGCCTAAGCTGACGGCATCATTATGATTCATGCCGTTAAATTTCGTATCTCCAACCATCCCAATATCTTCATAACACCAAAGTCGATCGATCCAAATTGCCCGTGGAATTCTTGCAAATTGACCATCATAAGGATAAACCATTTCAATACCAGATCTAAGCTTCAATACGGCTTCCATAACTTGAACAGGAGCAATAATCACATCTGCGTCCCAATTGAAAATAATCGGTGTTTTTGCGTGGCGAAACATTTCATTCAGCATCTTTGTACGATGGAAAACAGTCATTCCCTCAAAGAATAGATAATCACAACTCTGACTTAGATACTCGAAGTGCATTGCTTTTTGTTCGCCTATCAGGATGTTTGTGTCAAAATTCTTTTGTAAAATCTTTACGCACAATTCTAGGTTTTGCTGTCTATCCGGGTGGTCATACATAACAGGAATAACGAATGTTACGTCGGTTAACTCTATTCGCTTATTAATATGATCAAATATAGTCCATGGTTCAGGCCAGAAATCTTTATCATCGTTTAGCCTTAAAAGTTTGCCATCAAATAAGCCATTTGGCCGAATTACTTGTTTTGATTGAGATAAATATGCACCCCAATAACTGAAGGTGCTATTTGAAATTATATGCCTGTCACATTGAGACATTAGGCATAAATCTTCTATTGGACTATTATTTTCGCTGAATTGAACATTGCTTAAACACCCGAAATGAACTCGGCAATACGGAATATCATCACTGAAAACAATAATATTGCATTCTCGCCAATCTTTAAATTCTTGTAACGATAAATAAAAGTAATTAATGTTTAACTGAAAATAACAATCATGACCTACGTAATCACCTCTGCGAATAGATATAGCTATTGTTGGTTTACTAAAATCAAAACCTTGCCGTATTTGCTCTTTAAATTCTTCTTTGAATGTGAGTGCCTTTAAAACATCTTCCTTGCAATGCTCCCAGTATCTTTCAGACTGCAAATACCCATCAATATCCACATTCTCATTTTCATTGATAGCGGGCCATTCAGGTACATAATGGAATGTTGTTTCTTTCAGATCCCGGCAATTGCCTTCGATTTCTCCTTCTGGGAAAATACCTTCGAAATATATAGAGTCCTCCCAAAACGGTAACCGCAATTCTTTGTTGTACTTTTTGGCTATACCTATTAACGAAGCATACCTGAATAAAATGTTGCCCGTTCTGCCCTTAGTTAGGAAGTTGGAAGCGGTAATCATGGTCTGCATACCAACGCCTTGTTTTTATACAAATGATCTCCAGACAAATTTTCATCGTAAAACTCGAATGTATAGTTCAAATTAGCTTCAAGGCACATTTTCATATACACTTTATTATCTGCATTTTCACCATTCTGGTCATCTATTATTATTAAATGATCGCCTCGGTTCATTAGAATGTGGTGCAGTTCTTTGCATATAATTGCGTGTTGTCCGAATTCTTCATCACCTGATATTATTTCGTCATGGCCTCCTGTACCTGGGCCTGCTGGATGCGCATCCAAAAAGAATACAGCCGGATAGCTTAAATCCTTTATCATGATTGGCAGCATATCAGTTGATTTGCCTAAGTATAATTCAATAGCTTTATTGGTTTTAAATCGTTCGTAACAATGCGCGTAAAATTCAGGCATCATTTCAACTGATTTAATGAGCTGAAATCCGGCTATTAAAGCTCTATCTACCGATTGACCGTAACATGTGCCAGTCTCAACATACATTGGACTGAATTCTACGAAATCAGCGTAGTTTAGTAGTTTATTTGTTTGGGTAATTTTCATTAGTTTTTCATCATTTTAATCAGTTCATACAATTCAGATCCGGGATCAATTTTGATAATTAATTCAAGATAGTCATTTTCAATTATGGAGATATTTTCCTTTGACATTTGTAAATAAATAGCATCGCCAATATAATCACCGTCTTTGAATACTGGCTCGTTGCAGTCGGTATAGCAGTGTTCATTATTTTCAGTTAGAAATATTGTTGATTTTGTGCTCATTTCTTAAACCTCATCAAATATAATATTGATTTGATATTACAATGTATATTGGCTCTTTTGTTAAGATATAAATTAATCCAAACACCGATGAAATAATCATTAATATATGAAATGAAATACCTATCATAGATTTTAGGTACTTATTATCAGGAAAAACAATACTCATAACATACCCTGAACAAAAATAAATTAATTGGATCATTAGCCATATAGTCATATCAACATTATTTTATCCCTTATTAATTTAACTAATTCTTTATTACTATAATCTAAATGTACATAATCAGTTGTATATTCTTTCTTTATATATCCATTATCGCTTATATCACTATATAAATCCAATATCTTAATATCATATTCTCTACATAGTTTTCTTAATAAATCATTAGCATATAAAGTGTATTTTCTTCTATCTTCTGAACTTCCATGTACTTCAAAATCTCTACATATACCATGATTATATAATCCTTTATGCCCTTCTTCACTCAAGGGCTTAATTGGATTAGGCGGAATAGTGCATATAACTTTTTTTACATCATATCTATCTACTAACTTTACATAATCTGCTATTAAATCATATATCGCTGGTTCTGGATATTCTTTATGGTATTTATTTATGTTCTTCTGTATATCATTATAGCCAAAAACAAATATTACCGTACTGTCTTTTTGTATATCAGGAACGTTATATACATCATTATTCGTCTGCCACTTCATAAATCCACATTCTTTTGAATGTTCTGAATTTATAATTTCTTCTCTTAAATTAAATATATCCAATCCCTGTTTTAATGCCTGATAGATAGTAGCTTTACCAATAGCACCAGTCCAATGACATTGAGTTAAACCGCTTTGCCCAAAGAATGCACTATGACTATCTCCTACTGAAAATAGACCATCTATATCAATCATACCAATGTTATTTTATCCCTGGTAGTTGCCCATGCGCTTTCTTCATACTGCCCGACAATAATTCGTTCAATTCCGTCCACGTAGTCAACACGCCAAACATTTAATTCTATTCCAGCTTCATTACGAACTTTGCTCCCCCTGCGAATAAACACTTTTGTAAAATCCAAATCGCGTTGCTGGATAGGCGTATTACTATCAATAAATTTATAATCATGACCGACCCTGCAATACTGCAGAAAGTTATACGGGTTCATTTCATTGTGCAGGATGTCTACGAGCTTTACATTACGCTGATTGAGTAATAACCCGCTTATGCTTTGATCGTGCCTATGCCCTACTTTAAATTCCTGCTCTGCTGTCCAGTATGAAGTATCCCCAGGTATTGACGGATCTCCTAAACTTGCACATTCTGGATTTAAATTCCAATACAACCACTCTTCGACAAATTTAACCGTTTCAGGCGTTTTACGGATACAAAACATTCCACTGGCATGTTGGTATGAGTTTTCATATTGGCGCAGTCCCATGACATCCATGCACCGATTAGTCGTGAAATACTTGTGTATATGTATACCGTAATGATTGTGAGGTATTGGTTGGCAGTCCCATTTAACAAAGCTGGTTAAAATGTCGTTGTTGGCTTCCGTTAGTTTGTGGATTACGTCTAAGGAGAACCGACCGTCAATGGTTACATTGTTCCACAATTCAGGGGAGCAATCGTTATAAATTAGGAAATCACCTTCTTCCAAGTGATGAAAGAGGCTTGATATAACTATTGGCTTATAGCACCTACCATTAATTCCGGAGTCGATACTATTATGTATTGGTAAATTATAATATTTTTTTTGATTAAGCATAAACGCCCAATCTGCGACATGATGATTAATAAACCCGTCACAAATTTGACTTATCTTATCCTGAGTTCTACCATAAGCTCCATCTTTTCGGCCTTGGCGATCATCTGCAACCGTTACTAAGATTGTCTTACTCATTCTCTATTCGGATTACTTTCAAACGGCGAAAATACATCTGGACGCATTGGTGGCAAGCCACCGGTATTAATTACACTTACACCTTCTGAATTAGCTTTATCAATTGACTGCTGTAATTCTTCAACCGAAACCGATCTATGCCCATGAAATGTACAAATGGTAAAATATATTTTACCTCCATTACGGTTAATCTCTTCCAATTCAGCAGGCGACAATTGCCATAGGCTAATTACTTCGCCCATGCTATTTGGATCTGGATTTACAAACGCTGGCAGTGGCAGGTATTCAGGCTGATCTTTGGCGAATACGGCTGTTTGTTCTGGGAATTCAATTGGTGTCATATTTTATCGGTAAAAGTCCATGATATATTTTGCGAATACCCAAAATGTTTAAATAACTTTTCATAAGTCTCAAAAGTTAGGGTGCCTTTTTTGTGCCTATGCTTTAAAAGTCTACCCTGGGCATCTTCGCAGTACCCATTATTCCAGCCTTTAGTTAATGTTAAAAACTCAAAAAGCTCTTTTGTATTCATTTCAATAAAGTAACGCATTATATTTCACTTGCGCAACTATATTTCATATTTACTTTTCTCCGGCCACCTTTGCGAGCAATAATACTTGAATGATTGATCTATAAAGTCATCTGAAATGCTAAACATGCCAGCTTCCGGAATATTATTACCTCGAAATAGTTTCTTATCCTGCATCCATTCACCTGTAACGCCCTGTAAATTGCAATAGCAAGACTTCATTACTAAGCCTTGATCTATTGGTAAATGCCAGCTAAAGAATTCGTAAGTTTCCTGAAATAAAGCCTTGTTTATTATCATAGGTTTATGCACATCGTAATTCAATGCAGTAAGGCCGGATTTTCTGCACACATCCATAGTTCTGCGTAATATTTTTTTATACGGACTATTACCGGTTACGTCGGTGTAATAATACGGGTAATCTTTGAATGTGAATTCGCTTAACCAAAAATAATCATCGTTGCAAAAGAAGAAATCTTCTGATACTTCATGGCATTTAGCGGCTAACAAAACTTTATTCCAGATGCTTAACGTGGGAGAATGCGCATCTTTTGCCGGGATATGTAAAATATTTGTTATCCATTCCGGTTTTTCGCCAACAATTACAATATTGTCAGCATCTTTGCAGTACATTTCAATCCCTCGAAGGCAATAACGAAGCTCATTGTTTTGCCATTTGGTACCGGTTCCAAGAGGTATAACGATATTCATTAGTTGGTGCGTTTAATGTAACTTTCACCCTGTCCACGACTGCCCACGCAATACATCCATCCATCCATTAAGTGATCGTACCCAGGTTTAGGGGTGTTTGTATAATTCCCGTACTTATCTTGGTCATAAATCCTGTTACGTATTTCTTCCCATAAATCAGTACTTTCTTCAACTGCGTATAGCTCCATGCCATCCATCTCATCAATCCCATTCGTTACGCTATCCGCACCTTTTACACAACGGATCATATAAAAACCTTTTCGCAATTGAGGGTACTTATCTAGTATTTCTTGCGTTGTATGCTCTAATGTAAAACCTTCATCCAGCCTATCAATAGCTTTCTTATCTGCATTATCAGCAACTATTTCATCATTTGCTCCTAATCCAAGCTCACAATATTTAATACCAATATCCAATGTATTCATAGGCAAATAATTCAATTGCCTGCAGTACGACCTATTCCCATCGAATTTAACCCCAACTAATCCAGCTGGGGCAGCGGTTCCGAAATCCTGCCCATACATTTCTTTGAATGGCAATGCCATGTAATCAGCTAATTTAATCGGTTTAACTTTTGTATGAACCTGGCCTTTTCTGCCTGACGAACTATATCCTTTTATCGCCGTATAAAAGTAATGAAGATTATATAAATAGTGATTAGGGTCACTATATCCGTTATAATCGTTTATCTTGTTTTGCGGTAAATATGGGTTATCTAGGTATGATGTTTGAATACAAACGAATCCGGGTATGTCTTTTGGTGTTAAATTAAAGTAACCGTCTATTTCATTGCCGTTTTCATCTAATGCCGTTGGGGTATTAAAAAACCGTTTAACGATAAAATGACCCACATCGGGTGTATTGAGCATCACTATTACTAAACATCCAGCTTTCCTAAGTCCGTCTACAAACGTATTGTATTTATTTACATCCCTAATATCTTCAGCCTCTTCTACAACGGCTATATCTATATCTGACGGGCCTTTTAGATTAGCTCCTTTCTGATTATTTGAAGCTCTAAACCCCTTTGTATATATTAACGTTTTCCCGGTTTCTTTATCTCTAAGCTCAGTTGTTTGCTTATCATAAAATTGATCTAACTTCCCATGTTCATTTGCGTTATCATAACGAGTCCATATTTCATCGAGAATACTTTCTTTAATTAACGCCTTTTCATCACGAAGGATGACGCACCGTTTTTTTCGAATAGTTGCTGAGAATGCGATAAACTTTGAAACCTCATAGGTTTTCATCCCACCTCTACCGCCTATGCATACAACTGTATGAGTGTCAGGAGGAAGGTTATAAAGTATTTTGAACGGCTTTTCTGCAAATACTTCAACTGGCATTTATTTGAATGTTACCGTTTCTGCCTCAATGGAAATAGATTTTTGTTTGTTATCTTCTTTAAATACCCCGATAATCTTACCCAAATTCTCGGTTGCCTTATTAGCTCCACCGCTATCAAATTGATACTCTCCGCTTTCTACCCAAATTCCATCGACCTTAATCATCACCGGTTCTGCGGTCATGCACCTGTCCGAAATTTCCTTAAATCTTTTACGAACCCAAATAGCGTCTACTTCAGCCTTTTCGGCTATTTCGGCCTGTCTTTTTTCTACATATTCCTGAACTTCTGGGTATTGAAGCATTTGCCAGCCATTAATTCTAGGGTTAACCGCCTGGCAGCCAGCCTCTTCCGCAGCTTTCCCAATATTATTATAAATAACATATAGATCCGCAAATCGTTTCTGAAGATCAGTCATATCGTATAGTTTTGTATAGTATAAACCAATAAAATTACAATTAAAAAACTTAAAAACAAATTATCGCATACCGTAGCATAATTCGCATCCTCTTTCGTTATGTAATTCACAAACCATATCAGTTACACAAATATCATTTATTCCATCGCATCTGCCACAGCACCTGGATTTCTTGGTATTTATCGGGTTAAATATCCCTTCTATAATTTCCTTACCTTGTTTAAAACTGTTTATCTCATAGAATTTACCGCCCTGGAGTTCATTTGCTTCAATGAATTTTTTTTGGCTTTCAGAGAGACGATCTAAGCCGATTTTAATATCGAACATATACATTACCCTACCCCAGTATAAAACGAGGTCTGTAACCCCGCTTAAAACTCCTACAGCTTTACGTTTACTTAGATTGATAAGGAACTGTTTTTCATAAGCTACAAAAATAGACCTTAGCCACCCAGGAAGTGTCGCACAAACGCGTTCACATTCTTGTTGAATAAAAGTTGATTTTAAGCTTTCATTTGGTGTATGCCAGAAACACCGGCGAGCTTGCGGGTAATTATTCCAGATATATTGAAATAATTCAGCTTGAATTTGATCGTGAGTTTGAGTTTTTGAGTTATTTTCCATTCTTTTAGTTAATTTATTTTCTCGGGTACGCGACTTTTATAAAAGGTACTAACTGGTACGCGACTTAGTTTGTTGATAATGAGGAAAGTACGCGACTTTTTGACCAAAGTGTCCATTGTGCTGTATATTTACATAAAAAATATTTTTTGTTTTTATAAATATTAACCTTTTTATAACAAGATATATAATATATATCTTCCCCATGTTAATATAAAAAAAGTATAGTACTTTAGTACTTTAGTACTTAAAGTACTGATTTATAAGTATTTAAAGGTACTGTTTTGGTACGCAACTATCTAAAAAATTGGCTTAAAGTACCGTACTTTACCTAAAAAAGTGGTATTCCGAACGTTTTTCCGTTCTCTTTTATGCTGTTTCTTTTCTTTTGCCCTTTAGCATCAAACGGTATTTCAAATTTTTCGCAGTAGTCCGTTAATGCTTTATTTATTAAAATTGATGTTGCCCGGTATTGCTGTGATATATTATTGGCGGTGCAAAATTTATTATACAAATCTGTGAATTCACTTAATCGTATAAAGTGCAAAACTTTCCATTCTTCTATATTTTCTTCTATAAATTGCAGGGTTAATTCGCCGTATTTTTGCTTGAATTGTTTTTCCCACCCAGTATGCGATAACTCGGTGGCTTGTAGTTTTCCTAAACCGATGAAGTATTTTTGTAAACACATGGAATGCAAATGGTCAAACCCTGCCCAGTCTTCAGTAGTCCACCCGGCCGGGAACATGCAGTTAAAATGGGCATCTACACCTCCTGATTTAGTAAAGAAGTCCGTGAATTCTATAGGTATTATTCGGCGTTTTAAACCCCCGTCCACGGCGTCAAAAGAGAAATTTGTGTTTGTAAGTATTTTAGGCATATCTTTTGGGCATAAAGAAATTTCATCCTTAAATAACTTTTTAATAGTTCCATAACCGGTGGATATTTCTTTAAGAAAACCAAAATCAAATTTCTTTGGAATATCTGCGATAAATAATACCCGCTGAAAATTCCAACTCTGGAGAAATTTTTCATTTAATTGAACCTGGGATCCGGAAACGGTATGAACGGCGGTAATATGACGAAATAAATTTCCGAATATATTTTTACCGGATCCGCCGCCCTGTTTTGGGTCAGGGCACTTCTCGGTTAGGGTAATAATGTAGCCAGTATCTTCATCTTTATAATCATGGGCCAGGTAGCCAATAGCGCGTAATAAAGGTTCGGTTATTCCGATAGCTAAATGCAAAAACTCACTATATTTAAATTGCTGGGGTGGGTTATTAGACCATTCCCTCGGGAATATTTTGTCACCCCAAATAAGGTTGCTGCCGACACTATCGTATGGGTGTTGGGTGATGCTTTCTGAAGTTATTTTTATAAACAGATTAAGGTAGAATTTATACGACCAATCGGGTCCGTCTGATAATACTGCGGCTGTATCTAATATACGTAAACGTGTAATCGAAAACTGCCCGGCCTTTTGTATAAAAGCTTCATACGCATTACAAATTTCTTTATAGATATTAGCGTCTTCCTCTCTAATATATTCTTTTAAGCTATCAAAATAATCCCGCTCCAATTGTTTATGAATATAAATACCATTTATTTTAACAATAGACTGATTATGGAGCCTAAAACCGAGCCCGTGACTTACTGTGTAAATACCCTCACGGTCGATGGCCATTTTACCTTCTTCGTTGGTTTCCCAAAATAAACCATGCGGATGATCTTCCGTGTACGCTATTTGTGCCTTAATAAGAGTTTCCCTTGCGCCTACTGATAGGTTGGCAGGACCGCTTGAACCTGAAATGGTAGCATTTTTTACAAGGGATAATTCTATTCGTTTTTTTATTTGACCGTACCCATTTTGTACTAAATGATGATATGTTTTGCTTTTATCGCCAGCGAATTGTAATTCTGCAAGTATTGTAGACGGGTGATAACCGCGTTCCGATTGTAGTTCGGTAGAGGCCGTGAAAATGTAAAAAATCTTTTTATCTAAATTCCAACTTGCGGAAACTCCGGACGTTTTACCGGGTCGAGTATACCAAATAAAATGCTTATTTTCATGGCTAAATTTCCATCCAAAACCTTCTATCAATAAAGTTGGATCAACCGTTCGATTAAAATGTTCAAAGGGGTTTTCATCATAAAAACTATCCTCTGACTTGGTTACTTTCGGGCGAGGAACTTCTCTTATGATTGTGTTATAGCTTTGGCAAAGTGTAATTAAAGAACATCGTTCAGCCCATGTGATTACCGGGATAGGTACGTTTTGATGAACGGCGTAACCCATTGACGGCGGAGCAAGGATATAACCCCCTTCGCCGCGAGTTTCCAGGAAATTAACTTCTTTATTTGGCCTTTTCATGCCCTTCTGAACCTGCAAAGCTAATTCTCCTTCGGTTGCCATTCGTCCAGCTAATTTAAGGTTGCCGGGGACATCATTTCCTGTTACCCGATAAACAATATGGTATCCAGTGGAGGGGGTTTTGTGTATGCGTAACCGGGGATAAAGATCCGGATAGAATTCGCGCATATCTCTAAATAAAATTGCATCTATTCCTGGGTTATATTTTACATCAATATCGATTACTTCCATATTACCGGAAATTTTACCGCAAACAATACCAATGGCAGAGGTGTTTTTTTCTTCCATTTCATGCCAAAGTTCTTCCTTGGTAATTTGCCTGGTTTGAAATTCTTTCCATTTGCCATAAGGCGACTTAGCCACCATTACGCCCTCGTCTTTATCCCTTACCGGGATAATAGAAATACCGTCGGCCAATAATGCCGTGACTTGACCCCAAACTTCTGAAAGTGTGCTCATAATAAAATATTCGTAAATTGAATAGGTTCTTTACTATTGTTGATTTCCTGGGTTTTAAATCCTACCCAGCCGGTCTTGTATCCCATCTCGAAAGCGAATTCCCGAAGGAAGTTATTTGTGCTACTTGAAGACTGAAAGCGTTTTTCTTCCCACCTTTTAGCCATAGCAATACGGGTGGCGAATAATGCCTTATTATTTGTTTTTGCGTAAAGAGCAAGTTCTTTCGGGGTTAATTCGGCCACCCTTTTACCTCGAAGATGGGCAAGCTTATTTGTTAAATCACTGGCTATCCCTATTTCGGTCGGCGGCGGCGGCAACGGTAAAACAAATCCGCAATACTTGCAAACTCGGGCGGCAACAAAAATCATACTTTCGCACTTTGGGCAAAGGATTACAGATGCAACCCCGTCTGATTTCTTCTTTGGTATTTGTTTCCATAGTTTTTTCCAATCGTGCGGGTGGTTGTATGGCGAAAGCCTGGTTCCATTGGTTCCGTAATCGAGGCATCTAAAAAACATGCCTGGCTTCGGGCGATCCCCTCGGAAAAGCATTTGTAGATAAACGATTAACGAAGTTGTTGCCCGGTAAAGTACAATCAAATCTACATCTGGGTTATCATAGCCAGTAGTCATGCTGCCCACGCTGACTATTATATTCGTTTCGTTTAAATGTTCAAATTTAGCTAACTGGTATTTTTTATCTTCTCTCTTTGAATGCGAAATGCTACACTGGAAACCGGCATTTGTAAGACGTTCATAAACTTCCTCACAGTGTTCAATAGATGCGGTAAATAGCATACATTTATTGAACGCGGTTTGCTGCAAATCTTGGAAAAGAACATTATAATGGGCTTCGGTTCCGAAGAATTTACGCTGGCTGTCTTCTGTATATTCTCCTTTTTTAATTACAAGGCCGGACATATCGGAACCTCTGACAGTGTGCTGATAATCACATAAATATTCATTGTCAATGAACCACTGAACATCATGGGTGGTTATGCAGGTATTATATAATTCTGGCAGATGTTTTGCTAATCTATAATAAGGGGTTGCGGTAAAACCAAGTCGCCTCGAATTGGTTAATTTTGCCAATAAAGAACTATACCCGCCTGAATGGCATTCATCTATAATGACCTGTACCTGATTAGGTTGTGAATTAAATTGCTCTATCCATAGGGGTCTGTTTTTTAAGGTTTGAGCCATTGCAACGTAGGTTTTGCCGGGCTCTATCAATAACCATTTAGGGGTGCTTGGATTAATTCCGATTGCCCCTGCTTCATTTAAGTTCTGTTCAAAAACATTTTCCCGTTCAGTTAAAATAAGGCAAGTTGTTCCTCTTTTATTCAGTTGGTGCGCTATGTAGACAAATGTTTTTGTTTTTCCGGTTCCTCTAGGGCTTTGAGCAATAGCATGGGTGTGATTTTTAGTTGCTATTGCCAAGCCTTTGACAAATTCCTGCTGATATTGTCTTAAAGTAAAGTTAAGTTCCATTTATTTCAGGAGAATAAAAAGGCCGGCGACGTAGAGAGAGCGCACCGGCCTTGGTAAAATGGTTTGTGATACAAATATAACGTCTCTACTCGTTAGGTTTGTATCACAAAAGATAACGTAAGTTACAAATCTATTTCGGTAAACAGGGTTGCTTGACTTTTAAGCGTTTCTGCATTTTTACAGTTTTTAGTAGCAACATCGAAATAAGTCTCTTTAAGCTCAAAGCCTATACCCCCCCCTACCCATTTTAAGAGCCTGATAAACTTCAGATCCGATACCTAAGAATGGAGTGAATACAGTGTCTCCCTTATTTGACCATAAATGTATGGCACGTTCAATTGTGTCTAATTGAAGCGGACATATATGTTTTTCATCCCGTTCATCCCTTGCCCCTTTTAAATTTAGCGTGTTACCATATTTAATATC
>ERZ1292642.690-Hain-H14-01um-R1-690-length-17996-cov-12_pt1 | contig 14525 bp, 27 predicted proteins | sample MGYA00564403_ERZ1292642 | MGnify/ENA primary metagenome ERZ1292642 (study PRJEB36523, sample SAMEA6512643) | groundwater metagenome | collected 2019-01-09 | study: AquaDiva: Metagenomics assemblies of 32 groundwater samples | reverse complement strand
CGCGCGAAGAGCTGCTGACGCCGGAAGTAGGTGGCTTCATACGCGTGCCGAGCGCCCGTGCCCGTGCCCTCGCGAACCCACATGCTGCCGTCCTTGTCCATGAACTTGCCGGGCTCCGCAACGTAGCGCGTGAAGCCGGTTTTCTTGGAGTCGAGGAAGTAGACCTGCTGCAGGCCGATGCTGCGCAGCGCCTTGATCACGACGCCGTCGACAGTGATGTCGCCCTGCGTGAACGCCTTGGTCGACGGGTCCGGGTTGCGGAGATCCGCACCCGTGTAGCGCCGATCCTGATCCGTGATCTTCAGCCACTCGCGCCGAGTCGACGGGTGCATCGCGATTGCGTCGATGATGCCGCCGAGCTTCTGGAACACGACGTCGCTGGTGAGCTGAGCCGTGTCCATCGCCATCGCGCCGACCGAGGCACGAACGTAGCTCTGGAGCGACGGAACCTGCGTGCGCAGGATGCCGAAGTAGTTGTCGCGGTTGGTGCCGTCGTCGACGAGCGCGGGCAGACCCCAATACGCAGCTTCGAAGCTCGTATCGAGAATGTCCGTCACCGACGTGTTGGCCGCCATGACCACGTAGTCGTTCTCGGTCACGGTCGGGTCAGCCGTCAGCGTAACGTCGCTGCCGTCCGAGTTGACCGCGGTAACCTGCTCGATGTTCGTGTTGCGGAGCTGGCCCGTCGCCGGGTTGATGAACGCGAGGAACATGCCGATGTCGATGAAACGGTTACCGAAGTTGTCGCCCGCGATGTTGCCCGGAGCGTCCAGCTCGACCACCGTGCCCGACGAGCCCGAGTCGACCAGGGCGAGCACGCCGCGGCCGTCCATACCGAGCGCGTGGTTCTCACGGCGCGAGATGTCGTCGATCAGACGGGTCTTTTCGTCCGTCATGCCGTTACGGAAGGAAGCCTCGCTCGAAACGAGATCCTCCATCGCTTCCTCGGTCATGCGGATGCGGCCCATGATCTTCTTGACCTGGATCCGACCCTTCGAGGAGTTCTGGTTGCCGGCGACCGGGTAGGCCGCATCCTCGTTCGCGAAGAACGGGGAGTTGTTACGCCCGTGGTGATGGTTCCACACGTGACCAGCACCGCCATTGTAGTCGGCGGTCTCGGTCTTGAACCATTCCTTCAGGTCGAACGAGTTGTTCACGCCCTCGGAGATCGCCTTTTCGTAGACGTCTTTTTCGAGGCCGGAAAGGGAAACGGTATCTGCGCCCATGTCTGTCTGTCCTTATCTACCGAATGACCCGCCGCGCTCCCGGAACCCTTGAACCAGTAAGTCTTCAACGGCCTTCGGATCGTTTACGTCGATTTTCTTGTCGCCCGCGCCGACGATGCTGCGGTCACGACCGCTCGGCACCCGACGCTGACCATCTACTGCACTTGCGAGCGCCTTACGGCGGGCGGGTTCGAGGAAATCATCGCTGAAGTTCTTCACGAATTCCGCGACCAGAGTGGCGTCACCCTGTTCGTGGCGCGCGAGAAATTCCGGATTCTCTTCGGCCTCCGCGACGTATGCTCGTTTGATCTGCTTGGTCTGACGCTCGGTCAGCTCGCCGCCGAGCTGCTTTTTCATCGCGTCAACCACGCTGCCGAGCATTTGGCGCCCGTGTCGGTCCCACTGCGCTGCGGTCGCCTGTTCCAGATTGTCTGCGCGATCCGCAACGCTCAGCAGCTTTTCGATCTGCTGGTCGCTCAGCTTCGCGAGACCCGGGAACACTTGGCCGAATCGCTGTCGGACCGCTTCAATCTCGGCATCCTCAGCGGACTTGGGGTTGACCCCAGCCAACGCCTGAACCCGACGCTGTTCGGTTTCATACTTGGTCTGCCAGTCCCGCGCCTGCGTTTCGAGAGCTTGCCGAGCTTTTCGCTCTTTCTGAAGATCCGCAAGAATCCCACGCTGCCGGTCGTCCTCGGCTTTTCGATCAGGGGCCGTGACCTGGGTGTTGGACGTGCCGGTAGGTTGGTTCTGCGGGTCGTTTGAACCGGGTTGCTTCCCGTCGTTGGTCGGGGTTCCCGTATCAACTGCACTGTCAACGATCTGTTCGTCGGCCATTGTCTACTCCTGTTTTACCAGCGGAAGCACTGGAACAATTGGCACGCGGATTGCGTCCCTCTCTGAATTAAGTATAACACGGGCACCGTTCTTGCTTACGCGCCCTTTCCGTTGTTAGCGGGCTGCTTCGTGTTCCCGGCTGGCGCGCTATTTGCATTCGAGTTGGACATTGCCCGACCGGACCCTTGGGCGGGAGCGGGTGCACCTTCCTCCGTCATCCCCATCGGTGGCGCCATCGCGGCGCTCATGTCCGCCATGTGCAACTCCAGCAGCTTTTTGACGGCCGGCTGAGTCTTGATCAGCTCGCGCACGTGGTCGTCGTTGGCCCACTTGATAAACTCCTGCATGTGGATCGAGACGTTATACCAAGGAAGCCATTCGAGCGGCGTCCCTTCCAGAATGGGCGGTGCCGGCGGCGGGGGCTCAATCGCAGGCGCAAGCGGTTGCGACGGGTCGCTCGATAGCGCGTCCTGCGAGGCGCTCTGCTGATTCTCCGCGTAGAGGCTGACGGCCTGCTCATACTCGGCCTGCTGCTGTTGGGCGTTGAGTGCGAACGCTTGCATCGCCTGCGGATCTTTCACCCACTGCTCGAACGCTTCCTGCTTCTGGAGCGCGGCCTGGATGTGGATGTCGAGTGAAGGGACCATACGAGTCAACCCGAACAGCTTCAACCCCTCATACTGCTGGTCGGGATCCGTCATGTTCAACATGCCGAGCGTGTTAGCGTGTTCGATACTCGCGCGCATGCCGAGGTTGGTCTTCGGGGTGGTCGAACCATCTTCCACCACGACGGTCATCGCGCCCTGCAGTTGTGCGCGCTTGAACGTCTCGAACGTCCAACTCCGGGCCGGCGTCAGGACCGCGCGGGTCCGCTCATCCGGGCCGAATTCACGCTCCAGCTCGATAGCGAACTTGAACCAGTTCTTGTAGGCCTCACCGCGGCTGGTGAATACCGTGGCAAATCGTGCCTGCGAACGCTCGATCAGCGCCTGGATCGCGCTGAAGGCTTCGACGCCGGCCGGCTTCTGGCCCTTCAGAATGTCAAACGTCCCCGACAATTCCTCAATGTCCCGGAGGTATTGTTCGCGGATGGTGAACAGCGACGAATCTGGGCCGATGCCCGGGATACGCTCCGGTTTGGCGTTGCCGCCAACCGTCAGCGGGTTCCATTTGATGACGAGACCGGGCATCCCGGTCAGCTTCTGAATCTCGGCGCCCTTCGGTTCCAACCACACCGGATTGGCCATACGCTGAATGATCAGCAGGATGAGCGAGTCGAGCTGGTTGAGCTGGTCCTGCTTCTGGATGATCTGGTCGAGTGCGCCCGAGCCGAGGATGCGCCCGCCAACGTGCTCATATGTCGCGTGAGCGAACGTGAACAGCTTGTTGCCTTCGGCATCCGAATACGGGAGCGGTCCCGGCAGCGCTTCCTCTTCCAATCGCACGACGACGGGCGACGAGTCACCCATGATGCGGAATACAAGGCCGTCCCGATACTTCTCGGTCGGCTTCATCCACACTTCGTATTCGGCGATGCCGTCTTCCTGCACGCTACCGCGGCCCATGCCCTCGGTCCACGAGTTACTCGTGACACCCAGGTCGTTCGCTTGTCCGAGTGACTGAAAGAGCGATAGGTTGTGACCCGCGGGCGACTTCTGCCACGTGATCTTCTCAACGACGTCCTTCATCTCGGGCTGCGCTTGATAGTAGCGCTTCGTGCGCCAGCGGCAGCGAACAACGTAGGGAAGGTCATCGAAACGCGTGTAGGATTGCGGGAATGAAATTTCGAGCGGGCTCAGCACCGTCGTGCAGGGGACGCCCTTCGGCTTGCGCGTCTCAATCGGCTCACCCGTCATCGGGTCAACGGCCTGCTGAAACTCGGTCGCTCCGCAGTTCGGGCACTTCTGCCCGGCATCGGCAATCTCGTTCGACGGGTAAACCTCACCGCACGCGAGACACTTCTCCGCCGTGATGACTAACTCGCCGTGCTTGATGTCGTAGTCGACGTAGGTGTGGAGGAACGCATTTCCCAGCGTGATGAGCCAGAAGTCAAACTCGCTCATCGTTTGGTTCATGAAGTGAACCTCGTGCAGGAGCGGGCTCAACTCGTCAGCGGTCGCTGCGCTCGCCACGCTCTTCGGGTCCGTGCCGTTCGGTCGCACGTTCACGCTGAGCTTGATGCTCGTGAACATCGCTCGGATCGCCTGCACGGTCTCCTTGCACTTGTTCGTGACCGGGCGCGGGATCCAGCTCGCCATGCGCTTGTCGCGCCAGCCGCCGTAGCGGGTCTGATATTCGATCCACTGCCGGCCGAGCACATACCACAGGTTGCGCTGCCACTGACGGGTGAATACCCAATTCTCGTCAATGGTTTCCTTCCGGATATCGTTCCACAGTTCGAGAATTTCCTCATCCGAGTATTCCGGCCCTTGTTCCCCCATCTTCATCGGTAATGCCTGCGCTACCTCTTCGGGGACGCGCGGGTTGATACCTGACGCGGGAACGATTGAAAGCGGATTAGCCATATGGTTTTACTTCTTCACGTTGATGAGTTCGCCTTCGCTGTCCCAATCCAACCCCAAGCGCGCCGCTTCCTCGTCGCCCACGTCATCGAACGAAGGGAGCTGGTTGAACATGTCGGCGGATTCGGTCGGCCGCGCGACGGGCTCGACAGAAGGAACAGCAATCTTGACACCGGTGTAGTTGAAGATGAGTTGCGCTCGCTCGTGTTCGAGTTGGGTTAGCCGAACCATCATCCAATCCATCGTGGTCTTCATCGCCGACGCGTGGGACTGAATCGCCGCGAGCCGTTCCTCTGTGCGAACGAGTTTGTCTTTCTGGTCCTGATAAATGCTTCGGCTAATCCACATGACGGTGCCCTCCACGGCATGAATCTTGCGTATACATCAATTCTACCATCCCCCGCCCTCGGAATCGCCGAAGAACGAGCCCGTGGGGTAGTTCTCGTCGCCCAGTTCGAGCGAATTGCGGTCCTTGTCGTCACGGGAGTGGAATTCACGCATGTGCGCGATGTCCTGGCGCGACTTTTCATCCAGCCGATCCCAGCGGTCCTGCTGCCGGTCGGTCATAGCGCGCTCGACGGGTTCGGGCAGCTCCGGCCACGCCATAATCGCGTAGCGCACGCCGTCCGGTAGCTCGTCCTTGAACTTGAACACGTCCTCAACCGTCTTTTTCTCACCGCTCGGCTTGGAGTTGTTCGCGTAGCGATACGCGCGCATTTGCTCGATGGTCTTTGGAGCGGTGTAGGCGAAGAACAGCTTATGCGTGTAGAGCCACGACTGCACGCGCTGAATGCCGACGTCGTGCTTGTTTTCCGCCGGTATGACGCCGATGTTGCGCAGGCCGAATTCGAGCCGGAGGTTCTTTTCGTTCTTATTCGCTGCCCAGCGCACGTCTTTCACGCCGCCCAGCCGGAACTGCAGCGCAATCGGTTCAACGTGCTGCGATACGGCCTTCAGGCGCTCCAAATACTCGTCCACGACGACGAGACCCTTCTCGGTGACGACGATCTTCACTGCGCCGAACGGGTGGTCCGCACCCGAGTCCAGCCCAACGAGCACTTGCCGCGACGGACTGATGGCCGGCCACTCCGGGATCAGGCGCTTTACCTCGGCATCGGTCATCAGGCACTGCTTTTCGATCAGCGAGTAGTCATACACGAGCCCTTGCGCGTTCCGGCGCTCGGCCTGATACTCCTGCGCGTAGAAGTCGGGCGCCATGTTCTTTTTGGCGCGCTCAATCTGCGCGGTCATGACAGGGTTCGAGCGAAAGAGCGGATTTTCCTCGGTCCACCACTTCGTGGACCAGTAGCCCTTCTCTTTGTATACCTGCGCACGCTTCTCGATCTTGTCGTAGGTCCAGTCGAAGCCCAGCACGGTGGTCGTAGCGATGACAATGCCGCCCGCCTTGATCAGCGTCGGCTCGAACACGTCATACGCGCGTTCCGGGCTCTGCGCGGCCTCGTCAAACCACCCACCCGACACCCCGTGCGGCCCTCGGGCTCGTTCCGGGTCTTCGAGCGACCGGAATGCGACCATTGAGCCGTTATTCAGCGTCAGTTCGGTATGTTCGGGATCCCATTTCTTCACCCAGGACGGATGAATCAGCCGAACGAGCGTCGGGAAGGTCGAATCGTGCAGGATCTTGAACGTTGGCCCCATCGCCCACCAGATCGAATTGGGGATCATCAGCTCCTGTCGGACGGCATGTGCACCGGCCAACGTTTTGCCGCCGCCTCGACCAGCAAGCAGAGAGAAGCGGTCGAATGCGCGCGGCGCTGTCAGGTTGTTGGTATGGACCGTGTGGCATTTCGGGCACGTGAACGTGCCAAAGTCATCGTGCGAGCCGAGCGTTCGGCAATTCAGGCACACGCGCTTCCGCAGCGCCGTGAAAAAGCCGCGTTCCGCATCGTGGAGATATGGATTGAACAGATACGGCTTGTCTAAATCGTCACCGCACTGAGGGGGTAATCGTGGTGCCCGTGTGTATTTCCCTTTACCGGCCATGTGCCCTCAAGTATCGCGCGAGAGAATCAGCTCGTGAGGGGTCATCGTTTAGAAAACCGATAGCCCTGTTACAACGGTCACAAAGCAATCCTCGAACATCGCCGCTATCATGATCGTGATCCACGCAGAGAAGTCGCACTATCCCGCTCGCCAACGCCGTCTCCGCTTGGCTACAGATGGCGCAAACCCCGTTTTGCGCCATATACATCCGGTCGTAGTCTTCGAGGGTCAAACCGAACGCCCGAAGTTTATGCGCCCGTTGGGATTTTCGACACTTCTCCAAATTGTTTTGCTTGTAGCGGGCTTTATAGACCCGTTGCCGAGCAAGCCGCTCCTTGCGTGTCTCCCTCTTTTTAGCCACGCGTTACTTCGCGGCTTTACGAAGCGCCTTCAGCGACGGTTTATACTCTTCCTTACCGCCCTTCGCAGCGCGCTTCTCCGACAGCATGATCGCGATGGCTTGCGCGCGACTCTTCACCTTCGGGCCTTTGTCGGACCCGCTGTGCAGCTCGCCTTCCTTGAACTTGTGCATGACTTCTGTGTAGGGCATTTTCGTTCCTTACTTCGTTGCGCGACCGGCGAGGAGCGCACCCAGGGCGGGGAGCGCATATTTCATGACCAGCTTCCACTTGTCCGCTACGGCGTTGCGAAATTCGCGCGTTTCAGCGCGCCCCTTCTCGCCTTCCTCACGCACCGCTGCTTCGAGCGCGTCCAGCCGGAGCAGGATTGCGGTCAGGTCCACACTCGGAAGTGGCGCCGGGATGGGCGGGACGGCTACAGGTGGTTCGGGCACCGGAGCTGGCTCAGGCCCAAGGTCCATGTCGAACGGCTCAACAGTTAAGCCGTTTGATGGTCCAGCTACAAAGTCCCACGCCGGACCGTTCACATTGGCGGGCGGTCCCGCGCTGTGCAGCACGTCAACAAACCCGCCCGGGAATTGGATCGCATCGTGCGAGTAGCGAATCCCATTCCATGTGCAACCATTCTGCGCCGGGTTCTTCTCTATCAGTCGAGCCCCTGATGCGCGCAACTTCCATGCAACTCGTGCGGTGATTTGGAACGCGTCACAGTTATCGTGCTGCGGGTTCGGGATGATGCCGCGGGCGAGCAGGTCGGCCTTCGTGTCCACCACAACGCTTTGCTGCGCGTATGCGGGCGCAGCGAGCAACAGGGCTGTCAGAAAAATGAGTAAGAATTTCATGTTAGTCCCTCTCCACATGAACGTGGTCCGACTCCAGCACCACGTCGTAGTCCGGTCCGAGCCGCTCGCGCATCTTGTCCATGAAGCGAGTGACTTCCTTTTTCGTCAGATTGGACGTGCGGAAGTCCAGTGCTGCGCCGATGTAGTGACGCGAGCCGGCCATGTGCTTACCATCCGTGCCGGACGTAATCGTGACGACGATCTCCATTTCCTGCGCCGTGTTGGCCGCAGCGGCTGCAATAACCAGATTCGGCGGTGTCACGCCGCTCTTTACCCTCAGCGTCATTTCCTATGCCCTATCTCTGCATCCGTGAAGATGCTCACGCCGTCGAAGTTCAACCGCCCGGTTTCGCTATCCGAGCCGCTCGCCCGCATGAGCACGACGCCCAACCCCTTCACTGCCATCACCCACATGATGTCGCGCCCGCGGTCTTCGATGTATGTGAGCGAACTGCTACGCTGTTTGTCCGGATCAAAGTCCTTGTAGTCGACCAGCTTCGGCTCAGGCTTCTGCTGTTCGGGCCACCCGGAGTTGTTGGTATACCAATCGCCCATCACTCCGCATCCACATACGCCGGCCGACCGCCCGTTGTATCCTCCCGGATGAGTTGTGCCGGACCGGTCGGCATTTCAATCTTGATCGCCACCATCGTCTGCTGCGTGTTCGCCACCGCGGGCTCGCCGAACTGCTTAAACACAGTGCCCTCTAACAGCTTCATCGTGGTCTCGTGCTTGACCGTTTTATTGGTCGCCAGGGTGTCATCAACGAGCATGGCCTCCAAATTGCTTACGGCCTTGTGCATCACCGAGTATTCGATGCGCTCCTTCGGGTTGTCGATGTTCAGCCAGCCGTTCTTGCCCGCTCGATACACATACGGGCCGATGGACTTCGGGCTAATCCCCAACGACTTCGCGATCTCTTCGTCCTCCATGCCGGCGATCCGCATGGCGATGATCTGGAGCGACACGTAGCGGACCTTCGAGTCGGGCGGGAGATACCACGCCGGGCGGTCCTGCTTGCGGACTTTGCCGCTTTTGAACCGGCGGTCAATCTTGTCAGCCGGAACCTCGGCGCTGGCGGGAGTTGAAGGAAGAGCTAACGCCATCTCAGGGGCCACCGGAGGGAGGGACGGCGGCGCACTCGAAAACGATTCGGGCAGAGACGGCCCCGCAATGCGAGATCGTTTACCGCCCTCACGCTTCATCTTCCGAGACTGTGTCATTAGCTCCTCCATCTCTATTATGGCACAGCTCTTGCACCATATGTAGTGTATGCCGAGACATGATTACACTTGCCGCTCGTGCGACCTGCTGGTTGTGGACGTCCATACGAGCCCGTCGTCGGACTGGCCGCGCTGCCCGCTCTGCGCTGAGCGGCTCGAACGCCTGCCCGCTGCGCCCAACTTCACCATCCACGGATATTCGGAGAAAAACGGCTATGGCAAAAAAGACTGAGTCGGTCGAGGATGTCGTGACGGACCCGCTGACGCTCGCGCTGCAGGAGAACGCACGCCTGACGGTGTATCGGCGCGTGGCTGAGGAGACTGCGCGCATATACAACGAGCTTTACGACAAGGAATTTGCCCGCGCCCGCCGGCTCACGCGCGCACTTGAGCAGATCGCCGAAGCGGACATGGAGTTCCCGGACGTGATGAGCTTCCAGCAGATCGCTCGGGCGGCCCTCAATGGATAAACGCCTCGTCATCCATCACGTCACGGGCCGGCTGTCCGGCATACGCCGGATCATCGGCCACACGATTGTCGAGACGGACGCAGCGCTACCGGCCGAACTTGCCGGCGACATGGGCGACGGGTCCATCGGCGTCGTGGATCTGGTCGCGCCGAAGAAACGCTACGTTCTGTATAGGGAGCGGCCCGCCGTCGTTCCCGTGGTCGCGGAGTAGCGCCGCAGGCCGAAGGCCAAGGCGCCAACCGGGCGCCTACACTGCGAGGAGTTGAGCGTATGGCAACCAGCAAAACCGATGACGGCTTCTACGTCGACTTTCCCCGGCCGCCCGCTGCCCGGATCGCTACGCTGATCGGGCGGATCGAGGGTTGGGAGGGGATCGAGGATGAGCGGCTCGCCGGCTACATGGGCGAGGAACTTCTGCTCGACATTCGGCAATGCCTCGAATCCGTATTGGAGCAGCTCAATGAGGGATCGTAAATCCGACGCGCACCGCACTACAACCGAACGCCGGCTCGGCCGCAAACTTGGTCCGGACGAAATCGTCCATCACGGCGACGAAGACAAATCGAACAACTCCCCCGACAACCTGTCGGTGGAGGGTCGGGCGGATCACACCCGGCGCCACAACCGCACCCGTTCACTCGGCAAGCTGCGCAAGGCACTCACCATGCACAAGCGCGGGGAGAAGCTCTACTGATGGCTACCGAAATCCGACCCATCGATCCGGCGCGCGTCGAGCTATTCGTCGAGCAGATGCTGGACGCCCTGATGGCAAACCCGGGCATCGAAATGAACGAGCTAATGAGCGCGGTCTACACCCTCACCCAGCGCACGACCGCCGCTGCGCTCAACATGCCGGGCGTGAATCCCGATGCGCTCCGCGACGGGATCGCGCGCATCTACTCGCTCCTGCCCCCGACGATCACCAACTAAACAGCGCACTCGGTGCCGCGTGAAAAAATTTTTGCGCGGTAACCCTTCGGCCCCAGCAGCCGGCCACCCCTCCGAGGGGGTCCCCCGGCGGTCGGGCTAGCGTGCACGGGCGCAGCAGCTATACAAAGTATAGCGACTCACCATGCGGGCTAGCCCATTACGCAAACCTACGTAATAGCGTTACGTCAATCAACGTAATGAGCTAGCTCCCCTAACTATCCCATCATCGCACTAACGAGCCAACGTCGCATCCGCTCGAAGAATGTTCTAGGCCAGCGCTGCTCTAGCTCTTGAACAGCGCGCCTACGCTGCGCACGTTCGAGCGCTTCGATAGCAGCGTCGACACTCGTGAGCACGCGCATGGCGCGATTCGGCGCGGGCTCACCGTAGTCACCGTCCACCACGTCAACGTAGTTGTCGAGAAAGTCGGCAGCCTCGCTCAGCGCATCAATCGCATCGGCGATAGCGCTGTCGGTCACCGTCACTTTGCGTTGTAGAGTAGTCACTACGGCCGCCCTTCAATCCGCTCGCGCAAGTCCGCTAAGTATAGCGACTGCGCTCGCATGCAACCCATTACGCAAATTTACGTAATCACGCTACGCAAATCTACGTAATGAACTAGCTCGCTCACATACCCTTCTCTACATCAGCGTGAATCTTCCGCTGTATGCGGTCCGACTCACTCGGACGAAGGTAGCCATGAATGGAGAGCATCAATCGGCAATCCTCCAAACGCTGTGCTACCGTTGACACGGGCCAATGCTCGGCCCGTCGTAGTAACGCTGCTTTACGCGGTAAAGTCGCCACTAGTCCCTCCCTTCAATCCGCTCGCGCAAGTCCGCTGCTCGCTCTGCCCAACGCCGCAGTTGTTCCTGAAATGTCGCTGCGTGCGGATGACGGCGCGCAAGTGCATCGGCCTCGAATGTGAGATTTTGCTGAGCAATCCGGAGGAATTCCGACAGTTCGTTCAGCTCGTCGTCGTTAAACCGAATGGTTGAATCATTCATGTAGTTTCTCCAATGCTGCCCGTCCATGAGTTTTCGTCATGCAACCGTTTGGTTGCGCGACACTTAGGTGCTTTTTCTACGCCCAATCTCCGAGGCCACACGCTGTAAGGAAGCGGGCTCGGTCGAAACGCGGGTTGTCGGCTTCGGCCACCCGAATAACGACCATGGCGGCAAACAGCCTATCCTCCGTGGTTCGGCTGGATTGAGCGATTTCACGGGCTAGCGCGATGAAGTGCTTTTTCGTCATGATGGTTACTCCGACTCCGGCGTATACCGGTTGGTTTCTTGGTTGTAGACGGCGGACGGGAGAAAGCCCGCGAGCCTTTCGCGTGCCTCGCATAGCCTGTCGATATCCTCGAACCCCATCATCGCGTCCGACGTCGCGATATCGTCCAGGAGTGAGACAATGGCGGTTAATTCGGCCGTGTTAGTCATCTGAATCCTCCGCTGCAAGCTCCCGCAGCAGCGTTGCGTAGTGAATGTGTTCGCCGGTGATGTTGTAGTCGATGCCGCACGCGTGGCAGCGGAACCATAGCAGGTTGCCCAGACGGCCGAGTAGTGTGCTAATCGCATTGCCGCACGCTGGACACTCCATTATCGCTCCTTCTGATACCCGTCGAACCACGGACCGTGTTCACGCGTGCGGCGCTTACCGGCGGCCGATACTGCAGTCGAACTAGACGTTTCGAGATGCGCGCAGTGCTCCTGTGCTTGTTCCAACGTCAGCCCGGAGTCGATGACGCGACGGCGCGAACCGTGGAAGTAGTGACGGACAATCTTGTAGGTTGCCATACGGGTTACTCTTCGCCTTCGGCAATGGCCCGCACAAGGCGCACGGATACGCCCCTGACGCCGCTCCACTCCGGGAGCGATTCGATGTTTGACTGCATCTCGTCTGCGAGTAACTCCGCTGTGATAGCGTCAGGAAACGACGTTTCGACCGAAACCGACACGGTGAACTGATGCGTGACTACCATAGCGCGTTTCCCCCTGTCGCCCGATTAGGCGACCGTTCGCAGTAACAATTCTTCCGCTCCGTAGACGGTTGCGCCACCACACTTGAGCCGCGCGCACGTGTAGCCGCTCGCATCGGGTTCCGTGTAGCGCTGAGTCTTTCCGCAGGCGATGCAGAACCCGGTTCCGTCGTCCCGTTTGACCGCCCGGACGATACGCGATTCAGTGATACTCGGATGTAGCGTCATGATTGGTTAGCCTTTCGAATGAGTGCACGTTTATCGGCAGCGGGATACAGGCGCTTCCACGCACACCAAAGGATAGCTTGGAACGTGGCCGGCGGAACACCGACAGCGCTTGCAGCGGTCACGTATGCCCGGGCGAATTCGCGATACGGTGTCCAACCGATACCGTAGACGGCGATAGGGTCATTCAGCGCGGCCTGAACGGCGTGAGTGTCCACGGTGACAACATCGTCATGGCCGGCGAGGTTATGAGCGAAGCAGTTGACCTTTGGTCCGCCTGGGAAGCGACGGAGCATACGAGTCGAGATAGCGTCACTTGTCGGTTGCTCGCCATCTGGCCCGAAATACGCGTCATTCGTGTCTTCGTTCCGTAGCGCGATAGCCTTGTCGACGTTTGCGCGGAGAGCGCCGATTGATGGCGGGCGTTCGGATAGGACGTCATTCGCGATAACAAGGTTGCGCTCCCATGAACATCGCGGGCTGATGGCCGCAATGACGCACGCCACGGTATCATGCGTATACCCGTAATACGTGGCCCACTCGCCGACGATAGCCCGTGCGCGCGGATACCATTCGGTTCCGGCGATATGGTCCGCCGCAACCGCTTGACCATACAGGCGGACAAGGTTGTCTGTCATTTCCGGGACGCGCCGAGAGAATTGACAACGGCTCATTCGGTTTCCCGTTCGCCCGGCCGCGGACTCATGTAGTCGTATACGGGCCGCTCGCGCCATTCGCGCCAACGCCAGACAAGATTGTCGAGCAAGAGCGTCAGCATGTTAGTAACCCGCCCGGTAACGGTAGATACCGTCCGCTGCGTAGCTGATGTTGTGCCCGAGTCGGATTAGCTCCTGAATCGTGCGACGGATAGACGGTTCGGGCGCGTCCACCGAATAGGCGATTGACGCCGCTGTCGTGCCGAAGCTACCGACCGCCTTTAGTTCGTCCAGAACCATGGTCTGTCGGGCGGTCATTCGGTCACCATCAACGTGCTGAGCGTTCCCCAGGTCACCAACACGGCCGACTGCTCGTTCCGGTGCCGGATATCACCCGCAAGGTGCGTTACGCTCTGCAAGTCCGCGACGGTGCCGACAATTTCGATAACCGCGCCGTCTTCGGTCTCCCCTCGCCAAATGCCGATTGTCGGGATGATGGTAGCGTCGCCGAAGTAACGCGACACAAGCTCGACAAGGTTGTCCGCCCATTCGGTGTAGAGGCGGAACAGAATCGCGCCGTTGGCCGTTCGCTCGGCCTTGCTATCCCATGCCTTAATCTGGTCAGCCGCGAGCTTACCGGCGTCCCATCCGCCCGGGCCGATGCCCGGAACCGTTCGCGTGTTCTCCATGTTATCTATCCTCCACATTAAACTGGTCGATGCCACCTTCACTCTCGTAATAGTCTCACGCCCAACGGTTCAAGCCACTCAGCCGCGATACCCGACGGCGGACGCGCGACACGGGACGCGGGTTTGCTGCCGCCTGAACATTGCGCCGTGTGCATTCCCGCGCGCAGCGCTTGCACTCGCATCCGACCGTGTAGCTGTGTTTCATTAGATGCTCTCCCGTTCTGAGTTGATAACGCATTCGTGCGAGCAATAGACGTTACCGCTCGTATCCTCCCACGCATCGCGCACACGGGCGGGTAGCGGACCGCTGCAGTAGACGCACGACGGGACGTCTAGTTCGTCGCGCCAGTCAATCGACAGGCCGTCACAGTAGGCCGGGTCGGTTCCCGGGTCCGCGTAATCGAATCTGCTTTTCATGCCCACATAGAGAGCACCCGACATGCCAGCACGTAAACCGTTGAAAACAAACGACCGGCCCGTTGGCACATCCAATGCGTGTGTGCGATTATCGGACCGACCGTGTTCCGTTCCGTTCAACCCGCACCAACCAAACGGTTTAAC
>ERZ1292642.958-Hain-H14-01um-R1-958-length-14537-cov-7_pt1 | contig 14537 bp, 8 predicted proteins | sample MGYA00564403_ERZ1292642 | MGnify/ENA primary metagenome ERZ1292642 (study PRJEB36523, sample SAMEA6512643) | groundwater metagenome | collected 2019-01-09 | study: AquaDiva: Metagenomics assemblies of 32 groundwater samples | reverse complement strand
TATAATGTCGTTGTGCCTGGAAGCTCTAAGCCCATGACAAGTATATTTCCACTTGAATTTCTTATGGGGATAGTAGCTGTTCCCGACATCTCTCTAAAATATTGGTTATCACCTGGAACGCCTTGCAGAGCAGAGAATGTAGGTGTTCCGGGTGAAAATGTAGCGCTTATCCAGCCATCATCTATCTTCCCTGTGGCAAGAGCCTGCACAATTTTACTTGCTGTTGGTGTCCCTGTCGTATTGGCTGGATTTTGAACCACAAGAGAATTTGCATCAAGCGAAGCTAGGCCTGCTGCTGATCCCTTACTATCAGCAAATACATCTAGTTGTGGATGTGTCCATGTGCCTTTACTTGTTAGATTTGTATGTGATATTTGAGCTGTCCCATCACTACCTGAATGTACATGATTAGTAATGCTACCTGTCGCAGTACTTAATGGGATAGTAGCGCCATCTACCATAGCAAGTTCCGCAGGAGTTATAACAAGCCCATTTACTCCAAAACTAGCGGTTATCGTTCCTTGTCCTGCAAAAGTTGGGTTTGTTGCTAGTTGATTGGTCGATGAGCCACTATTTTGCAATACGTAATTTCCAACGCTTGCCGCAATTTGCGAGGCTACATAATCAGCCGTGACTGAGCCGAACGGGTATGAGGTTGTTGTGCCGGGGGGCTTGAAGTCCAGGTTACTCGTTGCGGTATTGAGATACAGGCGCCCGAGGCTGCTGTCGGTTGGCGTGCCGATCCAGGCGCCCGACTGCGTGCCGAAAACAATGCTTGCCCCGCTCGTACCTGCCATGATGATTAGGCGTTCGCTCACTTTGGAATCTTTTTTCATGGCGTAAGGAGTCCAGTTGCTCGTGTCGACGGCCAACGAAATTTTCGAGAAGCCGAACCAGAAGGCCAACACAAAAAAGGTGACGAGAACTGCGATTATGCCGGATTTTTTTAGATCGTTATTGTCCATGTTACAACCCCCCTAATAAATTTTGGATTTCGGAATTCGGAATTCGGATTTTATTTTTACCCACCCCTACACCCCTCCCAAGATGGGATTTACACACCCCTACACCCCTCTTTTTAGAGGGGAACTCAGGTGATTTTGTAGGAATATAAGGTTATCGTTATGTTATCGCCGGGGAAGTCTGTTCCCGGCTGCGTTATGATCGTATCTAAGGTCTCGGTCGTCAGGCAGTCGAGCTGGGCAAAAGATGTATATTCCGATGTGCTGCCTGCGGTTAGTTTCATTTCCTGTGTTTTTTGGATATCCTGGTGCATGAGGGCGATTTTCAGGTCGGCGCCTAATGGCGCGCCCTGGACGGTGATCATACCGCCGAATATACGGCTTTTTACGGGCGGTTTGTAGCCGCGTCCGATGCGTTTGCCCGCCTCGGCCAGGCCTATGGATGGCCTGATAAAGTCGTAACGTATCTCAAGCGTGGACGTGTCTTTGTATTTAATATCGACTGTATAATTTTGGCCCGGGAAGTCGCTTCCGGGTACAGAGGTAAATTTGAAATTAATTGTGTCGCCTGATACACCATTTTTTGCAATGATTAGTGGATTAGAGTATTGCCCGGCGGGCAGCGTTAACCCCGTGGATTGATAGACGCCGTTGATGGCCATATCCAGGCCTATATTCGCCTCCGGCGGGGCTTCGGCATAGACGGTAAGCTCTGTCATTTCGTTCGAGCTCGCGAGTTTATAACTCCCGAATGTGCGATCCTGCTCGGGCATGCCCATGTATGGGCGCATGATTTTGCGGTAGTTCGTGGCGGCGGTTATGCCCGCCGCGGCGAGGACGTCTTCGAGCAATTCAAAATTTTTGGCGACTATATCCCAGCCCTCGCTGATTGCCGAGTTGATGATGGCCAGGCCGAGGGCGCTGAAGCCGGTGAATATCTGATACCCTGTGCCGGATTCCGTTACGCCGCCGTAGGTCTCCAGCATGGTGGCGTTGGTGTTATTCGCCGGGGCGACCTCGAAATGATAGACGTTCGGATTGCCGTCAAATTTGATCCATGCGCCGGCGGCCACGCCTTTGTCAAAGATTTTGGCGTCGGCAAAGACGAGCGCCTTGCTAGCGTTGGTTACGGTTACTGTGCCATCACTAATTATTGTGGCCATGGGCGATTTACGATTTTAGATTTTAGATCCCCGAACCGGGTCGAGGACAAGTTTCGGATTTCGGATGAACCGAAACGTTCTGGTTCAGGCTACAAGCCTGAACCAGCATAGTTTTTATTTAGCCGTTTTTCATTTCTTGTTATATGTTATTTATTAAAACAATGCCTAACATATAACAAAAAACTCCTAGTTAAAAAGTAGAACACCCCATCCATACACCCCCCTGGCTGGTTCAATCGTCCTCGATTGAACCGAAACGTTCTGGTTCAGGCTACAAGCCTGAACCAGCATAGCGACATAGGCGATTTACGATTTAGGCAGTATCGGAATATAAAACCCATCTTGCTCCATAAGTTATAGCTCCAGTTTGCATATTAACAACCTTTGTATTGCTAAGAATAGTCGCTGTCCCTGTTATTATTGCCATAGCATACTCCTTAGAGTTAATTAATGATTAATGAACTTTATAAACTTTTATTTGATATTTTAGATTAACCTACTAAATCAGCATATACAGTTACTTTTATAGAATTTCCTACTAAAGATGGAAGGGTCAAACTTCCTCCTGTTGGATTAGAGCAAACTCGTTGAAGTTTAACTAGCCCTTGACCTTCACTAACTACAAAAATAACCTCAACATATTGAAAACAAGCGTCTGTACTATCTACCGTGCTTCCAAAAGCAGGCATATTTGCTATTTGTGCAGATGCAGACGCATTAAATAACATAGCCTTTACTTCTCTCGGTTGAGTTATTCCGTATCCAGAAGGAAAGAGAGCCCCAAATAAATAAACAATACCTACAAAACTAGTCGTTTCTGCGGCTACAACTATGTTTTGCCAATTAGCAACATTAGGAATGGTATAGATAAATTCATCTATAACTAACTTAGATGTTGGTTTAACAGTTACGGCATTAATAACTAATTTTGTACTAAAAGCAACCTTCGTCGGGTCGCTGGCATCCGCTCCGCCGTTTCCATCTGCATCTTGGCCGGATTTCATTATTACAAAATCAGGATCAGCCCCACTATTGACCTTTAATCTGATGGCCGTCTTATTAGCGCTATCGAGGAAGTTCAGCGATCCTTCATCACCATGCTGAATAACGACCTTGCCCAAAAAAGCGATCAAAGCCGAGAGCTGGTTGAAGGCGCCGGAATAGCGGCCAATGGAATATTCTCCTTCTTTTTCGCCGACATATCTCGATATATTTGCCTTGCCGGAGGTGACGGGTTCTACTTTGGCAATTACGGTATCGTCATCACCTGGCGTAGTGACGACCGAAAAGGCCGTTGTTGAGGTGGCCTTGTTGAATACGATGTATCGCGTGCCTGCCAGATTGCCGGTGCTTCCGCTTGAGATTGTGTATTCTTTCGTGGCGCCGCCGGTGCGTTTGATTTTTACTTTGTAGCCATTTGGCCAGCTTACAGTATCGGCGTCGCCTGCGGTAAGGGGGCCGGTGTAGATTGCCATTGAGATCGGTTCCGAGAGGCTGTCTAATGTCAGCCCTGCCAGTTCAACGGGGTTGCTGGCATAGTCTACCCATGCGGAATAATTTTTGGAAAAGTCGTAGGATCGCGAGCTGATATAGTAGCTCGACCCGGCGACACCATAGAATGTATCTTTTGCCTTGCCTGCGCTGGCGTCAATGTCTGCGTGTTTGTTGCTGAGCCTGTCGGCATCGCCGGTGAATGCGGTGGATTTTACGGCAAATTGGAAGCCTTGCAGGTCGGCAGGGGGCGATGCTATTGAGGCGGTTATGCCTACGGATTGCCCTTCCTGGGTTACTGCTACGGTTGGCGCAGCGGGGGCGGTGGTATCGGAGGCATTATTTGTCTTCGTGGTTACAAACGATACCCATGCGCCGGGTGAATCGCTCGACCAGGCGCCTTTCTGGCCGGAGGTGTTCTGTTTTCTGGCGCGGAAGAATGCCGTCCAGTTGTTTTTTACGTCATGAATTTTCTTTTTCCAGTAATTCGTGTCCGTGGTGCCCGTACCTGCTTCGCCGTCTATGCCGATCTGGTAGGTATTCCCTTCGCATTTCTTGCCGCCTGCGGTGATGCCCGCATCTATTTCAGCGCCGGTGGGGGGAGTGACAGCGGCAGTGTCCTTGACCATGCGCATTTCGAGGACGTAGCCGTCCACGTCCGATTCAGATGCTTTTTCTCCCTTGCAGATGAGGTTGGTGACGGTCTTGCCGTCATCGTTGATTTCGGTGTCGGCGGTGACGGTTAGCTTTGTATAGTCGTATCGTGTCGGCCTGGCAAGGTCCAGCTCATCGTCATCGTTGGTGATGCCAGGCGTGCCGCTCACGATATTCGATGCCGCGCCTTTGCCGAATGGGTCCCGCGGTATTACTTGCACATAATATGTTTGCTTGATATCCAGGCCGTCAATTTCCGTTTTATATTTTGCCAGGCTGATGTCGTCGTCCGAGCTGTCGGTTGTGATCGTTGATATTACTTTTACTCTTTTCAGGTTAACCGTGAAGGCTGCGTCCTTTGCCAGGCGGACGATGAAGTCGGTGATGTCATATTCGGCGTCCGGGTGTGTCCATTCTATGCGCAATCCGCCTTTGATTTTCCGCAAGGTTGGTGTTATAACCACGCCGGCGGCGTCTTTCATATCAGGCGGGGGATTTAGCATTACGAGTTCGGTGGCTGCGGGTGAGGGTTTTCCCCAGGCGTTGATCAATGAGACTTTTACGGTGACTTCTCGGCGCGGGTTGCCGTAGTAGGCGGCATAATTTGCATCGGTCGCGTAGCTGGCGTACATGGCCTTGATGCGCTCGATGTTATTTTCCAACGAAAATTTGAAGATGTTATCTTTAGAAACCAGCCGGTATGCCTCTTTTTGATTCACCCTTTGACCTCCAAGTTTTACGCTATCGGGGATGCCGTTGGCGGTAGTGCCTGTGTAATATACCTGCCAGAGGTATCGCAATCCCTCGTATTCGTTCGTTTGTTTTACGAATGCGTGGCTCAGGTCGCTCGTCATGCCGGCGCACATAACCTCGAAATCCCTCCCAAATACTTCGGAGGCTGTCCCTTTGTTGTTGATTATTTTTAATCCGACCACGACTTGAGGTTCCGTGCCGGCTAAAGTGACGGTGACCTCGAATGGGTGTGGATTCGCCATGCCTTTGGCGTTGTACGAGGTTGCCCGCACGGTGTATTCCACGTTAAGTTTTAATTTAGTGACCCGCAAAGGGCCGCCGCGTGTGGTGCCTGCATACTGTACGATGCCATCCTCCTCCTCGCTGATGTAGATATCCGCATACGACCATACCGCGCTTACAGGGCGCGTGATGTATATATCTATCATACCTATGGCCGTTGTGTTTTCCCGGACGGCAAGGGATATGATATTCGGAGGCGACATAGAGGCATTATCAAGCGCTGTGGGCAATGTTTCTGTCTCATCCGTATCGGGGGTGATTGACAGATCGCTTGACGGATCGTTTTTGTAGAGCCGATACGTTTCGGGATCGTACAGGGCGCCGGCAATTTCGTAGGCGCTGCCTCTTGGGTCTTTCTGGACGCACCGGTATGTATCGTAATATTCGCCGGAGATGCCGATGCCATAGATGGGATTTGTGGCCAGGGTAACGCCGGATATTGTTTGTGTAAAAAAAATCAGGGTCTTGCTGCCGTAGCCGGTTGCGGCGCCATCTACCGTAAGCTCGGCGTGCGGGGCGCCGTCATCCTTGCGGACAAGGGCTTTGTAGGTCTTGCCGCTTTCGACCGTGAATGCCTTATCAAGTGTGATGTTATTCGAGCCGACCGCCAGGATGCGCCCGCAATTGGCGGAGGTATTGAGATAATAAAAGGTCTTGCCGATATCAATAGTAATCCCATCGCCGCCTGTCTGGAACTGGCAGCCAGCTTTGACGTACTTTGCAAACCGCAGGAGATAGTTGTCGATTTTCGTGGCGCGCCATCGGTCGGTGATGCCGTAGGTCGTTATGCTTTTTGTACGGAGTTTGTTGATGGTGAATCCCTCGTCTCGGAAATCTCTCGTAATGTTGTCGTGGACGTAGTTTTTGTCCCTATTGAGGAATTGGGAATAGATACGGTTCACGTTTTCAGAAAGGTCGAAAGACTCATCGCGGAAACTTCCGGGGATTGTATTTGCGCTGCCGAACATGGCGGCAGGGGTTGTCGATCTGTCTATATAAGCCAGCGGCTTTGCCCCGTCCCAGTAGATATTGCTGCGTGTGGTGATGGACAGCGCCTGCAAAAAATCGATGGTGGGTTTTTTAAAATCCACATTGAGATTGATTTCAAAGCGTTTCCTCGCCTTGCTGTTTTCCGTAATCGCATGGTCGCAGAAAGCAGCTTCTGGGGCAAGCTTGGCATAGAAATCTGTGAGTTCTGCGCTTGAGAGATTCAGTTCCTTGCCGCGGCCATAGCGTTTGTTTGTAATTACGTCGGCAATGACGTCGTAAAAATTAGAGCTCAGGCGGTCGGGATTGCCGGTGTTTTGCACGTCTTTCAACACCCTGCCTTCCATGATGCAGGTGATGTTGTCGATGCTTCCCTGCAATTTTTCGTTGGCGTCGAATTGCAAGGCGAGTAAGGCTTCGTGCGGATAACACAGATCGTCGATAGTCATCTCCTGGATTTCGATGAGGGTCATTTTGTTCACACCCCATTCCGGGTTATTCGAATTAGGCGTTTTTTTATCGACCTTGATTTTATACTTCGCATATTCCAGATTGCCGAATTTCTCGGCATTAGGCAGGATGAATGTATAGCGATAACTGGCAAGCTGCGGTTTGAAATCTTTTCCATTCGGCAGGGTTGTTTTGTAGACATTGATGACTTCGTCTTTTACCCAGGTAATTTTGTAAGACACCTTACGGGTCTTCGGCCCATTGTATTTTTCGGGGGCGTCCGGCTCTTGCTGAACGAATTTAACCTTTAGACGATAGACCGGCACCTCTTCGTAATACCCTTCCGCATTGGTTTCGTACGTTGTTTTGTCCGTGGGTTCATAGATAACCTCGCCGGTGATCTTGCATATATACGTATTGCTTCCGAGGGTGAACTCCAGGAGATCGTTTGTTTCGATGTCTTCCCACTTGGTATTTTCATCCAGATATGCCGCCGAGCCTTCGATGTGGACGCCGTTAGTATCTACCAGCCAGGCATAATTTTTGTTTTTTCCGAGTGCGATGTAATATCCGTCATCCGCAGTCTCGGCGCGTGTGGTGGTCACGGGTACAGAGTCAGCGCCTTCTATATCGCCGTCCTTCCACCAACTGATTGAGATTTTTACGGGGTATGGTTTATACCCTGTTTTTCTAAATATATAGAGCCCCTCCTCGAAGCCTACGGTTACGGCGAATGCCTGTATCTTGTTTTGGGTGGTTATCGTAACGGGGCTCCCTTTTTTGACCTCGGTGTTGACTGTGTTATGATGCACGACTGACCTCGTAAAACCCGGGATGGTTTCAAGGACTGCGCCTGATGCGGCTTTTTTTATTGTATAGCGCTGCTTTACTCTGGAGGTGGCCGCCGCATGGCTCTTGATTATACGGCAGCCGGTAAATTGCAGACGGGCCACACCGGCTTCCTGCTGTTTACCGGTGTACTGTATTATTTCTATGCTCTCGATATTTATTTTAGCGCCCGTAAAATTATACAATTCAAAATATCCCGGTTCGGCTGCTGAGGCGTCCTGAAATTTTGTATGACTTGAATACGGCATGGTTAGCGTAATTGTTTGGTTAAATCCCGGGGAAACGTCATATTTCAGAGTTCCCGTAGCGGGCCTGCTTGATTCGTACACCTTCTGGATCTGCTCGCCCAGCGTAAGCCAATAGCCATTTTTTAATGTCCCGTCCTTTTTTTTGCGTTTTAGCACAGAAAAGAAGGGCTGGTCATTTAGTCTGATATCCCGCATGCCGGCGATTACGCCCTCGCCGCACGACAATACTGCCTGCACCTGGGTGAAATTGCCCTTCGCCATGAGGAAGTAACTGCGGATTTGCGGGGCGTATTTGTGCGTGCCGTAAGGGACGTTGATGGGGACGCCGATTTCGACAGAGTTTTGCATACCATCGGTATGGTATGATTTGGAGTCGAATACGTCCCCCTTTTGCGCCTTTGGGCGGAGCAGGTACTGTATGGCGCTGAGACCGATGCTCAGCAACATCATGATACCAAAAGCTAACCAACCGAATACCATTGCTACACACCCCTTAATCCCCTCTTTTTAGAGGGGAATTATTGGAGTCCTTTTATAGGTTCGAGCGGCACGCCGGGAGACATCCTGGCGCGGTTATTTTTATGGGCATTACAGCCGTTGGCGGTACGGAGTCCTTTATCGCAGCTCGTTGATACGGCGTTAGGATAATTGACCGTATCGAGCAGTCCGCTTTTGAGTGTAAACCAACCGCAATTATCTGCGGCTACGGGGTCGGCGCCGTCCTGGTCATAATCCCATATACAGACGTTCCGTGTTACCTCTGAGTTGGGGAACGCTTCGCGGCTGTCGCTATAGAGAGACTCGATGGATATCTTTGCGGAATTTTCATCGGCTGTAGCCTTTGAGATCATGTATCGCCACGTACTGCGCACATCTAGCGGGTTTGCAAGCAGAGCCTCGCGGACTTCGTATATGTTTACCTCGTTCCCGCGCACATCGTTCTTGCGGATATAATCGCCCATTACCCTATCCACGTTCGATATGTTCAACAGTTGCCCTTCAAAATTGCCTTCGATGTTTTGCGCCCCAACGGTATCGATGGCTATCTGGTTGCGCCGGTATACCTTGCTATTCCAGGTAATACTGACGTCCTCGGTGTCGCAATAGAAAAGAGAATCATTTGTCCAGATCACCGTCCCGCCTCCAATGTTATCGTTTGTCGTGGCGCCGTAGGTGGTATTAAACGTGGGTTTTGATGTCCCGCTGGTACCTGCCTGCGTGCATTTGTAGGTATGCCCGTTTTCGAGGATGCGGTCGGTCAGCACATACACCGTGCTTGCCTTCCAGGTTTTGTTGTGGATGTGCAATTCCACCAGCTTGATCAGCCTGGATGGCTGGATTTTTAATTCTTCCTGGATACAGGCAAGTGTAGGCATAATTACCTCAATAAAAAACATATAACAAGAAATGAATAATGAAAAAGGACGATGATCTGTCTTAAACATTTTCCATTTTTTGTTTAGTGTTATGTGTTATGTGTTTAAGCGGATGGCATAATTACACACCCCTAACCCCTCTTTTTAGAGGGGAATTTTCAGCCCCTACACGGTTTCTATTAATTCTACTTCAATGGTTTTTTCGTTGATGCCGCTATAATTTTCGAGAAAATCGTCTGATTTTAAACGGCACGTATACGTGCCGGATAAATAGCTCAATACCTGCGACAGGTCTAAGGTAAAACTTGCCGAACGCCCCGCGGCGGTGTCTTTTAGCCAGGTTTTTAACGTAGTTAAGGCGCTGTCTTTGTAAGGGAAACCGAACTCACGCCGTGCGCCTGCATATTTAGCTGCGTACTGGCCGTTGACTGTCTGCTTCACTTCGATGCTGGCAGTATATATTTTATGGCTAAGCAGCCTGACCTCCAATGTGTCTTCGTTGAATCTGGCGAGGGTATTCACAGTGTCGAACATGGTCGGATATTGGATATTAAAGTTATCGTATCTGCCCTTGCGAGCCAGAAAGAAATTGACCAGGGTTTCTTTTTCTTCATGTGTTATACGTTCAAAATTCAGGGTATACGATTTAACATGCGTTTCGTGGCGCACCCTGCGCTGCTCGTACTTTTTGTCCTGCAAGTCCGATATGAGCGAGTCCCTGATGGTCGTCTCCTGGATAGGGAACTGCGGCGCGGGCATCAGTGTGCCGTTGTAAGTGTACGTATTAAATTGCGCGGGAGTTCCTACGGCGACATGACGTATCGAATCGAATTCGACACTATCGGTGAGGAAAGATATCCTCTCGATCATGGGGAATTCGGGTTTAATTGTATAGATATAGTCCGGCATTTTTTAATTTCGGATTGTAGGGGCTGAAGATTTTCAGCCCTTACGATTTCGTCATCGGCGAATTTGTTTTAAACGATTATCTTTCAATAGTTGATTTATACGGGACTCCAATTGCCGTTCAGACATTTTAGAATATACCTCAATGGCATTCTGGTCCATGATGAAATAATTGTTTGTGCGGCTGCTGCGCCCCGTATCGCCCTGGTTAACCCTATCGAGGGTTTGCCTGCCAACGTTTTCCACGTATTTCCCCCTCTGAAGTATCGCAGGGACGCGGGGAGTGTAGCCGCCTATGACTGCAGCCCCAACGTCCGGCCAGCCGACCGAGGCGCCCTGATTTGGCCCTACACTGCCTACGCCAAAACCACCAAAAAGGCTACTTATTCCCATCATTGCAAATTTTGTCAACAATTCCCCTAAAATATTTGAGACTGATCTCTGTATCGAGGTCAGGAAACTCCTCAAATAATCACCCAAGGTTTTTAATTTACCTTGCATGGCGTCGAATGAAATCGCTGAAAAGGCGTCTTGCATGGCCTGCGCGGTGCCCTCCATCAGATTCTTTGCCCCTTCGGCCCAGGTAATCCCTTCGCGTTCCAATTCCGAATAATAGACTTTGATGCCGCCCGCAAAGTCGTCTGTCCTTAAAATCCTTTGCTCTTCCAGCTCCTGCAATCTCGCATAGTAAGCCTCCCAGGCGAGTTCCAGGTCGCCGGTAATGGCGATCTCTTCATTAAGCTGCTTCTCCAGGAGCCCTTTTTGGTACGTATAATATTTTTCCGTGTCGAATTTTAAGGCCTCGTACATATTTTTATAGGCCGCCTCGCGGTCTCTGATCTGGTTGGTAGCATCCTTCGTCATATCTTTTTCACTTTTTGCAATTTCGCCGAGGGACGACTTCAATTCCTCGGTATAGGTCTTCAGGCTTTGCAGGCCGGGGCCAAGCTGCTCGTCGAAGGTAAAGCCGAGGTCTTTGACGGAGGTGATGCCTTTGCCTTTTGCGGAAAATGCCATGTTTTCGCCTGCCGGGGTGGGTGCGCCCCCGGAAAACAAGCCTGCAACCCTTTGATATGCGGCCTTGCCGAAATCTATCAAATGATTAATTTGTTCCAGTTCTCTTGCAAATTCTTTCAAAAACAAAAGCGCTGGCGTGCCGAAGGCTTTGTAAATCGCATCTTTCACTCGCGTCAAACTCTCCTCCATACTCGTTGCGGTCGCACCAAGTTTATCGTCCATCGTTTCTATATCCTTGCCCAGCCGCTGGGTCATGGTGCTGGCGGTTTCCAGCATTGCCGTGAGGTTGGCGTATTGTATCTGCTGCTCGTTGAGCTGCTCCTTCGTGCCGCCGAGGGATGCGGCCAGGTCTTTTTGTGCCTTGTCAAAATCTACGGTGATGCCGTGCATACGCAGCATACGATCCTGTCCGGTAATAATCGCACGGGTCAGATCGCTAAAGGTGTCGGCAGGTTTCTCTCCAGTGATGTTAGACATCGTCTTTGCAAATTCCATGAGGCCGCCCATCGCACGTGGATCGAGGCCGGACAACATCGCCTTGCCCGCCAGTTCAATGGCGCGGCTTGTGGTGATGGATTGCCCCGACATGCGTTTGAGGTCGGCGATGATGGAATCTGCGTTGGAATGGAACGTGGCTGCCAGATTAGTGAATGCCATGCGTTTTTCTTCGCGTTCGGCGGCGGCGGCAAATTCATTGTATATTTTCCTGATCGTGAAAAATGCCCCGGCGGCCACGGCTGATAGTTCCAGCCAGTGGCTTTTCAATTGCGAGCCAAAGCCCTGGATAGAGGCGGCGGCGCCTTTCGTGTCGGCGGTTACGATGAGTTTGATTTCGTTTTTATTGGCCATTTTTAAAAGAAAGTTCCAAATAAATAACACATAACAAGAAATGAAAAATTGAAAACTGTAGAGTACCTTAAGCGTTTAGTGTTTCTTGTTATATGTTATTCATTCTTACGTGGTTCCGAACTTATCCGACAACAAACCTTTGAGCACACCTACATCAATCCATTCCTCTAACGTCAGGTCGTTTTGCCCAAATGGATATCCGCCGCTTTGCAGTTGATATAAAAATAATATGTGTTGAAACCACGGCGTCGGCTCGTATGGCTCGTAGGCATCGCATTGTTCGCAGATGGCTTCGAGATGAGGGCCAGAACTCTGCGCGCACTTCTGTCTCCGCTCAGGAGTACAATTATTCCGAAGCTTTTCGAGCTCGGAACGTAGGGGCTGATATTGTAAGGGCTGAAAATCTTCAGCCCCTACCGCCCCTACACCAAAGGGTGGGCTTTATCCTCCTCTGGCTCAATATCTGGTTCTATTTGCAGGCTGGCGCCCTCGAACACGACAAACGCAAAGGCGTTGACGATGTCGGCTGCCGTTGCCTTGATTAATTCCTTCCAGTTCTCTTTGTAATTCTGGCTTTGCGGGTTGGTGGATATCGGTTTGCCATCGAAGCCAAAATCGCCTTCGCGGAAACCAGTAAGGATTTTCAAACCGAATTCGATCCTTGCCTCCACGGCGTGCACCTGTATCTTTCCATTCTTGCGGCTGATCAGCTTGTTTTGGTAAGCGATCCGCTCAGAGGTCAAGGGCAGGCGATAATACAACTCGATATCGGTGCCGCTGATGCCATCTTTGATTACTAACGTATTTTGGTCTGATTGTTTCAGATCGCGCATAAATTTCCTTTTTGTTAAGGTGCAGACAGGTTTCAAACCTGTCTCTACAAGGTGGAACAGGCAACCCTGCCTGTTACGTGAATAAAAATTGTATCTCGTCATTCCCCGCCGTGCTGGGCGCGAATGTCACGGGGACGGTTTGTATCAACATATTTTCCCGGTCGCCGTACTTTGGCTGGCCGATAACGGCGCTGCTGTTTTTCGACCAGATTTTGCACTTGTTCCCTGCCACAGTCCCCACGGTGGCCGTGAGCGCTACTGCGGTGGCGGCTGCCCATAACGATTCGTAATTAATCGTTGATAATGCAACCGTTTCGGGGTTGATTTCTCCGGTGGTCTCCCGGTCGGTGATCATATACTGGCCGACGCCGGATGCGCTATTTACATCCGCCCGCTTGATGACATTATTGCCGAGGTTGATCGATAGCGACTCGATTATTGCGGCAACCGCATTAATCGCAAATGCAGCCGAGCCAAATACCGGCGGCTTGATTGCGAGATCGGCAGGCGCTGCGGTGATAATGGAGGCATCGACCGGGCCGGTATAGAGACCGGTGAATTCCCAATTAATTTTACCGACCTCAGTCGCTTTCAAATCCACTGTGAATGTTCCACGGCAACCAGCGATTTTGTAGAGGTGGTCATGGCGGTAAAAGTATATCGATATCGACTCGGCTGCCGTTGTTGAGGAATTTGGATCATACGCCACAGACACGCCTGCGCTGATTGACTGTGTTAAATTGCAAGCCCTGAAAAGTGGCCCTAGCTCAGGCGCTGTACCGGCAGTGCCTGACCCTTTCAGCTCCGTGGTGAATGATATTTTCACGCCTTCACCAAATTGGATCGCAGGCATTTTCCCGAAGAAATTGACCAGCCCGTTACGTTCGATCTTTTTGCCAATCACCTCAATCTCAGGCGACCCGCACAGGATCGCATTCGCCGCCGCTGGCACGATGTCTGTGCCATACACGGTTTCTATTTTTGCCGTGATAACTGCCACGTTTTTAAGCATCTTTATTTACCTCCGTGACTGATTTTTGATCCCCGATCAAAGTCGGGGACAAGTTTCGGATCCCCGAACCTGGTCGAGGACAAGTTTCTGATTCATTCTGCCGCGCCGCCATCGCCGCATCGTTCAGGTCTGGGATTAAATTCCCTTCCGAATCGATTATATATGCCCCCACACGTTCTTCCATGCCTTATCCTCCCTCCGAGGTAACAGTTTAAACATATAACACTAAACAAAAAATGGAAAATGTTTAAGGCGGATCATCGTCCTTTTTCATTATTCATTTCTTGTTATATGTTTTTCAATGTAAGGACACGGCGCTCCGTGTCCCTACTGTAATATTAACTGGGCACAGCCAGATAATGCCGCGCCTGGAATTGAAGCCGATACGTAATAATACCCGCTTCATACCCTGTGAGTTCCCGCGACATACAAATAAATTTCTCGATATCCGTGATGGACAGCGCCTTCCCGTTGATCGCGTCCCGCACGGCATCGATGAGGGCGTAGGCGTCTTTCGCGGCCTTATCTTCGGATCGCAAATTTTTTACAATTACCAGCACATCATAGTCGGTTATAAAGATTGGACGCGGTTGCGATTCTGTGTTTTTGTCTCCGGCGAAATACACAAAAGCCGCCGGGTAATTGAGCGTAACCGGCTCGTCTTTTCTGCCCAACGAATCAACGAGTTTAAACAGCGCAAGATTT
>ERZ1292642.955-Hain-H14-01um-R1-955-length-14563-cov-8_pt1 | contig 14563 bp, 25 predicted proteins | sample MGYA00564403_ERZ1292642 | MGnify/ENA primary metagenome ERZ1292642 (study PRJEB36523, sample SAMEA6512643) | groundwater metagenome | collected 2019-01-09 | study: AquaDiva: Metagenomics assemblies of 32 groundwater samples | reverse complement strand
ACGCCGACACTGCCAAGAATTGCTGTCCCGGCAATCGACCTTACAGGAAGCGGGTTATCCGCACTAACCGGAGTGCCATTAACGGAAATCGACATCGAACGTCTCCCTATCGGGTTATGCGGCCTTTACCGGCTGCGAAGCTTTTTGCTGCATGGCCTTTCGGTCGGCCTGCGCATTCATGAAATCCATCGTCATCTGCTGCGGAGCCAAGATGCTCTCAAGCTCAGTCTTCCCGGCCATGGCGCGGGACTGCGCGGCCTTGGCTTGGATAGCGTCGATTTCCGAGATAGCTTTGGCTTCCTGCAAATGCGGCGGCAATTCGTAAGGTTGCGGTTGACCCATTCCATTGGTCATATCGGCGCCCACTTGCTGCGGTGCCAATTGCGCCTCGACCATGGTTTTCATGGTCTGCGCTTGTTTCAAGCCGGTGTCGGCTTGTGTCTGCTCGATCTTGGCCTGGCCTGCGGCATTGGCCATCTCAGCCTGCGGGTTCGGCTGCTGCATCATTTCGAGAATGCGCTTCTTCACAGCGCTCTCAAGCGGCGACAATTCAATCAGAACTTGCGGCGGAACGGCCGCGCCCTTAGACGCCAGCACTGTAAGCGTGTCGTAGGCATCGCCCATCATGTTGACCTGATCGGTTCCCTCGTCGAGAATGATATCGACATCGAGCGCCGACAGATTATTGACCATCGCAGGCATTCCCGTCTGCGGATCGACACTCATTTGATTGATCGGGACGAAACTCGGAACGCTTTCTTCGTCCGTAACCCGGATAAACCTTTCAGCCGTCCAGTGCTGTTTAACCGCATTGAACAGCGCACGGTAAACCCTGATTTTCCATCCCCGGTAGGAGATAATATAGGGACCGAGTTCGGCTGTCCCGGCCTGTTGCATCAATTGAATAGCGCGGCCGGACTTGGCCTCGACACCTTGACCGATCAATGCAGGGTTTGGACCGAAGTTCTCCAACTCAGAATAGGCGTTTTCAAGAAACTTAAACTGTCCCTCAAGGTTTGCCATCTTGGCGGTATCGTCGAATTCAGCCTCGAACCCCTTGTTGTGAATGACAACGCCGTCCGGCCGCGCCGCCTCACGCCTAGCCACCTCGATATCGTCGAATGCGCCGGCCTCCGCTCGGATGCGCCGTGTCGCCAGTTCGTGCAAACCCTTCGACCGGCGATGATTGATCTCGTCCTGCGCGGACTTCATGTTACGGATGAAACCGTAACGATCTCCATCGTGATCGACGTTTCCCGAAAACATGATGTATTTGCAGAACGGCTTGCCTTTCTCATCCTCTAGGAACGATTGGCCTTCCCCTAGTTTCACCGATCCGGTGTAAAGGCACCAGCACCACCCGCCGTCATGCTGATACCATTCGTCCACAACGCGGACACGCCTCACCGTTCCGCTATTATCGAACCATTTAACGTCACGGTCGGATTGGGTTGACAGGTCACTGTCGCCGGATGGCGAATTGTCCAACTCATCGGCCTTGTCCGGAAACATCTCCTTCGCGGCTTCAAAGTCCATCCACTTAGCGATGCCCATGAACCGTGCATCGGAGAAATCCATCCTAAACGAGCGCGGATCGTAAAAGAACGTATCCGGTTCGACGATCTCAAAGCCGACCTCGTTGTCGCCCAAGTCTCCCGGTTCAAGTTCAATCCCAACCCCGCCGATACCGTCCACCGCCCCGTCACGAGCGCATTCCGGGCTTTTCGACTTCCATTCCTGTTCGTCGAGGACATAGCGAATGACTGCGGTCGCCAGATCGGCGTCCTGTTCATGCTTGGGCGTGCGCGGATAGGCTTTCGGGTCTTGCCTCAACCGTTCTAGTAAGCCGACAACGCCATCGATCTTGCGCCCGATGCGGTTGAAGGTGACGACTGGTTGCTTGCGTTTCTGCAAGACTTCGATCTCGGCGCGCGTCCATTGCGCCGCATGATAGTAGCGCCGCGCGTCTTGTTGTTCGTCGATTTCCTCGCGCTTCGATGAAAGGTAATCTTGGTATGACTTCTTGAGCTTGCTGTGCGACCAGTAATAATCCTCTTTGTCGGCCGCGCCTGTTTGCCCGCCGCTACCGGCCCCGCCTTTAACGTAATCGTTTGCGGGAGGGAGCGACATTAGTAAGCCTTCCAATCTTCGATGTTTGCCGCTTGTCGGACGACACGATAGCCGCTTCGGTTCGCCGGCAGCTCTGGCTTCTTAGGCTTCTGCCCGGCGAGGATGGTATCGAGCAACTGTCCGATCAGCCCCAATGCGTCCACGATGTCGTCATGCTTACCGGCCGGGAACGATAATAGTTCCGAGCGGAATGCCGGATACCATGCCGCCTGATACGGGACGTAAAGGCCATGAGACGCCATTCGACCGCGAATCGACTGCGCGCGCACAGCCTTATCGCCGCGAGTAGGAAAAGCACGGCGAGCCACGTAAGCAGCGCGCTCGCGTATTCTCCGCTCCAGAAACGGGCCGATGCCAGCTTTGATCTGGCCTTGCTCTTCGGCCCATTCCATCGGTTTCCATTCAAGAACGAGGTCACAGAATGCCTCAATCCATTTGTCCGAACTCACCCGCTCGCGCCACAGATCGAGAAGGTACATATCGCCTTCCGGATCGACGCCAATAACCGCATGAACCGTGTAGTCGCCGCCATCGGCCGTGACCGCATAATCCGACCCGCCATAAACGCGAAGCGTGGCACGCGCGGGCGGCCGGTCATAAGGCTTCAACCACTCGGCCCTGAAATAATCGCCTTCCTCCGGAGCGGGGCGCTGTTGATAAAGCGCCGCCCACATCATCGGGGAAGTTTCAAGTTCACGAGCACGAAGGAATGCCCCGTAATTATATCCGCCAGGATCATCCCATAGATATTCACCAAGCTTACGACAGAGAAGGTCGTCTTCCTCGGCCCGCGCCGGAATCGAGATCACCCTACCCTTGACGATACCCCTAAGAATTTGGTCAAGAACCCGTCCAGCCACGTCCTCTTCATGCCATCGAGTATTCATAAGAAGGCGTTTGGCTCTTGGTTTTAAGCGGGCACTGAAATCATCAATATACCAATCCCATCGCTTGCGCCTGACCGTCTCCGACCACGCATCCTCGCGATTGCCGAAGAAATCATCCCCAAGGCCAAGATTCGCACGAAAACCAGAGATGCCAACACCGGCACCAACACCATAATATTCACCACCACTTTTTAACGCCCACCGATCAGAGGCTTGGCTGTCATCTGATAATTCAATACCTAGAATATTGCCATCTACGGCAATGTCGTTTCTAACGCGTCGGCCCCAGCGTTGTGCGAACTCAATAGAATGAGTTGCCGCAAGAATGCTATGCGATGGAAAACGGGATAGGTAGTGCGATGGAAATAGCACCGATACCCAAGTGCTTTTTGCCGATCCTGGCGGGGCAAACAGAAGCAACACTTCATCGTCACTTGAGAGGAAAGCATCTATTTCCTCACAGATTAGCCGATGATGCGGAGCGGCCTCATAGCCCTTGTACCTTCCCCATTCAATTAAGTTGCGACGGATCGACCGGCGTTTCAGCAACTCCATCGCTGCTTCCGGTCGCGATATCTGCAAGTTCATCGTCGCTCACTTCGGCTGCAATAACGCGCCTAAAGGTATGTTCGGCTTCCTGCAATGGCTTGCCATCAAGACGATCGCCAACCATCTGAACAGCCCAAGGCTGGCCAGCAAGGGCTTCGTCAACGATCTTCTCGGCAATTGCCCGCAGTTTCCGCTTGCCTTCCGGTGTTTGGCCGTTAACCGCAATCCGGATTGCCTCAGCGAAGGCTTTGTCTTTAAGCCTTCCATTTGGATTGCCGGATTGGCCCTTTTTCCATGGCATTGCTGTGAAATCCTATGTTTTTGTTATTTGCCGCGTTTTGCCGGTCGTGAGTAAGACTTACCGGCTTTACTCATGGCTATTGCAACAGCTTGTTTCTGTGGTTTACCCGCTGAGATTTCCTTGCGGATATTGGACGCAATGATTTTCTGGCGTGAGCCGGATTTAAGCGGCATGAGATACTCCCTGTTTCTCGAATAACCACCAAGTAAGGTTGTCTAGGCCAGTGCGGCGCTTCCATTCGAAGCCGTAGTGAATGAGGTTGAGACCTGGAAACTGATCCATCCAATAGCTGCCAAAGTCCCGCTTCCACAGCATATCCTTGTTGCCTCGGTATTCGACCTCTTGCGGCTTGTCGCTGAAATACTCAATCGAGCAGATATAGCGTGAGGAAACGCGGTGGATTTCCTTGCAGGATTGCAGCAAATCTGCCGACTGAATGTGGATCAGTACGCCCGATGTGAATACGAATTCAATCGATCCAGTGTTGAACGCCAGCAACCTTGCCTCATCGTTCGTCACTTCGTCGCATAGATCGGTTTGGATGAGCGTTTGCTTGGCATGGTCGTTCGGTTCTGTGGCATAGAATCGCGAACCCCCAACAATTTCATTAAGCGCGGCGATATTCAATCCGATGTTAGCGCCGACTTCCAGAAAACTCGCTGGCCGATTGAACAAGATCGGTGCGAGTATTTTTTCCCACAGCACAACGCGAGCATAAATTTGATCCTGTGCAAACCCGTTGCGCTTGGCGTATTCGTTGCCAAACTCGCCCTTCCATGCCGCGATGGTCATGCGGCACCGACCGATGGAATATCGGGATGATGCAGTTCGGGATGTGCTTTGATAATCTGCATAATTTCCAAGAAACTCAATTCCATGTCCTTTGGAAATAGCGCAAACAAACTTTGCAGATATTCCAGATCGTCTTTCGTATCCAATGTCAGCCGATACTCGGACAAATCCTCCGGGCAAAATATCTTTTCTTGGTGCTTGGCATTCCGGCGAATCCACGGTGTCACATGTTCGCGGTCGTAACCATCGATTGCGTGTTTATGCGCCATGTCAAGCATCTGTCGCGTAAAGACTTCACAATCCAACCCGCGTGGAAATGTGCGCCCACCATCAGGAACATTCGAGACGTAATGACATCTTGCCCGCAGCGCGAGACTTAAAACCTGATTGCAGATTGTCCAGTCGATTAACGGATTGTCAGCCGTGAGGCGCATAATCAAATCGGCGTTTGTCGCATCGGCAGCAAGATGATAGCGCCATAGCACATCATGTTCCGAGCCTTGAACACATTCAATTCCACTTGCCTGCGCAATCTTCGCCAACGGCTTACTCGCATCTTCATCTGGGACGGCCAACACAATCTGATTGATAAGAGGAATTTTCTTAACGCGGTCGATGATACGTTGAATGACGGGCTTTCCGCCCAAGTCCATCATCACCTTGCCCGGCAAACGATGACTGCCCATGCGCGCTTGGATAATCGCGACGTTATTCATGCCGCAAGCCTCATGTGAAAACCTTTGGCTGACAGATATTCCGCAGCGCCCTTTGGCGTGGCTTCCGTGAATAGAAAAATCGAGGACGCCGCAACAGCATGCGCACCGGCATTCAATGCGTCGGCCATATGCCGGTAATCCCCGCAACCACCCGATGCGATGACCGGGATTGATACCGCAGCCGAAACGCTACGGATCAATTCAAGATCGTAGCCCTCGAATGTCCCGTCACGCGCAACGCTGGTTAGGAGGATTTCGCCAGCCCCTCGGCGTTCAACCTCTTGCGCCAACTTGACAGGAACTTGACCCGGCTTCGCGTCGATTGACGCCACGATACATTGCGAACCGAATTTCCTGGCTCCCGGTTCAATCAATTCAATCGCTGTCCTAATCGAAACCTTGTCCGCCCCGGCATTGAGAAGATCGTGAATATCGTCAAGACTGCGGACACCGCCGCCAACCGTCAACGGCATGAATGCAATATCCGTCACCGAGCGAATAGTTTCAAAATCCGGCCCTGTTCCGTTCGGCGTGGCACCGATATCCAGCAAGATCAGCTCGTCAACATTCCGCAAGTTATGAATGCTGACCGCTTGGCGCGGCGAACCGACACGCCGCCGACAATCAAAACGCGGGCCCTTAACCAGTTGCCCGGCGTTCATCAACAGTGTCGGTATAACGCGGGTTGCGAGTGCCAAATATTTCCCTATTGGTAAACCGGCGTTCAGCATCTCGTTGCTGATTGAAGCCCACGCCGATGTTGTCGAGAACGTCGTCAACCGATACGCCTATGTAAGGGTAAGGAAACCATGATTCGTTATTCTTGCTAGCGGCTTTTTCGCGCGTGATGTAACCGTTCCTGATATCGACGCTCAGTTGCGCTGTCGCGCGTCCGTAGCCGAATTTCAGATAACAGAACCAATCGTGCAGGCCGGTCTGCGCATTGTCGAGATTCTCGAAATTCCACCAATTTGCAAGCGATGGGTTTTTGAATTGCATTCCGTTTTCTTTTGCAACACGCGCATTGCGCCGCGATCCCCAATTAAAAAACTGCCCGAGAAAATAGGCGCGAACCCCAACCGCTTTCAATTTTTCAATCGGAGGCGGCGTGTAATCCACCATGTCATGCGCGGTTATTTCGTCGCGTCCGATCAGATCATGCGGACGCAACCCGATGAAACCTCCGAATTCCTGAACCCAACGCTGTGTCAGTTCTTTTGCTTCGTCCGTTCCAGGCGGCCCGCCGTAGGCTTCCTGCGGGCACTCACCGTAAAAGATCAGCGGAATTCCAAAATCACATGCGGCGCGAAACGGTGTCGTAAAAATAGAAACGTGTTCGGGCCAACTGATATCCCCGATTTCAAGCAATCCGATCTTGTTGAGCTTGGCCCGCGTGACTTTATTCGGTGAGAATTCAACCGTTGTCGCGTAACGCGCGAGGTTGTCGATATTAGCGCGGCCGATTTCCGTGAGGTGGCATGTCGTCGCCGTCACGACGAGAGGCTTTGCGCCCATCTCGATCAGCGTCAAAACCTGCCAGTGAGAATCCTTGCCTCCTGAACTCGGAACGATGCAATCGTAGCCCGATGAATTCTTGCCTGTCTCAAGCAATAATTCAAGTTCGTGCTTTCGTTTTGCCCAATCGACCATTGCGCGTTTGTCAAACGCCGTACACGCCGAGCAAACGCCGTTCGCGTCGAACGTCAGATCGGGTTTTGTCGTAGGGTAGAGGCAGCGGCTACAACGCTGCAAGCGCAGCAAATCACCTTGCATGATTAGTACCCCTATGCGTGACGGAGGTCAAATACCCAAACAACAAGGCCAAGGTTTCCAGGCACTCGCGAAAGCGCCGGCCGATGTAGAGCCGGTCGCGCTCGGCAACCGCTCCGCGTTTGAGGGCAGCGGCTCTAATCGTCATTCCATTGGCTAAAACATCATGAACGAGAATATTGCCTTGTTCGCCAAGAGCTTGTTTGGCTTTGAATAAATCGCCCAATGCCTTGCGCTTTTGATCCGTGAAGAATTCGGGGATAAGCCCGCCATCCACAGCCTCCCGCGTCGGATCGATAGCCCTTGCCCCGCCGACCTCCGCGATCTGATAGGCCGATTGCCAATGCCGGGCGACCAAGTAGTGATAATATTCGATTTGCCCCGCCGCATGTAAAGCACCTACCGGATCGTCCCGCAGTGAGCGCAACACACGCACCTTCTCGCCCAAGACTGAGCCGTATGGATCGTCCACCGTATCGATACGCACCGTCGCATTGAACGGCGTCTCAGCCAAACGATCATGAACTGGCGGGGATTTCATTTTCATTCCGCATTGTCCTTCGCTTGCAATGCGGTTTTCAGGGCATCCGAGGCAGCTTGCCCAATCGTTTTCCAGTTCGATGGCAATTGTTTCACGTGAAACTTTTCCATGAATTCACAATAAGCCAGCAATTCCTGTTCATACCCATTGATTAAATCCTCGACAATCAGCTTTTGTCTCTCAAGTTCAGTCATGGCACCCTCGGTAATGGCGTGTAGTTTTCGGTCAGTTCGTCAAACATAAAATAGCAAACACCAACATGACCGGCACCGCGCTCGCGCACTTTCGCTGAAATTACCCTCGTGTTCTGAGCCTCAAGATCACGGTAGATAATCAAGCCATTGTCAGCTTTATTGTACCAAGACATTGAACCTTCGCAATCGGCCAAGCTTGGAACACGGGCTTTTCCGTTGTCAAAAACCGCCTTGGTCGGATGCACAACAAGGATCACGGCGATGCCGCTTTTCCTCGCGAATGTCTTGATAAACATCAGCGCATCGCGAATATAATCCGTCATTGAAAGATCGCGCGGCTTGAGATGTTCAATCTCATTCCACGGATCAATCAGTAGAAGATCAATCCCAGTAAAATCAATAACACCAGCGGCCTTGTCTAGCAGCCAAGGCAAGTCTTGAGCTTCGCCAGCGTAATTATCCGGTGAACTTGACTGGATAAAACACCGCTCGCAAAATTCCTTGAATGACGCTTCATCGGAATTCCAAATTCTCCGCATCTTGTCGCGCAAGTGCATTTCGTTTTCGGGGACATAGAGCAGCGAGCGCAGTCCATGCTGACGTGCAAGCCGACAAACAACGTTGAGCAGGAACGTACTTTTTCCGTGGCCTGCTATCCCCGTCGCCACGGTGAATTGGCCGGGATAGATTTTCCATATTCCATCAAGTTCCGGCCAGCCACACCCGAGCGCAATACTCTCGACTGAATCCCGCACAGGAAGGTCGGCAAGCGTGAACAACCCCGCTCGCCGCCGCCCGCGATATTCGCCAAGATCAACAATGTCGTTCATACAATCCCCTCAATCGGCCCGCCGCGAAACCTGCCCTTGTCAGGCGCGTGCTTCGCCCCCTCGAGGCGCACGGCCATCTCCCGGTTGCGCTTGGCCAGCGCACCCGAAACCGCAAAAAACCATTTATTTCCCTGATCGTTAGCCCACTGCGTCAGAGCAAAAAGCTCTGCCTTCAAGTCGAGATTTGGATAGGCCTCTCGCCACTTCTCAAAGTCTTCCTTGGAAAGCCTAATCACTCCGCTATCGAAAAAGTATGTTTTTAATGTTGAAACCGCTTTAGCGGTATCTTCTTTTTTTTCTGTATTCTGCTCTTCTGTCTCTGTTCTATGGGGACGTTGCTGAAACGTTTCTGTAACGTTACCTTCGCCGTTACTTGCGTTACTAATACCGTTGCGAGAAACGAATTCTTCGTGGGTTAAATCCCTTTTAGATGCGTTGCAACGTCGGCAGGTTGTTTGAAGGTTTTCAATATCATGCGTCCCGCCACGCATTTCTGGCATGCGGTGGTCAATGGTCAAGTCGGCTTCTGAACCACAATAAACGCATGAATACCCGTCACGCGCATAGACTTTCGCCCTCAGTTCTTTACTCGCACTCCACTGTTTCATTAACCCAGCCGCCGCGCGCTTCGCTCTATGACGCCGAACACGGTCAGAACTGTTGTCGGAAAGTTCAAATTGCCTTTTTCTCCATTTACGAACAGTAATTGCCCCAGATCGGCAAGTAATCATCTTAAGATTTTGCATTTCATTAAGAATGCGTTCAATAACACCATCCTCGAAATCAAGGACCGAAGCCATAAAATTTGAATTGCGATGACAAATGCCGCGATGTTCAAGATGGGCGGCGTCCTCAAGCATAAAAGCCCAAAGTGCCAGAACGTCTCGAACGGTCACGCGAGATGCCCGCGCGATGGCACGGAATTTACCATCCTCAACCGTTCCCTCGTACCAGCGGAACCAGCGGTTCATGCCAAAAACTCTTCAGCCGAAGCAACTTTATTTGTTGAGCCGTTGATTTTTCCATGCAAGCGAAGGCCGGAGAATGAGCGACGTTGACGCTCGGCGTCGGTGAAAAACCGTCGTGGCACTGTCGCGAGTTCGTGATGGGCTTGGCAATAGGATGAATCGTAGGTGACGGGCTGGCCGCAGAATGTGAATGGCGATTGATCGCCGTAGGGCCAACGGCATGTCTGCGGTGTGAGTTGCATGAGATAGAGATGCAATGGTTCGGTGTTGGCTTGGCGCTCGGCAAATGGAACTTTAGAAAGATCGTTAAATTTAACAGGCCCCTTGCGGCGTTTGACTTTGCCGCCGATGTGTTTGCCGCATGTTTTTTGCGAAGCGTGGTAAAGCTTGGTTTTGACTTGGCCCAATCCTAACCTGTGAAGTTTTCCGATCACGGCATTACGTGTGATTTTGCCTAGCTCGGCGGCTATCCGTGAACATGACCAATTGTTGGCGTGGAGTTCTTTAAGACGGTCGGTCCGCTCTTGCGTCCAGGCTGCGCGTTTTTCCTGCCATGTCATGTTAACCCCATGTAGGCTCTGACCGCTTCCGCGATCACGGTTTCGATCTTGATTTTGTTTTCCTTGGCGTAGTTACGGACGGCCTCGTCCAACTCTGGCTTGAGCGTGACAAGATGCGTGCGGTCGAGCAGACGTTGCAGCGTCATCGGTTACGCCTCGGGTTTATAATCAGGATTCGTTTCGGATAGGTGGGGCTCCCACATTTTGTCCCAGGTGAGTTGTTTGGGCTTGGATGGGCGCTTGATGAACATATCGGGCTGGCGCGTTGCTTCCTCGATTCGTCGGCAAGCAATATCGAAATACTTGCGTTCTATCTCTATGCCGATGAACTTGCGGCCGAGGTTCACGGCGGCAACGCCAGTTGTACCTGAACCCATGAAGGGATCGCAGATCAGTTCACCCGCGTTTGAGAACAGCGAGACAAGCTCCCGCATGAGTGTTAGCGGTTTCTCGGTCGGGTGCTTGCCAGTACGGTCAGCGTTATTGGTCAGATGCGAAAAGACTCCGCGCTTGCCGCCACCGTTCCAGCGGGAGTGTCCTTTCCCACACCATGTTGTGGTGATACATTCATAGGCTAGGGCTGGGCCTTGCCCATTCAGCTTGGGGGTTGCATCCGGCTTTACCCAAACGCAGGTTGTCTTGAATTTCAGGCCCGCGTCCATTAGAGCCAGCCGCCAGTGCCAAACGCCCTCAACGTTGCAGAAGGCGAGCAACCAGCCATCATTAATCGCCCCGACCGCCCATATAAATTCCTCGCGTATTTCATCGATTCCGGCGAAGCCCAATGTTTTGCGCTCGTTGCCGCCGTCCGTCCGCCGCAGTTTCACGGATTTGTGTAGATCGTGCATAAGCTGTTCATATGGCGGATCGGTGATGACGTGATCCACGCGCCCGATCTCGTGCAACACAGCCCGGCAGTCCCCAAGATAAAGGGTGACGCCTTCGGCTATATGTTCGACGCGTGGCTTGACGGTCATTTGTTTTCGTCGGCGTATCGGTCAAGCTCGCGCTCAAGCGTGCTGTCGGCTAAACCCTGAAAAAGATTGTATGTCTCGCGCGTGCCGTATTCGGAAATCAGCCATGACCGCGCGCCAGCGATGAACCCGGCGCAATGCGCCTTGGCGGCGTTGCGTCCGTAAGCCTTGGCCAGCATGTCGAGTGCGCCTTGCGCGTGCTTTGATCCGGCGGCGATATGGTCGTCAACGGTAACGGTCATGATTGGTGGCCCCGGCGTGCAGGCTTGGACGACACGCCGGGGCCGATCCGCTGCCTTGTCGGGGGTGATGGGATGGCAGCGGAATTAGATAGATATATCATGGAGATACCAAGCTTGGATCGGATTGTGCAGTGCGGTATAAGTCAGGCCGTAATTCCTCGCGCGGGACACCCGTGGCCATCTCGACGGCGACGATATGCCGGGCGGGAACTTGGGTCCATTCGCAAATCGTCGCGCGGTTTAACCCTAGACGCCGCGCCAGTTCGGCCTGGCTACCGGCTGCGGCAATTGCCTTATCCAACCCGCCCCTGTTAGGTTCCACTTGACAAGCTTCCATGATAGGAATATGCCAACACCAATGCTGATTTGTCAAGGATGGAAACCGCTATGGCTGAAATCATCCCGTTTCCCCGGCACGAGCCTATCCTCGCCCTTGTGGATATGCTGAAAGCCGCAGGGAAGCCCGTACAGCGGCGCAAACCCTTCGCCGGGTATTGGGATAGGGCCTCGCTCTCCGAACGCCGTAGAATCCTAAAAGCTTGGCTTTATCCCGAAACCACGATTTCCATAATGCTACACTGGAAAGGCCGTGACGTTGCGATGATTGCGGCCCTGAACGGGGAGCCACGCTGATGCCCCGTTTCCGCGAACCCGAAATGACCGACCTCGACGTGATTGTCGAACTCTACACTATGGGCGACATTCGTGACGACGACGAATTGCGCCAAGCCCTTGATGCGAACGGATATGGCGAAGAGGAATTTAAGGACATCACCGCGCCGTACAAAACAATCGTAGTCAAGCCATGACTGATCACACACCAGGGCCTTGGCATATGGAAAACTATTCATGGACTTGTTATCCGCACGCAATTATTGCCGCAAACGGCGATTATGTACTTTCCGCAGATTATGAAGAACACTATGGTTCAATTAATTCATTTCTCGAAGTTTCTGGCGACGATGCTGGTCTAATCGTCGCTGCACCAGATATGCTTGCGGCGCTAGTGCGCGTGCAAGAATGGGTTGAGACAATCAATCCCGCACATATTCCGGGATTTCCAAAGAACGACATCGATGTTGCAGTTATGAAAGCCACATCATGAATGAAGATCGCGGCAGCTACTACCCCCGCATCCGCGTGCATCCTGCCGCGCTTCCGGCTTGGGTTTCAGTCGCAATCATCGTCACCATCTTTATCATCGTCGGTTTCTTATCGTTCCGGTATCATGGAGGTTTGTGATGAGCATCCCGGCACGTATTGTTGAAACGCCGCCCGCGACAGTGATCGAACACGTTCTAATCCGTGGCGATCTGTCGAAGCTGACTGAACAGCAACGCAACGAATATTATCTTCGGCTCTGCCAAAGCATCGGGCTTAACCCGCTAACGCAACCGTTCCAGTATCTCACATTGAACGGCAAGCTCGTTCTCTACGCGCGCCGCGATTGCGCCGACCAATTGCGAAAGCTAAACGGCATCAGCATCGAGATCGTGAGCCAAGATAAAACAGACGGTCTGCTATCAATCCACGTCCGCGCCAAAGACAAAGATGGCCGCGTTGACGAGGATTTGGGCGTGGTCTCGTTCCCCGAAACTCTCAAGGGCGACATTGCCGCCAATACGATCCTGAAAGCCGTCACGAAAGCAAAGCGCCGCGTCACCCTTTCTCTATCCGGCCTCGGCTTCCTTGACGAAACCGAAGTGGCCGACATTCCGGCCGAAGCCAAACAGCGGCAAAACCCGCATATGACGAAGCCTGAAGATGTCATGGAGCCGATCGAATACGACGAACAAGGCCAGCCGGTGAACAACATTCCGCTTGGCGATCCGTCCGTTGAGCGGTTATCAAAATCACTGGCACGTCCCGACTTTGCAAAATGCCAGCAGGAATTGCGCGCGTCAAAAACGCTCCCCGACCTGAAAGCATGGGCCGAAAAGAACGCCAACCGTGTCGCGTCGTTTCCATCCGACTGGCAGGACTTTATGCGCGATTGCTACCGCGAACATCAGAATTCGTTACGCGAAACGGAAATGGCATGAGCCGCGCGCTTGTGACAATCAGAGGCGCAGCCGATCGCGAACGGGTATCCCGTTGGGCGGATAAGGCACCTTATGGCACGCGCATAGAATTCAAAGCGGCAAAGCGTACGATTTCGCAAAATGATAAACTTTGGGCCAGTCTGACCGATGTTGCCCGTCAACTACCTTGGCATGGGATCAAACTTAGTCCCACCGATTGGAAATTGATCTTCCTCGACGCACTCAAGCGCGAGCTTCGCGTCGTTCCCAATCTCGACGGTACAGGCTTTGTCAATCTCGGTCGATCATCGTCCGATCTATCCAGAGAGGAAATGTCAAATTTAATCGACTTGATTGATGCCTGGGGCACACAACATGGTGTCAAGTTTCAGGACGACGAACAGCCACAGGAGGCCGTGGCGTGAGACGTGAATTTTCCGCCAAGACAAAAGTACTCGCATTTCAGCGATCCGGCGGACGGTGCGAAGGCATTCTCGCAAACGGCAAACGCTGTGGTCTGAAACTGCAAACATGCCGGATCACATTCGACCATCGCATCCCCGATCAACTAGGCGGCGAGCCGACACTGCAAAACTGTCAGGTACTCGGGTGGTGCTGCGACCGGCCGAAGACAAAAACAGATCAAGGCAACATCGCCAAGGCCAAGCGTCGTGAGCGCAAGCATGTTGGTATCCGCAAGCCGCGCAGCATCACGCGCTGGCGCAAGTTCAACGGCGATGCGGTGATCGTGTCGCGTCACAGATGACAGATAAGCGAGCAAACCATGAATGATTTTAAGATTGAAAAAGACATTAAGTGCCCTGAGCCGCGCACACGGAATTTAAAGTATCCGTTTGACGATATGAAGTGCGGCGACAGTTTCGCGTTTAACTCCGATATTTATGTCAGAGTGAGTGCAGCCGCTTCATATTACAGCAAGAAGGATAACATGAAATTCAGCATCAGAAAAGACGGTGACGGCTATCGCTGTTGGCGCGTCAAATGACGCTTACGACTGATATGGGCAACGCTACCAACTTAGGAGAAAATAATGATTAAGATTGATAGCGGCTATAAAATGCCAGAAG